>Ga0196972_1000273_pt1 | contig 34429 bp, 29 predicted proteins | sample S1v_2013CmetaG_FD_148618 | JGI IMG/M metagenome (GOLD analysis project Ga0196972, IMG submission 148618) | Soil microbial communities from Anza Borrego desert, Southern California, United States - S1+v_20-13C | ecosystem: Environmental > Terrestrial > Soil > Desert | place: USA: California...
GGCAAGAATATACAGCCCGGAGGCTTATGGTGTGTTTGCCTTTTTTACAGCAGTTACCACTAACATTGCACTTATTGCTACCTTACGACTGGAGGGAGCACTGGTTCTTCCACATGAGGAAAAAGAATTTCGGCAGCTGCTGAAATCTGTAATCATTATTTCTCTTGGTTTTTCGCTGCTCGTAACCATTGGGAGCATCCTCGGTAAGCCTTTAATAGATACTTACTTCGACACTCGTGGCCTGGGAGTGTTGATATATTTTTTCGGGCCTGTAGTTTTTTTGCTTTGCCTTTTTCAAATTACCACCAACTGGGTCACACGAAATAAAGCTTTCAAAGATGCATTTCACTATGGCATTCCCATCAATGCAGGCAGTCGCATCTTTAATCTGATTTATGGAATGCTCACTAAAGGCGCTGCTGTAGGACTTGTTTTGGCAGATGTGCTGAGTAAACTCGTTACCGTCATTGTGCGTGCCCGCTACATTTTAAGAACAAATTTTTCATTCTTAAAGGAACCCTTAGGCAAAGCCAACTTTGTAAAAACAATAAAAAAATACAGGCAGTTTCCTTTGTTTGATCTGCCTGGCAACTGGATCAATCTCTTCTCAAGTCAATTACCCATTTTTCTGATTACAGCACCGTTTGGTCCAAACCCTGTCGGACAGTTAGGCTTCGCGATGAACCTACTTGACATTCCAATGGGATTACTGGGCAGTTCAGTAGCTCCGGTCTTTCTTCAGAAAATAGCTGAAACGCAACGTACCAATCCTGCTGACATAGGAAGAATTACCGCCGGGCTTTTTAAACGTATGTTTTACCTGGGCTTGATCCCAATAGCCCTTATCACCGTATTTGGAGATGTGATATTTGCCTGGGTTTTCGGACAAAGATGGGAGATGGCCGGAACGTTTACCGCCTACCTGGGCGTGTTTTATTTAATGCGGCTCATCTCTTCGCCGCTTTCTTCCATCTACGTTGTACTGGGCAAACAACACCAGCTTTTCATCTTCCAGGTAGGGCTTTTTATAGGCAGGCTCGCAGCCCTCCTGATGGGTGTGCTATGGATGAAAGACGTATTATGGACTGTTCTGCTTTTTGGGATCTTCAATGCGCTGGCATATATGGTGCTCGCTTTTTCCATATTGAGTATGGTAAAAGCACACGCTGTTCGGCTCATTTCAAAAACCGTCGTGGCAATCGCGGTTGTAATTGGTTTGTTATACCTGGCCCGGACATATCTTTAATCAACACTTGTCAAACAAAAACCTTAATTCTTTATAATGGAAAAATTGCCGCTGCTTTACAGGGTCAGGCTAAAGGTCTTAAAACAATTTCTGACCAAAAAGGAAGGCCTGTTGCTCTTATTTGCAAAAAGGGGTTACTTGTTATCATCAGGTTGGTTTGAATCGATGAAAACAAATCAATCTATTGACAGGGAAAAAAATCCCATTCCATGGATCACCTATCCTGCCTTTCATTTTCTACATGAAATGAACTTTGAAGGCAAGCGTATTTTTGAATATGGTAGTGGCAATTCCACTCTTTACTTCACAGGCCGCGGTGCGGAAGTATACAGCGTAGAACATCACAAAGGTTGGTATGAAACGGTGAAGACCAGAATCAAAAATCCTGAAAGGCTTTATTACCGTAGTCTTGAACAGAAAGAAGAGGCTGATCTTTATGTAAGAGCTGCGGCCGAGCCTACGCTCAAGTACGATGCGGTGATTGTTGATGGCCGCTATCGCAAGCGTTGCTTGTTTGAATCCATTAATCATCTCACAGAAGGCGGTGTAGTGATTCTTGACAATTCAGACCGCCCTTATTACAAGCCGGGAATTGATTTTCTTCTTTCAAAGGGATTTCGCAAGATCGATTTTCATGGGCTTTCTCCTATAGGTTATTTACATTCATCCACCACCATTTTTTACAAATCCGGCAACTGGTTGAACATCTAATGAAGAAAATCCTCATTATTTCCTATTCCTTTCCTCCTCTCAATTTAATTTCTTCCCGAAGGGCGGAAGCTTATGCAAAATACTTTGCGCGGTTTGGCTACCAGCCCACCGTGATTAGTGAACTACGCGAACCCGTAGAAGGAGCCAAACCAAACACCTGGAAATGGCACCCTAAAAACACCCCTGTGAAAAAGGAACAATTCGAAACCTTTACGGCCTACTTTATTCCCCGTGTAAATACTTTTCAGCAACGCGCCATCAATTTTCTGTTATCCATCCCGGCTATCAAAATACTGACCCGGATGGTGCTGGTTTCAACAGGCCACCCTCATGGTATTTATTACCATTGCTACCAGCGCTTCGGTAAATTCCTAAGACAGCACCTCCGTGAGCACGAATATGATTGTATCCTGGCATCGTATAAACCCGATTTTCCCCTCAAACTGGCTCATGAAATGAGGAAGGAATTCGGTACACCATTTGTAGGTGACTACCGGGATTTTTGGGACAACAGGATTGCAAATCCAGCTCAGAATTTTACTCTTAAAGAACGATTTATTAATTCACGGGCGCTTAAGCTTCACAAGCAATGGATCAGGAGTTCTTTGTTTTTCGTAATGGTCACCAGGGGCTGGTGCAGGAAATTGTTGGAGCTTACGGGTTCAGATAAGGGTTATACCATTACTAATGGTTTTGAACAGGAAGTATTTGAAAATAATACCACTGAAGTATCAAAGGAATTCTTTTTCATTACGTACACGGGTAACGTTTACCTGGAAAATGATTTCGGGTACTTCTATAAAGCATTTAGGAATCTCATTAGCTCATTGAACGATCAGGAACGACAAAAAATCAAAGTCCGGTTTTTCACCCATCCTTCTTATGACCTGCATGAACAACGGACATCGATAGGCGAAGAATTTGTAGAAACTCCCGGGTGGATTCCCAAAGAAGAAGTTGTAAACCGGCTGAAAGAAAGTGCAATCCTGTTTACCCTTGGGTTCACTAACCAGCCAGGGACAATTCCCGGAAAAGTATTCGAATACCTTGGCGCCCGTCGTAACGTTTTAGTAACGCCAAGTGATGATGATGAAGTACATTCAATTATCCGTGAAACTGGTTGCGGCCTGTCATCATCTGACGTTGATGAAGTAACCAGGTTCTTAAAAGAAAAATTTAAAGAATGGAAAGAGGGTGGTCAGCCCAAATATAACGGAGATGCATTTAGGATAAATCAATATAGCAGGGAGAACCAGGTTAAAGAGGTGGCGCGACTTCTTGATGAACACTTAAATGAACCCAAGGCGACTAACGATTCCTGATTGAAGGTAACGAATCAAAAATACGCTATGCTTGAGTACACTGAAAAAATCCGGCTGGCTTTCCTTATCCCGAACCTTGAAAAAGGTGGCGCAGAGCGAGTACTGGTGAATCTTGTGAATAATCTTGATCATAAGCGGTTCCAGGTTTTCATTTTTTGCTTAAAAAAGAAAGGCGGGCTTCTTCACCTGGTAGATCCTGCCGTTACGGTTTGTGATCTCAATTCCCCAAGGGCTTACTTTTCTTACTTCAGCATTCGTAAACATATTAAAAAGCACAAGCCCCACATTGTAGCTGGTTGGCTGGGAAACCTGAATGCAATTCTCGCATTCTTCATTCCCCTGCTGCCTAAATCAACCATTTTCATGTGCAGGGAATCAAACATTCCTTCTATCTATAACAAGCAATACCGGCTCCCCTGGTTATTTAATTTTCTTTACCGGTTTATGAACAGGTACCAGTCAATAATTTGTCAAACGAGCTCCATGAAGAGGGACCTTGTTGAAAACTTCAACGTTGACCAGGGAAGGATCAGGGTAATTGCAAACCCGGTAACCATTCGCCACAAAGCCGCCGACCTGCCTCCAAGCGTTAGAAACTTTCTGGCTACACCTTCAAAGATCATGTTGTTCGTGGGCAGGTTTAGCAGGGAAAAAGGGATTGACAGGTTGCTGCAGGTCATGAGTCTCATGCCCGCAGGTTATAAGCTGCTGGTAGTAGGCTATGGGGCATATGAGCACATGATCAAGGAAGCCATAACCGAACACCATTTAGAAAATCGTGTACTCATCATCAATGACTGCAGTGATCCCTCTCCATATTATGCGGTTGCTGATTGCATAGTAATGACGTCATATGTGGAAGGAATGCCAAATGTGCTGCTTGAAGCATTCTCTTGGGGCTGCCCCGCGGTGGTTTATCAAACACAAGGAGGAGTAGAAGAAATGATAACAAAGGAAAACGGTATTTATATTGGTACAAAAGCTGATATACAGGAGCTGCGCGATTCGATAATTTCCGTATGTGAAAACGGAAGACTCAGCAAGACAAAAATTATAGAATGGGTAGGCAAAAGCCATGGTGTTAACCGCATTGTGAATGAATACATGGATATTTTCTGGCATGAATGGCACAAAGGCAGGAAAAGACTTAATTAATTTCCCTCATTTCCACAACATTCTGATTGTTTCTTTTAAATGAACGAAGGCAACAAAAAGCCCACCGTGCTTCATTTGCTTTATAGCGGCCTGGGTGGCCATGGCAGCGTTTTCTTTTCCCTTGTAGCAGCTGATAAAAATAGGGAGTTTAACTATGCAGCCGTTTTTTGTGGAATAGAAGATTTAAGGCAGGAATATGCGGTGAAATGCGAGCAAGCCGGAATTCCATTTGTCTTTATTCGCAAAAAGCAGGGGATTGATATTGGCGTTTACTGGAAAATATTCAAAGCATTTCGAAAAAATAAGGCGTCTACAATTTTTTTGCATGGCGTTTCTTTCCTTATGCCGGCTGTCTGGTATCAACTCCTTCGACCTTCCAGCCGCATACTGGTAAGGGATAGCCAGGCCCATCACCTGAAAAGTAAATCAGAGTGGCTATGGTCATTCCTGGCTATTTTTTTCGCCAAAAGAATTATTTTTCTCACCCCGGCATCACTCAATGGGATCAAAAAGAAGTTTGGTTTTTTCGCCTCCCGACGCAAATTGCTCATCATTCCTAACGGCCTCGATACTGACAGGTACTCTCCCGCGGTAAAAGACAGTGCCACAGCAATTGTAAACATTGGTATGCAAAGCAGGTTGCAACCTATCAAGGATCATCCTACCCTGCTAAAGGCTTTCAGCGAGCTGATTACCCGATTACCACAAATGAAATTTGCATTGCATATTGCAGGTGATGGGGAAACAATGCCGGGAATTAAAAAATTGATAGATCAGCTTGCCATTGCAGAATTCGTGACCCTCCATGGAATGCTTGATGAGTCCAAACTCATTCCTTTCATGAAGTCGCTCGATATTTACGTTCATGCTACATTTGGCGAAACGCTCAGCAATTCCATTATGCAGGCAATGGCCTGTGGCCTGCCGGTAATAGCATCAGATGTGTGGGGAGTTAATAACATGATCACACATGGCCAGAATGGATTGTTGTACCCGGGGCAAAATGTTGAATTGCTTGCAGCAGAAATGCAGCGCCTGGTACTCGATCCGGGGCAAAGAGAAAAATTGGGAATAAATGCCCGGCGGTTTGCAGTTGAAAATTATAGCATGCAGACTATGTTTGAAAACTACAGGTTACACTATCGATAGGAAAATAAAGAATTGAATGAAGATCTTGTTCTTACAGAATATGAATGGAATTTCGGGATCAGAGTTGTACTTACTGCAACTCCTTCCTGCATTAAAAAAAAGAGGTATTGGAGCAGAAATGCTGGTTGTGTATAAAGAGGATACCGGGAAAAATAAGTCCTTCATCGACCAGTTGCAAAACAAATCAGTGAAGACTTATGAGATTTATGGACATGGTCCATTGTCACCGCGCTTATTTCTAAAAATGAGGAAACTGATCAATGCAGGTAATTATGACATCATTCAAAGCAACCTGATACATGCAGATATGTGGATGGCAATTGAAAAATTGCTTTTCTTCCGCGACATGCCACTCATCAGCGTGAAGCATGGTTTCGATGAACAGTATTCTTCAAAGTATGGATTTAACACCAAAAAGCTTAATAGGAGCGCTTTTGTATGGATACAACGCATTACCGGTATGATGGTCAACCGGAATGTAACCATTTCAAAAGGCATTTATGATCTCTATACCAAAGGAAAGATATCAAAAACCCGCAAGACGCAGATTGTGTACTACGGCCTTAACCTGCAACACATTCCGAAGAAGTTTGAAGGTGAAAAGCCGGCAGGGAGGTATGCAATAATTTTGGGCAGGCTGGTAAAGTATAAAGGCCATGAATACCTGATCAGGGCATGGAATAAGGTAAAGGAGTACGATGCTTCACTAAAACTGCTCATTGTGGGAGGGGGTGCGCACCATGATTATCTTGTGAAACTGACTGAACAACTTGGCCTGGGTGAGCAGGTTATTTTCTGTGGCTACCAGCCTAATCCGCATCAATTGTTGAATGGTGCGGAATTTTCTGTTGTCACTTCTATATTCGAAGGATTTGGCCTGATCACGCTTGAAAGTTGGTATCACCAGCGACCCATTGTTGCATTTGATGTGCCCGCTCTAAATGAGATTATTGATGATAAAGTGAATGGAAGCCTGGTCAAATTGTATGATGTTGAAGGACTGGCAAGGGAAATCATCCATCTGTTCCAAAATCCTGAACTTGCATCTAAAATGGGCATGAATGGATTTCAAAAATTAGAGTCAGATTACAATCTTGACAGGATGACTGCTCAAATGGAGGAGATTTACAGATCAATGTTAAACTAAAAGACGGAATTCTTATATGTGCGGAATAGCAGGAGTTGTAGATTTTAGAAAAAAAACGGTGCAGTCGAATGTGGAGGAAATGACGCGCCTGCTCGGCCATCGGGGTCCCGATGGCGAAGGGTATTACTGTTGTGCTGACCACTCCGCCATGGTGGGGCTTGGGCATAGGCGCCTTAGCATTATTGATCTTAGTTGCCACGCATCTCAGCCTATGCATTACAAGGATCTTCACATAAGCTTTAATGGGGAGATATATAATTATGCTGAGATCAAATCAGAGCTTTCAATTGCTGGTCATTCATTTACAACGGGAAGCGATACTGAAGTGATTCTCCATGCTTACGAGGAGTGGGGTGCCGAAATGGTGAAACGATTCATTGGCATGTTTGCACTGGTTATTTATGATACGAAGGAACAAAAACTAGTTGCCTTTCGTGATCGCGTGGGGGTGAAGCCATTCTTCTATTATTTTGACGGGGATTTATTCCTGTTTAGTTCCGAACTCAAAGCATTTCATGCGCATCCGGGTTTCAATAAACGATTGAATCATGATGCAATGGCTGCATTCTTCCAATACGGGAACATTCCGGCTCCTTATTGCATTTTTGAAAATACATTTAAACTTCCGCCAGCGCATTACCTGGTGATGGATATTGCCAGCAAGCAAATGGATATTCATCGATACTGGAGCGTGTATGATTCTTATAACCGCCCCTGCATCAAAATAGATTACCAGGAAGCTTTGAATGAAACGGAAAAAGTCTTCACGAAAGCATTCAACTATCGCATGGTTGCTGACGTGCCAGTGGGCGTATTTCTGAGCGCAGGTTATGATTCAGGCTGTGTGACCGCCTTATTGCAAAAGGAGCGCACTGATCCCATCAGGACCTTTACAATTGGTACCACGGACAAACTTTCTGATGAAGCGCCGCTTGCAAAACAAATAGCAGAACATCTGCGAACCGACCACACTGAATACTATTGTACGCCCGATGAAGCAAAGGCGATTATTCCCATTCTCGCTGATTATTTTGATGAACCCTTTGCTGATAGTAGCGCCGTTCCTACCATCCTGGTCAGCAGGCTCGCGAGACAAAAAGTAACCGTGGCCTTGTCTGCCGACGGTGGTGATGAAATATTTGGCGGGTACCCGAAATACCAATTCCTGCATGACCTTCAGCAGCGATTGGCTCGTGTACCAGGCGCAATCCGTAGCACGGGTCGTGGAGTAATGGGTCTCGTGCCGCTGGAAAGTATTCCGATTGTGAGCAGGAATAAGATTTTCATTAATAAATACAGCAGGTTACGGTCTCTTCTTCGTGACCCTTCACTCGTAAATGTGTTTTTATCAGCAAACCAGTTATTCACGCAAAGGGAACTCGATCAATTACTGCGGAAAGATTTTAAAGTGTTGCCAACACCCCACACCAGTAGATCGCTGAAAAGTGAGTTCTATGATCCTTACTCCTACATGATGGCGATAGATTACGAGACGTATCTCACTGATGACATTATGCAAAAGGTAGACAGGGCATCAATGAGTATTGGCCTGGAGTCGAGAGAACCTTTCCTTGACCAAAATATAATCCATTGGGCGGCTCAACTTCCGGTGGAGTTCAAATTGGGTCCTGGTAAGAATAAGCAAATACTGAAAGAAATCGTACACCGATATATTCCCAGGGAAATGATGGAAAGGCCAAAGAAGGGCTTTACCATTCCTGTGGCAAAATGGTTAAAGAATGATTTCCGCGAACTTGTCTACCAAATGTTGGGGGATGATCACATAAAGAACCAGGGAATTTTTAACTTACAAACCATAAAGCAACTCCGCGACGGATTCTACACCCACGGAAAGGTGCCTGCAGAAAAGATATGGTATCTATTAATGTTCCAGCTTTGGTTCAGTAAATGGATGGCAAAATGATTTATCAACTGAACCTTCAATATTTCGCTTAAAGAATGAACGAGAAACTACGATTATTCGCGGTGACCGACTTCTTTATCGTACCCGTATGCGCGGCCATACTATACATGATCGCATACAGGGTAAGGAGGAAATACAAGGGCACGGTGATACACCAGTATTTCATGCCCGCGCTTTCCATTCGTTTTCTCTTTACCATTCTATACGCTGTCACCATTGAATATTATTACAGAGGTGGTGATACGTCCATGTTCTTCCAGGCGTTGCATGACATGCAGAATGCCGTAGGTGATGATCCCTCCATGCTCAGGGATATTTACCTGAAAGCTGAACTGGAACCCACTGACAGGCTGGTGAATTATTTCATGTATGACAGAACGGGCATCACGCACTATTACATGTACCAGGTGAGTAATTACATGGTGCCAAAGTTCGGTCTGCCTTTCTCCATGATTTTCTTTCGCAGTTATCTTTCCATTTCCTTTTGCATGACCTTCTTCGCATTTGCAGGTTGTTGGCGGCTATTCAAAATGCTGTACATTCTTTACCCGCATCTGCATAAGAAAATTGCCGTCGCCATTCTATTCCTTCCATCCGTACTCTTCTGGAGTGGTGCGCTTATGAAGGATTCAATCTGCATGGGGGCATTTGGATTTTTCGTGTACGCTTTGTTCCAGGTTTTCATTTTGAAGAAAAAATTTATCAGCTCCTTACTCATTATGATTGCATCGGGCTTTTTACTTTTCTATATCAAGCCTTACATCATCCTTTGCGTATTCCCGGCATTCCTGGTCTGGATGTTTTTTATCCTTAACAAGCGAATCAGGGACCGGGGCTTGCGAATGGCGGCAACATTCGCTTTTAGCCTTGCGGCTATCATAGCGAGCTTATTTTTCATGCAGCGAATTGCCTCTTCAGAGATAGCTTCACAATACGCCATCCAAAATATTGTCGATGCGCTCGAATCGCAGCAAGGCACGTATAGTCACGCAGAAGACATTGGCTCTTATTTCACCGTAGGGCAGGTAGATAATTCCTTCGGCGGTTTATTATTGCTCTTTCCCGCAGGAATTGTTGCCTCACTGTTCCGTCCATTCCTCTGGGAGGTGAGCAGCCCCATCATGTTGTTAACTGCTCTCGAGTCGCTGGCTTTTCTCTGGCTAACAATCCAGTGTTTTAGATATACCAGGTTTAAGCGATTCAGGAATATATTAAAGGATAACCCCGTCCTGGTTTTTTGTCTTATATACAGCTTATTGTTCGCGGGCCTGGTGGGCATGACCACGCTTAACTTTGGAACTCTTGCGAGATACAAAATTCCGGCTCTGCCTCTGTACCTTATTTTCCTGTTCGTCATACTGGATAAAAGTGGAAGGGTGAGTCCAAAAATCATTTTACATAAACGATTATTTTAGTATTTCATGTGTGGAATAGCAGGCTCAATTAATGTGAAGTTGGATATTCCGAGGCTGACCAAAGATCTTTGGCACCGCGGCCCGGATGAACAAACCACATTTGATGAAAAAAACCTGTGTTTGCATCATCATCGGCTGGCGATTGTTGATATAGCATGCGGGCATCAACCCATGCACCATGAGCATCTCACAATAATTTTCAATGGTGAAATTTACAATCACCTTGCGGTTAGAAAATCCCTGCAATTGGATTGTACCACTAATTCAGATACTGAAACCATCATCAGGGCTTATGCTAAAGTTGGAGCCGGATGCCTGAATGAATTTGATGGCATGTTTGCGCTGGCTATTTATGACCGAAGAAAGGAGGAACTCTTCCTCGCCAGGGATCGCGCGGGTAAGAAACCGATTTATTATTACTATGATGGAAAAAAGTTCGTGTTTGCCAGCGAACTGCAAGCGCTCCATAAACAGCTCGGTTTTTCCATTGATGAGAATAATATCAGGCAATACGTCCGCTCCGGTTTTCTCTTTGGTGCCGCCACACCATATAAGGATGTGTATGAGCTTCCCGCGGCTAGCTTTGCAACTATCTCCACCACTACTGCTCAATTGAAGATGGAGAAATGGTGGGACATGCAATCCATCTACCAGCAAAAAAACACGGACAGCCTGGACACGGCGATTTCAAAGGTGGATGAAATTCTTCACGAAGCCGTAAGGAACAGGGTTGAAACCTCTGATTTGGAAGTAGGCTCCTTTTTGAGCGGAGGCATCGATAGTGGAATAGTTACGGCTATTGCAAGCAAATACAATTCTTCTCTCAAAACCTTCACTGTATCTTTCGAAGGTCAATTTGATGAAGCTCCGCTGGCAAAGCTCGTGGCAGATAAATATGGTACAACCCATCACGAGATAAAGATTTCATTTAACCAGTTGCAGGACGATACAGAAAAGATCCTGGCAAACTATGGTGAGCCACACTCTGACGATTCCGCCATCCCCAGCTATTACGTCAGCCGGGAAGCCAGGAGGCATCTTACGGTAATCCTGAATGGTGACGGAGGAGACGAGGTGTTTGGGGGTTATCGCAGGTATGTGCCTTTTTCAAAAATAGATTTCTTTAGCAACTCTGCGCTGCGTGCAGGTTTTTTCAAACTAATTCACCAACTCACGCCTTCCTCATCAAACAAGATGAGCAAGTTGAACTATGCAAAAAGAATGGCGTTCCTGGGCAGCCGTAAAGGATATGATACTTACCTGGCTGCCACTACTGATATTTTTGAGGGTTTTGAAAAAACGGCGCTCATTTCCCCGTGGTCCCCTGCAGGCGCAGCCCATCACACGTTTCAAAATATTCTTAATTCAGACCTTTCAGGTTTGCAGAAGATCATGCTTCTCGATTTTGAGAACATACTCCCCTCACTGCTATTGGTGAAAATGGATATTGCAACCATGGCGCATTCTCTTGAAGGACGTAGCCCCCTGCTTTCCAAAGGCGTACTCGGGTATTTGCCAACGCTGGCGGATGAGTATAAGATCAAAGGCACTACTACAAAATATTTATTAAGAAAACTTGCGGAAAGATATCTTCCGGCACAACTCGTCAATCAACCTAAGCGCGGCTTTGAACCGCCATTACAACGGTGGGTCAACAATGAATTGCGCAACATGATAGGTGATTACATTAATCAGTCCGGATCCCTGTATCCAACATTCATAAATCAAAGTTTTATACTTGATGTCTTTAACAACAGGATAAGCATCCCCCCTGAAAAACGGGCCAAAATGCTCTGGCTGGTCTTCTCACTCGAGGTCTGGTACAGGAAGGTTTATTTATCAAAGTCTTCAATTGCCTAAAGGAACATTCGTCATATCATTGGATTTCGAATTGCATTGGGGCGTGAGTGACCACCGCACCATAGAAAGCTATTATGAAAACCTAAGCAATACGCCCGCTGTGGTGCGCCGGCTGCTTACGGTGTTCCGGCAAAGGCAAATACACGTAACGTGGGCTACGGTGGGCATGCTTTTTTGCAGGAATAAGCAGGAATTATTTTCTTTTGTGCCTGCTGGTAAAAAACCAACGTATCACAACCCGGTTCTTTCCAATTATACAATTGCTGAAAACGCAGGGCAAAACGAGAAGGATGATCCATTTCATTATGCCAGTTCTCTCGTAAAAAAAATCATCAGTACACCTGGGCAGGAAATGGCTACGCATACTTTTTCACATTACTACTGCCTTGAACCTGGCCAGACTCCCGATCAATTTTATTATGACCTGCTTGCAGCTGTGGAAGTGGAGAAGCGCGAAGGAATTCTGCCGGCAAGCATTGTATTTCCCCGCAACCAGTACAATGAAGAATACCTGGAAAAGTGTAAAGCGGCAGGCATTAAAATCTACCGGGGCAATTTCCCTTCCTGGATTTATAAATCCGAAGCAAAATCCACTGAAACACTCTGGAAGCGTTTTTTCAGGTTGGCTGACACCTACCTTCCCGTTGCAGGCCAAAGAGGAGTAAAGCCACAATCAGAGCATGGTATGTTGAATATTCAGGCAAGTTGTTTCCTTCGCCCCTACAGCAACAGGCTTTCGTTCTTGGAGCCGTTGAGATTGAATAGGATAAAAAGAGAAATGACGCATGCGGCAAAGAATGGGCTCGTTTATCATCTCTGGTGGCACCCGCATAATTTCGGAAAAAATATGGATAATAATTTCCACAACCTGGAAATTATTCTTGACCATTACGCTACGCTTGCAGGCAAATTTGAAATGCAAACCCTGAACATGAAGGAGATCTATGAGTCGCATAAATGAGGCACGAGTAGTTTTAGTATGCACGGATTGTGATAATACGCGCATCCTGTATCATGCCTTGAAGGATGAGATTCCATTTTCAGCCATCATTACCGAGCAACCGGTTAGCAGGAAGCTGATGATAAAGCGCAGGATAAAAAGGCTTGGCTTATTTAAAACAGCGAGTCAACTGGTGTTCCAGGCGGTAGTTGTGCCACTTGTTAGAAAACAATCGAAGGCACGTGTAAAGCAGGTGCTCGATGAATACCAATTAAAGAATCTTCCTCTCCCTCCTGATAAAGTTATTAAAGTGGAAACTGTCAATAGTGAATTATTCATATCAGAATTGAACAGGTTGCAGCCTGACCTGGTACTCGTAAACGGCACAAGGATCATCTCGGGACTGACATTAGATCACGTGAACTGCCCTATCATTAATGTACACGTAGGAATCACTCCACTTTACAGGGGTGTACATGGTGCTTACTGGGCAATGGCAAATAACGATGCGCAGAATTGCGGCGTGACTATTCATGCTATTGACAGGGGCATCGATACCGGGGCTATAATCGCCCAGGGAACGATAAAGCCAGGTCGCGCTGATAATTTCATTACCTATCCCTTCCTGCAATTTGCCAAAGCAATTGAGTTGTTGAGGAAAGTGATTCCAGGGGTATTGAAGGGCGAGATTTCATATCTGGAGCCTCCAACAGGAAAGTCGAGGCTATGGTATCACCCTACAATATGGCAGTATCTATCAAATCGTTTCAAAGGAATTAAGTAATGCCGAAACTGATTCGTGTAACCACCGTTCCCATGTCACTCAAGGTACTTTTGCGTGGGCAGATGAGATTTATGCGCGAGGCCGGTTTTGAAGTTATCATGGTAAGTGCTGATGGTATCGAATTGAATGACGTAAAAGAATTTGAAGGATGCAGGCATGAACTCGTTAACATGACCAGGCAGATCACTCCCTTCAAAGATCTTAAAGCAATCTGGCGTTTATACCGGTTATTTAAAAAAGAAAAGCCTGATATCGTTCATTCACATACACCGAAGGCAGGACTGCTCGCCATGATTGCGGCTAAACTGAGTGGAGTACCCATAAGAATTCATACCGTGGCAGGCCTGCGATTCACCACCACCACTGGTTTGTTCAGATGGGTGTTAGTGGAAATGGAAAAATTCACCTACCGGTTTGCTACCCATGTGTGGCCAAACAGCAAAACGATTATGGAGTTTTTGAGGGAGAACAGGCTGGTGCGACAGGATAAATTGGGAATGATAGGGAAGGGGTCAAGTAATGGGATCGATCTTACTCGTTTTTCACAGGCAGCTTTAGATCCAGTAAAAATGGAGGCCATTAAGAAATTGATTGGCTTCGACCCGGCATTGATTTACATTCTTGCTGTTGGAAGAATTGTGAAGGATAAGGGAACCTCAGAATTGCTTGACGCTTTCGTGCGCCTGGCTGAAGAAGAAGTAAGGGTGAGACTGGTAATGGTAGGGACGCTGGAAGATGACCTCGATCCCATCAGTGATGAAAGCCGGAAGATACTTACCACTCACCAGGGAATTATCAATGCCGGCTGGCATGATGAGGTGGAATACTTCATGCACACCTGCACTTATTTTGTTCATGCTTCATACCGCGAAGGTTTTCCAAACGTGCTGCTACAAGCGGGTGCGATGGGTTGCCCCATCATTTGTTCGCGCATTGAAGGAAACATAGATATAGTTGAAGAGAATGTAAGCGGTGTTATTTTTACAGTACGTAATGCTGATGACCTATATAAGAAACTAAAGTTTGCAATAAAGAACCATGAAAAAATGCGCGAGATGGCGGATTGTTTAAAAAGAAATATTGAAGAACATTTTGATCAGCGGGCAGTAATGAACGAAATGAAGAACAGGTATCTTGAGTTATTAGAAAAAAGAAAAACACGTTAGCGTATGACCCGGAAGAAAGCAGGTGATTTAAGGGTATTATTCATAGGCAAGAAAGATGATTATTATTCTGGTATTGCGGCACAATTCATTCAGCTGCATTTTCCCAATTCAAAAATAGTTTTCTCATCCCGTCATATTCCTTTTCCTGAAGAGCTCTTTGAATGGAAAGGTGATTATATAATTTCCTACCTCGCTCAATGGATCATACCTGCAGCCCTTTTAAGTAATGCCGGCATTGCCGCCATTAATTTTCATCCAGGCCCTCCCGCCTACCCGGGAATAGGCTGTACAAATTTTGCATTGTATAACGGTGAAAAGGAATTTGGAATCACCTGCCATCATATGCAGCCTATGGTTGATTCAGGAAGTATAATAGCGGTAAGAAAGTTCCCCATTCTTCCGGATGATACGGTGTATTCACTGACGCATCGCTGTTATGCGGAGATCATCAATTTATTTTATTTCATCATAACCGGGATCATACAGGGCAAAGAACTTCCAAAAACCGATGAAGCCTGGCTGCGTAAGCCGTATACCCGGAAGCAATTGGATGCTTTGTGTGAACTGACAAATGATATGGATCAAGCGGAAATAAACAGGCGCTTGAAAGCTACCACGTTTGGAGATAAGATTTGGGCGTATATAAAGGAAAATAATGCTACATCGTAAACTTCCGATAAAAATCGAGAGTTACTACGCTACCAGGAGTCGGCAATTTTTCTTTTTTTTACTCTCAGAAAATCCAAATCCCGATGAAATCCACCCTAAAGAAACCAGTGGCCGTGATCGGCTATTCCGGCCATTCATACGTCATTATTGATATTCTCCTTAATGCTGGTCGCATGGTAACTGCATATTGCGATTCAGAAGAGAAACAAAGAAACCCTTTTCATCTACAATATCTTGGCAGGGAAACAGAAGCCCTAAATGCACTGAAAGCTTATGATTTCTTTGTTGGCATTGGTCACAATGGAATTCGTCGCAAAGTGCATAGCCAGATGCTGGAGCACCTGGGTAATCCAATCAATGTAATTCATCCCTCAGCTATTGTTTCTGCTTCAGTTGAATTGAATCATGGAATCATGATCTCCCCCAATGCCACCATTAATGCATTGGTTTCAATTGGGCGCGGCGTCATTTGCAATACTTCCTGCAGCATCGATCATGAGTGTGTGATCGGTGAGTTTACCCACATAGCTCCCGGGGCAGTACTTTGCGGTGATGTAAAGGTTGGCGCGGGTACATTCGTTGGTGCGGGATCCGTGATCAAACAGGGCGTCACCATCGGTAGTAATGTTGTAATAGGAGCTGGCACCGTAGTGATTCGCGATATTCCTGATAATACAATGGTTGTAGGCAATCCACAGCGCGTGCTTCAACCTGCAGATGTGCATAAACTTGCTGCGGCGTAGATGATCGTTGTTCGATGGTTGTTGTTCGATGATGGCGTTTGCAACCGGGAATGCTCGTTGGGTTGTCAGTTGTCCGCTGTCAGTTGTCAGCAAAACCTGAACATTGACGCGACCCTTCCAAATTCCAAATTCCCCATTCCATAAATACTCGTCAGCTTTCCAACGTTCATGCTCAACGTTATCCGTTAACCGTTAACCGTTATCTTCGCCATTCAAAAATCCCTCAATGATCCCACTTTCTGTTCCACAGGTTGCAGGCAATGAATGGAAGTATGTGAAAGATTGTCTCGATACCGGGTGGATTTCTTCTGTTGGTTCATATGTAAATGATTTTGAAAAAATTTTTGCGGAGTATGTGGGCAGCCGTTTTGCCGTTGCGTGCGTGAATGGCACTAATGGTCTTCACATGGCACTCATGATAAATGACGTGCTGCCCGGTGACCATGTGATTGCTCCTGATATTACCTTCATCGCCACTCTCAATGCAATTAAGTATGCAGGGGCTGTTCCCATTCTTGTTGATGTAGACACCCGAACGTGGCAAATGAATATGGACCTGCTGGAAAGTTTTCTACAGCAGAAAACGGAAATGAAAAACGGGGAGTGTTTCCTGAAAAGTTCAGGACGTCGTATAAAAGCCGTAATGCCGGTTCATGTACTGGGTAATATTGGAGAGATGGACAAGCTGATGCGCATTTGCGAGACCTTCAATCTCGTGATGGTTGAAGATTCAACAGAGGCATTGGGATCAAAATACAAAGGCAAGCATGCAGGAACGTTTGGCAAGACGGGGGTATCAAGTTTTAACGGAAACAAGATCATCTCTACCGGGGGTGGGGGAATGATCATCACTGATGATGAAGGGCTCGCTAAAAGAGCCAAACACCTTACCACCCAGGCCAAAGCTTCCGGGGATGAATACTACCATGACGAGATAGGATACAATTACAGGTTAGTGAATGTGCTGGCCGCCATTGGTGTTGCGCAAATGGAACAGTTGCCCGCATTCGTAGAAAAGAAAAAATACATCGCCGATTATTATACCCGTCAATTAACAGGCATTGCCGATATTCGCTTCCAGGAACGCCTCCCTGATGTGGATTCAAACTGTTGGTTATTTACATTTCGAACATCTAAAATGAGGGAACTGCTGGATCACCTGAAGAAGAATGACATACAAAGTCGTCCTTTCTGGGTGCCGATGAACCAGTTGCCGATGTTCAAAGATGAATTGTATGTGAATGAAAACGATGTTGCCGGGCAGATTTATAACGAATCAATCAGCATTCCCTGTTCCACCGGTATCACAGATGAGCAACTGGAAAAAGTTGCCACCAGTATACGCGAATTTTTCAAATGACTGTAATGCATTACTTCGATCTCGAGAGTTTCATCAAGCAACACGTTACCAGAAGATCTGACAGCCTGCTCAGCAGGGACATACATGATTTCAATGATGATTTATCAAAAGAGATCAAAGGAAAGAAAGTACTCGTGATAGGCGGAGCAGGAACCATTGGTTCATCGTTTATCAGAGCGCTGCTGCCTTTTGGTCCTTCAAAGCTGGTGGTGGTAGATATCAATGAGAATGGGCTCACTGAACTCGTGAGGGACTGCCGCAGCCGCACAAATGTATCTTTGCCGGCTGATTTTAAATCATATCCCGTCAATTTTAGCGATAAGGTATTTTATAAAATATTCAGGAAAGAGGGCCCTTTCGATATTGTAGCCAACTTTGCGGCCCATAAGCATGTTCGTTCTGAAAAAGATGCTTTTTCCATTGAGGCTATGATCGATAACAATGTGATCAAAGCAAAAGAATTGCTCGACTTTTTACTGGAAAATCCACCTTCCCATTTTTTTTGTGTTTCTACTGATAAGGCAGCTAACCCGGTGAACATTATGGGCGCGAGTAAAAAGCTGATGGAAGAAGTTATACTCGCTTACTCTGGCAAAATGAAGATCACCACTGCCCGGTTCGCCAATGTAGCGTTTTCAAATGGTAGCCTGCTGGCAGGTTTCATTGAGCGCTTAGCAAAGCACCAGCCGCTATCTTGTCCCTCTGATGTAAAGCGATTTTTTGTTTCACCACAGGAATCAGGGGAGATTTGCCTCTGTGCCTGCATACTTGGCGAATCGGGAAATATATTCTTTCCCAAGCTCGCGGAAAGTGATTTACTCAATTTTGCTGACATCGTACCCCCGTTCCTGGATGCGATGGGTTTTAAAATGAAAACCTATCCTTCTGAAGAATCTGCCAAGAATGCAGCAGAAACAAATGATGAGTCGTATCCCGTATACTTTTTCGAAAGCAATACCAGCGGAGAAAAACTGTACGAGGAGTTCTACACTGACGAAGAAGAACTGGACCTCGAAAAGTTTCATAACCTGGGCATCGTTAAAAATGCAAAGGCGAGAAACGTAAATGAGTTAAACGCACTCGTAAACGAGATCAAGCAACTATTCAGTCGTAACGAGGTGGGAAAAACAGAAGTGGTAGAATTACTTCGCTCCATGCTTCCGGGATTTCAACATATTGAAACAGGCCTCAACCTCGACCAAAAAATGTGATTCACCAGATGTATAAGTTCATTAAGAGAGGAATTGACATTTTAATCTCATTCATCGCACTCCTGGTAGTTTTTCCATTCATGTTGCCTATCGTCATCATCCTGTTGTTAACCGGTGAGCATTATGTTTTCTACCTGCAGGATAGGATAGGTTACAAGAACCGAAAGTTCAAGATCTTTAAGTTTGCCACCATGCTTCGCGATAGTCCGAACATGGGTACAGGCATAATCACTGTGCGCAATGATCCGCGACTGCTTCCTCTGGGTAAGTTCCTTCGAATGACAAAGATTAATGAACTTCCGCAGATCCTTAACGTACTCAAAGGGGATATGAGTCTTGTTGGTCCACGGCCATTGATGGAAAAAAGTTTCATTCAATATTCACCTGAAGTGCAGGCAAAGGTGTATGATTCAGTACCCGGAATTACAGGAATAGGCTCCGTTGTTTTCAGGGATGAGGAATTACTGGTTACGCAATCAGAACTTTCACCTGAGGAATTCTATAAAAAATACATCTTTCCCTACAAGGGGGAATTAGAGATGTGGTATAACAAGAACAGGAGTTTACGAACTGATTTCCTTATTCTCTTCCTCACCTTCTGGGTAGTGCTTTTTCCCAAAAGCAAACTGCAATACAGGGTGTTTAGGAATTTGCCGCAAAGAACTGGTTTGGATGCCAGCTAGTCAAGTATCTTTGAACTAACGATGTTCGGATTATTTTCAAAGTCAAAATCAAAAGCCGAGAAGGTCGATTTTTCGCTGATCAGGGCGGACATGCATTCGCATCTTCTCCCCGGGATTGATGACGGCTCGCCTGACCTGGAAACTTCCATCGAACTGATACGGGAAATGATGGCGCTTGGTTATAAAAAGCTCATAACTACGCCGCACGTAATGTGGGATATGTACAAAAATTCCCATGAGATAATTAAGGAAAAAGAACAAATACTCAATAATGAACTCCGCTCGCGGGGTTTGGATATACAGGTGCATGCGGCTGCGGAATATTTCCTTGATGAGCACGTGGAGGAGTTATTGAGCAACAAAACACCACTTCTTACCGTCAGTGGCAATATGGTATTGACGGAATTTTCACTTGCCTTCCCCGCCTTAAACATAAAATCCCTTCTTTTCGAGATGCAAATGCAGGGCTATCAGCCAATTATCGCCCATCCTGAGAGGTACATTTACCTGGAAAGGAATAAGGATTTTTATACCGAGCTCAAAGACATTGGCTGTCTTTTTCAGCTCAACCTGCTTTCCGTAGGCGGACAATATGGCCGGTCCGTTACAGAATTGGCACATTATCTCTTAAAGAATGGTTATTACACTCTTGTGGGCACTGATCTGCATCACGGCGGTCACATTGAAGCCCTGCAAAGGTTGGAACTGACTCCCGCACTCAAAAACCTGCTCCTTTCCGGGCAGGTCATCAACCCCCGACTCTAGCATTCTGGCACTCTGTTTTTTCCGGTTTACTTTTTGTGAGTGAAAAGCAATCAAATCCTTAAAATTCAATGTGTAAACATTGAAATCGGGTTTTTTAAATTAAATTTGTAAAAAGGACCGGACATGGCTACAACGCAGTTCAATGATTTGTTACTTGATAATGCGGATTTTCTAAAGCCTTTTGCTGTCAACCTGACCAAGGATACCGAGGCTGCGAATGACCTTTACCAGGAAACTCTTTATAAGGCACTTGCCAATCATGAAAAGTATAATGCGGGAACAAATATTAAGGCATGGTTATTTACCATCATGCGGAATATTTTCATTAATAATTACCGCAGGAAGGCAAAACAGCGCACCATTTTTGACAACACTCCTGAAGACTACCTGATCAATCTTAAGCAATCTGCAGTTACAAACTCAGCGGAAAGCAATCTTCGTGTAAAGGAGATACAATCTGCGATCGACCATCTGCCTGAGATTTTTAAAATGCCTTTCCTGCTTTATCTGGATGGATACAGGTACCAGGAGATTGCGGAATACCTTCATGAGCCGCTGGGGACTATAAAAAGCCGAATTCACTTCGCGAGAAAGTTGTTGAAGGAAGAGATCAGCAGGTATTAAACAGGGTGTTGAGGCATCCATCTTTCCAATTAAACTATTACGATGAGCCAACAGGTAATCCTTGTTGATGAGAGGGACAATGCCGTTGGTGCCATGGAAAAAATGATGGCTCACCGCGAAGGAAGGCTTCATCGCGCGTTTAGTGTATTCATTTTTAATTCGGCTGGTCAAATGCTGTTGCAGCAGCGCGCACTTTCTAAGTATCATAGTGCCGGCTTGTGGAGCAACGCCTGTTGCAGTCACCCGGAACCTGGCGAAGACCTTCATCAATCAGCAGAAAGGAGGTTGAAAGAAGAAATGGGCTTCACCACGCCTCTTAGAAAAGTATTCGATTTCATCTATCGCGCTGCATTTCAAAATGGGCTCATTGAATATGAATATGATCATGTATTCATAGGCACCTATGACGGACCAATCAAGGTAAACTCAAAGGAGGCAATTGACTATACTTTCAAATCAATGGATGAGATCAGTCATTCATTATACACTTCACCGGAACAATACACGGAATGGTTTAGGATTGCGTTTCCGCGGGTTGTTGCCGGGGAGGGATATTGAGCTGGCCGGTGCAGGAATGTGACATTTGGAATTGGGAATTGAGATTTGGGTTCACCTTTCCAAATAATCATGGTCTTACCACCAAATTCCAAATTCCCATTTTCCGCTCACTACTGATCAGGGTCCATTTGCATAAACTCTCTCTTCACGGCCTTCAACATACTAAACAATTGCGCTACCTGGATTAATAACAATACTACCAGTGCCAGTAGCACATACCAGGGGAGTGTGAACTTTTCAATATTGGGAATTTTTTGAAACGTATCGAGATGCCATCCGGTGAGTGCAGCTCCGAAGGCCATGCCCACAAGGAGAAAAGAAATGAGTGAGAAGCAGACTTTGAGAAACATGATCCTCATGGTAGAATAACCCACTTTGAAATTTTCCAGTATTGCCGCGGGAATGATCAACAATAAAGTAATCCAGCTCCAGTTGTCCCGAAACCAGCCATCATTCAGGGTGAGATTCAAAATGAGAATTATAAGGATTGACAAGAGCCCCCAGGGGAAAATGAGGAAAGTGGATGGTTTGGTTGAGGTGGCCATTTTAATGTGTTTAGCTGGTAAAATAATATATTTTCCCGAGCAGTACCTACTATTCACTCCTTTTTTTGATTTACTTCAGGTAGAGTGATGACTCCTGTCATGTATCATCAGGCTTGTTAAGGGTAAGTTTGAAAAAATTTAACCATGATAAGCAAACTTCATACTGGTGACATGGAGAGATTCTTGAGTCGCCAGGTGGTTGGACGAATTGGCTGCCTCGACGGAAAGAAGGTCTATGTGATCCCGGTGAGCTATGCATTTGTGAACAACTGCATTTACGTTCACAGCCTCGAAGGCTTAAAATTAAAGATCATGCGCACGAATCCGCAGGTTTGCTTCCAGGTGGATGATACCGCGAACCTGTCTAATTGGAAAAGTGTATCGTGCTGGGGAACGTTCATTGAGATAGAGGATGAAAAAGAAAAGGCAATAGCTCTTGAGTTATTAAGATCCCGTGTTCTCCCTATATTGAAAAGTGAATTGATGAATATCACGGAGGACTGGCCGTTTTCTTCTGCAAATGATCAACCCAAAGGTGTACTTTTTAAAATCTCCATTAGTGAAATGACCGGTAGGTTTGAACATAACGGCGAGGAATATTTTAATGCAAGCTGATATAATCAGGATACGAAAAATTTCTTTTATGAGAAGATTGCTACTGGCTATTCTCGCGATAGTGGGTACAACTGCATTGTATTGTGGCATAATCATCTTTTCTGATCCGGATGGCTCAACAATTGGTTTGAATCCGGAGTTACTGGCCCATAGTCCATTTAATGACTTCTTTATTCCCGGCCTTATTCTCGCTTTTATAGTAGGAGGAAGTAATTTATTAGCCGGAGTGTTTGTTATGGGCAGGGTAAAGTCATGTTATACGATGGCTTCCTTGGCTGGCGTAATGATTGTTGGATGGATCATTGTGCAGATGGTTCTGATAAGGCAGATTGACCTGTTGCAGTTTGTTTATTTGCTGCTCGGTATCGCCATAATTCTATTGGCAATTAAGCTTAAATAACCCTGCCTTATTTTTTATGTTTCAACCGGGTTTTTAGGATCGGGATTGAAAAAATTTCATGAATTTTTTTCACCATCACCAGTAATGGGAAAGCTGGTTCTGCCAGTTTTTCACTTTTTTTCCAATGGCATTTACCTTGCACGAGTTCAGGAAAAAAGGAGGATAGTATGACAAACATCATGAAAAGAGAAAATGCCAGTCGTCAGCCGGCAACCTTTGGAAGTGTTGTTGATCAGGTCTTCCAAAATAGCCTGGACCGGTTTTTTAATGACGATTTCTGGGGTTTCAATGGAAATCTCACCAGGTCACAGGTACCCGTAAATATCAGGGAGACTGACAAGACTTATGAGTTGGAAATGATTGCACCCGGATTGACAAAGAAAGACTTCCAGTTAAACATCTCGGGTGATATGCTGACCATTTCAGTTGAACGCAAAGAGGAAAATAAGGAGGAGAACCGTAGCAACGGTTGGTTGAGGCAGGAATTCAGGATGCAGTCCTTTACACGGAGCTTCAACCTTGATGACTCAGTAGATGCAGGCAAGATCTCTGCAAAGTATGATAATGGGGTATTACATTTAACTCTTCCAAAGAAAGAAGGTGCACAAAAACTTTCCCGAACAATTAATGTGGAATAATTTTGGCTGATACATTCAGGCATTTTTAACCGGCGGGCATAAGCCCGCCATTCTTATTAATTGCGTTTCGCCATGGAAACTCTTTTTTATATCAACCTTAATATAAAAACAATCACCGGCCACCAGGTTTTTGGAAAGTATTATATCGGCAATGACAGGGAAGTAGCCAGTGCCATTTTCACCCAACTCAAAGGCAGCAATCAGGTGGGGGAAGAAAACGTTCTTCAACTTGATTTTATTGAAAAGGTGAATGGACTTCCGGTAAATATCCAGGTATTAGGGTGTACTTTGTCACAGCTGAGCGAAAATTGCGGCATCATCACGCGGGAAATTTTCAAGATGCATAATTTGAAGTAAATTTAGTTGGCAGTTCGATGAATTTGACCAGGTGATAAGCTGATAAGCTGACAAGTATAAATGGAATTGGGAATTCGGAATTAGTAGGGTGACTCACATTCAAAGGTTCTGCTGACAACTGTCATCCAACAACTGAGAACCGGTATCCGGTTCCATTAAACCTTTCGACTCTCAGGGCGTTATAATCATTCCAAATGGAAATACTTTTCATCGCCATCGCTTTTGCACTGGGATTCGTGTTCCTGAAAATTGGCTTACCGCCTTTACTGGGTTACCTGGCTGGTGGATTCCTGTTATCTGGCTTTGGGATGACCAGTTCAGCAGCACTTGATGAGCTGGCGCACATCGGCGTTATCCTTCTTCTATTTTCACTGGGTCTAAAGATCAGGTTAAAGAACTTTCTTCAGCCTGAGGTTGCTGTCTCCGGTTTGTTGCAAATCATTATCAGTGCCGGTTTACTTTCAGTGCTATTCTTTCTGGTTGGCATCTCTGCCGGTTACTCTATCTCTCAAACTATCCTGCTTTCAGTATTACTGGGAGTAGCCAGCACCGTTGTTGCCGCCAAAGGTTTAGAAGAAAAAGGAGAGCTCGATTCATATCATGGACGACTGGCCATTGGCATACTTGTGATGGAAGATATCATCCTGATAGGTATTCTCGCATTTGCCGGTCTAAAGGCACCCTCTCCATGGGCGCTAACCTTATTGTTACTTCCCCTGTTAAAACCGCTCGCCGTACGCCTAATCAGGTCTATCAGGAGTGAAGAACTCATTCTGCTTTACGGCATCCTGGTTGCGCTTGGCGGAGCCGCATTGTTTGAATTCCTGGGTCTGGGAGGAGAACTCGGTGCATTTTGTTTTGGCGTGATACATGCTGATGAAGAAAAGGCAGATGAAATGTCAGATAAATTATGGAGCCTTCGTGAAGCTTTTCTTATTGGTTTCTTCCTTAAGATAGGTCTCACCGGAACCCCGGGCTGGCAGGACCTGGTTTATGCGATTATCATTTTGCTCGTTCTTCCAATTCGGGTCGGGATCTTCTTTGGAATCCTGTCTGCCTTCAGACTACGTGCAAGAACAGCTTTTTTGACGGCTACGTCGCTCGCAAGTTTTAGTGAGTTTGCATTGATCACAGGCGCAGTGGCGATTAGCGCCGGTTTACTGCCAGAATCATTGTTGATCACCCTTGCAACAGTGGTGGCACTTTCATTCCTGGTAGGAGCTCCCGTCAATACCAGGGCGAATAGTATTTATAATCGTCTCGAGCCCTTCCTGCAACGCTTCGAAAGCAGGCGCTCCCGTAGCGATGCGGAACCCAATACCATTGGTGTTTCGAACTATATTGTTGTTGGAATGGGTCGTACCGGCATTGCCGCATATGATTACCTGGCTTCAAAAGGCGAAAAAGTGGTAGGGTTTGATACTGATCCAGAAGTATTGGAACAACAACGTCAAAAAAGAAGAAGGGTAGTATATGGAGATGCAAATAGCAGGAATCTCTGGGCTAACCTTGACATATCCCGCCTTCGCGGCGTGGTAGTTTCCATGAGGGAAGAGTCAGGTAAGCTTAACATTATTGAAGCCTTGCGTAAACGCGGGTTCACTGGAAATATCAGTGCCATGATCGAGTCAAAAGAACAGGGCATTCAATTAGCGAAAGCTGGTGTGAATACAATGTGCAGTCCGCTTGTACAGGCAGGTATCGAACTCGCTGAAAAAATTGTGGGGCAGCCTGTAGAAAATCAGAATGAAGAAGAAACTCAAACTCCTGTGCTCGTTGCCGAATAAATAGTTTTGCCTATTAATTTCTTTTGTCTCTTTATTTATACTTATTCTTTGGCTTAATATGATGATTGCTCCTCTGGCATAAATTTTGAACAAGATTCCAGCCTGATTTTTGTTCTATTCTGCAAGCCCCACCGTATAAGAGTTTCACTATTTCCATTTTGTATTTATAGTAAACTTCCACCTACCAGTCCAATTGCTGCTGAAGATTGACGGAGTAGGAAAAACCGCACTTTCATTGATTCATTGATTTCTTCATGAATAAATTATATACATATGAAAGGTCGTTACTCCTCCGTCACTATTGGCGTCCTGGTTCTTAGCCTCTCCACTTTTGCCCAACAGCCTGTAATTACGTCATTTTCTCCGCAGAGCGGGGCAGTAGGAACCACGGTAACCGTGACCGGTTCAGGGTTCAATACTGTTTTGACCGATAATATCGTGTATTTCGGTGCTGTAAGAGCTGTAGTATCCAATGCTTCTGCAACCGAACTGGTTTTAACCGTTCCGGCGGGGGCTAATAACCAGCCTATTTCGGTAACAAATGCGGCATCGGGACTGACCGCATATACGGCAGGGCCCTTTCTGTCAACTTTCGAAGGATGTGCGCCGGTTTCGTCAGCCAGTTTTGGTACTAAAGTAAATTTTGTGACTCCTGCAGGTCCCAGAAGTGTTGTGCTCGCAGATCTCAATACTGATGGCCTGGCTGATATGATCATTACAAATACTGCTGGCGGAAACATGTCAGTGTTTCCAAACACTTCATCCACCGGTTCCGTTTCATTTGATACGCGTATTGACTTTGTAACCGGGGCTGCTCCCAATGGCGTTGTCACGGGAGATTTTGATGGTGATGGGCTTTTGGATATTGCCGTATCAAATTACAACTCGGCTTCCCTATCCATATTCAGGAATACCAGCGTGGGAGCGACTATTTCATTCGGCACCAGGGCTGATTTTACTACACTGGCCAATCCACAGGGCTTAGGCGTGGCCGATTTTGACGCGGATGGCAGAATGGACCTGGCCGTTGCGAATTTTTCTTCTTCTGCCGTATCAGTATTCAGGAATGTTTCAACTTTAGGCACAATTGCCCTTGATACAAGAATTGATCTCCCCTCTGGTGCAAATCCCCGCGAAATGGCAGTGGGAGATATTGACGGTGATGGTCTTGCTGATATTGTAGTAAGTAATGAATCACTTTCGCAGGTTTCAGCATATCGAAATACAAGTACTACAGGTTCAATAGGTTTCGCAACTGCGGTTACAGCGGCTACTGGTACAGGCCCTCGTGGCGTAGCGATCGCTGACTTTGACAGGGATGGACGCTTTGACATTGTAACAGGAAACACGGGAAATGCAACAGTATCCATTTTACGCAATACATCTACCAGCGGTGCAATTACACTCGATGCCGCAGTGAATTTCATCACCGGTACCAGTCCACGCGAAGTACACGTTGCTGATGTGGATGGTGATGGACGTCCAGAAGTAGCAACAGCAAGTTTCACGGCTGCTGTATTATCCGTGTTGAGGAATCTCTCTGATCCTGGCTCCATTGCATTTGCAACCAAGGTTGACTTTCCAGCGAACAGCTCGGTACTCGGGGCAGCATTCGGGAATATTGATAATGATGGAAGAATTGATGTGGCCATTACCAATAGTTCCTTGAACCAGGTGGGTGTAATGCTGAACACAAGTACAGTTTCAACCCTCACTGACATTGCCACCACCACAGTTACTTCCACTACCGTTTGCGATAATGGAATGTGGAAGACAATTTATGATGTTCCCACCAACAGCGTGATTGCTTCGGTAGACGATAATCGAAACAACCTTGGAACACTCACGGGTACCGCATATGTTGATGCAGGTCCTGGAACATTGCCAAATGGAGAACGCTACCTCGCACGGCACTTCGTAATTAACTCAGCAAATGCAGCTGCCACCCCTATTAACCTGCGCTTATATTTTACGGATGCAGAATTTCAAGCTCTCATGGCTGCCGATCCAAGAATACAATCGGTGGACGATCTTAGCGTAACCCAGTATGATGGGCCGGGAGAAGATGGAGTATATAATCCGGCGGGCGGCACACTTACATTCATACCAAGCAGCGCAATAACCACCGGCACTGCATATGGAGGTCACTATCTGGAATTTTCTATCAGCAGGTTCTCCGAGTTCTGGATTCATTTCGGACTTGCCGTTCTGCCCGTTAACCTGGTTAGCTTTAATGCAGAAGCTGTTTCAAACGGAATAGAGCTTACCTGGCAAACTGCCTCTGAATCTAACAGCGACAGGTTTGAAATTGAACGCAGCACAAATGGCATAAATTATTCTAACATTGGTACCGTGGCTGCAGCTGGCAACAGTTCAAGCTTGCTCACCTACAATTTCACTGATGCCAACCCGGTAAATGGAAATAATTTTTACAGGTTGCGCCAGGTGGATATTGATGGACAGGCAAACTACTCGCAGGTTGTGGTGGCAGGCTGGGGAGAAAGCTCAAAAGTAGCAGTAGTGCTGGTCAATCAATCACGGGGACAATACCAGGCTTCGATTACGGGTCTTGACAGAAGAGGGTCACTCCTGATTTATGATGTGAATGGTAAGAAAGTAAGGAACTATACCGTTGCGGATGCAGGAAATACAACAGTAAATATTGATTTAAGTCCGTTTGGATCAGGAGTATATATTTATCAGTTGGTGACTGATGAAGGTCAGTTGTATAGCGGGAAGATTTTAGTACAATAACGATGGAAATTCGTTCAAAGCCGTTCAAGTTCGTTTAAGGCCGTCTCGAAGTTTGAATTTGGAATTGGGAATTTGGAATTGGGAGTTGCTAAATAGTCAGGGAAACCGACGCTTGATTCAGGAGCGGGCAACCTCAACAATTTAGCAACTCCCAATTCCAAATTCCCAATTCCAAAATCCAAATTTCTATTAGCTGCTTTCGCTTATACCATAACTCGTCAGCTTGTCAGCTCGTCATCTCAAACGACTTGACCGGTCGATCATGCAACGTTAATCCGTTACTTCAATGAGAACCGATCCTTCCGACTCGCATTCTTTGCCACTAACTTCTACAATTAAATCGAGTTCACTTTCTGCCTTTTTTAGTGAAATGGTGACGGATTTTTTATTTGCATCACCCACGATCTCGCCGGAGTAAGCTACCCAGGTATAATTTAATTTTTCTTTTGTTCCGGCCACTGAGGCGGTAAAAGTCACCTGTTTATCTCTTTTCAAAGATTTTACGGCAGGAGTAATAGTGACTTTGCCACAGGGAATTACCTTTCGCGAGTAAGGCTGAAATTCGCAACCGGGTCTTACTGGAATATAGATCACTTCATAAGGTCCATCAATTCCAGCTTCCAGATAAATTCCTACGCCTTTATACATGCCAGCCCTGGTGACTTCCGTAATGCCTAATACTCTTGGCAATCCAAATTTCTGATATTGCCTCCCTTCAAATTTTATATCTTCATGTTGTTTATACCAAAGTGTATTTACCGCATAATCTTTTGATTCTTCTAATTCCGTAAGCGTTGCCATTTTGCCATCGAGTATAATTGTTTTTTCCCCCGTAGACCTGTCATAATCGATCTGGATTTGTGTAAGCACCCCATCCCTGATAAGGCATTGGTTGATTTTTTGTATGTTTTGGGCCATCGCGGATTGAACCGTAACAAATAGGGTGAGAATTAATGATGCTTGCTTCATGTGTATTTTATTTTACAAATTAAAAATGTACAATTTTATAAATAATTGCGATACCCTGCAACACGTATTTTAAATGGTGATATGATGATAGCAGTGAGCGCATTAGTTCTCACGCAAAGGGTGATATGATGATTCAATTGCTATGGCGACTTCAGCCATATGGTACAGGCAATGACAGCTTAGTTCTCTTAAAAACTAAATTTCAAGTAACAAATTTGTATGCAGGTTCGTCCTATACCTTGTCAATTCGACAATCCAACTACAATAATAGAGAAAATGAACTTTTTTCCTTCCTTATCCCGGCTGGTAACACTGGCATGTTTCTTATTTATGGTTGAAAATTCTTTTGCACATAATGGCAAAGTGGCAAGGGCATACCCGCTGGGACCCATCTCCGTTGATGGTAATCTTTCAGATTGGCCGGCGAGGGCTGAAAAATATGACATGGTAGAGGAGCAATTTGCAGACAGGATCATGAATGATTCAGACCTGAAGGGCTATTTCCAGGTGGGCTATCGAATGGATAATCATTCATTGTATGTGGCATTTACCATTTTTGATGAAGACTTTATCCAGGATACAAGTTCTAACGTGCAATGGAGCAACCAGGACGGGCTTGAGCTTTACCTTGATGCCAGGCATTTGCCATTTGGTTCAGGAGTAGCATCCTTCATGTACAGCGAAAAACTTCGAAACATAAACAAATCATGGTATGACGCTTTTGCAAAAAATGCCAGTTGGGAAATCATGGAAGTAGCCATTTCCACCCATGAAACAATGCGGACAATAGAATGGAGAATAAACCTGGGAGACCAATTGGAGGTGGGCAGATCAATTGGTTTGGATGCAACGATATTTGACAAAGACGGGGACGGCAGTTTTTCAGTTACGGCGTGGGGTAAGGGAGGCAGCAAGTACCTGACGGCGAAGAACCTCGGAGATATTCTCATTTTACATCCCAGTGAGAGCCTGGAAACAATAAGCGGTAAGTTAATATGGGACCGGCCCATGAATGAACGTTTGCCCCTTGAAGTGCGACTTACTTCCGCGAAGAATCCCAGATTATGGGTGGAGGTAGAAACGGATTCAAATGGTGTATACAAGGCGATGCTGCTTCCTGGTCAGTACCTGGTTTCATTGCCAGAGCAATATTTCAATACAGATGGAAAAATATTCAGTACCGGGTTAAACAAACCTATAAATATCAATACCAGTACAGGAAAAATTGCGTGGGTGCCAACGATCATGGTTTCGGGAGCGGAAGTTGAGGACTTGATCCCTGAAAAGGGAATCATGCATGACCCATCTGCAAACCTGGAGAAAGAAGTGGATAATTTCATTCAATTATATATGAAGATGTGTGAAATCCCGGGGGTGTCAGTGGCCTTGATAAAGGATGGAAAGATGGTATATCACAAGGTTTTTGGGGTAAAGAATACGTTGACGGGTGATAAGGTTGATAAAGGCACCTTATTTGAAGCCGCGTCAATCACAAAACCGGTGTTTGCATTTGCCGTGCAACGACTGGCGGAAAGAGGGATCATAGACCTTGACAAGCCTCTATACGAATATTTACCATACCCGGATATTGCCTACGATGAGCGATATAAGCTGATCACTGCGAAACACGTTTTGACCCATCGTACCGGTTTTCCTAACTGGAGATCTATGAATCCTGATGGTAAATTGAATTTGAAATTCACCCCGGGAACAGGCTATGGTTATTCGGGAGAAGGATTTGAATATCTGAAAAAGGTGGTAGAAAGGATCACAGGGAAGAATGTGGAGCAGGTGTTGCAGCAAGAAGTGATTGAGCTGATGGGTTTGCATCATACATTCTTTTCCCGGAATGATTCATTGGCTAAAGTTGTGTCAGCCGGTCATTACCAGATGTTGCCCACGGGTGGTGATTTGCCTGAATCGCCGGGAATGGCGTACTCTATGCATACCGAGGCGGGAATATTCACGAGGTTCATGTTGTACCTACTCGAGCAGAAGGGACTGACTGGTGAATCGTATGCACGAATGTTCAGCAAGCATTCCGAGTATAACTTTGAACCGGGTGATGAACGGCCCCAGACTCCGACGTATATGGGCATGAGCCTGGAAATAAGAGAGACGCCATTTGGAAAATCCTTCGGTCACGGAGGTAATAATGGCGATTTCAAATGTGTGTTTGAAGTGTACAAGGATTTAAAGATGGGGTATGTGATATTTACGAATTCGGATGCTGCGGATCCGCTTTTAAGGGCAATGCGCATGTTTCTGGTGGAAGGAAAAATTAATAACTAGTCGTTCAGATTAGTCAGTGGTCGAAGAACAATGGAGTTGGAAATATGCCGCTGACAACTGGCAATTAATATTGCCTGTTACCGCAACCGGCTCAGTGGAGAGCGTAAATCGCTAAATCTGGCTCCCGGGTTGATAAATATATTCCTAGTTTTATCAGTGATGTCATTCCCGGTTCGTAGTTATATCATTCTGTTATTTCTGATCCTGGTAGCTTTACATGGGTTTTCACAAAAGGAACGGGAAAAAGCATGGCAATCCCTCCAGGATGGCACCTCATACCTTAGAGGTTTTAGGCCAGTTGAGTCATTGATGAGATTTGATTCCGGGATTGTATATGCTAAAAAAGCAGATGACAGGTTCCTGGAAGCTTCTGCATTGCTTGGTGCAGGACAGGCGAGATGGTACAGGAGTAATTTTAAGGGCGGTATTGATACAATTAGCAAAGCGATTGTCATATTTCGTACCCTAAACGTTCAAAACGAAAACATACGGTATCAACTTGTATCGGCACTGCGTATTATCAGCAACATTTACCATGCTGTCGGCGACTATGAAAATGCGTTTAATGCTGCGAGTGAATCGTTGGAATTGAACCGGGAAGATGAGCCAAACAGAATATTATCTCTTATACAAATGGGAGCTTTGTATAAGAGTATGCGTGATTATGCCACAGCTTTATTGTATTTCCACCAGGCTGAAAGATTCGATCCAAGGCCTCTTGGATACGAATACAGGGAATTGAACACGCAAATGGGAATGCTTTATGCTGAACGCAATCTGTTTGACTCTGCTTTGTATCATTATCGCCGGGCACTTCCAGGGCATCCCCTGCCTACAAATGTTAATTTGCGAATAGGGGAATGTTATATTCTGCAGGGAAAATATGATACGGCCTACCAATACATGAATAAGGTTTACCATGAAGAAAGGACCATTAATGACCTCCCAATCCTGATCCCGGCAATGATGGGTATGGCTAAAATCTATATATTCAGGAATCAGTTAGACTCATCGTTGCTACTTGCCACGGAGGCTTATGATATAGCAAGCCTGCGAAACCTGAGGCAGGATAAGAGGGACGCAAGTCACCTGCTGGCAAATATTTTTGAGAAAAAAAATGAAAGCGAAAAAGCACTTACCTATTACAAACAATATGTGGTGCTCAAAGATTCGATACTTTCAGATCAATTCAAGGGCCAATTGTATTCATTCAAGAGAAGGTCCGCTGACGCCGCTCATGCAGCCGAACTTCATTTTCTCAGGACCGTTTTACTTGTGCTTGTGCTTGTAGCTGTGTTTATTTTTCTTGTGTTGATGCTTCGCCACAATAATGAGAAACTGAGGCTGAAACAGCGATCTACAAACCTGGAAATGCAAGCTCTCAGAGCGCAAATGAATCCGCATTTTATTTTTAATTGCCTTACGGCCATTAATCATTTCATTTTAAATAATGATACTGACAAGGCATCTGATTACCTCACTCGGTTTTCAAGATTGATAAGGCTGGTACTGATAAACTCCGAAAAGGCTACTGTTACCCTGGAGGAAGAACTTACGCTGACTAAATTGTATCTTGAAATGGAGCAATTGAGGTTTGCGAATAGCTTTGATTATGATTTACGTTATGATGCAGCTATCCAGCCTTCCATGGTAAAGGTTCCTTCGTTTATTTTGCAGCCTTTTTGTGAAAACGCTATATGGCATGGGTTGTTACATAAAGAAGGAAAGGGAAAGCTTACCATTGACCTGGCTATGAAAGGCAGGTTAATGGTTTGTACTATTTCAGATAATGGAATTGGGCGTACAAGGGCGGCAGCCATGAAAGAAAACGTGACTTCATCCAAAGTATCATTTGGTCTTAAGTTGACGACTGACAGGTTGGCGATTTTCAATGGTCAGAAGGGTCAATCCGGTTCGTTCGTGATCGAGGATTTAACGGATGATTCTCGGCATGCTGCCGGCACCAGGGTGACTATAAAAATCAAGAACAATGCACGTGATTAAGGCAGTTATTATTGATGATGAGTCATATGCCTGCCAGGCGCTGGCAACCCTGATAAGGAATCATTGCCCCGATGTTGGTATTGCGGCCATCTGCCAGGATCCAAGAGAGGCTGTTACAGTTGTAAATATTATCAAGCCGCAGCTTGTTTTTCTGGATATCGAAATGCCACATATAAATGGATTTGGCTTCCTGGAAAGATGTGCTCCTGTGTCATTTGACGTGATCTTTACTACAAGCTATAATCAGTACGCGATAAAGGCAATCAAAGTTAGCGCGTTAGATTACCTTTTAAAACCGGTAGACGCAGCTGAACTCAAAAGCGCCGTACAGAAATACCGGGAGCGGACGGCGTCCATATCCCAGCAACAGTTTGAGATTTTACTTGCAAAACTACAACAGCCCTCGTCGGCATCAGCGAGAATTGCGTTGCCTACTATGGAAGGTTTACAGATTATACCCGTTACAAATATTTTGTTTTGCAGTTCAAGTAGTAACTATACCATTCTTACGTTAAAGGATAAATTAAAAATTACGGTTTCAAAAACATTAAAGGAAATAGAGGAGATGCTCGAGGAACACCGGTTTCTCCGCATACATCATTCTCACCTTGTCAATCTTGACGAAATAAAAAAATA
>Ga0196972_1000274_pt1 | contig 34218 bp, 29 predicted proteins | sample S1v_2013CmetaG_FD_148618 | JGI IMG/M metagenome (GOLD analysis project Ga0196972, IMG submission 148618) | Soil microbial communities from Anza Borrego desert, Southern California, United States - S1+v_20-13C | ecosystem: Environmental > Terrestrial > Soil > Desert | place: USA: California...
TAATGCTGTTCTGTATGGCTCCTTGCTTAATGTGGTCAATACTTTCTCTATCCACTGCCGGTAGGTCAATTTTTCTTCTTCAGATACATGATCCTCCAGCTCAAGGAGCGCTGAGGCCATAATCGCGGCGGCTGATGCATCACGAGGAGAGCCTGCCTGGGCATTCATATCCCATAATGGAATTCCATCATCGGGAAGATTAGCGTGCGTCAACATGAAGGATGCTATCCGCCGGGCCATATGTAAATATTTTGGATCATGTGTTTCGCGGTAACATACGGTATATCCATACAATCCCCAGCTTTGGCCGCGCGACCATGCTGATGAATCCGCCAGGCCTTGCGCTGTCTTCTTTTCTTTTACCTTCCCCGTGGATTGATCATAGTTCACTACGTGAAAACTACTCCCGTCAGGCCTGAAATGGTTCCTCATCGTATTGTCAGCATGCGTCACTGCTATTTTGTAAAATGAAGAATCTGCGGTAAACCTGGTAGCTGCAAATAACAACTCCAGGTTCATCATGTTGTCAATGATCACCAGGAAATCCTTTTGTTCATCCGGTTTTCCCCATGATCTTATTTGGCCAACCACTGAATTGAATCGCTTTGTTAATGATTGAGCCGCCTGAACAATAATTGCTATGTAAGAAGAATCGCCTGTGGATAGCAATGCATTTCCAAAGGGGCAATAGATCTTGAACCCGATGTCATGATCCCCGGTGTTCAGTTTCTCCCTTTCAACCTGGTTTAGTTTTTTTATTGCGGCGGTTTTCAATTGAGAGTTTCGTGAATAATCATACAGGTACCAGAGGGAGGCGGGGAAAAATCCACTCGTCCACCAGGTTGATCTATTAGTGATCAGTTTGTTCGATTCATATGAACGGGGAAACAGGCTGTCAGGAACCGATCTATCTAATAAAAGGTATTGCCTTACTGCCATGTCGAGCGATTTCTCCGACAGGTTTTTCAACTCTGCCTGCTGAGCTTGGGTAACGGAAGCCGCGAACAACCAAAGAATGCAAAAAAACATTTTCATGTCGTCCAAGGTAAGAATTAATAATTTCTTATTGTTCAGCTGGAGGTTGCCGGTTGGCTGCCCGTTGACAGTTGACAGTTGTCAGAGAAACCTGAATATTGAAGAAACCTTCCAAATTCCAAATTCCCAATTCCTTCACCGGCTCCTCAGTACCTCAGCTGGTCAGCTCAGCCGGTCAACTTCCAAACAGTTCATTGTCTCGCCCCAAATTGCAAATCCCAACAACCTAACCCCATAAAGCCAGTCATCCCCCGAAACCCCCGTTCATAAATTTAATACTACCCCCGGGTGTTTATTACGAAAGATGTCGTAATTTATGAAGACTAAAACCTGGTTATATGAAACGTAAAACTTTACTTGTATTCGCAGGAATGAGCGTTTTCATTTCTGCATCCCGGGCCCAGGTGGCTCCGGAAGTTATCAAGGGATTTGCCATTACATCAGCAGAGAAAGGAGGGCGGAGTTGGAAGGAGGTGCGCATGATCAACGTTCAGTCAGGAGAGGAGATGCAATCAGTGTTCGGTGCAAAATCAACAATTAAACCTTTGAATGCACGCACTAAAAGGCCGGTGGTTTCGCTGTTACAAGCGTCGGCGAATACACCATTGGAAATGAGACTATCTGCTGCGCCGGTTGCAAGAAAGGTGGTGAACCTGGATGATGAATTAGAAGAAAGAAAAGTCAAAGGGGCCGTGAGGGTTGTGAGGGCCGTTTCAGTGAAGAAAGAAGATCCGCTACTTCCATTTGCTACTAATTCAGCGGCGATGGCATATGATGAAAAACACAATCGGTTATACTTTACGCCAATGGGAATAAATCAGTTGAGGTATATTGACCTGAAGTCAGGCAAGGTGTATTATTTCGAGAATGAGGCCTTTGGAAACGTGGCGAATTTTTCTGACGTAAAAAATCAAATTACGAGGATGGTAATAGCCTCTGATGGGAACGGCTATGCGCTTTCAAATGATGCGCAACACCTTCTCAGGTTTACTACAGGTAAAAAGCCTGTCATTTCTGATTTGGGCCCGGTTATTCAGTCTGAACCGGGAAAGGTAAAGATAGGAACCCAATATGGTGGTGACATGGTTGCCGATGCATCAGGAAACCTGTATCTGATTTCCGCACACAGAAATGTGTTTAAAATAAATATTGAGAGTAAAGCTGCGGAATACCTGGGAACGATTACCGGCTTGCCAAAAGGATATTCAACAAATGGAGCAATGGTGGAAGGAGGTAGCAAGGTGATTGTTTGCAGTTCAGAATCTACAGAGGGATACTACCGTTTTGATCTGAATACGCTGAAGGCAGAAAAAATTTCGACAGGCGCATCTGTGTTCAACGCTTCGGATCTTGCCAATGGAGTACTTGCGTTTGAAAAGAAAAAGAAGAAGAATGAGAAGCCTGCCATTGAGGAAGAGTCTTCAATGGCGAAGGAAACCTCAGCCGAAAAAACTGTTCGGGAACCGCAAAATCAAAACAGCATTAGAGTGTATCCAAACCCTGTGACTGACGGAAGGGTTAAGATTTCTCTTAGCGATCATCCTGCAGGAAAATACCAGATACAGGTAATGGATATGGCAGGTAAAATGATTGCCAACCGTGCGTTCGCAGTGAACTACAAGAATCAATTGGAAGAACTATCGTTACCTGACGTAGCAAAAGGAAGCTACGTGATAAAGATTGTCAATGAAGCAGGAGAGGTGAGAAGTACGGAGAAAATAGTGGTTCAGTAACGTTCAAACGGCAAACGTTCGAATCGTTCAAGTCGATCAAATCGTTCAAGATCATTGGGCAAACACCATGACGATATCAAACGACTTGAACGATTTGAACGATTTGAATGATCTGAACGACATTGAACGTCCTTGAACCTCTCCGTTAGATCCCGACGAGACTCCTAAACTTCTCAATATTTTCAACGCTTTCAAATTTGATGGGTATATCGCGGCTAAAACCTGCTTTCTTTACTTTCGCGGAGCCTTCAACCCTGATGAGTGCTTCTTTTTTCTTGAAAAGATCTTTCTGATTTTTGATGGCGCCAATCATGTCAAGCTTGACAATTGCGGGCACAATGAATTCTGCGTTTTTCTTTACCTGTACCTTTTCTCCCAATTCAAATCGGCCGAAGAAGGCATTATCGATATACACATCACCCCGTGCTTCTGATAGTTGCACACCAAAGTTATTAGGGTTGTAATAAACTAGGTCAATTCCCGCAGTGGATTGTAACAGGCCGAGCTCAATCAACCGGACTTCGCGAATGGTGCGGTATTCGGGTTCCTTTACATTTGAACCTCCACAGGAGCTCAGTATGAATAATAGAGCAAGAGAAAGAGTAGAAATTATTGCTTTCATATAAATGGTTTAATTGAATGAATGAATTTGACAAAACAACCGTCAAACTATCGGGCCATTTTCCGTTAAATTCAGCCTAATGCATTCTTTTAACAGGCCTTAAACCTGCAATAAAGTTAAAACAATGAAAGCTGTAGTTGCCTGGGGGCGGATCGAGGTAGGCCGGGCGCTACAGTTTGTCTAAAATTTCCATCTACACAAAACACGGGAGATTCTGCATACCTGGAGGCTACGTGCAAATGTGTTCCGGCCGCATGCGGATGAAACAATTCGGCAACCACGTCAGGATGGTTATTATTCCTGGAAAGGTGGGAAAGTACCAGGTGGCTGAGAGCGTTGCTTCTATGCTTTACAAAAAGTTCAAGTGCCTGGTGATTAGAAAGATGGCCCAATGAGCCACTGATTCTTTTTTTAAGATGATAGGGATAATTTCCTTTTTCCAACATGCTTTCGCAATAATTGGATTCAAGAAACGCGGCATGACACTGTGAAAAATGATCGATCAGGGAATTGCATGCCGAGCCAATATCAGTAAATACGCCCACTTTCACCATGCCGTCAGTGATAGTGAAGCTGTGCGGATCAACTGCATCGTGCCTTTTACGGAAGCCTTTAACTTCCAGGCTTCCGATCTTTACAGGGATCTCGGGTTGAAAATATTTTACAAGGCCTTCACTTACCGGGATGCCACTGGTACGAAAAGTAGCCGCAGTGAAATAGACCGGCAGTTGAAATTTTTTCGTAATGCCGGCTATGCCCGTGATGTGGTCTGAATGTTCATGCGAAACGAAAATGGCACGCACTTTCGACATCGGGATGTTCAAACGGTTCATTCGCCGTTCTGTTTCCCGGCATGAGAGCCCCGCATCAATCAGCACACCTTCATTTTCATTCCCTACATAATAACAATTAGCGTTGCTACCGGAGTTGAGGGAAGAAATGAATAATGCCATTTGCCGCCAAAGTTAAATGAAAACTTAAGACGACAGGAGCACAAGATTTCCAGGTAGGAAAGGCCTTGGATAAATTATGATTAGCTATAATAGCTCATCAGGAAAACAATAGCAGTGATAATGAAGACGCCGCTTACAACCACTACTGACATAATCTTTTCATTCTGTAATAAAGTGTTGAACTTTTTCATGCACAAAAGTTTTAGTTTGGAAAAAAGGGTTAAGGATAATCCAAACGAATACCGGAGATTTCGAACTTGGTTCTTTTGTGATTCTTACAGAGGTATGAGGAGGAATGTGCAAATGTAGGATGGGTTTGGGAGATTGTCAATCGTAAATGTACGAGCTGATGAGTTTGATTGGAATTTCGATTTTGGATTTTGGAATTTGGGAGTTGCTAAATAGCTGCGGTTGCCCGCTCCAAAATCAACCGTCGGTTTCGTTGAATATTTAGCAACTCCCATGCTAAATGATTTAAGTTACCCTTCTGCGAGTTGAGTGAAGTGCTTCAAATATGCAGCAACCGCCAAATTTCAAATTCCCCATTGCCAATTCCAAATTCCCAGGTTTCAAAACTCCCGATTTCGAATTCAAAGGTGAAAAAAAGACTAAGCAAGATTAACAAGCGGCACAATCCCAAACCAAAAAATAAACGTCAACGCCGCCACCAGCAAACCATCAATTCGCTTGGGTGGATCTTTTTTGCGGATATATTGAATAATGAGGTATGCTAGTAACAGGGCATGAGGGATCACAGGAATTAATATGCCGGCAAATGCATGCGGGAGGATACCATAATAGTGGAAGAAAATTACAGCTAATGTGGCCGATATGGTAAATGCCAACGCTATACGCGCGGCACCTTTTTTCCCGAACCTTACAGCCATCGTTCTTTTTGCGACTGCTTCATCAGCATCGTGATCAGGCACCCCGGCAAGAATGATTGACGGCAATACTGCAAGAAACAAAGGGAGGCCTAACAACCAAGAAAAATTATCGGATAGGTTTCCTCCCTGGAACATATACCCGCATAGAATGACTGCAAAACTGTGGGTGACACCTACCGTCAATTCACCCAATCCCCGGTATGATAATTTAACCGGCGGGATGGTGTATCCCAATGCCAGGATGAATAATGTTCCGCAAACTGCAATCATATTTACGGCGCCAATGGATGTGAAAGTAAAAAGTAAAACCAGTACTACCATGGAGATGCCAAGAGTGACCAGTATGCCAGTTCTTACCTGTCGGAAATCGAGCAAACTCTCTACAAGAACCCTTGAACCGCCGGTAAAAGGGCTGAAGTACCGGTTTCTTTTGTCTGATCCAAAGTCAAAGTAATCATTGGAAAGAACCGTGGCCACTTCTATTAAAAACAGCCATGCGTAACCCAGCCAGAAAATGAATGGATCAAAGCCCAGACCGGCTGCCTGAGCACCATACGCCCCACCCGCATAGGCGATAAAACTCATTGGGTAAAATTGAAGCCTTATCGCTTTTAACCAGTTCATCACAGGTATCGATAATTTTTTGAGTGGGGAAAGTGCACCATTGCCAAGTTTAGTTCCTTCTTCATACACGCGTTCAAGCCATGTCTTTCTTTTTTCATAAATGGAATTTCTCACGGGCCCAAAGCGCAACGTCCTGGTCATTCTTAATCCGCAAAAACCAAGAGTGGCTCTTTTCATTGCATTATGTCCAGGGGCGCGGTACAATAAGTTGTAAACAAAATTGGGTGTGTCCATTGTAGTGATAAGCTGTGCGGTTTTTCCTTTCAACAGTCCCTCATACCCCGTACCGCCATCAATTTCGAGAAATGCAAATCCGGCTGTAAATACGCGATCAATAAATCCTTTTAATAAGGCGGGCATGGTTCCCCACCAGGTGGGATAAACAAATACGAGGTGGTCTGCCCATCGAATCTTTTCCTGCGAGGAAAGTATATCGGCCTCCATGGGCTGATCATGTGTATGTTGGTGTGTTACGTTTGGATTAAATTGAAGGTCGCGCACTACAATATATTGAAGGTTCACATTTGCTTTTGCTGCGCCTTCAATATAGGAAGCGGCCAGCGCATCAGTCAGACTTTCATTCCTGGGATGTCCATTTATCAGCAGTACGTTCATTTGGGTTGATTTAGGTGGAAATTGTTTCAATACAAATTCTGTGCTCGTTCATTTTCCGGGTTTATCTTTATGGGTAATTTTCGGTTGTCAGTTGGCAAATGTCAGTTGTCACAGCAGGATGTGGGTTAAGGCTTACCAGGCTTTGGGTTTAGCAGGCGACTGTGCGATGACCATAAAATGAGGCCAGCGTTCTCCATTTAGAATAAACAGGATTAAACGAAAAAGTAATTTTTATGAGAAGGTCTGTCATTACGGGTACAGGGTCATACATACCCACTGTACTTCAGCCCAACGAAGAATTTACTCACCAGATATTTTATGCAGAAACGAATGAGCCCATCGATACACCTCCTCCTGTAGTGGTGCAGAAATTCGAACAGATCACAGGTATTGCGGAAAGAAGGTATGTACCTGATGAGTTGAATACTTCAGATATAGCAACCATTGCCTCCAGGCTTGCTTTGGAGGATAGCGGAACTGATCCGGAAACAATCGACCAGGTAATTGTAGCGCATAATTTTGGGAATGTTTTAAAACAGACGATTCAGACTGACGCTGTTCCTTCTTTAGCCAACCGGGTAAAGCACGATTTAGGCATAGCGAATCCTTCGTGTATTGCATATGATATACTTTTTGGATGCCCTGGCTGGGTGCAGGCTGTCATTCAATCGGAGGCATATTTTAAAGCCGGGATGGCTTCCAGGGCAATATTAGTGGGGGCGGAGACACTATCGAGAGTGATTGATCTTTATGACCGTGATAGTATGATCTTTTCTGATGGCGCAGGAGCTTGCGTACTTGAATACAAGGAAGTAGAGGAGAATGGTCCCGGCATTCTTGGCACGGCCTGCCAGTCGCACAGCCTTGATGAAGCATATTACATTGACATGGGAAAATCATACTATCCCGGTAGTGATCCAAACGTGCGCTACATTAAGATGAAGGGTAGAAAGGTGTATGAGTACGCCATGAGCTTTGTTCCTTCAGCCATGAAGGAGTGCCTTGATAAGAGTGGGGTGGGCATTGATGAAGTAAAGAAGATTCTCATTCACCAGGCAAATGAAAAAATGGATGAGGGGATTGTAAATCGGTTGTATAAGTTATATGGAAAGAAGGCCCCGCAAGGCGTTATGCCAATGAGTATCCATTGGTTGGGGAATAGTTCGGTGGCTACGGTACCTACATTATATGACCTTGTAAGAAAGGGCAAGATGACAGATCACCAGATTAATGCGGGTGACATTGTGCTTTTTGCATCTGTGGGTGCAGGCATGAATGTGAATGCTGTTTGTTACAGGTGCTAGAAGGGGTCATGAAGACAGCTTTGTCATTTCTGAGCCATTGAATATCCTTGCCAGGTTAGGATCCTTTGATTTTTTATAGTCATCGATGTGACCTTCACTTACGATCCTCCAGAAATTTTTCGACCGCAGCTCGCCATAATCAGGCAGTTTAAGAAACATACCTGTGATACCTTTCCTGGTTTTAAAACTGATTTGAACGGGCTTCTCCAGGTTCTTACCTGTAAGAAATTTATCAATTTGTTCGTTGGTCATATCGTTATTTACTTTTTTCCAAATGCTGGTCGGTCAATGAAGTATAAGAAAGTCCGCGTAACCAGTTAAAAACCGCCATTTCACTTTTGGCATCACTGGGCAGTTGATTGAAGATGAGTTGTTCCAATTCTCTTCCTTCCTGTATGGTAAATTTTTCTGCGAGTGAGCCATAAAAATTAATGATGAATAAAACCTGTTCACCGTTGAACCTGTCAAAAATCCTTCTGCTTGGATGGCCGGTGAATATCGGAGTCCTTCCATCTTCGTTCCAGGTGTAGTGCGTACTGCGAAGATCTTCTTTTAAAAAAGCCATAAATGAGATTTTGTTTGAATAATGCAGTTGAAAACTAAAGCGAGTATAAAAGAAGTGGAGCGATTAGACCTGGATAGAACTTCAACTGGGATTGTATTAAAGATAAGGTATTTTGGCGGGAAGGCAATGTTAACGTTGCCCGATGGTCGAAGTTCGATGATCGGGGCTTATTTAGTTGCAGGGCGTTGTATGGGAGCCGGCGATCGTTGTTCGTTGGCTGATTGTTCTGGGTAAATCGTTGCTCGGTGGTTGATGTTCGCAACCTGTATACGGAGGTCGGGGAAAGGGTAAGGAAGCGGGTAAAAAAAAGCCCCAAAAAGGGGCTTCTGAAAAAAGATTAAGATAGATTACCATCTTTTATTATCGGGACGGGAAGGTTTTTCCCTTGCTACTGCAACGGATAGAGTCCTGCCTTCAATATCTTTATTGTTAAGGCCTTTGATGGCAGCATTCGCTTCTTCATCAGAATCCATTTCAACGAACGCAAAACCACGGCTACGGCCGGTTTCACGATCAACGATCACCTTTACTGAAGATACATTACCAAATTGACCAAACATTTTTCTTAAGTCTTCATCAGCTGTGTGAAAACTCAGGTTGGACACGTACATGTTCATAAAAAACTTTTTAAAATAATACAATTAAAATACCTGTGATAAAGGTCTGCAGCAAGGAGTAAAGAGTATATTAGTATTACTTGGATCGAAGAGTAAGCTTAATACTGATCCGGACTTAATGTTGAGGCGCTTAGATCACTCGTTGAAGGTAGTCTATTTTATGTAAATGGAGGTATTTATAATTGATGATGGGATTGGGGTATGGTCAATCGTTTAGCAACTTATAAGGATGAACTGGAGGAAGGCTTGGTTTTTTGTGAGGGTTTTCTCAAAAATCTACGTGGAAAAAAGCGCTATAAATCGTTTTTTTCTCATGGTTTTGGTTTTCGGTTAAAGGAGATTTGTGTTTTGATCGATCATCGGAGCTCCAGTGGTGAGAGAGAAAAATTAGCTGAACAACCGGTAGCCGGGCAGAGGGAGGGTGGACTCAAAAAAAATGACGCTGAAAGCGTCCAGGGAGTTTATTGCCAGGGCAAAAAAAAACGGATGGTTGGAAGGCGGGGGAGGGAGGGCCCCGCAGGGGCGAAGGTTGAAAGTAAATTTAAAGCCCGAATCATCCAGCCGAGTAGCTCTTAACCTGTATCATCCAGCCGGGGAGCTCTTAACCTGAATCATCCAGCCGGGTATCTCTTAACCTGTATCATCCAGCCGGGTAGCTCTAACCTGAAGCACCCAGCCGGGTAGCTCTAAGCCCGAATCATCCAGCCGGGTATCTCTTAACCTGTATCATCCAGCCGGGTAGCTCTTAACCTGTATCATCTAACCGGGTAGCTCTAACCTGAAGCACCCAGCCGGGTAGCTCTAAGCCCGAATCATCCAGCCGGGTATCTCTTAACCTGTATCATCCAACCGGGTATCTCTTAACCTGTATCATCCAGCCGTCTATCTCTTAACCTGTATCATCCAGCCGGGTAGCTCTAAACCTGAAGCACCCAGCCGGGTAGCTCTAAGCCCGAAGCTTCCAGCCCATAGCCACCCAAGCCCAAGCATCCAGCCCGAAGCACCCGGCGCCGAAGCATCCAGCTCATAACCAGTATCATCCAGCCCGCAGGCCTGGTACGAAGCATTCAACCCCAACGTCTCAACCCGAAAGCCCTCTGTTTCAATCCCATATTTCAGGTCTTAACCTCCAAGCCCATGCACAAGGTCCACCTTACACCAGGTTAGTTTTGTTAGCCTTAAATAAGAACTCCAAAATTGTAGCCGTTAATCGCCCAGGGTATTCTTTGCGCCGAGCCGCTGCGAAAACAAATTTTTCCTCTTTAAATAAACTGCGTTGAAAAACTAAATCTCTAACCGTTTAACCCGGCCTTCATCCCAAACATTCACCAATTAGGATTGGAATCAATACGGCCTTCCCCTCATTACCAAACCTATAAATACAAAGGATTTTCCTGCTGGCTTCCTACCAACTCATCAGGAATAAGGTTCCATCTCCCCAAAATCCCCCTTGCAGAATTCCCACTGCCTGCCTAAATATTTTTGTTCGAACTATTGCTTTTGCTGCGACCTTATTTATCTGCGTATGGGCTGACTGTTACCTTTGACTTTAGGGCATCCTGCTCCGGACTTTCCGCTTCCTCCTTATCTTCCGTTGGTAGTTTTCCTAACCTTTTTCAGGGAGTCTTACTTTGTTTACAATGAATTCAATAGCTAATTTTATTCCCGATCCAATTCTCTATGAAGCAACTTCTCTCGCTCGCCTGCATCATCCTGTACATGCAAAGCATTGCCCAGGCACCCCTCGATGCCCGTACTACCTCCCTGAAACCCGTTGGAAAGAAAGATCTCGTAAAAGCCCTCCTTGCTATCGTCAATCGCGAAAATCAAAAGAAAATGCCGGTAAAACGAACAGCCACATTGCCACCAAAGACAATCCTTTTAGACTAGACCCGCCATAAACCGTTGTTCGAGTTGCCAAAAAATATAGAAATTATAGATAGCAGGTTCTAAGGCAAACAGAAAACTGAAAACGGAAACACCGGAAGAAAAGTTGTAAACGTTTTTGGATCAAATCTGTGCATAACTGCCGACGGGCCATTACTCGAAATCTCCCTTTATGAACTAAATTCGCCGCTAATAAAATCTTGAATAGTGCGATTAAAATCATTAGAGATCAAGGGTTTCAAAAGCTTCGCCGATAAGACCATCGTTAATTTCGATGACAATATCACCGGCATAGTAGGCCCAAATGGCTGCGGAAAATCAAACATTGTGGACAGCATCCGCTGGGTGATTGGTGAACAAAAGATCAGTCATCTCCGTAGCGAGAATCTTGACAGTCTTGTGTTCAATGGTTCCAAGACCCGCTCCGCAAGCGGTCTTGCCGAAGTGAGCCTGACCTTTGAAAATACAAAGAACCTGTTGCCAACCGAGTTCAACACCGTCACCATCACTCGTAAATTTTATAAGAGCGGCGAAAGTGAGTATAGGTTGAATGACGTGCAATGCCGTTTGAAAGATATCCAGAACCTGTTCATGGACACAGGTGTGAGCACTGATTCCTACGCCATCATTGAATTGGGAATGGTTGATGATTTGATCAAAGACAAAGACAACAGTCGCCGCCGTATGCTCGAGCAGGCCGCCGGCATTTCCATTTACAAAACGCGTAAGAAAGAAGCAAAACAAAAGCTAGATGCAACGGAGCAGGACCTCGCCAGGATCGAAGACCTTCTTTTCGAAATTAATAACCAGTTAAAAAGCCTCGAGAACCAGGCGAAGAAAGCGGAGAAATATTACGAGATTAAGAAAGATTATCGGGAGATAAGTATCGAACTCGCTAAAGCAGCTCTTGAAGGTTTCAATATCACCTTCAAAGAATTGAACGAACAAAGTGATGCAGAGAGCGATAAAAAAATGAAGCTCGAAGCCGAAGTAGCAATTGAAGAAGCGGCTCTCGAACAGGAAAAAGTTGGTTTCATTGAAAAAGAGCGACAGCTGCAATCAATGCAACATTCTTTTAATGATATCGTACAAAATGTTCGAACGAAAGAAAATGAGAAATCACTGGCCGCCCAGCGCCTCGAACACCTAAAAGAAAAAGAAAACAGTCTTACAGAATTCCTTCAGCGAGCGGAGAGCCAGTTAAAAGGAATTGAAGAAAGCATTGCCTTTACTAGTCTCCAGCTTGAAGAAGAATCGGGGTCCCTCGAAGGCCTCACTGAACAGTTGCAGCAATTGAGTAATGATGCCGCAATTAAAAGAGAGATACTGGATGAGAAAAGACGTACTCTCGATAAGCTGAGAAACGAATACCAACAGGTTCAACGCAACCAGTTTGATGCCGAGAAAAAAGTGGCCGTTGCTGATACCTCCATGCAAAACCTGCAACGCGCCATTTCCCAAATTGAAGAAGAAAGAAAACAACGCGAGGCACAGCGTCATCAACTCGATCAGGACAGGATATTAAAAGAAAAGGAACTTTCCATAAAAAAGGTTGATCTCGAACAACTCGAGCAGCATCAGGAACAAACCAAGGAACAGATACTTCAAACGCAATCTGCCTTGGAAGCATTGCGCAATGAACTTGCTCTTGAAAACAGGAAGCTGGATGCAAAAAAGAATGAACACGACCTGCTAAAAAGCATGATCGATTCAATGGAAGGCTACCCTGACAGCGTCAAGTTCCTGCACAATAATGAAGGTTGGAACCATTCTGCGCCTATTCTGTCTGATATCATTTATGTAAAAGAAGAATACCGCACAGCTCTCGAAAACGTACTGGAACCTTATCTCAGTTATTATGTGGTAAATAATCTACAGGAAGGCCTGCAAGCCGTTCACCTGCTTGATGAAAATAAAAAGGGAAAAGCCAATTTCTTCCTCCTGGATAAAGTGCAGGAAGTTTCAACAGATATCCCTTCCCATGGGCTGGAAGGTGGAATCCCGGCCCTTAGCGTAATTGAAGTGGAGGAGCCTTATCGCCGGCTGGCTGAACACCTGCTGGCAAATGTTTTCATCGCAGATAATGAAGGCGCACTACAAAACAGCAATGGCTTTGTAATTATTGAAAAAACCGGGAAATACGTAAAAGGAAAATACTCACTCACTGGTGGAAGCGTTGGTTTGATCGAAGGAAAGAAGATAGGTCGCGCAAAGAACCTTGAAAAATTAATGAGTGAAATCGAGGTACAGGAAGAAGTTTGTGAAAATCTTAGATCAAGGATCCAGGCAAGACACAACGAGGTTATTGCTTTCAATGAAGATTTGCGGGAGACCGCGCTCAGGGAAACAGAACACGAGATACAGCAACTAACCAACCAGGTCTTTTCATTACACAATAAACTCGAGAATCTTCATTCCTTACAAACGGGTAGTCAACAAAGACTGGAAGACCTCGTTCACCAGGTTCAGCAAACGCAAAACTCAGTAGAAGGCGTGCGCAACCTGCTGGCAGAATATAACGAACAGGTGCAGGCAAATGCAAACAGGCTGGCAGAAGCAGAAGAAAACTTTAGGGTTGTTGAAAGCGAATACAATGAAGCTACCCGTCAATACAACGAATTTAATCTGAATGTTACCCGCCAGCAAAGTAAGATCAATGCGCTAAAGCAGGAACTTGAATTCAAGAACAACCAATTGAATGACCTGCGCCAGCAACTTGAAAACAATACAGTTCAATTACAGGAAACCTCTGAAAATATTGAGCGTTCACATGAGTCGCTCAAATCAATAGAAGAAAACCTTGTTGAACTATTGAAGAATAAGGAAGAAGAAGAACGAAAACTCAACGAAGCTGACCAGGCTTATTACAACCTGAGAAACCAACTCGGAGAGAAAGAAAGTCTGCTAAGACATAAGATCAAGGAAAAAGAACAGGTTGAGCACCTGTTAAGTGAAATAAAGGATAGGCTTAATGAATTGAAACTTCAGTTATCAGGCATGAAGGAACGGTTAAATGTGGAGTTTCGCATTAACATCGAGGATATTCTTGGAGAAGAACGAAAAACTGAAATTTCAGTAGAGGAGTTACAGGAGAAATCAGACAGGATGAAGAAACGCCTCGAAAACCTTGGAGAAGTAAACCCTACCGCCATCGAAGCTTTCCAGGAAATGAAGAAACGGTATGAGTTCATCGTTGAACAAAAGGATGACCTCGTTAATGCAAAGGAAAGCCTGCTCAAGACAATAGAAGAAGTAGAAGCAACGGCCAACCTGAAGTTTCTGGAAACCTTTAACCAGGTTAGAGAGAATTTCCATAAAGTGTTTAAGTCACTCTTTACCGAAGATGACCAGTGCGACCTTGTATTGGACAATCCTGAGAATTTAGCTGAAAGTGGAATTGATGTTATTGCCAAACCTAAAGGAAAGCGACCTACTTCGTTAACCCAGTTGAGCGGAGGCGAACGTACATTAACCGCCACAGCATTGTTATTTGCCATTTACCTGATCAAGCCCGCTCCATTCTGTATCCTTGATGAGGTGGATGCACCGCTTGATGATGCAAATGTGGGCAAGTTCACCAACATGATTCGCCAGTTTAGTGAAAACTCACAATTCATCATTGTAACTCATAATAAAATGACGATGAGCACGGTTGATGTGATCTATGGTGTGACCATGCAGGAGCCGGGAGTGAGCAAACTGGTAAGTGTTGACTTTAGAGGATTGGGAGTTAGCCAGAATTAGGAAATTTGGAATTAGAAAATGGGGAACCTGATGATTGAAAGCGGATCTTTTGATGCGAGAATAGCTAATATAATTGGTTAGTCTCCCACACAGGCGTCTGACAACTGACATCATACAACTTACTACACATACCAATGGAACTTCAACAACTTTTCGAGCACGCAGCAGCGGATAGCAAGAATCTAGCACAACGACCCGATAATGCAACCCTTCTTAAATTGTATTCCCTGTATAAACAGGCCACGGAAGGCGATGTCAATATAGAGCCTCCCGGTGGATTTGACTTTGTAAATAAAGCAAAGTATAACGCCTGGGAGGAGTTAAAAGGTAAGAGCAGGGATGACGCAATGAGAGAATACATTAACGTGGTTAATGGGTTAAAAGGATGAGGATTTGCCACCTCCCGGTTCCCAATCCCATCATGCCTCGTCAGCCAGTCGGCTACCACCTCCTTTCTTCTAATATTATGGTCTGGCACCCAAATTCCAAATTCCAAACTCCCAAAATACCATTGCCAAAATCATAGTCCCTCAATAACAACACCCGTCGTTCCACTCGGCATCTGTATTCTCAGCAAAGCCGCCAAAGTAGGAGCAATGTCTGACATATAGGTTTCTTTATTCGTTTTACCCGCTTTGATCTTCCATCCATACCACACCAGGGGAATATGCGCATCATAAGGATTCCAGGCTCCATGCGTCGTTCCGCGATCCCAGCCATCAAACCAATGAGGACGATAAATAAATTGAATGTCGCCGCTTAGTTTTTGATTGTATCCATTCGTAACCATTTCCTTCACCCGCGATGGTATCGTCTCCCCGGAAAGGTCATTCAAATCAAACGCACGTATAATAGCAGGATGATTCGCCAGTTCATTTATGATCCATTTTCTTAGCCTCGCTTCATCGATTTTATTCTCTTCAATTACAGTGTGGTTAAGATAAACCTGGTAGTTAATAATTTGCTCAACAAGGTTGCCTGCTCCAAACACCTTTGTCGCATTCTGGTTAAGCCATTGACGAACATCGGCATCATCCATAGCACCCGCCGAATATCCATGTTCCCTTAACAATCCAGGAACATGCGCTGCGCCATGGTCTGCAGTAAGAAATACCAGGTACTGACCACTTCCCAGTTTTGTATCCAGGTATTTGAAAAAAGAGGCGAGATCCCTGTCAAAACGCAGGTAAGTATCTTCCACTTCAATTGAATTGGGACCAAACGTATGCCCAATGTAATCAGTAGAAGAAAAACTCACGGCCAGAAAATCGGTGACTCCCCTTTGTCCCAATTTTTCACCTTCTATTGCCGCCCTTGCCATGTCAAATGTATAGGTGTTGCCATAAGGAGTGGCTCTGAATGCATCAAAAAGGTACCGGGTACTAATAGTATCAGTATTGTGGGGAAATGTATTATCCTCACCAGTCAGCTTTCCCTCGTATGGTTTACTGTCATCTGTACTTTGCGTGTATGTATTGATTGGATAAAGTGTGTTCCAGGCTTTTTTCATGTAATTAGCGGGAAGACTCTTTGAATTGACAGCTTTCACCCAATCCGGCAGCTCAGCCATATAATATGTGCTGGTAATCCATCCTCCACTTGCATTGTCAAACCAGTACGCCGCATTCGCTGAATGACCCGCGGGTAATATTGCACCCCTGTCTTTTAAAGCAATTCCAATCGTTTTGCTTTTAAAATTGGTAGCCAGCCTCAACTCATCAGTAACCGTTGATGACCACATATTGCGAGGCGACATCTTTCCTGCATTTGAGGAACTACCCACTGTTCTTACCGTACTGTCTTCAGTGCAATAAAAAACTCTTTTCAATTGACGGTTGTACCAACTGTTCCCAATGATGCCGTTAATCGCCGGTACTGAACCAGTATAAACAGAGGTATGCCCTGCTGCAGTATATGTAGGTGTGTAAGGAATGAATGTATTCTCGCAGCTAAAACCCTTGTTGAGCATTCTTTTAAATCCATCATTCCCATACCTGTCATAATACCGGTAGAGATAGTCCCAGCGCATCTGGTCAACCACTATGCCTACTACAAGTTTGGGGCGCGGAATGGAGGTTTGAGATTGTGCGGGTAAAAAAGCAAATAAGAAAGATAGTACTACCAGGGTTCGAGTCATCGTTTGTGGTTTTTGCAAAAATACACATCCGGCTGCAGAAGTCGCGATGACTAATCCTTATGCCCGTATATTTTCTTTCCAACTATTGCCACCGGAAGGCCAATGGCAATAATCAAAATTCCCATTCCAATTAAAGCTTCCCGCAGGTCGAAAGCCGGCCTGGGAGGAATGTTAGTTAAAGGGAGGATCAGCAAATTCATTACTATCCACACAAACAATCCGTAAACTATTGCAATAACAAGATTGCTTTTTAATGCACCACGAACCATTGGGTATATTACCAGTAGGAAAGCGGTAAATAGGATAGCAATTGCAAAATGAAATATTATTCCCCAGGCAATCATTCCTTCACTACCAGTGAAAGCGTTCATTCCAAAAACTGCACTGGCTATGTATTTGAAAATGGGAGCCGGACCTTTGCCGGTATCAATGTAAAATTTGATCATGGCAGCGCAGATATCCAGGAGGCCGGTGAGGAGCCCTGTAGCAACTATTTTTTTTGGATTCAATTTTTGAAGAATTAAAAATTTGAAAGGGGGATGAAATCCTAACATTTGGAGATTTCTCCCGATAAGGGTGGTAAAATGGAACTTCTTCGAATATAAGAATATTATGGATATTGTCAGGTGATGCATATCCTGTTCGCCATCATTTTCAAGTTTTCAATTATCAGTATTTTTTCTGATTGATCAGGGTAAATTACTATTGGCTCAGCTTTTGCATCCTGCTATCTTGTGTTTGAATTCAACCTTATGAAAAAACGTATCATTCGTTTCTTTTTCTTTTTCGCATTTCTCTTCCTCTATTTATTCCTCGGGTCGTGCAGGAAATCTGATCATGTTGCTCCCCCGGCAGATGAAGAACCGATAACGAACTGTACCGCTACTAAGGCTGACGCAGAGATTATACAAATCTTTCCTGCTGATAACCCCTGGAATCTTGACATCTCTGGTGCGGAAGTAGATCCCTTTAATTCCCAGATCATTGCCACCTTTGCAAACAATGTAGTGAAAGCTGATTTTGGTAGTGGCCTTTGGGAAGGAGTACCAATTGGTATACCCTATGTAGTGGTATGTGGTAACCAAACAAAATACTCCGTAAATTTCAGAGCCAATGAATATGATGATGACTATGGAGATGAATCAGACACCGGACCTTATGCAATTCCGCTTGATGCGCCAATAGAAGGCAATGGAGAGGGCGATAGTCATGTGATCGCGGTCGACAAGGAAAACCGGATTCTCTATGAATTATACAATGCTTCAGTGAGCGATGGTCATTGGGAAGCCTCATCAGGAGCTATTTTCGACCTTAAATCAAATGCGCTTCGTCCCCTGGGTTGGACTTCTGCTGATGCGGCGGGACTTCCCATTTTCCCTGGCCTCGTTCGATATGAAGAAATTGTAAGTGGAACTATCGATCACCCTATTCGCTTCACGCTAAATTCTTCCAAAGTGAAGCCTGCCTATATTCACCCTGCAAGACACAAGGTGAATAGCAGCGGAGGTCAATACAGCCTTCCCTTTGGCGCCCGGATACGACTCAAAGCCAATTTCGATATTAGTGGTTTCTCGCCCACCAACCAGGTCATTTTGAAAGCCATGAAAAAGTATGGATTGATTCTCGCTGATATTGGTAGTAATCTTTACATCAGTGGCTCACCTGATCCCCGCTGGGACAATGACGATCTTCATGAATTAGGAAATATAACTGGAGCTGATTTCGAAGTTGTGAAATTTAATTGAACCTAACCTGAACTTCTATTTAGCTTCCAGTATGACCATGAGGCTACCATCCCCAGCGCACCAACAATAAACCAAAGTGTATTGAAGCCATAGTGTTCGGCCACCTGGGCTCCGAGCAATGGCCCAAGACATTGGGCAGCTGACCAGGCCATGGTATACAGCCCTGCATACTGTCCCCGATTACTGTCATGCGACCTGCTTATCCAATATGTATTCATGAAGGGCATGGATAATATTTCACCAAACGTTATGATTACAATCATGGGCACTGCCAGTATCACTCCCATTCCCGGAAGATTAAGCATGATAAATGAGACTCCTACCAGTGCAACTCCCCGCACTATATATTTTGTGTAATTCGTGGCACTTTCAAGCTTATACACTAACACCATTTCTACCAGGGCTATAATGATACCATTCACTGCCATTAATAAACCTATGTAAGGTTTGGAAAAATCCAGATCATTTTTAAAGAATACCGGAAGGTTGGTGAACAGTTGAAAGAAGCAACATGCAAAAAGCATGGTGATGATGATGAAAAGTACATATGTCCTGTCACGAAAGGCAGATACCATCGTAGTTACTTTCACCTCTGTTTTGATTTGCGGCGTAAATCCCTTCGGTTTTAATATAAACCACATTAATATAGCGGCAGAAATGTTTGTAAATCCATCCACCCAGAATAATAATTCATAACTGATATCAGCCAAAAAACCGCCCAGGCCGCTACCCAACGCCCATCCCAAATTTATAGCCAGGCGATTGAGAGAATAGGAGCGTGTCCGGTTTTCCTTTTTACTGTAAAATGCAATGGCAGTTGAATTTGCAGGTCTGAAAGCTTCATTCACAAAGCTTACCAGAAAGGTGAATAAACAAATCAATCCGTATGTTTTCATCTGGCCCAGTACCAGGAATAAAATCCCTCCTCCAAACAGGGTGATCAGTTGTACAGGATAAAATCCAATTTTATCAGTGAGTCTTCCACCCAGGTAGGCGCCTGTGAAAGCACCCAATCCAAACAATCCGAACACAACACCTGCCTGGCCCACAGTATAACCCATCTGCGGACTTGTCAGGTAAAGCGTCATAAATGGAACCACCATCGTGCCACTGCGATTAATGAGCATCACGAATGAAAGCAACCAGGTTTCTTTCGATAATCCTGCATACGCCTGCCGGTAAATATTGATTGTACTCCTAAGCATGAGCGGGCAAAGGTAATTCAATGCCCATAGCCGGTTTCTTAAAGCCAGGCTTTCGGCTTCCGGCTTTTGGCCTCAGGTATAGGTTACCAGCTACCGGCAGCCAACTGGCACGGATTTCCCATCATTTTCTTTAAAAAAAGCCATGGACGAAACTAAAAAAACTAATACGGGCAATGCCGGAAAGGAACAAACCAATGCAGGTGCGCAGGCGGTGGACAAAGCGCCGGGAGAGGAAAGGGAAAAACAGGATAAAGTGACCCCAACTGATCTCAAAGGAAAGAAAGTGGATGGTGATCCCTCTAAAAAAGAAGATCAACCTGCCTCGAACCCGTCATGATATTGACCATTATTTTCCTCAGAATTCTCCAAATTGAGGAATTTCGCTGTTGTACCAAAGCTGCGCCATTATTTTATTTACCATCATATGAATTCAGGTGATGAAACCATCCTGATTATTGGAGCTGGGGCAAGCGGATTAAAAGCCGCTAAGGTGCTTTCCAAAAAATTCAGGGTACATGTATTAGAAGCTGCCAACAGGTTAGGTGGAAGAATTTTCACTACATCTGAAGATGGCTTTACCAGGCCTGTAGAAACCGGCGCAGAATTTATTCATGGCGATCTTCCGCTTACATTTAAGTTAGTTCGAAAAGCAGGTCTCACATACGAAAAACACGAGGGAGCATTTTGCAGGGTCAGGCGTGGAAACTGGGAAAATTTAGACGAAAGTTTCGAAGGGTGGGAGCAATTACTTGATAAAATGAAGAGGGAGAGGAGGGACATGCCGTTACTTAAATTCCTTGATAAGCATTATTCCGGTACTCAATTTTCAGGGCTTCGCCAAAACGCTCAGGCTTTTGCGGAGGGCTTTAACCTGGCTGACATACATATTGCCGGAATTAAAGGACTCTATCGCGAATGGTCCGTGCAACAGCAGGTTTCATATCGTATCACTGAAGGGTATTCCCGACTGATCGAGCACCTTGAAAAAGAATGCAGGAAAAACAATGTGGTGTTTACGCATAACTGTATGATCACTCATGTAGAATGGAAACATGGATTTGTGAAATTACGATCAGCTGAAGGTAAAGTTTTTACAGGGTCAAAAGTGATCATTACTGTTCCAGCCTCTGTACTCCAACGTATGATTGGAAGTAACGTGATACATTTCAGTCCTTCGCCAGATGAATACCTCGAGGCCTACCGGCAAATAGGGTATGGCCCGGTAATAAAATTGGTTCTTGAATTTAATGAACCATTTTGGAATGCTTACAATGAACGAATTGGTTACATCATTTCGGAAGAGCCCATTCCTACCTGGTGGCCTCGTACCCAAGGAAATGCACATTTCCTTGTAGGATGGAAAGGCGGGCCTCAGGTGCTTTCATACAGAGATTATGATGAAGATTCGTTTTTGCAGGTCGCCCTTGATTCCTTATCCTCCATATTTCAACTGCCGGTAGAAAGAATAAAAGATAAATGGATAAATGGCAAGGTTTACAATTGGCAAAAAAATGAATTTGCTGATGGAGGCTATAGCTATTCTCTTCCGGAATCTGACCGGGCAAAGAAGCTGTTGAACACTCCCATAAATGACACGATCTATTTCGCAGGTGAAGCATTATACAATGGTGGGGCCGGAGGAACCGTGGAAGCTGCGCTGAATAACGGAAGAAAAGTGGCAAGGCGAATAAAGAAGGGACAGGGGTAAAAAAAATTGGGGGCAGAATGGAAATTCACCCCCGTTTTTAAAATCCAATATCCTATGAAAAACCAAGGCAATATTAGGTAGAAAAGCTTAGATAAAAAATACCATTTACAGGTATTTTTTACTTTTCTTCTCTTTTTTTTTCAACAGGGAAAAAAATACCTCAATACTGGTATTGTTCCATACACTTATTGTGTACAAAGAACAAAAAAACAGAATCTATTTCGAGCCTTTAAAGGTAGCAGGGAAACTTAGTTCCTGATGATTACGCTTTGGGAGACGGTAGGTCCACCCGCATCCCACAATATGAAATAAATTCCACTTGTTAGGGATTGGGTTTCTATTCTTGTTTGCGGAGAGTTTGGGGCAACCCTCCTCGTTAACAGTATAGCTCCTGATGCGTTTGCGATGCGAATATTTTGTATGCCCTGGCTTGCACCATGGTTAACAATAACGAATGAAGATGCAGGGTTAGGGTAAATGGAAATTTTATTGCCTTCTTCCATTTTTAAAAGGATCACGTGGCTATAGGTGACCACATCCCTCGCACTTTTCATTTTTAAACGGTAATAATTATTTCCTTCAGAAGGATGCAGATCATTGAAACTGTACCGGTGCATTATCGAACTCGTTCCGGATCCGCCAATTGTTCCAATTTCATTAAAGGTGAAATTATCATTGCTTCTTTCTATAGTGAATGATTCGTTTTCGAATTCAGTTTGAGTGATCCATTCAAGGGCAATCCTGTCATTTTCCACCTTACCATTAAACTCAGACAGACGCACCGGAAGCGCATTGGCGATTTGTATGCTTTTATTATTGTAAGCGGCAAATGCAACATCGCTATTTCCCGAAAGATTGATTTTAAACATATTTGCATCCTGGTAATTGGATGTTGTAATGCCAAACTCGCTAAGATCCGCAGCCCATAACCGAATGGGTCTGTCAGTATTCGTAAACCCTACTGCCAATATCATTGGATTTGTGGAAGCTTCATAGAAATCCGCCGTCCATGTGCCAACGGGTGTAATGTTTGTAAATATGATGTCTTTATAATTCCCTATTCTCACATTATTGGCATCCACAAATTCATACCTGTCATAAGAACCACTTGGATCTGCAATTTGTGTTACGAGTATGTCAGGAATGCCATCACCTATGGAAGCCGGGTTTATATTATTTACATAAAACGTCATGGCCCCTGCCGGAAGGTTAGCGATGCAGGTACCAATGTTCAAACCTTTTGTTCCATCAGTGAGGTATAAGGCGATATTATTCTCAGGGGGAGGATTGCTTGCACCTGCATGCACTCCATCATACATTTGTCCTACTCCAACCTTAGTATTGCCGTTGACCGTACCCGTCAGGCCCGCAACAGGCAGTGACCAGAAATCCTGGGCTGAAAAACTTTCTCCCATGCTGTTAAGCAGCTGATCATTTGCACCTGTGGAATATTGCACTCCATTATAACCAAAGGCTAGCAGGTTATGATTGTTTGAAGGTTTTAGAGGGTTTGGGGAGGCAGCACTTGTGGTGAACCAACCATTATAATCAGTAATGATGGAGGTAACAGCTTGCCCTTGTGAAAATGCGGGAAAGAGTATTGAGAAAAATATTACCCAAAGCACGTTCATGCTTTTGGGCTTAAGTAGCAGTGTAAGTACAACACCGGTTGCGGGTCCAATTGTTCTCATCAGGGTATACGGTTTCTTTTTTCTAAGGATTAGGATGCCGCAAAGGTAAATTACCTCGGGGGTTTACGCAATAGATACAAGGAAAACTTCCGTAGTTTAACTGGTTTTCTTCCTATTTATTGACTTTTCCCCTGTCGGGAAACGTAAAGTTGCTTAGGGATTTTACGCGAGCGGGCTAGTTGATTGGGTGATTGAGGAGGAGCTGACGAGTTAACGAGCTGAGTTGAGATGGCGAGCTGACAAGCCATTGAGTTTCGTGAATCTTGCCAAATTCCAAATTCCTCATTCCTCATAACTCGTCTGCTACTCTTCCTCTCAATCCGCCACCACCTCCGCTCCTCCACTCAACTCAAAATGTTTCGTGGATGGGTTTCCTTTATAATACAACTTTGATCCACCGCTGGCGATTACATAGAGAGCATCCACAACGCGTACAAATGCTGAGGAGCCACCGGTTAACGATAGATCGGCCCCGGTAGCGAGAAGATCATAGGCTTTCAATTTTCCTGCACCGGAAATGTTTCCATACAGGTTCTCCGTAGCGCCACTCACCTCAAGCGTTGAAGCCCCGGAGATTTCTACATTGGTTGTTTCGCCCGTTCCTGTCAGTTTAAGATAAGAGGCACCTGATAAATTCGCCCGCATTACAATCGGGGAGTCACCAAAGCCCTCCACAGTTCCGGTTGCAGCACCTGAGAGGTTCACACTTGAGAGTGTAGGAAGACTTATCAACACATCCACCTTTGGGCGATTATTACGGTGAATTGCATAATCAATATGCAACACGCCATCTGAAACAAAGACTTCCATTTCATTTACGCTGTTCATCGGCCCCTTCGCAAGAATATGGAAGTCATTGTCATTTGTAACTATCAGGTTAAATCGTTCACCCGCTTTCAGCTTTGTAAAATTGGTGTGATCAAATTCAACTTCAGTCACGGGAGAATTATCAACGTCCTTCTCGCAGGAAGAGAGCGCCAGCATCAGGAGAGGGAAAATCACCAGGTTTTTCAATCGGAAAATCTTTTTCATCTAATAAGGTTTTAAGTTGGTTTTATGGCCACAAATGTAGCGTGCCAGGATAGACGGCAGGTAGGGGTTGGGAGGAGTGGGGGAAATGTTAAAGGATTTTAAGAATTTTTTTACTTGGGTATTTGAGGTTGCTAAAAAATCCTGGTTACCTTCTCTTTGCAGGGTGTTGATGACTTGAATTTTTTAGCAACGCCAGATTCCAAATGATTCCAATTTCCTAACTCCATTAAAACTACATGCTTTAAATTGCCCCCTAAATCTCTACTATGCACCGAACCTTATTTATCATGGCAGCGTTCACACTTTCGCTTTCCACAATAGCACAGAACAGGGAACGAATGGATTTCGAAAATTATGATCCACCTTCAAGCCTAGTTGTGGAGGAACACAAGACGGTGAGAGCCAAGTTCCCTTTCATCGATGTGCACAATCACCAGTTTCGCATGCCTGATATGGATCTTGCACCGTTGATCGCGGAAATGGAGAAACTGAACATGAGAGTGATGGTAAATCTTAGTGGACAAAGTGGAGAAAACCTGCGTAAGTCAGTGGAAAATACTTCCAAAAATTATCCCGGGCGATTCATCATTTTTGCAAACGTTGACTTTAAAGGTGTGGGCGAAAAGGATTGGGGTGAAAAGGCGGCCAAACAACTGGAAGAAGACGTAAGAAATGGTGCAAACGGATTAAAGATTTACAAGAGCCTCGGGTTTTCAATAAAGGACGTGTCAGGTAACAGGGTAAAAATTGATGATGCACGATTAGATCCGGTTTGGAAAAAGGCCGCAGAACTAAAAATTCCCGTATTGATTCATACCGCAGATCCCAAACAATTCTGGCAGCCAATGGATGCTAACAATGAACGATGGCTGGAACTGGCGACACACCCTAACCGGATGCGGAGCGATACCAACCCGGCACCGTGGGATTCTTTAATTGCAGAACAGCACAGGTTGTTCAGGAAGCATACCAAAACCACTTTCATTGCTGCACATTTTGGATGGTTTGCGAACGATCTTGCTACCCTGGGTAAACTATTAGATGAGATGCCAAATGTGATGATTGAATTTGGAGCAGTGATCGCTGAATTGGGAAGGCAACCAAGAACTGCCAAAGCGTTTTTCATCAGGTACCAGGACCGTATTTTATTCGGAAAAGACAGCTGGGTGCCTTCAGAATATGAAACCTACTTCCGCGTGCTGGAAACGGAGGATGAATATTTTCCCTATCATAAAAAATATCATGCCTACTGGCGTATGTATGGGCTTGGATTGCCGGATGAGGTGCTGAAGAAGGTTTATTATGAGAATGCTATTAGGATAATACCCAATATTCAATTAGTCAATTAGTCAATGGGAATGCCTCATTGACTATTTGACTAATCAATAAAAGAGATTTTCCGCTCTATGTTTTCTGCTCCTGAATTTTTATAGATCACCCTGATTCGCGCGGATTTTGCATCAGATGAACTGAGAGACAACCGGTAATAATTTTCACCTGCGGTAATTACCAGGACTGCTGTATTAGGTGGAATGCTTCCCAGGTTTTCAGCAATCATTTCCACCTCATGAAAAGGTTGATTTGCATCCACCCTTATGAAGGCAGTTAATGGCTTTATGCCAAGACGCTGCCCTGATAATACTACTGTGTTGTTCACTTTCACTGTAATAGTATCTCCATCTATTTCTGCATTATCATAAAAGTCAAGACGAATGGTTCCCGTATCCACTTTTATTTCAGGTATCTCTTTGAAAGCTGATTCTTTCATGCGGGTAAGTATAATGGTACCGCCACTACAGCCGGCTTCAGTATGCTGCACATGACCATTCCAACTTCCGGAAAGTGTTTCAATGTTCCCGTTCACACTATAGGAGAGTTCAAAATGCTTGATGCAGATAACGCAGCTATAAGGTATGTGATAAGTGGTGACCAGCCCTTCCTGAACGAATAATTTTTTTTCGGAAGCATTGTATCTGCCCGAGAAATTCTTTTTGACATAATTATTCACGTCCTGGTAATGATAAGAATCGCCTGATGCTGATTCATCATTCATCTTTACCTGCAGTTCGATATTATTTTCAGGAAAACAACCCTTCATGCTCAGGGAACCCTTCCAAAAACCACTGAGGTCCTGGGCCTGGCATACGCAACCGGTCGCACACAATCCCAGGGTTATCGCTATCAACTTTTTCACATATAAAAGTTAGGAAAGAATTTCAATCAAATTGTGACGAAAATGTTAAACGGTCGGCAACGGTTTCCCTGCCTGCGGCGGGCAGGCTTTTACGGCTTCAATCTTCCATTAGATTCCGTACGTGTTAATTTCCTCACGGATCACTGAGCAATATTTTCCCTTTTCGCAGGTTTCATGTAGGTAATAGCAAATAACTTTCCAAAACTCTGACCAAGCGTAACATAAAGAAGCCTAAAGGAAAACCGAAAACGCGAAACGTTTTATATCTTCGCGCCCATGACAATCGAAAAATTAAATGATATGCGGTCCCGCATTGCCGGGATAAGGAGGTTTCTTTGACGTTGATAACAGGCAACAAAAGATAACTGAAGACAAACAACGTACGTTAAGCCCCGGTTTCTGGGATGATAACAAGCGGGCGACTGAAATTCTTAAGAATATAAAGCTCAACGAATACTGGGTTGAACTCTTTGACCGTGTTAACACCGCGGTGGAAGATTTTGCCGTATTATTCGAATTCTGGAAGGCAGGAGATGCCACAGAGGAAGAGACGAAAGAAGCGTTTGAAAAAGCCCAATCCCTCATTGAAGAGGCTGAGTTCAAAGCCACCCTTAATGAACCCGAAGATGAGCTGCCCGCGGTACTTCAAATAAACTCCGGCGCTGGTGGAACCGAAAGTCAGGATTGGGCCGAAATGCTCGCGAGGATGTACAGGATGTATGGTGAGAAACAGGGCTGGAAGGTAACCGAACTCGATTGGCAATGGGGTGATGGAGCCGGCATCAAAACCTGCACTTTACAATTTGACGGACCCTTTGCTTACGGCTTCCTGAAATCTGAAAGCGGTGTTCACCGCCTTGTTCGAATTTCTCCTTTTGACAGTAATGCACGCAGGCATACTTCCTTCGTATCAGTGTTTGTTTACCCGCTGGTAGATGATACCATTAATATTGAAATAAAAGATGCGGACGTAAAAATGGAAACCTCAAGAAGTGGGGGTGCAGGTGGGCAGAATGTAAATAAAGTAGAAACCAAAGTGCAGCTGACACACATTCCAACTGGCATTGTGGTGGTTTGCCAGCAAGACAGGAGCCAGCTGGGCAACCGTGAATTGGCCATGCAAATGTTAAAGAGTAGATTGTATGAAGAAGAACTCAGGAAACGCCAGGCGATAAAAGATGCTACCAATTCAAAGAAGAAAAAAATAGAATGGGGTAGCCAGATCCGCTCGTATGTTTTCCACCCATATAAAATGATCAAAGATCATCGCACTGATTTTGAAGTAGGCAATGTGCAACCCGTGATGGATGGAGAGTTGGATGGATTTATAAAAGCCTACCTGATGAGTGAAGCAAGTAATTTGAAAGTTTGAAAATGTGACTTATTGAAAATAACGCGGATGTAAAAAAGCAGGTGAAATTAACTTTTAGACTATATAGCTTTGAAGATACTCCATTTTCAAATTGTCAAATTGAAATGACTAATTAACTAATTGACTAATTAACTAATTAAAAACCTATGTTCGGCACATTCTCTTATCCCCTCCCCGACAATGAACCTGTATTGAATTACGCACCGGGTTCTCCTGAGCGCAAAAGATTAGTTGAAGTTTTGAAAGAATTAAAAAAGACGGAGCTCGACATTCCGATGTATATCGGTGGAAAGGAAGTGAGGACTACAAAGAAACAGGCCATACATCCACCTCATGAGATCAATCATACCCTCGGGTATTTCTCTGTAGGAGAGGAGAAACATGTTCACCAGGCGATCGAGGCGGCTCTTGCAGCTAAAGATCCCTGGGCTGACATGAGTTGGGAAAACCGGGCAAACATATTTTTAAGAGCGGCTGATCTCATTGCTACAAAGTACCGTCCCTTTATGAATGGTACTACTATGCTAGGGCAAAGTAAGAACGCCTACCAGGCAGAGATCGATTCAGCATGTGAACTTATTGACTTCCTTCGTTTCAATGTTCATTTTCTTTCAGAGATATATAAGCAACAACCGGTCAGCAGTCCCGGCGTACACAATCGAATGGAATATCGCCCGTTAGAAGGGTTTGTGTTAGCGGTTACGCCCTTTAATTTTACCGCAATAGGAGGTAACCTCCCTACATCCGCCGCTATGTGCGGTAACGTGGTGGTTTGGAAACCCGCCAATACCCAGATATATTCTGCCCAAATGTTCATGAGAATATTGAAAGAGGCAGGCCTGCCTGACGGCGTCATTAATCTGGTTTATGTTAGCGGACCTGCCGTAGGATCCGTTTGTTTCAATCATCGTGATTTTGGAGGCGTGCATTTCACAGGATCTACAGGGGTATTTAATAATATGTGGGAGACCATCGGTAAAAACATGGCTAACTACAAGTCATACCCACGAATCGTAGGCGAAACCGGCGGTAAAGATTTTGTGATTGCACACAAAACCGCTGACCCTGATGTGGTAGTTACTGCGTTGTTGCGTGGTGCATTTGAGTTCCAGGGACAGAAATGTTCCGCCGCTTCACGTGCATACATACCATCTAACATGGCAGATGAGGTCAGGAAAAAATTGATCGCCGGTGTGAAAAGTTTCAAAATGGGAAGCGTTGAGGATTTCGGCAATTTCATCAATGCCGTGATCGATGAAAAAAGCTTTGAAAACATTAAACGATATATTGATTCCGTTAAAAAGGATAAGAAAGCGGAGATTTGGGTAGGGGGGAAATGTGAAAAGAAAGAAGGTTACTTTGTTCAACCAACCATCATTGAAGCAAAGGATCCCAGGTACGTAACCATGTGCGAAGAAATTTTCGGCCCTGTTTTGACCATTTACGTTTATAATGCCAACCAGTTTGAGAAAACGTTGGAATTGGTCGATACCACGTCTCCTTACGCGTTGACGGGATCCATCATTGCCCAGGATCGTGCTGCCGTGGAACTTGCCACAAAGAAGTTGAGAAACGCTGCAGGAAATTTCTATATAAACGATAAACCTACCGGGGCGGTGGTGGGGCAACAACCATTCGGCGGAGCCCGGGGAAGTGGTACTAATGATAAGGCTGGAAGTATCCTCAATCTTTATCGTTGGCTGAGCGCCCGCACCATCAAGGAGACGTTTAATCCGCCGGTGGATTATAGGTATCCGTTCCTGGGGTAATTTGTTGCCGGGGAAAGTGAATAGTTGACAGTTGTCAGAGGCGTATTTTTTTTTAATATCTCACCTACTTTAGTCGTTGGGTTATTGCTTAATGAAGGCAAACTCAAATACGGAAAATTATTCTATAGGATAAACCCTCTTATAAACAGAGATTAAAGTTTTTTAAAATGGAAAGCTACTGACAACTGGCAACTGACACCCGGCAACTAACTTCAATTCATTCTACCAAATCTCCAATTCACCCACCTCTCCATCCTTCAACTCATCCTGCGCTGGTATGTTTGCGTGAATTATTAACCAAACAACCAATTTTATTGTATGAAGAAGTTTTTCGCAATTGTACTTGCTGTAGTTTTTATTTCCGCCACAGGGTTTGCACAAAAGGGCAATAACAGGGTAGGCGTGGGTGCTGATGTATCTTTTCCTACCGGTGATTTTGGTGAGGCATTCAATGCCGGCGTTGGCATTTATGCAAAAGGAATGTATGGCATTGGCACTGCGGGTCAGATTACTTTCACTACAGGTTTTTCATCTTTCAAGATGGAAGGATCTTCTGATGATTTCAAGATGACCATGCGCGTGATTCCTTTGCTGGCCGGATATCGTCATTATTTCAATGGCTTCTTCGCCGAGCCACAACTTGGTTATGGCATTTATGGCGCCAGGATAAAGACAGACATTGAAGGTCTTGAAGGCTCTGATTCAGAAGGTGCCTTTACATGGGCCCTTGGTGCAGGTTATATCTTCAATGATCAGATTGAAGTAAGTGCCCGCTACCAAAGCGGATCAAGGGATGGTTCCAGCATTTCGCTTTTTGGGTTGCGCGTTGGATATAATTTCTCTTTAGGATCAAAGTAAAATAGCGATTTTCAAAATAAAAGGGTCGTTCCGTGTTAGGGAGCGACCCTTTTGTTTGCCTAAAACCCTTGCCGGGCAAAGGTTTTGCACACCTGTTCATATCCTTTCCTTTGAATTGGCGCCTTTCCGTTGTTTCTTTAAGCAAACTTAGCTCTGAACAGCGCATGGCTGTCCGGAACTCATCATTAACCAAAAACAAACTATCATGAAAAAACTAGCAATTATTGTAGCTGTGATGGTGGTATTGAGTCCTGCTATCCAGGCTCAAAAAGGTGGAGGAGGAATGGGCGGAATGCAATTAGGAATTAAGTTAGGGCCTAATTTCTCTACCTGGACGGGTGAGGATGCGGAGCCCGGGTCTGATGCAAGTAAAAAAATGCTCATCGCTCCTCATTTCGGCGTCTTTATGACAATCCCTTTAACGAGCATGCTGCTATTACAACCTGAACTTTTATACTCTATGCAGGGTGTGAGATATAAATATGATGATGGTTATAAGGAAACCTATAGGACTAACCATTTGAATATTCCCATCGCCCTGCGTATTCAAACACCAGGTGGATTCTATGCGATCATTGGGCCACAAGTTGGATTTTCTCTCGGAGGAAAATATAAATGGGAATATGAAGGAGAAGAAGATGAAGAAGACCTCGAAGATCTTAAGTCAGTTGCATTTTCAGGTGTGATTGGTTTTGGCTACCAAATGCCCAATGGATTTGGTGTATATGCCCGCTATGCGCACACATTTAGCGCGCCATTTGATTTCGAGGATGAGGATATAAAATTGCACAACAGCCTCATGATGCTAAGCTTCTTTTATATGTTCAAACTAAATAAATAATTGATGATGTACTAATATCCACGACATGTAAAAAAAGTACATCAAGAAATTTTTATTTTTTTGGTGCAGCGTTTTCGGGCTGTTTGGAAACAACAAGCTTGGTTGGGAGTTAATCGGAAAATTGCGTGGGTTGAATACCACATTGTGGGTATTTTACTCAAATTAATTTCAAAATGCTTTGATTTCTAAGAGTTGCTGACTACATTTGCGCCGGAAAAAATTAACCAAAAATCAAAACATCATGAAAAAATTATTTTTCGTAGTTGCAATTTTAGTTGCAGGCGTAGCCGTTCAGGCTCAGGTAAAGTTTGGCGCTAAGGTAGGTGGTAACCTCTCCATGTGGGGTGGTGACGATGCAGATGCAATTGACCCAAAATCAAAATTCGGTTTCCATGCAGGAGCTATCGTGAACATTCCGGTTAGCTCAATGTTCAGCGTTCAGCCTGAAGTATTGTTCTCAGCTGAAGGTGCTAAGGTTGAATCAGATCCTGATGATCTGAACTACAACCTCGGTTTCATTAACATCCCGGTTCTACTTCAGTATAACAACCCTTCTGGTTTCTATGCTGAAACTGGTCCCCAGATCGGTTTGTTGATGACAGCAAAAGCTAAAATGGGAGATGCTGATGAAGATATCAAGGATTCTTTCAAGGGTACTAACTTTAGCTGGGCTATCGGTGCAGGATACAAGATGTCAAATGGTTTCGGATTCGGCGTACGTTATGCGCTTGGTCTCGGAAACATCATTGACGAAGACGATGTTGACGTTAAACAAAGCAACTTCGGTTTCGGAGTATTCTACATGTTCGGTGGCGATAAGAAATAAGAATTTACGAATCTGACTAATTAAAGCACTCGCATTTGCGAGTGCTTTTTTTTGATCTTAAATGGCTTCTTGTTCATTTTGCCTGCACCGGGTCGCACCATTTTTACCTGTTTTTGGCATGGTGTATGTTCCCCTACAGGAAACCATTTATTATGAAAAAGTTTGTTTGTGTACTCATAGCCATTTCCTTCCTCATTCCAACTACCTTTTCCCAGAATACACACTTCGGCATTAAAGCAGGTATCAACTCTACTTCAGTTAAGGTTTCAGATGGAGAAGATTATGATAGCAAAATAGGTTTTCATGTAGGAGGTCTTGCACATATTCACATCTCGCAACATTTCGCCGTGCAACCTGAATTGGTGTTCTCAACCCAGGGAGGACAGGACGATGGAGAGGATTTTAAATTAAAACTGAATTACATTAACGTACCCGTACTCGCACAGTATATGTTTGATGGTGGATTCAGAATTCAAACCGGGCCGCAGATAGGGTTCCTTACCGGCGCCGAGACAAAGTCAGATGACGTGGAAGTAGATGTTGACGACCAGATACAGTCCATTGACTTTTCCTGGGCATTTGGCGGAAGTTATCTTTCACCCAGTGGCTTTGGCGTTGATGTGAGGTATAACCTTGGCATCAGTAACATCAGTGACATAAGCGGATTCGAAGCAAAGAACCGTGTGTTCCAGGTGGGCGTTTTTTATCAGTTTATGCACTAGTCACGTTCAAGGCGTTTCCAGCGTTTAAAGCCGTTCAGGTCGTTCAAGTTCGTTGAGTTGTTCTACCCTGATGGAGCAAGTCATCGTGCTTTCGCAAGGCTTTGTTATTTTTACAGGAAATGAATTCATGAAAATTGTATTAACAGAGGCACAACTTGCGATTACAATAAAACGTTTAGCCAACCAGGTTCTTGAGAATCACCTCGACTTGTTAAACACAGTCCTTATCGGGCTTCAACCGCGCGGAATTTATTTATCAGACAGGTTAGTGGATGAGATCAAAAAAGATTTTCCAGAGGGAAATGTAACTTATGGAAAACTTGACATTACATTTTACAGGGATGATATTCGCAGGGAACTTCATGTAGCTAATCAAACCGATATTCCATTTTCAATTGAAGGGAAAAAAGTTGTTCTTATTGACGATGTACTTTATACCGGCAGGACTATAAGGGCGGCTTTAGATGCGCTTCTTGATTTTGGAAGACCGGAAAAAGTTGAATTGTGCGTTCTGATTGACCGTCGCTTTAGCCGACAATTTCCGATACAGCCAGATTATGTTGGGAAGGCAATAGACTCCATCATCTCACAAAAAGTAAAGGTTTTTTGGAAAGGTAAGGATGGAAGAGATGAGGTGGCTATCGATAACGTTTAACCCAGCCTACGGCGGGCAGGCTGTTCAAGTCGTTTAACTTTTAACATTGGCTTTCTTAACTTTAAATAACCTCTGCTTTTTGCCGAAAGCGATTTTCAAATTTCAGGTTCCCTACGTTAACTGGTTTAAACAGTAAACCCAAATCATGCAATAGAAATACGAGCCAATAGCGTTGATCGTTGATCGGTGATCGTTGTTGGCCTGTCTGATTACCGATAGCTTTTGCCCTTTCCTGATTTGTGTTTCACCAGCTCGTCAGCTTGTCAGCCAGTCAGCTCGTCCTATGACTTCAAAAAAACTTATCGTAATGTAATCCTCACCGCCGTTTTTTCCTCATTTTTACGCGAGGAAAAAACTTTGAAGTCTTGTGTTTTTCCCCTTGTTTCAATTTTTGGCGACTGTACCTTTAACTTGTTAAAATATAAAACAGGTTTGTAGGCATTTGTCTAAACCTGTTGCCCGGCGACGAAAGTCGCAAGGGGGACTGGCGAGCAGGTGGGTGGGGGTGGGGCGTAAAAGTTTGCGGCTTCGGCGAAGCCCTGCCAGGTCGATAAACGTTTAATTACTATTACCATTCTCTTGTCGCGGAATTCGGAATTTGGAATTAGGCGGTTGCTAAATTTTGAGGTTGCCGCTCCTAGTACCATTCTCTTGTCGCGGAATTCGGAATTTGGAATTAGGCGGTTGCTAAATTGTTGAGGTTGCCGCTCCTATTAACATTCTCTTGTTATGGAATTAGTAATTTGGAATCATTACTGTCCGGAACGTTTCATTTTTTGCATTTTTGGTGATCTAGGTTGTTGATTATTAATAGCACTCTTGTATGAGTTGAACTTCAAGCCTCTCAACCAGAAAATAATGTGGGGGCCGTAAAAAT
>Ga0196972_1000275_pt1 | contig 34159 bp, 29 predicted proteins | sample S1v_2013CmetaG_FD_148618 | JGI IMG/M metagenome (GOLD analysis project Ga0196972, IMG submission 148618) | Soil microbial communities from Anza Borrego desert, Southern California, United States - S1+v_20-13C | ecosystem: Environmental > Terrestrial > Soil > Desert | place: USA: California...
CAATCTATTTGCTGAAAGACTGGAAACAGGTCTTGATCCTCGTCACGGCATTTACCATTGGCCACTCTCTTACACTTGCACTCAGCGTGCTTGACTTGGTGAGGTTTCCTTCGAACTGGGTAGAGTTTCTTATACCTATGACGATTGTGATTACGGCCGTCGCCAACCTTTTCCAGAAAAAGTTTACCAGGCAATCTGTGCGGGTAAATTATTTTTTGGCTTTGTTCTTTGGACTCATTCACGGAATGGGATTCGCGAATTCCATTCGGTTTATGCTCGCGTCTGATCAAAACCTGGGCTGGAGCCTGTTTGGTTTCAATGTGGGACTTGAAGTGGGTCAAATTGTAGTTGTAACCCTGCTCCTTTTAATTGCACATGTGATGGTTTCAATAGCCAAGGTAAACCGGCGGGAATGGGTCATCTTTGTGTCATCAGTAGTGTTTGCCCTGGCCTTTGAAATTTCATTAGACAGAATTTCTTCATTATAAATAAATCCAAAAATAAAACAATGCAAAAGGCTATTTCGTTTCTCGTGTTGATTGCACTGGGTTGTCCTGCGTTATTTGCACAGAACCTGCAAAACAATCCCGGTAGTAATCACGCCAATAAGTTTGAGCAGTTGGGTACCATCATGCCTACGCCGAATGAATACCGTACGGCCAGCGGCGCACCCGGCCCCAAATACTGGCAGCAACGCGTTGATTATGACATCAAATGCGAACTGAACGAGACTAACAACACACTATCTGGTTCTGAGCGCATTACCTATCATAACAATAGCCCTGATGTACTCACCTTTTTGTGGCTTCAGCTGGATGAAAACCAGCACAGCACCGTGAACAATGCTGATTACCAGACTAGCAATAACATGCCCCGCCAGGCAACTGACAAAATGCTTGATGTGATTGAGGAACGTGAAGATGACAATGGGTATGGTTTTAAGATCACCAAGCTGGTAGATGCCGCTGGCAAACCACTTAAAAAAGTGTTGAATAAAACCATGATGAGGGTGGAATTGCCAACTCCCCTTAAACCCGGCCAGAAATTCGTTTTTAGCCTTGACTGGAACTATAAATTGGCAAACCGTGCTGACTTCATGCGTTTTGGAGGTGCACGTGGAGGCTATGAGCCGTTTGAAGACGGAAACAATAACTATACTATTACCCAATGGTATCCCCGTCTTTGCATGTATAGCGATGTGGAAGGCTGGCAAAACAACCAGTTTACTGGTCGTGGGGAGTTTACTGTTTGCTTCGGAAATTTTAAAGTGCAAATGACTGTTCCGGCTGACCATGTGGTGGGTTCAACAGGAGAATGTCTTAACTATGCTGCGAACCTCACCGCCACTCAAAAAGCAAGATGGCAAAAAGCGCAAACCGCAAAAGAACCGGTGGAGATTGTAACAAGACAGGAAGCGCTCGCGGCCTCCAAACAAAAGAGCAAATCAAAGAAGACGTGGATATTCAAGGCTGACAACGTTCGTGACTTTGCATGGACCAGTAGCCGTCGCTTTGTATGGGACGCAATGCCGGTAACCGTAGAAGGGAAAAAAGTAATGTGCATGAGTTTCTATGCTGAAGAAGCCTATCCCATTTACAGTAAGTATTCAACAAAGGCAGTTGCTCACACTATTAAGACCTATTCTGATTTCACTATTCCTTACCCTTATCCTGTTGCACAGTCAGTGGAAGGGAACCAGGGTATGGAATATCCAATGATCTGTTTTAATCCCGGACGTGCGCAAAAAGACGGTTCTTACACGGAAGGTGCAAAGAACGCGGCAATACTCGTGATCATTCATGAAGTGGGTCATAATTTCTTCCCCATGATCGTGAATAGCGATGAGCGCCAGTGGACGTGGATGGATGAAGGTCTTAATTCATTCCTGCAATACCTCACGCAGGAACTATGGGATAATAAATTCCCTTCTACTGAAGGTGCTGCATGGACCATTACTGATTACATGAAGTTGCCAAAAGATCAGCTTGAGCCAATCATGACCAACTCGGAAAACATCAACAACTTTGGCAGGAATGCATATGACAAGCCAGCCACCGCGCTCAACATTCTTCGTGAAACGATCATGGGACGCGAACTCTTTGACTATGCATTTAAGGAATATGCAAGGCGCTGGGCATTCAAACACCCCACTCCTGCTGATCTCTTCCGCACATTGGAAGATGCGAGCGGCGAAGACCTTGACTGGTTCTGGAGAGGATGGTTCTACGGTACTGAAGCAGTGGATATTTCTCTCGATACCGTAAAATATGCAAAACCTGATGTGGCGGCCATCCCTGCCCAGCAAAATGATACTACCGTAATGAGAGCTTTACCAAGGCCCAACGTAAATGAGTTTGATGACATCTCGAAGGTTCGAAACAGGGAAGATAAAAATATTAAGTTTGAAACGGACCGCGACACTGCCCTTAGAGATTTCTATTGGAGATATGCACGAGGGATCGAGAAATATGATTCAACTAAATACCCGGTCCAAATAAAAGCACAGCTCGAACAAATGCCCGAAGCGGAAAGACAGAAGTATGCCAACAAACACTTCTATGAGCTCACGTTTAGCAACAAGGGTGGCCTGGTAATGCCCATCATCATTGAATGGACATACAAAGATGGAACGAAAGAAATAGACAGGATACCGGCACAGGTTTGGCGTAAAAATGAGAATAAGGTTATCAAAACCTTCATGAAGAATAAGGAAGTAGCTTCCGTTAAACTCGATCCCATGAGAGAAACAGCTGACATTGATGAAAGCAATAATACCTGGAACACCATAGCCGCACCAAGCAAGTTTGCATTGTATAAACAAAAACAAAATGTAACCCCTGCCCAGGGAATCAACCCTATGCAGAAGGCAGCGGAGAAGAAGGGATTCTAGGTAGAGCCGGCAGGCGATAGCCCGGAGCCAATAACCGATAGCTAAAAGCCGATAGAAGGTAGCAATTTGAATTGCACAACCCTATCGGCTTTTGGCATATGGCTACAGGCTATTGGCTACCGCTTATCGCCCGCTGTCTGTCTTTTTCTTACCGCCGTCCTTGTTACCCTTCAGCCGTCCCGTTTCCTTTAACTTCTGCGAAAGGATCCATTCAATCTGGCCATTAACGCTCCTGAACTCATCTGATGCCCATTTTTCCAGGGCATTATAGGTGTCGCTATCGATTCTAAGTACAAAATTTTTCTTGTCGCTCACAGGCTGGATTTAATGTCTACTGGTATAGTGTCCCTGTATTGAGTACCGGTTGGGCTCCCCTTTCTCCACAAAGAACAACCATCAGGTTACTTACCATTGCCGCTTTCTTTTCCTCATCGAGTTCAACAATGTTCTTCTTCGAGAGCATTTCAAGCGCCATGTCAACCATGCCTACTGCTCCTTCTACAATCTTTGTTCGGGCTGCTACTATTGCCGTGGCCTGCTGACGTTGCAACATGGCGCCTGCTATTTCCTGCGCATAGGCAAGATGGCTGATTCTCGCCTCACGCACCTGGATGCCGGCTGGAGCAAGCCTGTCAGAAAGCTCCTGCTCAAGTATTCCATTAACCTTATCGCCACCATCACGAAGTGTAATATTTGCGTGCTCATCTTCAAGGTTATCATATGGGAAACTATTCGCCAGATGCCGCACGGCCGCCTCGCTCTGTACCTTTACATATTCCATGTAATCCTCCACCTCGTATGTCGCCTTGAAGGTATCGCCCACCTGCCAAACTATTACGGCACCAATCTCTATGGGATTACCCATTATGTCATTCACTTTGAGGGTCTGGCCCTGGAGGTTTTCCTTTCTGAGTGAAACCTTATGCGTCATGTAAAAAGGGTTCACAAAAAAAAGCCCGTTGTCTTTTACAGTACCCGCATACTTACCAAAGAAGTTAAGTACGCGTGAATGGTATGGGTTTACGATCATCAGGCCTTTGAGAATAAAAACACCAACCACAATTCCCGTAACACCGCCCGCTACCATCCAGCCATTTTCTTCTGCACGGGTAAAGCAATAAATACCCGCAGCCAGACTTAAAAACGCGACCACCAACGCAAGGAAACCAGAAGTGGGTTTAACTATTTTTTCCATAAGCAAAATTTGATATCATTATGATATCAAAAATATACTATTGATTCAATAATTCCAAATAAAACCATTTAATTAATTAGCCAATTAGTCAATGAGTCAATGTGGAACCTTAAATTTGAATAAGCACATTGACTAATCGACTAATTGACAATGATAATTAAAAAATCACCCCTCCTTCTCATCCTATCGCTTGCATTGCACCTGTGTTCGCTGGCGGCGGTTGTAGATACCGTCAGCATTTACAGCGCCTCCATGAAAAAGGAAATTAAATGCGTTGTGATCACTCCTGAACATCATTCCACTCAGTCCAGGCAATTTCCTGTTGTTTACCTGCTTCATGGCTACAGTGGCAATTATGGCAATTGGATCACGCTGGTACCTGAGTTAAAAAATTACGCGGATGAATGGAACATGATAATCGTTTGCCCGGATGGACATTACAGCAGCTGGTACTTCGATAGCCCCATCGATTCAACCATGCGGTATGAAACCTTTGTAGCCGTAGAAGTGCCGAATTATATTGACGGTAAATACCCTACTATCAGGTCAAGGAAGGGAAGGGCGATCACGGGTCTCAGCATGGGAGGCCATGGAGGTCTTTTCCTGGGTTTCAGACATGCTGAAACCTTCGGAGCCTGTGGAAGCATGAGCGGTGGGGTTGACCTTAACACTTCACGCAACCGGTATGATATCATTAAGAGAATTGGCGATACCTCAGCATATTCAGAGAACTGGATAAATTATTCAACAATAAATGTGGTTGAAAAATACCCCGCAGATTCTCTTGCCATCATTATTGACTGCGGCACGGAAGATTTCTTTTATGCATCGAATGTTGCATTGCACCGCAAAATGCTTGAACTAAAAATCCCCCATGAGTACATCGAGCGGCCTGGCAGGCATAACTGGGCATATTGGAGGAATGCAGTGCGGTTCCAGTTGTTTTACTTTTATAGCTACTTCCATTAGGGGGAATTGGGGGTTGGGAATTTGGGGGTTAGACCATGGTGAGGTAGAGTTGACCAACTGAACAGGTTGTTTGGGATTGGATATAGGAGCCTGTTCATGCGAGTATGCGCTGAATGACCTGATAAGCCGCTGGCAACTGGCACTCTAAGGGCACTTCAAACACCAATGGCCAGCAAACACCGCCATCGATCATCGAAGTTAGAGTCCGGTACTACCATCCCTCGTTCTCACCTTCTTCTTTCCACTGTTCTTTTTTTCATAATCCAGTACAACCTGAGGCTTTACCAGTGGTTTCTTACCCGCGGTATCTGATTTTGATTTTCCATCACTCACAGCCAGCGGCTTCAGTTCATCATCAACGCCTCCACCGGTTGCCGACTGCATTTCTTCCGCCGGACGATCCATCCACCAATTCTCGGTTTTCACAATGGTACCCCATTCAGGATCATAGTACGTCCAGGTGCCATGACGCATGGTATGACCTTCCAGTTTCACCACTACCCTGTCAATCAGCTTAGTGGGATCCTGCAGGTCAAAGACATCAACCGTATCATATGTTTTTTCAGGATCGACTGCCCGCCAGTTTTCTTCCCTAAGCAATTCTCCTATTCTCGTATAATATTTGCATTTACCGTCCAAAGCCCCGAACCGATAATTTTCTTCGGCAATCTTATCTCCCATCAAGGAAAAGCGAACCCATCTACCATCTTTCTTGTCATTTACAAAATACCCCTGCTCATCATAACCCTCTTCCCCACGCAATGGCTCTACATGGATCACCCAGGGTCCCTGCTTTAATCCCTTCCTATCAATCCTGTTAATTGTGTCGCCCCTTACACTAATCGTATAATCTTTCCATTGCTGACCAAAACTATTGAGCGAGATAAACAGGAGAAAAATGAGTAGATAACGCATGAGAATGACTTTCATTAAGATTTAAGGATATTCATACAAAATTACCATAAAAAGCCCAGGGTTTAAACGGCGGGATTGGATTTAACGTTTAAAAAATGATTGATAATCAGGGGGATTTTGTTATCAGACAAGAGCGCGGGAGTTTGGAATTTGGGAATTTGGAATTGGGAATTTGGTTGGGAGACCATGAGGTTTGGTAGCTGACGAGAGTGCGGGAATTTGGAATTTGGAGGTAACCTCGACTTTAAGAGAGAAGTCACTGGCAACCGCCATCTGCTAACCGACAACCGGCAACTAACACCGACAACCGTCAAACCACCCCCTTCTTCTTCCTCCTCCTCACCAAAACAATCAACGCGATGATTACAACTGCCCCGCCGATATAAAAATATTTCCTGTTATCCGGCTCCATGTCAAAGCCTTTGTCTACGTTATCTTGGGCATCAGTAAGGTATGTGTCTACAAATGGATAACTCGCATTCATTTTCTTCACCTGCCTGAATTTGGCCAGCGCTTTTTTAAACCATCCCTTATGATAGAACTCCAGGCCCTCCTCGAAGGTCAGGCTCGACTTACTCATGGCGGGTTTGATCTTCGCTTCCCTGATGAATTCCTGCACTACCGTGGTGGGTACAATGAAATTCATACCCTGCACCTCCTGGCCCCTCTCCTCGTCAGAACTCCCGAATGTTGCTAACCCAATCACCTCTCCTTTATCATTAAAAACGGGGCCGCCGCTGTTACCATGCGTGATCGCGACATCTGTCTGTATCACCTGCCATCCTCCACGCATCGTCTTTCTAGCACTCACTATTCCACGCGTCAGCGTTGCTTCAGCTATTGACTCCTCCGAGATAAGTGGATGGAACGTCGCCACTCCGGGGTAACCTAATGCATACACCTGCTCTCCTACCCGCATTTTTTTATCATCACCAATTCTCGTAGTAGGATATTCTTTATTCCCGGGCAATTTCAAGATCGCTACATCCTTTCCCGGGATGGGTTCTCCTTTCGTGATGAGTTTTGCTTCAAGGGTGACGGGGATTATCTTTCCTTCCTTACCCGTCACTCCCATTACCACCTTGAAGGTTTTTCTTATATCACCTACTTCAAGCGTTTGTGAAAAATACCAGGCATTTGCTTCGCGAAAGGCTGTTGCCTCCTCTTCTGTTAAAGTATGGTTGGTCGATTCTTCAAATGATCGGAGATCTGTTTCAATGATCTCCTCGAAGGCCTGCATGGCAAAATTCTCCTGCGTCACCTGGTCATTTTCGTCTACCACATGGCAATTTGTAACTAAGTACCCATCTGGAGTGATGATGAACCCTGATCCAATCATTTCTGCATCCAGGTCCTTTTTTACTACTTCTGTTCCCTTCATCATGTATTTATCAATATCCTTACAAAGGGCCATGATATAGGTATGCCAGAATTGTTGCTGTGGAATCACGCCGTCACGCACCTGGCTGCGGATAGAGCTGACCAGTTCATTTACCGCCTCTGCATTCGCAATAGGCTGAATGATGCTTACTGTTCCTTTAAATGTAGATTGAACCATCACGGTACCAGGCTTATTACGTTCAGCGATCTCCACGGGTGAGAGCTGGCTGAAATTAATAATACCTGACAGGAGAAAAATGAAAAGAAAACTGGCCCGTAGGTTCATAAGATAGTCTTTTCAGCAAATTAAGCAAATACGCCGGTTGCTTTAGTGCAATTAGCTCAAAGAGAGATAAAATAGCGAACTGCAAGTTCATATCCCCTAAGTCCCAGGCCAAAAATACTTCCTGCGGATTTTCCCGATACGTGAGAGATTTTGCGAAATTCTTCCCTTGCATGCACGTTTGAAATATGTACCTCTACCACCGGTGTCTTTATCGCAGCAATGGCATCGCCAATGGCTACGGAAGTATGTGTGTAACCGCCAGGGTTCAAAATGATACCATCGTAATCAAAACCCACTTTTTGCAACGCATCTATGATCTCTCCCTCAATATTACTTTGGAAATACCAAAAATCAACCGAAGAAAAGGTCTTCTCCAATTGCCCGAGGTAGTTTTCAAACGGCTCATTACCATAAATATCAACCTCCCGTTTACCCAGCAGGTTCAAATTTGGACCGTTGATGATTGCAAGCTTCATCTTTTAAAATTAGTCAATTAGTCGATTAGTCAATGTAAGCATCCTTAAATCGAAAAAGCCTCATTGACTCATTGCCTAATTATTCTCAATGAGCTGAATGAATTCATCAAATAAATAACGTGAATCATGAGGTCCCGGAGTGCTTTCGGGATGATACTGCACGGAGAATGCAGGCTTTCCTTTCACCTTTATTCCTTCTATTGAATCGTCATTAAGATTTACGTGAGTGATTTCAATATTTTTCGCTTTGCGAACCGCTTCTGGATCTACACCAAAGCCATGGTTCTGCGTAGTGATCTCGCATTTACCAGTGACCAGGTTTTTTACCGGATGATTTAAACCACGATGCCCATGATGCATTTTATAGGTAGGAATGTCATTGGCAAGTGCAAGCAACTGATGCCCAAGACAAATCCCGAATACGGGCTTTTCTTCCTTAAGAATTTCTTTTACCGTATCAACGGCATATCCCATCGCCGAAGGATCGCCAGGACCGTTAGAAATGAAATAACCGTCAGGATTGAATTTCTTCACTTCTTCTAACCTGGTCTTTGCCGGGAACACTTTTACATATGCACCTCGTTCCGTCATGCATTGAAGAATATGTTGCTTAACGCCGTAGTCCATCACGGCAATCCTGATCTTAGCATCCTTATTACCCAATTCATAAGTACTATTCGTGCTCACTTCTGAAGCCAGTTCCAGTCCATTCATATCCGGAACCTCCGCGAGCTTCTTCCTCAATTGCTCCACATCTGTGATCTCTGAAGAAATGATGCAATTCATTGCTCCTTTTGTACGGATATGCGCTACCAGAGCGCGTGTGTCGACTCCCTCTATTGAAACGATTTTATTCTTCTTCAAATACTCTTCCAGGGAACCATTAGCCAGCTTGCGGGAGTATTGGTCTTCCAGATTGCGACCAATCAGGCCCCTGATCTTCACACTGTCTGACTCTATATCTGCGTCATTCACACCGTAGTTCCCCACATGCACGGTATTCATAATTAATATCTGGCCAAAATAACTGGGATCGGTAAAAACTTCCTGGTAACCAGTCATTCCGGTGTTAAAACAGATCTCACCGGTAGCTGTTCCAATGGCTCCAAATGCTTTACCATAACAAAGGGTACCGTCAGCCAGGAGAAGAATGGCGGATTTTTTATTTTCACTCATGATGGTCAAAAGTATGAAGGAATTTGCAATTGGGGGATTGGAATTTGGAGTTTGGAATTGGGGGCGAGACCAATGATTATTAGAGAAGTTGACGAGCTGGCTTGCTGATTACCATACAAGCTGACTGGATGACGAGCCCAGGTTCCGGTTAGAAAACCCATTGTGGGAGCGCGTATTTTATTCCTACTACTTTGGATGAACAGGCAACTAACCAGCAATTCATTTAGTCAGCTTCTAAAATCATGGTCTGGCCCCTAATTCCAAATTCCCAATTTCAAATCCTTTCCCTCCAACGCGCCTCTCAAACTTCTCCCGAATCACATCCTGCACGTTTACCTTATTAATTTTACTCTCCAGCCATGAAATCACATCCAGGTAAGCAAACGCTCTCGTTTCAAGCGGGTTTCCTTCATATTCCTTCAGCTTATTAAGCAATTTTTCAAATTCAGGTTTCAATGCTGAAGCCCCCACCTGGAATGACCTGCGCAGGAACTTAAACATCTCTTCCTCTACCAGGCTAAGGTTCTTCATTTTGGCCATGTACCTGTAAACTGATTTTATCAGATATTCCAGCAAATCAAAATTGCCCAGCTCATAATGCGCTATCAGGTGCAATAATCTCGAATAGCACTGCAGGTCAGAGCGCAAATCGCTTTTCTGGTTAATGATCCTTCCCAGGTAATGGATGGCCTTTTCATTATCACCACTACCAAAATAGAGGCAGGCAAGTTTATAATAAAATACCAGTACCCTGTGACGGTCGAGGTACAGGGAGTACTCTTTTAGCTTTTCTTCAATGTAAGGCACCATTGTAATGCCTTCACTGAATTTGCCCTGGAGAAAGGTAAGGTTGATCTTGGCCGTGTACAGGTACACAAATACAAGAATGCGGTTGTTTTCATTCTGGATGACGAGCCTGTTCTCACTAAATTTCTCGAACCCCGCAATAGCTTCCTGCAGTTTGGGAGTATTCATCAGGCTAAAATGTGCTCCCATCAGGTTATGTATCCCTTTGATATAACTTCCCGTCTCAGCTTCAATCATGCCAGGGTTTTTCTCGAACAGGTCAACCCATTTCTGGGTGTACCTGTAATAATGAAGGAAATCCTGTAAGATGAAATAATACCAGCTATAGGCCTGGTATAAATAAAGACATTCATAAAAGCCTCCATTAATGGATGATGGATCTACCATCCCGTCATTTAGCAAGTTCTTCAACTCCTGTTCATCATTCCTGTTTCTTGCATGCCCATGCTCAATGTACCAACTGTAAAGTTTTAATGCGAGGTTGGAAAGCTGATTGACAATGGTTAACTGTGCGTTCACCTGGTCTGATTCCTGAGAAAGTTCCTCGGCCCTGTTCTGCATACTTCTTGTGATGAACAGTGTCTCAATTTTTTTTTCAAAGAACAATGCCTGCTGCAGGTAGGTAAGCTGGTGATGCGACCGGGCCGTTTCTTTTAATCGGTCAAGCACTTTCAGGCTTTGCAGGTAAAGCCCTTTGTTGTATAGTATCCGTGCATGATCCATCTGCTCATGCAGCTGAATGTCAATATTATCTTCGTCTTTGATTAAACGAAGGCTGGATAATAATTGCTTGTAAAGGTGCGCCTTGATGTTAGAAAGCTGTTGCTTGGTGATGGCTTTGTTTTTCTTCAATACCTGTGCTTCATCATATTCACTCATTTTATCCAGTGCATCAAATAGCTGTATGATCTTGAGGTCCTCGCTGGGGGAATTGCGGCGGACGAAAAGCTTGAAATTCCTTTTTTCCGACTTCTCAAGCGACTTCACGAGTTGAAACAAGGCATCGGCCGGGCGGTTGGGCATCGTATTTACTATTGTTTAAAATCCTTTACTGTAAAGGCTTTCAGCGCCTTGCCAGCGTTTTTAAGAGTGTAAAACAGGGACCATTTTAATTTCCTGACCCACTCCCACTCCGGTAATTTAGTAGAAGCAGGTTGTTTATTTGGTTCAATAGCAAGCAATACAAAAATAAGCAGCCTGCATTTTTATCTCCTAAAATATTCTATTGGATATGGCTGAAGGTAAGGTACACATTTTTGATACCACCCTGCGTGATGGTGAGCAGGTACCGGGTTGCAAGCTCAATACGAGTGAAAAGGTGGAACTCGCGCTCGCCCTGGAGGAACTTGGAGTGGACATCATAGAAGCGGGTTTCCCCATATCATCACCGGGTGACTTTCAGTCAGTAAAAGAAATTTCAGCCGTCATAAAGAACGCTACAGTGTGCGGACTGAGCCGTGCGGTGGAAAAAGATATCGAGACGGCAGCTCTCGCCGTCAGAAAGGCTCGTCGCCCCCGTATACACACAGGGATTGGAACCTCTGATTTTCACATCAGATCAAAATTCAATTCCACAAGAGAAGACATACTGCAACGTGCAATTCAATGCGTACGCTGGGCAAAGAATTACGTGGATGATGTAGAGTTCTACGCAGAAGATGCAGGCCGCACTGACAACGAGTTTCTTGCGCGCGTGATCGAAGCCGTCATCAACGCGGGAGCTACTGTGGTGAATATTCCCGATACTACCGGCTATTGCCTTCCGCACCAGTATGGAGAGAAGATTGCCAGCCTCGTCAATAATGTTCCGAACATTGATAAGGCAATCATATCATGCCATTGCCATAACGACCTCGGACTCGCAACCGCAAATTCAATTGCCGGCGTGCTAAATGGTGCAAGACAAATTGAATGCACCATTAACGGTCTTGGAGAACGCGCAGGGAATACCTCACTTGAAGAAGTGGTAATGATTTTAAAGCAACACAAACACCTCGGTTATTATTCCGGCATTAATAGCAAACAACTGAATCCCATCAGCCGGCTCGTTGCCGATACCATGCGAATGCCGGTGCAGGCAAATAAAGCAATCGTGGGAAGCAACGCATTCTCGCATTCCTCAGGCATTCACCAGGATGGTTTCCTGAAGGATTCACAAACTTATGAGATCATTAACCCTGAAGAAGTAGGTGCGGATCCTTCAAAGATTGTACTCACGGCCCGCAGCGGAAGGTCTGCATTAGCATACCGCTTCCTGAAATTAGGATACCAGTTCAGCAGGAATGATATTGATGTTTTATACCCTGAATTTTTAAAAATTGCAGATAACAAGAAGGAAGTGGAAGATCATGACCTGGTACAGGTAGCAAAACAGCACCAACTGGCAGAGGCTGTATAACAAGACCAGCATTCACCACCGGGGGATCTGTTAAAATTATGGCAAAGAGAACTTTATTTGAAAAGATCTGGGACGCGCACATAGTAAAGACTATAGAGAATGGTCCGTCTGTACTGTATATTGACAAACATTTCATTCATGAAGTTACGAGCCCGCAGGCCTTTGATGGATTGAATAAACGGGGTCTGAAAGTGCATCGGCCTCAACAGGTAGTCGCCACTGCTGATCATAATGTGCCTACGCAAAACCAGCATCTTCCCATTAAAGAAGAATTGAGCCGCCTGCAGGTAGAGATGCTGAAAAGAAACTGCAAAGAACACCAGATTGAACTATATGGTCTTGGTCATCCTTTCCAGGGCATCGTTCACGTAATTGGCCCTGAACTGGGAATCACACAACCAGGCATGACGATCGTTTGTGGTGACAGTCACACATCCACACACGGTGCATTTGGCACCATTGCATTTGGCATCGGCACCAGCGAAGTGGAAATGGTATTAGCCACGCAATGCCTTTTGCAAACACGTCCTGCACTAATGCGTATAAATGTGGAAGGCGAACTGCAGAAAGGAGTTGTTTCAAAGGACATCATTTTATATATCATCTCCAAACTTTCGAGTAGCGGTGCCACGGGATACTTTGTAGAATATGCGGGAAGTGCCATTCGCAGCCTGAGCATGGAAGCAAGAATGACCATTTGCAACATGAGTATCGAAATGGGCGCGAGAGGTGGATTAATTGCCCCTGACCAAACCACCTTTGATTACCTGAAAGGAAGGCTTTTTGCGCCGGGAATTAATCAATGGGAGAAAAAAGTAAATCACTGGAAGAACTTGTACACTGATGAAGATGCAATTTTTGATAAAGAACTACAAATCGATGCCGCTGATATTGAACCAATGATCACATACGGCACCAACCCGGGAATGGGTATTGGAATCTCGCGCAACATTCCTGCACTGGATGAAATTGAAAATTCCGAAAGAACATCCTTCGCAAAATCGCTTGAATACATGGGATTGAAGCCGGGTGAGAGAATTAATGGTAGAAAAATAGATTTCGTTTTTATAGGCAGTTGTACCAACGCACGCATTGAAGACCTGAGAATGGTGGCCAATTTTGTAAAAGGGAAACAAAAAGCAGATGACGTTCAGGTATGGGTGGTGCCTGGAAGCAAACAGGTAGAAATACAGGCCCGCGAGGAAGGCATTGATAAAATATTTGAGTCTGCAGGTTTCAGTTTGCGCCAGGCAGGATGCTCGGCTTGCCTGGGCATGAATGAGGATAAGATCCCCGCGGGTAAATATTGCATCTCTACCTCTAACAGGAATTTTGAAGGCAGGCAGGGAGCAGGAGCCAGGACTCTCCTGGCAAGCCCGCTTTCAGCAGCCGCGGCAGCCATTACAGGGAGAGTCACCGATGTGAGGGAATTACTAATAGCTACAGAAGAACAAGAAATAGTGACCCGGTTATGAAACCTATACTCATTATAAGAAGCACATTCGTTCCCATCAATATGGAGAATATCGATACCGACCAGATCATTCCGGCGAGATTTCTCAAAGCAACAACTCGCGATGGATTTGGAAAGAACCTTTTTCGCGACTGGCGATATGTAAATGATGACGAGAACCAGCCAAAAAGAGCTTTTCCATTGAATGATCCATCCTTCTCGGGTGAAATACTTGTGGCGGGAAAGAATTTCGGATGCGGATCATCCCGCGAACATGCTGCATGGGCACTGAACGATTATGGTTTCAAAGCAGTGGTTTCAAGTTTTTTTGCAGACATCTTTAAGAACAATGCCTTAAATAATGGCCTGGTTCCGGTTACCGTTTCTGAAGAATTTCTCCAAAAAATCTTCAATTCCACAATGGATGCCGTATTAACCATTGACATTGAAGCACAGACCATCCAATTAGGCGAATCAGCTTCGGAAAATTTTGAAATAAATCCTTACAAGAAGACCTGTCTTCTTAATGGGTATGATGATATTGATTATTTGTTAAGCATAAAAGAAGAAATCACTCAATTTGAAGAACGCCAGGCTGGCATTGAAAATTAAGATCATGAAAAAACAGATTACGGTAATTGAAGGAGATGGAATTGGACCGGAAGTAACGAGACAGTCCATAAGGGTGCTCGACGCTGTTGCAGATGCATATGGGCATGAGTTTGTCTATAGCTATTGCCTGATGGGTGCAGACGCTATCGATAAAACCGGAAATCCCTTACCTGATGAAACAATCGAGAGTTGCCTAAACAGTGATGCCATCCTTTTTGGTGCAATCGGTCATCCTAAGTATGACAATGATCCTTCCGCTCCCGTAAGGCCCGAGCAGGGCTTGTTACGATTGAGAAAGGTCCTTCAGTTATATGCCAATATTCGACCCCTTACTACTTACCCCGCATTGCAACATCTTTCGCCACTACGAGCCAGGTATACTTCGAACATTGATTTCGTAATGTACCGGGAACTGACAGGCGGAATATATTTTGGCAGGAAAGAATTATCAGCTGAAGGAACGGTTGCCCACGATGAATGTGTATACAGCCGGGAGGAAATTGAGCGCATTGCCCACCTGGCGTTCAAGGCCGCTCAAACACGCAGAAAAAAACTCACGCTGGTTGATAAGGCGAATGTATTGGAGACCTCAAGACTATGGCGCAGAACCGTGCAGTCCCTCGCTCCAAATTATCCTGATGTAACGCTTGACTACCTGTACGTAGATAACGCTGCTATGCAGATCATTCTCAACCCCGGGCAGTTTGACGTGATCCTTACTGACAATATGTTTGGTGATATTTTGAGTGATGAAGCCAGCGTTATTGCTGGTTCATTGGGACTTTCTCCTTCCGCATCAATAGGTGCCTCTTCAGCTTTGTTTGAACCAATTCATGGCTCTTACCCCCAGGCTGCGGGAAAGGATATTGCCAACCCGGTAGGCTCGATATTGTCTGCCGCCATGATGCTGGATTACCTCGGGTTAACAATCGAGGCAAAGAAGGTTCGCGAAGCGGTTGATTGGACAATCCAAAACGGATTTGTGACGAAGGACATCGATTCCCTTAATTTTTATTTTACCTCTACCATTGGAGAATTGGTGAGCGATTATATATCGGGTAAACTGCCAGGTTCCATGAAAACGGAAAATATCGAACTTAGAAAATCCACCATCATTTAATTTATACTAGTACAATCCGCTGAAGAAAAACAAACGGTTGAATTAAAAACAAAATTGCTTGCTGCAGTTCTTTGGTCGTTGCCGGTTATTGAAAGCGTCCTTTATTTTAGAATCTACATTGATCATGTTGACATTGTAAGTAGCGTGAAATAATTTCTATTGCTATCCCTAAGGAGCAAATGATTAACTGTAAATGGCCACTCATCTGGGCGGGTGTATTATGAAGGAAGTACATCCCTGTGTTGATGAAATTTATACATAATGAGACAACTTTTATATCTGCAAATAGGGTTGTGGCTGTCATTATTGTAGCATTTTTAAATGGAGGCGTCGAATGATATTTAATCAGAAATTAAAATATCAATCATCCGCCTCCGCCGAGGCGGTTTTTTTTGCAATAACCGTCAATAAAAGAGCAGGTATGTATTACACTGAAAAAACGATAATCTATTACGATGGAGAGTTCGTAAAGGCGGCAGAAGCCAAAACTGACCTGTATGGCCAATCGCTACATTATGGATATGCCGTATTCGAGGGCATCAGGGCGTATTCTGTGGAAGAGGGGACCAGGATATTCAAAGCGAAAGAACATTTTGACCGCTTGATTCAATCTGCCCGGCTCATGAAAATGCCTTTTAACTATACCACTGGACAGCTCATTGAATTGAGCTATGAAGTATTGAAGGAGAATGATTTCGCTGACGCCTACCTGCGTCCGCTGGTTATAAGCTCACCCAATATGTCATTATCCAAAGGAAAAAGATCTCATCTCGCGATTGAGGCCTGGGAGTGGACGAATGGTTACCTGTCAGATAACATGCGCGTAATGACCTCCACCTACCGCCGGCCGAACCCGGATGGCTTTCATATTGAAGCAAAAGTGAGTGGACATTATGTGAATTCAATTCTTGCCTGCCAGGAAGCAAAGGATAATCACTATGATGAAGCATTATTACTTGATGGCGATGGATACATTGCCGAGGGTCCGGGAGCAAATGTATTTTTCGAAAATGACGGAATACTTTTTACACCAGAGAAAGGAAACATACTTCCAGGCATTACCAGGTCAACAATACTTGAATTATGCATGGAATTAAATATACCAGTAAGAGAAGGGAGGTATAAAGTAAATGAAATGCGTGGAACTGACGCCGCTTTCTTTTGTGGAACCGCAGCAGAAATTGTGGCGCTTGAATCGCTGGATGATGTTCCGTTCAGGATGAAATGGAGCGAGACCGTTGGTGCGAGATTGCAGCAGGAATACCGGAAGATGGTTCGGGAGAAATCCCTGCATGCGGTTAGAAGTTAGGGGTTAGAAGTTAAGGGTTAGGCGTTAGGGGTTAGGTGTTAGGGGTTGTCGGGACCATGCGGTTATACTTTGTCCTCATGTTTTAAAAGAGATGTTTTATGATTACGCATATTAACTATTAAGAATAAAAATAAATATAATGAGAAGGCGAGGTAATGAACAAAAAAGGTAACTGGCAAAACACCTAACCCCTAACCCCTAACCCGTAACACCTAACCCGTAACACTTAACACTAATTCCTAACCACACTCAATGGAGCTGAATAAATTTTCAAAAACGATTACCCAGGACGCCACCCAGCCGGCGGCCCGGGCCATGCTGCATGGGATTGGGTTGACGGATGAAGATTTAAAGAAAGCACAGGTGGGCATAGTAAGCATGGGTTATGAAGGCAATACCTGCAACATGCATCTAAATGAGCTTGCCAAAAAAATAAAAGCGGGTGTGTGGAAGGCTGATCTCGTAGGTCTCATCTTCAATACAATTGGGGTGAGCGACGGAATAAGTAATGGAACTGAGGGAATGAGGTACTCGTTGGTGAGCCGTGACCTGATTGCCGATTCAATTGAAACGGTTTGTGGTGCCCAATACTATGATGCGTTGATTGCCGTGCCGGGCTGTGATAAGAACATGCCAGGCTCTCTCATTGCCATGGGTCGATTGAACAGGCCGGCGATAATGGTATATGGTGGATCGATTGCACCGGGAAGATATAAGGGTGAAGACCTCAATATCGTTTCAGCATTCGAAGCACTCGGCAGGAAAATTTCAGGACAGCTTAACGAGGAAGACTTCACGGGTATTATAAAGAATAGTTGTCCCGGGGCTGGTGCCTGCGGCGGAATGTACACGGCAAATACAATGGCTGCAGCCATCGAGGCACTTGGAATGAGCCTGCCCTACTCCTCTTCAAATCCGGCACTGAGTGAAGAAAAGCAACGGGAATGTGACGCAGCGGGGAAAGCCATTCGCACATTACTCGAAAAAGATATTCGCCCGTCAGATATCATGACAAAGGAGGCATTTGAAAATGCGATTGCAGTGGTAATGATACTAGGAGGTAGCACGAATGCAGTATTACATTTAATTGCTATGGCAAAGTCAGTTGGATTACGAATAACACATGATGATTTTCAATCTATAAGTGACCGGGTGCCGGTGCTGGCTGATCTCAAACCCAGTGGTAAATACCTGATGCAGGACCTGCACAGGCATGGGGGTATTCCTGCTGTGATGAAATACCTGCTAAGCAAAGGAATGCTAAGAGGCCACTGCCTGACTGTGACAGGTAAAACTGTTGAAGAAAACCTGGCTGACATCCCAATGATCGACTTTGAAAAGCAGGACATCATCCGCCCGCTGGAAAGACCAATAAAACAAACCGGCCACTTACAAATACTATATGGAAATCTCGCTGAAGGAGGAAGCGTGGCGAAAATCTCAGGCAAAGAAGGTGAAGTATTTGAAGGACCGGCACGCGTATTCAATGGAGAGTTTGAATTGATCGATGGTATCCATTCAGGTAAGATCAGGCCAGGAAATGTGGTAGTGATTCGTCATGCAGGACCAAAAGGAGCGCCTGGCATGCCTGAAATGTTAAAACCCACATCCGCGATCATAGGAGCCGGGCTGGGCAATTCCGTTGCACTTATAACTGACGGAAGATTTAGCGGCGGAACACATGGATTTGTTGTGGGACACATTACACCTGAGGCATTTGAAGGAGGCCTGTTGGCATTGGTGAATGATGATGACCTGATCCGGATTGATGTGAAGAGCAGGCAACTTTCATTATTGGTTGATGAAACTGAAATAGCTGCAAGACGAAGGAAATGGGCGAAACCAATTCTTAAAGTCACAAAAGGAGTGCTGTATAAATATGCCAGACAGGTGAAAACAGCTGCAGAGGGATGTGTGACGGATGAGGAATAATATCTAAATATTACACAACATGGAAACGACAGCATTGCAAAAAACAACAGCATCAATAAAAGAAAGTAATAGTATCACCACTACGGGAAGTGCTGCTGTGCTCGATGCATTGATTGTTGAAAAAGCGGATACCGTATTCGGTTACCCGGGAGGTGCGATCATGCCCATCTATGACGCATTGTTTGATTACCCGGAAAAGATCAGGCACATACTGGTAAGACATGAACAGGGTGCCATTCACGCCGCCCAGGGTTACGCAAGAGTTTCAGGTAAGACCGGGGTGGTATTTGCAACGAGTGGCCCGGGTGCCACGAACCTCGTAACCGGTCTTGCAGATGCGATGATTGATTCCACTCCTCTCGTATGCATCACAGGCCAGGTGTATGCGCACCTGCTCGGCACTGACGCCTTCCAGGAAACAGATGTGATTAACATAACAACGCCAGTTACAAAATGGAACTACCAGGTGACGAATGCAGAGGAGATCCCCTCCGTGCTGGCGCGTGCATTTTACATTGCATCAAGTGGCAGGCCCGGCCCGGTATTGATCGATATTACTAAAAATGCGCAGTTGCAAACATTTAAATACAATGGGTACCGGAAATGTGAACACATTCGAAGCTATCGTCCCAAGCCAATAGTGAGACCTGAATACATTGAGCAGGCTGCCAGTATCATCAATGAGGCGGAAAGACCCTTCGTGGTATTTGGACAGGGAGTATTACTTGGGCATGCAGAGAAGGAACTGATTGCATTCTTAAATAAAACAGGCATTCCCTCCGCTTCCACCCTACTTGGATTGAGCGCAATGAATAGTGAACATCCATTGAATATGGGAATGCTTGGCATGCACGGGAATTATGGTCCGAATGTACTAACCAATGAATGTGATGTATTGGTTGCAATTGGCATGCGGTTCGATGACCGCATTACCGGCAGGCTTGACAAGTATGCCAGGCAAGCCCGCATCATTCACCTGGATATCGATCCATCAGAAATTGACAAGAATGTGAAGACAACCGTGGCCGTATGGGGTGATTGCAAAGAAACTCTTCCCCTGCTTACAAAATTAGCGGTTGAAAAAGAACATAAAGAATGGGTAGATAAATTCCGGTCATTCGCCAAGGAAGAACACCAGGTTTGCATTTCACGGGAATTATTCCCGGATGGGGATACACTCACAATGGGTGAAGTAATTCAGACGCTGAATGAACTTACAGATGGCAATGCGGTGATAGTAACGGATGTAGGTCAGCATCAGATGGTGACCTGCCGCTATGCAAAATTCAATGAGAGCAGGAGCAATATTACATCAGGCGGGCTGGGTACTATGGGCTTTGCACTACCAGCAGCGATAGGAGCAAAGTTTGGAGCGCCCTCAAGGACGGTGATCGCCATCATTGGTGACGGAGGGTTTCAAATGACCATCCAGGAACTGGGAACTATCATGCAAACGGGAATCAACCTGAAGATACTTATACTCAACAACCGCTTCCTTGGGATGGTGCGGCAATGGCAACAACTGTTTCATGATAAACGATACTCGTTCGTTGACATTGCGAGTCCCGATTACGTACAGGTGGCAAAAGGCTATCGCATCAAGGCAGGTTCAGTTGAAAAAAGAGAAGACCTGAGAAATGGTTTAAGGCAAATGTTGAAGCACGAAGGTTCATTCCTGTTAGAAGTGATAGTTGGCAGGGAAGATAATGTGTTTCCTATGGTTCCCCAGGGATGCAGCGTCTCAGAAATACGATTGAAATGAAAATCATTGTCAAATACCCCTAAAATGAATGCAAGGAAACAGACCGTGAATCAAACCCCGGAACGCCCGGAGTTTACAATAACCGTGTATACCGAAAACCAGGTGGGTTTATTGAATCGGATTGCAATAATTTTTTCAAGGAGAAAGATTAATGTGGCAAGTCTCAACACTTCACCTACGGAGGTCGACAGCGTGCATCGGTTTACGATTGTGATTCATGAAACTGAAGATGTGGTGCGCAAACTTTGCCGCCAGATCGAAAAGCAGGTAGAGGTACTAAAAGCTTACTATAACACCGAAGATGAAATTGTGTGGCAGGAGCTGGCCTTATACAAAGTAAGTACTGACGCTATTGCGGAAAAAGTTAAGGTAGAGCGCCTGTTGCGCGAATTTGGAGCAAGAGCGGTGGTGATAAGAAAGGACTATACCGTATTTGAAACCACGGGCCACAGGGAAGAAACAGACGGCCTGGTAAAGCAACTTGAACCGTACGGCTTGATTGAATTTGTGCGAAGCGCGAGAGTGGCGATTATAAAGAACAGCAAGGGTTTCCACGAAAGGCTAAAGGAATTTGAGCAATTAGAACCAGGAGAAGAAGTGATCGAGAATGAATTCCTGGATAAGAAAGATGAAGTTTTTTCCATGTAATATCCCCATTCAAATAAAATTTTAAAACTAATAACAATGGCAACACTGAATTTTGGCGGAGTTGAAGAGAAAGTGGTTACAAGACAAGAATTTCCACTGGCTAAGGCGCAGGAAGTACTGAAGGACGAAACTGTAGCGGTGATTGGTTATGGTGTGCAGGGACCGGGGCAGGCATTGAATCAACGAGATAATGGAATTCGCGTGATAGTAGGGCAAAGAAAGAACTCAAAGTCATGGGACAAGGCAATAAAGGACGGCTTCATACCTGGTGAGAGCCTGTTTGAAATAGAAGAAGCATTGGAGAGAGGAACTATTATTTGTTATTTACTGAGTGATGCGGCACAAATTTCCTTATGGCCAACAGTTCGGGAACACCTTACACCCGGCAAGGCGCTGTACTTCTCGCATGGTTTTGGAATAACGTTCAATGAACAAACGGGCATCATTCCCCCTCCGGGCGTGGATGTTTTCCTGGTTGCACCAAAAGGTTCCGGCACTTCATTACGCAGAATGTTCCTGCAGGGTCGGGGGTTGAATAGCAGCTATGCCATTTACCATGACGCAACCGGTAGAGCATTTGAGAGAGTAGTTGCACTCGGCATAGCAGTGGGAAGTGGATACCTGTTCGAGACGGATTTCAGGAAAGAAGTATATTCTGACCTCACGGGTGAACGAGGCACGCTGATGGGAGCAATACAAGGCATCTTTGCCGCTCAATATGATGTATTGCGAAGCAAGGGACATTCACCATCGGAAGCATTCAATGAAACGGTGGAAGAACTTACGCAATCCCTGATGCCCCTGGTGGCGGAGAATGGAATGGATTGGATGTATGCAAATTGCTCGACCACCGCGCAACGAGGTGCATTGGATTGGTGGAAAAAGTTTCGTGATGCTACTGCTCCGGTTTTTAAAGAACTGTATGAAAGCGTGGCCTCGGGAAATGAATCGCAACGCGCAATCGATTCAAATAGCAAGGCCGATTACAGGGAAAAATTAGAGGAGGAATTGAGGGAATTGCGCGAGAGTGAATTATGGCAGGCAGGAAAAACCGTGAGAAGTCTGAGGCCGGAAAATCAGAAGACCACACAAGCCAATATAAAAGAGGTATTTCGGCAACAGGTTAGCAAGGTTTGAAATCCGTTTTCCGTTTTCCGTTTTCCGTTGGCCGTAATTGGACCAAAATTTTTGACGGTTATTCACAATGTGCAGAAAGCGGGAGGCTTAAAAATTGAATTTGTCACTGACAACTGACAACCGACCACTTTACCTAGGCAGAATTACGGCCTGCATTGATGATCCCAAAAGAGCATCGCATTACCAGTTTCTCAAAAGCAGATTTCATTGGTGACTCATCAGCGCCGTCTTCTGCCTGCCGAATTTTTGCCAGTGCATATTGTTGAATGGTTAGCAATGGCAGCACAATCCGTTCACGCATCTGCACTGACAACTGATCAACAGGATAATCTGCCATTAACTCATCTTTGCCGGAAATTTTTGCAATATATTGTCGCGTGAGTTCATATTCATCTTTGATCATTTTCCACAAACCCGCAAATCGTTTATCTTTTTCTATAAATGCAGTCAGGGGGAAGAATGATTTTGCCATTGCCATTTCACAATTATCGAGCAAGGTTTTGAAGAAAAGAGAATTGGCGTAAAGATTCTTCACATCCGCAAACTTGCCCTGCTGATCTATTTTCTTCATCGCTGTGCCCACGCCAAAATAGCCTGTGACGTTTTGCTTCAGCTGGCTCCACGATCCCGCGAATGGAATGGCGCGCAGTTCCTTTAATGATAATACCGAAGATCCGCCCCGCTTTGACGGTCTGCTTCCAATATTGGTATCGCTGTAAAATCGAAGGGGGCTGACTCTTAGCAAATATTCGGTCAACGCAGGATGGTCACGCAACCGCATGTACGCATTGTAACTAAGCTCTGCCAATTCCTCAATCAATTCTTCATCATTCTCCGAAAGCGTAAATGAACGCGTTGAAAATAATTCATTCGATATGCCGGCGTGCAATAATTGTTCGATGTTGTACTGTGCCGAATCAACAATACCAAAATTCGAACTGACAGTTTGCCCCTGTATGGTGAGTTGGATCTCTTTATTTGAAATGTTCTTACCCATTGACGCATAGAACTTGTGCGTTTTTCCTCCTCCTCTTGAAGGTGGACCGCCGCGGCCGTCAAAAAAGACAACATCAATACTCATTTCTCGTGAGATCCTTGTCAGTTCTTCTTTTGCTTTATAGATACTCCAGTTCGCCATCAGGTATCCTCCATCCTTGGTACCGTCAGAGAAACCGAGCATGATAGTCTGCCTGTTATCGCGCCGTGACAGGTGTTGCTTATACGTTTCATTGCTATATAAAGTCCTCATCACTTCGCCGGCAGATTGAAGATCATCCACCGTCTCAAACAAGGGCACGATATCAATGTTTATTGCTTCCCGCTTCCATCCATTCAGCAGGAAAAGCGCATACACTTCCATCGCATTTAATGCACTGTGACATTGGCTAATTACATAACGGTTGGAGCCTTCCGGGCCATTCTCCTGTTGTATCTGCCGAATAGTATTTGCTGACTCGAAGGTGATTTGTAACACCTCATCCTTAAATTGATAGTGTAAGCTATCTGTACTCAATTTTGAAAGTGCAGCTATTTTTTCATCCGTTGCCAGGTCGGGATACCTGGCAGGCAAGATGTCAGTGTTCGCAGCAAGTTCATCAAATAACCTTCCCAGTACGGAACTTTCCTGCCGCACATCAAGCGAAGCAAAGTGCAATCCGAAAATTTCAATTCTTGTGATCAACGCGTCTACGAGGTGAAGGAATAAACCGTTGTGTTGTTGTGTGATAATCGTCCTGATCTCCTCGAGAGTGGCGAGGATTTCACCGCTTGTGAGTGGAGTGCTCTGCCCTGGAATAAAAAGGTTGTTGTACAGCTTTCCTTCCAATGCGGTAAGTAATTCATCAATTCCCGAAAAGGTTAGCCTACGTTTCAATTTTCGCACATCTAGGTAATAACATTTAATGATGCTTCCCCGCAATGCCCGGGCTACGCGCTTGGTGATCTCGCTTGTCACAAAAGGATTTCCATCCATATCACCTCCCGGCCAGAAGCCCATCCTGATTACGGGGTTATTTTTATTCACCGCTGTTGGGAATTGAGCTTTCAGGTTTGACACGATCTTACCTGCTGCGTTATAAAAAACGCTTTCAAGGTACCAGATAAGGCTTACAGCCTCATCATAAGGAGTGGGTTTTTGCTTTTTGAGAAATGGCGTTTTCCCCAGTTGCTGGAGATAGGTATTCACCAGGTTAGTGTTATTTTCAAGCAGCGCTCGTGAAAGGTCATTGATGATACCCAGTACAGGACCTGGATAGAACTGGGTGGGATGAGCGGTCAGTACCAGCCTCACCGAGAAATCAGAAAGCTTAGCGGCAAGTTCCTCCTGTTTTGAATCTGCTATTACTTCTGATTCAAGATGCTTAATAGTGCCCGGGCCGTTGAGATCGTGGATCTCGGCAAAACTGGCGTCTTCGAGTGCATCAAAAAGGACCACTTGGCGTTCCACGTATTGCACAAAGCGAAACAGCAGGTCGGTTTGTTCTTTTTCCGAAGTGTAGGAAGTATGTCGGTTAAAGAAATCCTCAATAATTGAGTTAGGGCTTAACCCTTTCTCATAGCCTTCTTCGCAATTATTAGCCAGGAGGGAAAGAAGGATACCTGTCTTTTCGATCCTGTTAAAAGGCAGTGACGTAAAGAGACTGTTGTAAAGTTGGAATCTCACACCCACTGAGGCTTTAAATTGTTGCAGTCCCTTCATATTAATTGAAAATTTGGAAATTTGAAATTGAAATCCCTTAAGGTGTTAGCAGAAAGAATGGCAGCAAGTGGATGTGAAAATAATTCATTTTGGTTTAACGATACAGGGGACAGGAAAACGAAGGGTTATATGCGACGGGCTGCGCGCCACCACATGTTGATCAATTGACTATTTGTCCATTAATTTTCCCGGGTTCATTTTCAAAAAATCTTTCCATCCAAGGCCCGAATCACCAACTAACAATATTTTCCCCGGCTGGAATTTCTTTATAAATGAATCCATCCCTTTTGTCGCTTTGGAAGTGGCTGTCCTGACCTCGATTCCCACTACCTGCTGATCCCTTATCACAAAATCAACTTCATCATTCCCTTCTCTCCAATATTCAAGATGGTAGTTATCAATAACTGAATAATTTAGCAAGTGAGCGCCTATTGCTGATTCTACCATCCTGCCCCATTCCACATGATTCGATCTTACTTCTTCAAATGTTTCTCTTCTCAATGCACTTATCAATGCAGTGTTATAAACCTGGAATTTGGGAATTGATGAACGCTTTCTTATCATATTGTCAGAATACTTTTGCAAACCTGTTAAAAGTCCCGCAGTATTCAATAATTCCAGGTAGTTACTCAATGTTGTAGCGTTTCCTGCATCCTGCAACTGGCCAATGATCTTCGTAAATGAAAGAATTTGGCCGGAATAGAGAGAACCCAATTCGAACAATTGTTTCATCAACGCCGGTTTGTCAACGCGGGTCAGCATCAATATATCCTTTGATATGCTTGTCTCGATCAATGAATCCCGTACGTATGATTTCCACCTTGTTTCATTTTCAATTAATTCGGCGGATGCGGGGTACCCGCCGAACCATACGTATTGTTCTGGTGACCAGCCAAAGGCCGCATGCATTTCATTGAAGGACCAATGGCCCATATAGATCATTTCAAATCTGCCGGCCATTGACTCTTTCAAGCCCCGTTTAAGCAATAATCGAGAAGAACCAAGAAGCACTACTTTGATATTTCTATTATGGAAACTGTCCTCATCCCATAATGCTTTAACCACTTCGCTCCAGTGCTCTAGTTTTTGTACTTCATCAATGATAAGCACAAATTCTTTAACGCCTTCCCCGGCAATAGCGAGACGGGCTACCTCCCATTGTTGCCTGAGCCAGGCGACTCCATCACCCAGTGCAGTATCAGCGGAGATATAATGATAGGGCCAACGCTTGAGGGCGGCGAGTTGGGAAAAGAGAGTCGTCTTGCCAACTTGCCGCGGGCCAGCAACGACTTGGATGAACCTTCGAGGCTCGGAAAGCCGATCAATAATTTGCTGTAAATGAGGGCGTTGGTACATGAAAAATAAATCACTCAATATGATGAGCAAATTTACTCAATATTTTGAATTATTTTACTCAATGTATTGAGTAATTTTGATAGGATAGTTGAGTAAATTCATAAATTTCTGATTACCAGCACAAAAAAAGCCTTCGAAAGGTTCGAAGGCTTTGTAATTAAATGGCAGGAGTTTATTCAGCTGCGGTATTTTCTTTTTGCGATTCTTCCGTTTTGGCGGTGCTGGCAGTTGGCGTTTCTGAAGCTGCTTCTGTCTTTTTCTTTCCACCTGCACGACGGGTTCTTTTGCCTGTGGCCTTTGCTTCGCCCTTGCCTTTGCCGTAGATTTCGTTGAAATCAACTAACTCGATCATTCCGCGCTCAGCGTTGTCACCAGGCCTGGTTCCCAATTTAATGATGCGGGTATATCCACCGGGGCGGCCGGCAACTTTTTCTGCTACTGTGCCAAACAATTCCTTTACGGCTTCCTTATCCTGCAGGTAGCTGAATACGATACGACGCTGATGCGTGGTATTTTCCTTACCCTTGGTGATAAGAGGCTCCACATACACGCGAAGTGCCTTTGCCTTCGCTAATGTAGTTACGATCCTTTTGTGCTGGATCAACTGGCAGGCCAGGTTGCTCAACAAGGCCTCGCGATGTGCCTTGGTGCGGCTTAAATTTTTGATTTTGTCTCCGTGACGCATGACTTTTTAATTTGAAAATTTGAAAATTTGAAAATTTGAAAATGCGACTAGTCCCATTTCCTCATTTCATTTCAAATTTGTTTATGAATACGGTTGTACCGTGTCAGGAATTACAACCGGCGTTCGTGGTAATTTGAAAATGTGCGAACCCTACCAGTTTCGCTATTCGATTTTCCCTTACTCTGAACTTTGTTTATAAAGAACTAAGATTACTAATTTGCCTGTTCGAATTGTCAGCTAGTCAGCTTATAACTCGTCTTTGTCTACTCCTAATTTCAGCAAATCCATTCCAAAATGCAATCCTCTTTCCGTCAGTACCTGTTCGATCTCGGCCAGTGATTTCTGTCCAAAGTTGCGGAACTTCATGAGGTCTTCCTGCTCGTATTGTACGAGTTCACTGAGTGAATTGATCTTGGCCGCCTTGAGGCAGTTGAAAGCACGCACTGAAAGATCGAGGTCTTCCAATGGCGTCTTCAATACCTTGCGCAATTGGAGCGTTTGCTCATCAACGAGGTCTTCCTTCTTTTCTTCCTTATTATCGAATGTGATGTTCTCATCAGTGATGATCATCAGGTGCTGGATGAGGATGCGAGAGGCCTGCTTCACTGCTTCTTCAGGATGGATGGTACCATCTGTAGAAACTTCCATGATCAGCTTTTCGTAGTCAGTGCGCTGCTCCACACGGGTATTCTCGATGCTGTACTTTACATTCTTTATGGGAGTGTAAATAGAATCGATAGGGATATATCCAAGTGGTGCATCTTTAGGCTTGTTGTCTTCAGCAGGCACATAACCGCGGCCTTTACCAACTGTCAGTTCGATTTCCATCTTTGCAGATGAGTCGAGTGTACAGATGAGCAGGTCAGGGTTCATGATCTGGAAAGAATGAGTGGCTTCACCAATCATTCCGGCTGTGAATTCGGTTTTATTCCTGATTGACAAAATGATCTTCTCATTTGCCACTTCATGATCAACAGTCTTCTTGAAGCGAACCTGCTTCAGGTTAAGAAAAATCTCTACTACGTCTTCGCTGATACCTTTCATGGTAGCGAATTCGTGGTCTACACCTTCAATCTTCACGCCCACGATTGCATAGCCTTCCAGTGAGTTGAGCAACACGCGGCGAAGCGCGTTACCTATTGTAACACCATAACCTGGCTCCAATGGACGAAACTCGAACTGAGCTTCGAAATCTGTAGCCTTTTGCAGGATGATTTTATCCGGTTTCTGGAAATTTAAAATGGCCATATTAGTTTGAAATTTAGATTTAGAATTTGGTTATCCCTTATACTCTTACTTAGAGTATAATTCGACGATCAGTTGTTCCTTGATATTTTCAGGAACACTTTCTCTTTCAGGATAGGTAATAAACGTGCCTTTGAATTCAGTTTCACTCCAGTCAAGCCAGCTAAACTTTGGATTCTTTCCACGAACTACGCTGGTGATGGACTCGCGTCCGCGGCTGTTTTCCTTAATAGTAACAACATCACCGGGTGTTAGTTGAAAAGAAGGAACGTTCACAACTTCACCGTTCACTTCAATGTGTTTGTGGCTTACGAGCTGACGAGCTGCTGGACGTGAAGGAGCTATACCCATGCGGAACACTGCATTGTCAAGGCGAGCCTCGAGCAACTTGATGAGGTTTTCACCGGTAACGCCCTTGCGACGTGCTGCTTCTTCAAAAGTTTTGCGGAATTGTTTTTCCAATACACCATAAGTGTACTTGGCTTTCTGCTTCTCACGCAGCTGGAGTGCATACTCTCCGAGGGTCTTACGCTTTTTTGTAGCGCCATGCTGACCCGGAGGATTGCTGTTTTTATCCAGCCATTTACCATTGCCCAGGATGGGCTCACCAAATCTTCTTGAGATCTTGGTCTTTGGACCATTGTAACGTGCCATAGTTTTTTTTCATTTCGATTTTTTTTGAAACGGCGCAACGATCGGTAAAAAATCGTAAAAAATTAATCGCGCACCCTTTAAGTAAATGAAGCTCCTGGCTTATATATGTGTTGTCAGATGACAGACGTCGGATATAACCGTTGTCAGTTGACCATTGTCGATTGTCAGAGGAACCAGAATATTGGAGTTTGCTTTGTCAGCCAGCTAATTCCCAATTCCAAATTCCCAATTCCAATCTCCCTTACACTCTTCTCTTTTTTGGCGGCCTGCAACCATTATGCGGAAGCGGCGTCACGTCCTTGATCATTACGATCTCAATGCCATTCTGAGAAAGGGAACGAATGGAACTTTCGCGACCTGCACCGGGTCCTTTTACATATACATCAACGCGCTTGAGACCTGCATCGAATGCAGTCTTCGCCGCATCAGCAGCTGCCATCTGCGCGGCATAGGGCGTGTTCTTCTTTGAACCCTTAAAACCCATCTTACCTGCACTGCTCCAGGAAATAACCTGGCCATTCTTGTTGGTAAGACTGATGATGATGTTGTTGAAACTGGCGGTGATGTGTGCATCACCATAGGCATCCACTTTCACTACTCTTTTCTTAGCCGCTGCCTTTGCGCTGTTTGCTGCTTGTGCTTTTGCCATAATTCTAGTACGAGGTGTTCTTTAATGTTTGTTCAAAAAGCCTGGTATTTTCACCAGACTTCGGAATCCTTTTCTCCTGCCGACTTATAAGCGATCTGAATTGGAATCCTGGTTTCGCTCCTTATAAATAAGGAATTGTTAAGTCTATAAACAAGGAATCGGAAGGCTGTACAGCTTCCGAATCCCGGTTAATTATTTCTTAGGAGCCTTCTTCTTACCGGCTACTGTCTTACGTTTTCCTTTTCTTGTACGGCTGTTAGTCTTCGTACGTTGTCCGCGAACGGGCAAACCTTTACGATGGCGGAGACCCCGGTAACAAGCAATATCAAGCAGACGCTTTATGCTCATTTGCACTTCTGAACGCAATTGACCTTCCACCTTTAACTCTTCAGTAATAGTGTTACGGATGGCATTCAACTCATCATCGTTCCACTCATGAACCTTCTTATCACGATTGATGCTATTCTTATCAAGAATATACTTAGCAGTGGAAGGACCAATACCGTAGATATAGGTGAGACCAATCTCACCTCTTTTATTTTTTGGTAAATCAACACCGGCAATACGAGCCATAATTAGTTTTTTATCTTTTTACTTGTTTAACTCCGTTACGTTGTCAGTTGTGCGTTGACAGAAGTGTTCCTGACGACTGACATCCAACAACTGGCAACTATCCTTGTCTTTGCTTAAAGCGTGGATTCTTTTTGTTAATCACATACAGCTTGCCTTTACGACGAACGATCTTGCAATCAACGCTGCGCTTTTTAATGGATGCTCTTACTTTCATTTTCTTATGCTTTATGTTCCCCTTTAAACTTTTCGGGAACCGGTTCTTATTTATTTATACCTGAAAATGATCCTTCCCCTGCTCAAATCATATGGCGACATCTCCACTCCTACTTTATCACCGGGCAGAATGCGTATATAGTGCATCCGCATCTTCCCCGAGATGGTGGCGAGGATTTCGTGGCCATTTTCAAGCTTTACCCTGAACATGGCGTTTGAAAGTGCCTCTATGATCGTACCATCTTGTTTAATAAGGGGTTGTTTCGACATACTATTTTTAGGGCTGCAAAGATAAGGGAGTTTGTGGGTAAAAAGAAATTAAAGCTATCTAATTCAAAGGAATTACGCTTATACCTGGAATCTGGAATTCGGAATTTCCTATTTGGCGGCCCGGACAGGCGATATCAAGGGCAGGTGTTACATATAAGTTTTACGGAACAAACGGTATGATTCCATCAATAATTATTTGATTTTTAATCAGGTAGGTAAAAATAAGCGAACATCTGATGCCTCCAAATCATGGCCAATGCTGATTTTCCGGGTTCTCGGCCAAATTCCTAATCCCGAGCTCCCTATTCCACATAAACTAAACGATGGCCGCATCCAACGCTACCTTCGTCATGTCCAAATGCAGGTTCTGCAGCTGGTGAACGTACAATGGCTGGTGAAACTGGCGGCGGTCTTCGCGGTACCACATTTCCACATGTGAAAAATCGCCTTTTCGGGGAGTGACAATGCGGAAGGGCCCTTTCAGGTATTTCATGCCATTTTCCAGCTCCTGTTTCTCAAACCCGAGGCGTACCAATTGTTCCTCGTCAAGCAGAATGGGCGACATCTCTGCAGGGTTATACCAAAACTCCTGCACGCCATTATCTACCAATGCCTGGTTTTCTTCCGAACTCACGCGCACAACCGTACCCACCCGTTCTACACCTTCATCATTGACCTTGATGAGGTCGCCGTGTCTTAACTCTGCGATTTTCAACATAGAAATAATTTAGGTACTTAAATATAGGGATTTTTATATAATCAGACAATGAGTCAATTAGTCAAATAGGAAAACCTAAAAGTTTAGGCCACCCGATTGACACATTCAATAATTGACTCATTGGCTAATTAAATTTATTCCGCCCAACTCATCACGTAATCTTCATTCTCTATTTCAAGTGCTTCCCTGGTTAACATCAGGGGGTGGAAGGTGTCAACCATTACTGCCAGTTCATGGGTTTCTTTTGCTCCAATACTTTTTTGCACGGCGCCGGGATGAGGACCATGTGGTATTCCGGCAGGGTGAAGTGTGATCATTCCACGCGTAACATTCTTTCGACTCATGAAATCACCATCTACATAATACAGCACTTCGTCACTGTCAATGTTGCTATGGTTGTATGGAGCAGGAATGGCCTGCGGGTGGTAATCAAACAAGCGAGGACAGAAAGAGCAGACGACAAAATTGTGGGCCTCGAAGGTCTGGTGAACCGGTGGCGGCTGGTGTACCCTGCCCGTGATAGGTTCAAAATCATGAATGGAAAATGCGAAGGGATAACAATGGCCATCCCACCCCACCACATCAAACGGATGTGTGCCATAATGAAGGCCATACAAAACCCCTTTCTTCTTTGCCCTGATGAGGAAGTCTCCCTTCTGGTCGAAGGTAGGCAGGTTCTGTGGGGCACGGATATCACGTTCGCAATAAGGTGCATGTTCCAGCAGCTGACCGTACTTGCTTAAATATCTTTTTGGATACCTGATGGGACTAAATGATTCTACTATGAATAGCCTGTTATCAGAAGATCCAAATTCTATCTGGTAAATAGTACCCCGGGGAATTACCAGGTAATCACCATAATCAAATGGCAATTCACCGTACATAGTACGTAATACTCCTTTTCCCTGGTGCACGAAGATCATTTCATCAGCATCTGTATTCTTATAAAAATACTCCTTCATGCTTTCCTGTGGAGCAGCCAGTACAACGTGGCAATCGTTATTTACAAGTACAGCTTTCCTGCTATCGAGATAGTCTTTCTGCGGGTGAATCTTAAAGCCATCAAAACTGCGATGCTTCAGCATTTTTTCCTCCGCAATGGTTGGGGCAACACTCACTTGTGGCTCCGTTTTGATGATCTGCGTGGGTGGATAAATGTGATACATCAGAGAGTAATCATTAGAAAAACCCTCCGTTGAAAACAATTGTTCCGAGTATAATCCACCATCAGGCTTCCTGAATTGGGTGTGCCGTTTGTGAGGTATGGTTCCGAGTTTCTGGTAATGAGGCATGAGATCTGGTTTAATCAGGCATAAAACTACGGAATTGAATGGATTAGGAATTGCATCGGCGCTTTAGGCTTTGCCACTACTGGCCAGGTAATAATTTAAAGCATTTCCGCCGGATTTTTTATAGCTTCATCATTATGAAAACCGGAAAATTAACCCCACTGCTGGTACTTGTATTTGTTGTATCTGTTGTATATATCCCTTACTCAGCCTATTCACAGGAGCAGGAGCCAGCGGCAAAAGATGCCCCGAAAACTTTACGGGTTAACGCACTAAGGGATGAAGAAGATAAGTTGACCGGAAGAATTTATAAATACTCTGCATTCCTGGATGGCAGAGTCGTTTTCAAGGATAGCAGCGAGGTTGAGGCAAAATTGAATTATCACCAGGTTTTTGGACAGATACTATTTATCAATGGAAAAGGTGATACCATGGCGCTTGCCAATCCGGCTACAACGCTGATGGTGGTAATCTCCAACGATACATTTTATTTTCACGATAAATTCTTCCTGCAGAAACTGACCCAATATGATGAAAACAACCTCGCCGTGAGGCAAACAATCAAATACGTGGGAAGGGAAAAAGCCGGGCCTTATGGTTCTTATTCGAGCACTTCAGCGGCTAACTCCAACTCTACCGTCACTACTGATGACCAGATCACTCAATACATCAGCCTCGATGAAAATGTAGTGTATACGATTAAGAACGAATACTATTTTGCTGACCGGTTCAACAACTTCTTTCGCGCTTCAAAGAAGAGTTTTTATAATCTCTTTTCAAAACATGAAAAAGCACTAAAAGAATACGTTAAACAGAACCCGGTTGACTTTAACAAGAAAGATGATCTTCTGCGTGTAATTCAATTTGCAAACCAGCTCAAATAGTCAATTGTTAATTGGTCAATTAGCCAATATGGTTGCCTTAACTTTCAGGTTCCCGCGTTGACAAACTGACCAGTTGGCTATTTAATCAAAACCACCCACTTCCCGCTCCAACGGTTCTAAACGGCCAGGGTATCATAGCCAGAATAAGGATGAGTGCGATGAGGTAGAAAACCATTGTGCGCCGATGTTTGGCTCTATCGCTGATCGCCCTGCGTGCCTGAGCTTTACCCACGTGAATGAGGATGATAGCAAGAAGCATAGCCACCATATGTTCGATTGCAAAGAAACGGTCATAGGAGCTTTTCATCACAGGACCCATACCTCCTGCTGACTCGATCATTTTATATCCCCTGGGACCAAAATACCAGAGCGCGATACCCACAATCAGCATGATATCCGTAAAAATGAGAAGAATGGTGCCAATCCTGGCATCAGTGCGTATCCAGGGCCTTGAACCCGC
>Ga0196972_1000276_pt1 | contig 34137 bp, 30 predicted proteins | sample S1v_2013CmetaG_FD_148618 | JGI IMG/M metagenome (GOLD analysis project Ga0196972, IMG submission 148618) | Soil microbial communities from Anza Borrego desert, Southern California, United States - S1+v_20-13C | ecosystem: Environmental > Terrestrial > Soil > Desert | place: USA: California...
TGTGAGCACTTAATGTTTTAAGTTGCACGCTGATCTCTCAGCGCCGCACCCCCACCAAGCGCCCACACTTATCGGCTGTTACTTGTTAAAGAACTTGTTTCATACACGCAGCATTTTTCGCTTTGCGTGCCGCTCTTGATGCGTTGTGATCTAGAGCATTTAATCCGGCGAATCGAACACCAAATCAAGCCGTCGCTGACTCGTTTTGTTTTTCTCGTTTCGCGAGGGAGACGAACTATAGCAAACGAATTCGACGTACGGCAAGTGTTTTTTCACATCGGAGATAAAAAAGTTTTTTCTTGAACGAATGGAAACGTTGTTGAACATCAGCACTGCTGGCAGTTGCCGTTCGCCAGCATTGAGAAATCCGCAACTACGCAATGCACGCAGCAGTCCGCTCCGTTAGTACCGCCATGCTGCTGCGGATGCTGACAATCTCCGCCATGATCGATATTGCAATTTCCGCCGGCGTGCGACTGCCGATACGCAATCCTACTGGACCATGCAATCGATCAATTTCTCCAGGAGCAAGATCAAACAGCGCCAGGCGCTCGCGACGTTTCTCAGTATTCATACGCGACCCTAGCGCTCCGACATAGAATGCCGGCGACTTCAGCGCCTCCAGCAGTGCCATATCGTCCAGCTTGGGGTCATGCGTCAGTGCAATGATGGCAGTACGAGGATCCGGCTCGAGCGCCACAACTGTGTCATCCGGCATGCTGGTCAAAAGGTCGGTCTGTGCCACCGACCAGTTACGGTAAAACTCTTCCCGCGGATCGCAAACGATCACATGGAAGTCGAGCGTCTTGGCAATTTCGGCAACCAACGCAGAGATCTGGCCCGCGCCGATCAGCAATATGCGCCAGCGCGGACCGAAGACCATCCGGAAGATGCCATCTTCCAGTGCGCACACCTCGTCGCCGGTGGCGATGGCAATACAATGCGCGCCGTCGTCCATGTTCACCGTGCGCACCACAAGTTCATGCCGCGCGATTCTACGCAGGACCTCGTCGATCCAGCCGGCGTCCTCCACCGGCTCAATCACCAGCCGCAGGGTGCCGCCACAAGGGAGGCCGAAGCGTGCCGCTTCTTCCCGCGTGACACCGTAGACTGCCGTGCCGATGCGCGAAGGGATGCCATCGCGCCGGATGCGGTCGATCAGGTCATCCTCTACGCAGCCGCCGGACACCGAACCGGCCACAAGACCGTCGTCGCGAATGCACATCATGGCGCCGACCGGACGCGGGGACGAGCCCCAGGTGGCCACTGCTGTCACGAGCGCGATCCTGTGCCCTGCGCTGCGCCAGGCACTGGCGGTGGTCAACGTGGAAAAATTTTCGGCATCCATGTTGCTCTCCTTGCTGTTGCTGTCAGCGCGAAGCAGCCTGTTTGCGCAGCGAAGCGACCGTCGCGCGTGGCGACACCACTTCCGGATCAGTCCGCAGCTCAATCAGTGCCGGCCGGCCGGCTGCGCGCGCACGCGCGAAGGCCGCCGGGAAATCCTCCGTGCGCTCCACGCGCTCTCCGGAAACGCCGTACGCCTGCGCGAGCACCGCGAAATCGGGATTGACCAGGTCGGTGCCATGCACACGTTCCGGGTAATGTTTTTCCTGGTGCATGCGGATGCTGCCGTACATGCCGTTGTTGACGACGATAAAGATGATGTTCAGCCCATACTGCACCGCCGTTGCCATCTCCTGCCCGTTCATCAGGAAGCAGCCGTCGCCGGCGAAGCAGACGACTGTACGCTCCGGATGTACTAGCTTGGCGGCAATTGCCGCCGGCACGCCGTAGCCCATGGTGCCGCTGGTCGGTGCGAGCTGCGTGCGGAAGCCGCGATACTGGTAGAAGCGCTGCACCCATAGCGTGTAGTTGCCCGCGCCGTTGGTGATGATGGAATCTGCCGGCAGGGTTTCTCGTACATGCTGCATGACCTCGCCCATGTCAACCATGCGCTCGACCGGTGTGTGCTTCAGGTTGTTCAGGTAGCCTTCCCGTGCGGCAGTCGCCCAGTCGCGCCACGGCGCAGGCGATGCCGGCTTCAGGGCCGCCGCGGCCTTGGCAAATTCCTCCATGCCGGCATGGATCGGCAGATCAGCAGCGTATACCCGGCCGAGCTCGCCCGGATCGCGGTGTACATGCACCAACTTCTGCACCGGCTTGGGCACGGCAAACAGCGCATAACCGTTGGTCGTTGTTTCGCCGAGACGCGGTCCAACAGCGATGACCAGATCGGCCGACTTGATGCGGGCGGCGAGATTCGGGTCCATGCCCAGCCCTGCCTCGCCGATGTAATTGCAATGACGGTTGTCGAACAGATCCTGGCGGCGGAAAGCGCATGCCACCGGAAGATCAAATGCTTCCGCAAAGCGAGCGATATCGTCGCTTGCCTGACGCGACCAGGCGCCGCCGCCGAGCAGTACGAGCGGACGTTCCGCTTGCGCCAGCATGGTTTGCAATTCCGCCATCGCGCCGGGTGCGGGATGATTTTCGAAGGTGCGGTAACACGGGCTGTCCGGCACCGTCACCATGTCGGTCAGCATATCTTCCGGCAAGGCGAGTACCACCGGACCGGGGCGGCCCGATGTGGCAACGTGGAAGGCACGGCTGATGTATTCCGGAATACGGGAAGCGTCGTCGATCTGGTCCACCCACTTGGCGATGTGGCCGTACATGTGGCGGTAGTCGATCTCCTGCCATGCCTCGCGCCCCATCGCGTCGCGGCCGACCTGGCCGACGAACATGATGAGCGGCGTCGAATCCTGCCTGGCGGTATGGATGCCGATCGCGGCGTTGGTCGCGCCCGGGCCGCGAGTGACGAAGCAGATGCCGGGTTTGCCGGTCAGCTTGCCATGTGCTTCGGCCATATGGGCGGCGCCGCCTTCCTGGCGGCAGACGATCAGCTTGATGTCATCCTTTGCGCCGTACAGCGCGTCGATGACCGCAAGGAAGCTTTCGCCAGGCACGCAATAGGCGGTATCGACACCGTGGATGCGCAGGGCATCCACCAGTACCTCTCCGCCGCTGCGCGCTACGTTCTGATCAGACATCATTTACCTTTCTTCAGTTGATCCGCTTACACCACGCCCGAGCTGCGGAAGATATGCTTGGTCTCGAGGAAGTCGCCCAGCCCTTCGTAGCCGTGCAGGCGTCCGATGCCGCTGCGGCGGTAGCCGCCGGTTTCCGCCTCGGCGAACATGCGGTTGTGGTCGTTGATCCAGACCGTGCCGTTGCGCAGCGCGCGTGCCATGCGCATACCACGGTCGCCGTCCTTGGTCCAGACGCTGGCCGAGAGGCCGTATACGGTGTGGTTCGCGCGGGCGACTGCTTCTTTTTCATCATCGAATTTTTCAAGGACGACAAACGGGCCGAAGATTTCATCCTGGCAGAAGAAGGCGCTTGTGTTGCGATGCGCAACCAGTGTCGGCGTCATGAAGAATCCGTTCGCCAAAGCGCCGCCGGGACGGCCGCCGCGCACCACGACTTCGTCGCAGGTATCCATCGCGCGCTGCACTTCTCTGTCGATCGACTCGACGGCACGCTGGTCGATCAGCGGCCCCATGTTCGCGTTGGCAGCATCGCCCGGCGCGACCACGATGGCTTCGAAGGCCGCCTTTAGCGCGCGCTTCATCTCGTCGTAACAGGAGGCATGGACCAGGACACGACGAGCGGCCGTGCACTGCTGGCCGGAGATGATCGTCGCTGCTGCCGCAATGCGTTGGGCCGATTCTGCGATGTCAGCATCCGGGAACACGATGCAGCAGGACTTGCCGCCGAGTTCCAGCGAAAGCTTCTTCATCGTCGGTGCTGCTGCCGCCATGATGCGTTGGCCGGTGAGATTCGAGCCGGTGAAACTCAGGACATCGACATCTTCGGAGGTCGTCAGTTCCTGTGCGACGGCACTGCCGGTCTCTGATACCAGGTTGACCACACCTTTCGGCAGCAACTCGATGGCAGCAAGTTCCTTCAGTACCTGCGCGGTGATCTGCGCCGTCTGTGCCGCTGGCTTGACCACGACCGTGCAGCCTGCAGCCAGTGCCGGCGCAAGCGAGCGGATCAAGAGGATGATCGGTGCGTTCCAGGGGATGATCAGACCCGCAACGCCGGCCGCTTCACGCAGCGTCGCGGTGTAAGCACCCGGTTCCACTTCCATGAAATGGCCGGGAATATGACGTGTCAGGCCTGCGTAGTAGCGGATCTCGGAAATCGCGAAGGCCAGTTCGCCGCGTGCCTGCGCCATGATCTTGCCGTTTTCGCGCATCAGCAGTTCGGCCAGGTCGGTACGGCGCTCGAGGCGGTCGGCCCATTGCAGCAGGACGGTCTGGCGCTCGCGTGCGTTGTGCGACCACAGGGTTTCTTCGAAGGCGCGCTTGGCAGCGGCAATCGCTACGAGGGCGTCTTCGCGGTTGCTGTCGGCGTAGGTGCCGATGGGCGTGCCGTTGGCGGGATTGATGCTGCTGCCCGTGGCGCCGGACATGGCGGGTTGCCATTGGCCGTCTATCAGGTTGAGTGCGGTGAGGTTGTTATCCATGGTGTGATTGAATTGGTTCGAATATATCAAACTGCTCGAATGTTCCGTGTTGCTCTTCGGCGGGCACTTCCGCTCATCCTTCATCCCTCTTTTCCCCGTCATTCCACTCGGCGTGCCCCCGCGAAGGCGGGAATGCATAGTCAAGTAGTCGGAACAACCTCCGCATGGATTCCCGCCTTCGCGGGAATGACGTGGTAAGGGTTTATGCTCAGTACGGCATGTTCCCGCAATCGAACGTGTCTTTTAGAGCAGAAAGCTAAAACTGGCGTGCTCGCAAATATGCCGGAGAAATTCCCGCCGTACTCGGACAACCGAGCAACGCAAGATTGAGATCAATCTCCTTCTGCAGCAACTTCAGTGCATGGACAGCGCCCCGCTCGCCAGCCACTGCCAGCCCATACATTGCCGGCCGGCCGACAAACACAAACTTCGCCCCCAACGCCAGCGCCTTGAGTACATCCGTCCCCCGCCGGAAGCCGCTGTCCACCATCACCGTCAACTCCGGCACGGCTTCCACCACGGCAGGCAACGCCTCGATCGGTGCAATCGCGCCATCCAGCTGACGCCCGCCATGATTCGAGACAATCACGCCATCGGCACCGATCGCGCGCGCGTTGCGTGCATCGTCCGGATGCAGGATCCCCTTGATCACCAGCTTGCCTTTCCACTGGTCGCGCACCCAGCGCATGTCTTCCCAGCACAGCGCCGCCCTGCCCGCGCGATGGTCGCCGCTGGTTGCGGTGATGATCGGCCCGCCGCGTGTCGCGGTGAAATTTTCGAAGTGAGGGATCCCTTGGCTAAGCAGCGTCTTCGCAAACGTCTCCACCATCCAGCGCGGACGCGACAATCCACCCATCACGAGGCGGCCGGACAAGCGCAGTGGTACGGAGAACCCGTTGCGCACTTCGATCTCACGCACGGAGGCGATCGGCACATCGACAGTCACTACCAGTGTCTGGATGCCGGCAGCCGCAACACGCTGGATCAGCGGATCGATCACTTCCCGCTTTGACGGCACGTAGGCCTGGAACCACATATCCGGCAATTCCGCCGCCACCTTCTCCAGCGGCGTGGTGGATGCGCCGCTCAGGATGAACGGCACATTGACCTGCTTTGCGGCGCGCGCCATCGCGCGGTCGCCGTCGAAGCGGCACAGGGAAATCACTCCCATCGGGCTGATGCCGATCGGCGATGCATAGCGTTTGCCGAACAGCTCGGTCTCCTGCGAACGCTTCGACACGTCGACCAGCGGACGAGGAACAAACGCCCAGCGTTCGAAACCGGCGCGGTTGGCGCGCAGCGACGATTCGTCTTCGGCACCGCCGATAACATAGCCGTAGATGCTCGGGGGCAGCCGCTTGCGGGCGGCGCGCTCGAGATCGGCGATGGACAACATGGCCTTCAAGCCCATTCTCCTTCCCTGTGCATCACGATCAGCTTCCGTTGAATTTCGGTGCGCGCTTGCCGTGGAAGGCTTCGACGCCCTCACGGAAATCGTTCGACGAGCGCAGGCGGCTGTAGCAATGGCCTTCCAGCTCGATTGCGATGGCCAGCGGCGAATCCTCGGTGTCGTTCAGCAGCTTCTTCGCAGTGCGCTGTGCCAGCGGCGAGAAGGCGCGCAGTTCGTCGACCAGGCGGTCGGTCGCGGCTTCCAGCTCGGCATCCGGCACGAACTCGGTAGCCACGCCCCACTCGTACGCCTGTTTGCCCGGAATGCGGCGCGAGCGCATCACGATGTCCTTGGTGCGGGTGACGCCGACCATCTTCTGCAGGCGGGCGGAGCCGCCCGAGCCCGGGATCTGACCGAGCTTCTGTTCCGGCAGCGCGTAGAACGTGGTGTCGGTGACGATGCGGAAATCGCAGGCGAGCGAAATCTCGAAACCGACGCCGAAGCAGAAGCCGCGGTTGGCCGCGATCACCGGCTTGCTGCAGCGTGCCGGCGCGGCGATGTTCCAAGCCAGCTTGGACACATGCTCAGGGCTGGCTTCGAGGAAGCCCTTGATGTCGCCGCCGCTGGAGAAATGCTCGCCTTCAGCACGCAGCACGATGACGCGCACGGAGTCGTTTTCATCGAGCGATTCGAACACCAGGCGCAGCTGGTCACGCTGGGCCATCGAAATGATATTGAATGGACCGCGCTTGAGAATGATGTCGGCGCGCTCGCGCGATGGATCGATTTCGACGCGGAAGCCATCGAGTTCCTTGAGCAGGGTCTGGGCGGAATGCTTGAGTTCGGTCACGGGTTTCTCCTCGGGGTTGATTCAGTGGTATTCGTTTTGCGAAATCTTGTTGATGCCTTCCCAGCGCTTGACCAGTTTCGTATGCGGAATCGAGAACAGGTCCAGCACGCGGCCGACGGTGTGGTTGATGATGTCGTCCAGCGTTTCGGGTTGGGTATAGAAAGCCGGCACCGGCGGGAACACGATGCCGCCCATTTCGGTGACGGCCGTCATGTTGCGCAGGTGCGCCAGGTTGAGCGGCGTCTCGCGCGCCAGCAGCACCAGCTTGCGGCGTTCCTTCAGGATCACGTCGGCGGCGCGGCTTACCAGGTTGTCGGCGAAGCCGTGTGCGATGCTGGCCAGTGTCTTCATCGAGCACGGCGCAATCACCATGCCTTCCGACTTGAAGGAACCGCTCGCGATGGTCGCGCCGACGTCCTTGACGTTGTGCACGATGTCGGCCAGCGCTTCGATGTCGCTGCGCTTCATGTTCAGCTCCTGCGTGGCGGTCAGCGCACCGGAGGCGGACATGACGAGGTGCGTTTCGCAGGCACCGGACACACGCAGCTGCTCCAGCATGCGTACGCCGTACACCGTTCCGCTGGCGCCAGTGATGGCGATGATCAGGCGCGGCTTGCTTGCCGGGGTGTTCATGATACCTGTCCCATGACGGAGGCGATGGTCGCGCCCGCCACGATTTCACGATTCAGGTCTACCTTGTCCTCGCCGGGCACGCGCACCTTGGTGAACACATGCTCGTGGTAGGACACCGGCTTGGTCGCATCCAGGCCCATCTTGGCGCTGATGCCCTGTTCGTGGGCCGGCGGCGGCGAACTGTCGGCGTTTTCCTTGCCGATGGTGGTAGACGGATCCAGCACGGAACCTTGCGCGCCGGCGATCACGACCAGGTCACGGTCGGCCTGGAAGCGCGTTGCCACTGCCCATTCGACCTGCTGCGGATCATGCACGTCGACGTCGGTATCGACCACTGTCACCTGCTTGATGTCATAGTGCGCGCCAAAGGCGCACAGGATCACGTTCTTCGGTTCGCCTTCGCGGCGCTTTTCCATCTTGACGAACAAGTGGTAGCGACCGACGCCGCCGATCGACAGGTGCACATCCTTCACGCCTGGGTGGCTGCGCTGCAAGTGGGCCAGCAACGTCGCTTCGCGCGGGATCGAGCCGAGCAGCAAGTGTTCCATTTCCGCCGGCACGATGGTGTGGAAGATCGGGTTCTTGCGATGGGTCACCAGGTCGACCTGGATCACCTCGCGGTTTTCTTTCGCGCTGTAATACTTCGGGAATTCGCCGAACGGGCCTTCCGGCTCGCGCACCTTCGGCAGGATGCGGCCTTCGATCACGATTTCTGCATTGGCCGGGACACGCACTTCGCTGGTCAGGCACTTCACGACGGGCAACGGCTGGCCGTGCAAGGCACCGGCGATTTCCAGTTCGTCATGGTCGATCGGGGTGATCGCCTGCGACGCCAGCAACGTCAGCGGATCGGCGCCGATCACGATCGCCACCGGCAGCGGCTGGCCGTTGACCTCGGCTGCCTGGTAGAAGGAAAACAGGTGACGCGGCAGCATCAAGATCGCCATGCGGTCCTTTGCATGCACCTGGATGCGGTTGATCGACACATTCTGGATGCCGGTCACCGGATTGCGTGCGATCACCATGCCTGCGGTGATGTACGGGCCGTTGTCATGTTCGCTATGAGTCGGGATCGGCAGCAGGCCATGCAGGTCGATCTCGTGGTGGACCACTTGCTGGCACGCCGCTTCCTCGCCCTGCACTTCGCGCCACGGCAGCGGATTCTCAGCCGCGCGGCGGAACGTCTCCAGCAGGCTGGACTCCGGAACACCCATCGCCTCGGCAATCCAGGCGCGGCGCGACATGAATCCGGAGATCACCGGAATTGCATGGCCATCGGGGCGCGGGAAGAACGCTGCCTGCTTGCCGTCCAGACATTTGGCGATGGCAGCAACACCGTGCTTGAGCGGCACGTTGTCGCGCATGACAGCAATGCGTCCGGTTTCGGTCAAGCGGTCGAGCCACTGGCGCAGATCGTTCGTTACAGCGCCGGGCATGGTCAGTGCGTTCATTCAGGACACCTTTTTTGCAGAAGTTGCAGCAGCCAGATGCGATGCGGCGGCGCTGGAGGGAAGAGCTGAGGTGAATCGGATTTTGGTCATTGTGTCTCCGTTTTTTGCCACGGGCCCGGGCCAAGGATGGCCGGCGGAAGCGTTTCTTTACACGTACCCGAGTATAAAAACCTGAAGTCATCAATTCAAATAATATTTAATGATCGAATAAATCATTAAAAGTGATAACCAGCAGGAATGCCCGTTTTCGCCAGGTTTGCACTAGTTATTTGCGACAAAAAACGGAATTCGGAGTGTTGTTTGAATAACGCAAACGGACAGATTTCATCAGGAAAACTGATGAAACTATGGTCATCTGCCTGGCGAGGGCGAGTTCCCCTGATAGAGCTGCGGCCGGCCTTTGCACTTCGCAATGCGATTGCTCTGGATGAATAGGCCTGGTCTGGGGATGATGATTGGCAGGATCGGAAAAGACGGCAGGACCTTCTCAAGTCATCGGGGCTGGAAAGTCCGCGCAAGTATCCGGCGTGTACCGGTTTGCATGTGTGCGGCACGGCGGCATCAGGTGGCCTGCAGGCAGGAATGAGTCCACGGAACTACTGCGCCACACATGACGCCAGCCTTTCACATGCACGCAAGGAAAAAGAATGCCGCCCAAAACACCGGATGAAGAGACTGCATTCCGCTGCGGGGCGGCAAAGAGGAGACTGACGGATGTCGGATTCAGACCACTGTCATCCCGCCATCGACGGCCATTTGGTGCCCGGTGACGAAAGATGCGGCATCGGAGCATAGCCACACCGCTGCGTTCGCGATCTCTTCCGCTTCCCCCACTCGCCCGATCGGATGCATCTTCATGATGCCCTTCTCGCGGCGCGGTTCACGTTCGAGCGCTCGTTCGAGCATCGGTGTGCGGATGACACCCGGACAGACGGAATTGACGCGGATGCCCGCCTTTCCGTATTCGGCGGCGGCAGTCTTGGTCAAGCCAACGACCGCATGCTTGCTTGCAGCGTAGATGGGCATCCGCGGCGCGCCGACCAGGCCGGCGATCGAAGCGGTATTGACGATCGCGCCCCCGCCCTGCGCCAGCATCTGGCGGATCTCGTGCTTCATGCACAGCCAGACCCCCTTGACGTTGACGCTGACTACACGGTCGAAAGTCTCTTCGTCGGACTCTGCCAGCGGCAGGTTTTCGATCTCGATGCCGGCATTGTTGAACGCGCAGTCGAGGCGGCCGAAACGATCGACGACGGCGGCGACCATCGCCTCGACCTGTGCCGACTGCGAGACGTCCGTCCTCGTGAAAAAGGCCTCGCCGCCCGTCCGTGTAATGAGAGCGACTGTCTCCTCGCCGCCCTTCGCGTCGATATCGACAACCGCAACGCGCGCGCCCTCACGCGCGAATGCGAGTGCGGCCGCGCGGCCAATGCCGCCTGCCGCGCCCGTCACCAGTACCGATTTTCCTGCAAATCCCGGATTGCTCATTCCTTGTCTCCTGTTCGTGTTATTCGGGCGCCGTCACGGCTCGGTCCGCGCGGCGCCGTGCAATTGCTTGTGCCTCTTCCGTTCCGATCCGTGGCGGACCGTTAGAGGGCCACCAGCGATGCCGACGAAAATGGCTTCAGTTCCGAGAACTTGCCTTCGCGAACCTTGGCCGGCCACTGCGGGTCGGTGATGAGCGCGCGGCCCACGGCCACCAGGTCGAATTCGTTCTGCTGCAGCCTGCTTTCCAGTTCTCCGAGCTCGCCCACTTCTGCACTCTCGCCCCTGAAGGCATGGATGAAGTCATTCCCCTTCAGCCCTACCGAACCGACCGTGATCGTCGGCTTGCCGGTGATCTTCTTCGTCCAGCCGGCGAGGTTGAGACCGGAGCCCTCGAACTCCGGCTCCCAGAAGCGCCGCGTCGAACAGTGGAAGATGTCCACGCCCGCCACAGCCAGGGGCTCCAGGAAGGCGGTCAATTCCTCCGGGGTGAGGGCCAGCCTCGCGCTGTAATCCTGTTGCTTCCACTGCGAAAAGCGGAAGATGATGTTGAAGTCCGGGCCGACGCGCCGGCGTACGGCTTGCACGATTTCGGTGGCAAAGCGCGTGCGCTTGACCAGGTCGCCGCCATATTGGTCGGTGCGACGGTTGGAGTTCGTCCAAAAGAACTGGTCCAGCAGATAGCCGTGTGCGCCGTGCAGTTCGACGGCGTCGAACCCGATTTCCCTTGCCTGTTCGGCGGCGTCGGCAAAGGCTGCGATGGTGTCGGCGATGTCCGCATCAGACATCGGCTCGGCCACCTGCTTCCCGGACCCGGACAAGCCGGAAGGACCGTCCGAAGGAGCGTCGGGATGCGGACCGGTGCCCGGCTTGCGGACCATGCCCATGTGCCAGAGCTGCGGCGCGATCTTGCCGCCTGCCGCATGCACCTCCTGCACCACCCTGCGCCATCCTTTCAGGGCTTCGGGAGTATGGAAGTTGGGGACGTTCGGATCGTTCGAGGCTCCCGAGCGATTGACCGTCGTGCCTTCCGTGATGATGAGTCCTACACCGCCCTCTGCGCGGCGGCGGTAGTAGGCCGCGACTGCCTCGGTCGGGATTCCGTCGGGAGATTGCGAGCGCGTCATGGGAGGCATCACGACACGATTCTTCAATGACAACGACTTGTGCTGGAACGGAGAGAAAAGCGGGCTGGCAGACATCATGTAACCTCATTTCGATATGCGAACGACTACAGCGCGGAAAACAGACCCGATCGCCGCTTCGTCTCATTGCGGACCGGTCTGTGCTTGTTGATTTGGGCACTTCCGTCCTTTCGGAGACGGGAGCTGCTACATACATTACAGCAAAACGAACGCTCGTGCTTTTATCAGGCCAATTAAGTTCGAATTCGCGACGTCACGACGCGAACCGAATGGATAACCGCCGGCCCCTGACAGATCTGTTCGATTGTGGCGAGATCCTCGCACGCCACCTCTCCTTGCCATTGTGCGGCGACGATCGGTTTTCGTCGCGGCCCGGGCTCCAGCCGCCGAAAAGAGATGGAGGCCAAAAATGGAGGCCAAAACGATTCGCCGGATCGTGTCGGCCATCGTTGAATTGCATGCCAGGAAAGGCGCATTGACCACCACGCATACCGAGATCACCGATGGCGCTGGTGTCCGCGTTGCGACGGTATACAAAAATTTTCCCTTGCGAGAGGCTTTTCCGCCGCACTGCACCGTTATCATGTTGAAAATTTTTCTGTAGAAAATTCCACCTGTGCCTGCTCGAAATGCTTCCTTGTTTGCCGGGCTGCGGCATTTTTCGCAAATCGCGTGTCGATTTTCCGCTTCGCCGTTCGTCGTAGGATTTAGAGGGCCGTCCTCTGCACATTTTTGGGGAAATCAACCATGACTACCAATACCGTCCGATTCCATCGCGTCCTCAAGGCCACGCCGGAGCGTGTTTATCGCGCATTCCTGGATGCCGCTGCACTGGCCAAGTGGTTCCCGCCGAATGGTTTCACCGCTACGGTTCACCAACTGGAAGCAACGGTTGGCGGCACCTACCGGATGTCGTTTACCAACTTCACTACCGGCCACAGCCATTCCTTCGGCGGAGAGTATCTCGAACTCGTGCCGCACGAGCGTATCCGCTACACGGCCACATTCGATGATCCGAACCTGCCCGGCAAAATGCAAACAACGATATCCCTGCGGGCGGTGTCCTGCGGGGTTGAGCTGAACGTCGTGCAAGAAGGCATTCCCGCGGTCATTCCTGCGGAAGCCTGCACCCTTGGCTGGCAGGAATCCCTTGTGTTGCTCGGCAAGCTGGTCGAGGCGGAAATTTCCGAGTAGCCGAGGGACACTTCTATGAATCGGGCATATTTCGCAATATCCCATTCGGCTCCGAGCATTAATCCGTGTCCGGGGAGCACTCAGCTGAGACAGATCCAGGAAGAGACCGCGAAGTTCGCGACGCTGGTGAAAGAAGCCAAGGTCACCATCGACTGATGACAGCACAATTCAGCCCATAGTCCAATTTGCGGCCCCAATGGCATTTTGCCCGGGGCCGCTTTCTATTTCGGCAGTCGTCCTGGCTTTAAACAACTAGGGACCGTGGCTCCCCCGAAGCGATTAAAGCTGCCCGTACCGCACCTTCTGCGCCATCTCACCACCCTGCCGCGCCGCGATTGCCATCGCCTTCCTCAGGAACAGGCCGATATCGTGTTCATCGGCAAAGCCGATGGCTCCATGGAACTGGATGCATTCCTTGGTCACGCGCAAGGCCGCGGCCGAAGCACGCGCCTTCGATGCACACGCCGCACGTGCTCTCGACGCCGTTTCAAACGCATTGCAGGCCTCATACACCAGCGCACGCGACGACACGACATCGACATATGCCGACGCCGCCCGATGCTGCAGCGCCTGGAACGTCCCGATCGGCGTCCCGAACTGCTTGCGAATCTTCATGTACTCGATCGCCATCTGCAGCGCCGCATCCATCAATCCGACCAGGTAGGCCGAATCACCGAGCAGCATCATGTCGCTGGTCTTTTCCCACGCCGCCTGCGCCTGCATGCCGGACGCAACGAGCGGCGCGCGCGACCACGCCTGCTGTTCGATGACGATATCGGAGAGCGTGCTCCCGTCCACGCACTCTGCTCTCCGGATGGCGATGCCCTCGTTGCCGGGCGCAACCGCGCGAATCTCGAACAGGTTCCTCTCCCCTTGCGCGACAAGCACCATCGTCCCCGGATGGCAATTCGGCACATGGGACAACTTCAAGGGGAAGGGCAGCCGTGCCGGCTCCGACCGCATCACGACAAGCTGTTTTCCGGCGAGTAGATCGGCGAGTATGTCACCCGCCTCGGCCGTGCAGGCTTCCGCAAGGAAGGCCGCTGATGCCATTACCGGCACCAACGGTTCAGGCAGCAGCTTGCGCCCTACGCTTTCCAGCAAGGCGCACATCGCGCGGGGACCGAGCCCGAGGCCCTGGTTTTCCTCCGGCACGGCAATGCCCAGCCAGCCGAGACCGGCGATCTGCTCCCAAGTGCCTTTGTCGAAATGCGGCCATTTGTCGCGCACTGCGCGGGCGCGCGTCAGTCCGCCGGAACCGGTAGTGAACTCGAATGCGCTATCTGCAATGAGCCTGATTTCATCCGTCATATCGTTCATGTTCATGCTTTTCCCCTGGCTGCCACCGGCAAGCCCAGCACTTTGGTCGCGATGATGGTGCGCTGCACCTCGTTCGTGCCGCCGTAGATGGTCAGGCGACGCGACTGCAGGAACATTTCCGTGATGTCGAGCCGTTCCGCCTCGTTCCAGAGCGGATCGCGCAGCGGGCCTGCCTCGCCGGCGACCTGTTGCAGGATGTCGAGGATCGATTGGACGGTTTCGGTCGCTAGGATCTTCAGGTAAGAGCTGTCCGCTCCCCCGCCCTGCTCTTCGGCTTCGGCGACGCTCAGGTACGAGGCGATCAGGGTTTCGGTCTCGATCTCTGCATGGGCCAGGCGCTCCCGGAAGCAGGGATTGTCGACCGCGCGGAAGCGCTCGTCGGCGGCCAGGCGGCGCAAGCGCTCCAGGGCCCGCAGGGCGATTGCCGGGGAACCGATGCGCAGGCGTTCTTCACTCAGCAGCGCGGTGGCCACCGCCCAACCCTGGCCGATTTCGCCGACCACGTTTTCAAGGGGCACCCTGACATCGTCGAAGAACACTTCGCAGAATTCATCGTCGCCGGCGATCGTGGTGATCGGGCGGCGCGTAATGCCGGGCGTCGTCAGGTCGATCAGGACAAAGGTGATGCCCTGCTGCTTCGCTGCACCTTCGCTCGTGCGTACCAGCGCGAACATCCAGTCCGCATGCTGGCCCCATGTGGTCCAGATCTTGTGGCCGTTAATCACCAGTTCATTCCCGCGCACTTCGGCGCGCGTGCGCAGGCTCGCCAAGTCGGAGCCGGCACCGGGTTCGGAATAGCCCTGGCACCAGATCGCGTCGCCCTTCAGGATCGCAGGCAGATGGCGATCGCGTTGAACAGGCGTGCCGCATTTGATCAGGATGGGGCCGATGTGGTTGAGCCCTTGCGTCGGCAGGTCCGGCGCGCCGGCCTGGGCCATTTCTTCCATGAGGATCACCTGCTGTACCGGGGTCGCTTCCATGCCGCCGTGCGCGCGCGGCCAGTGCGGTGCGATCCAGCCGCGTTCCGACAGCTTGCGGTACCAGGCCATGGCTTCCGTCCGTGGAGGGCGGAAGGTAAGGTGGCGCAGCTCTTCCGGGATATTCGCCTGCAGCCAGGCGGCAACCTCCCTCCGGAAGCGGGCATCCGCTTCCGATTCTTGTCTCAACATGGGAATCTCGCTTTCTATCGATGCATCATGCGATCAGGCTGCAGCGACTTCCGCCTTGACCTTGCTTGCGGCGAGGTCGCGCAATTCGTTCTTCAGGATCTTGCCCAGCGCATTGCGCGGCAAGCTGTCGACGAAGAACACATGCTTGGGCTTCTTGTAGCTCGCGATCCTCGACTTGGTGTGCTCGGCGACGCCGGCCTTGGTGAGGGTCTGGCCGGGACGTGTCTCGATGAAAGCCACGACCGCCTCGCCGAAGATTTCATCCGGCACGCCGACGACTGCGGCATCCTGCACCGCCGGATGCTCGAGCAGGGCCTGTTCGACTTCCTTGGTGTAGATGTTGAAGCCTCCGCTCAGCACCATGTCCTTCTTGCGGTCGACGATGTAGAGATAACCGTCGGCATCGAAGCGCGCCATGTCACCGGTATGCACCCAGCCGTTGACGATGGTCTTGGCGGTTTCCTCCGGGCGTTTGTAGTAGCCCCGCATGGTGGTGAAGCGGCCGGGCGGCCCGGAGCGCACCAGCATTTCGCCGGCATCGCCGACCGACACTTCGTTGCCGTGCTCGTCCACCAGCTTGACCTCGACGCCGGGCGTGGGCCGGCCCACGGACGACGGATGCGTGAACTGCTCTTCATGTTCGAGGCTGCTCACCGACCCGACTTCGGTCATTGCAAAGAAGGAATGCAGGCGCACATTGGGCAGCAGCTCGATCAGCTTGCGCTTGGCATCGACCGGGAAGGCCTCCCCGGTCACGATCACATGGCGCAGGCTGGCGCAGCGAGCGGGATCCTTTTCCAGATGCGGCATCAACATGCGTGCAACCGTCGGCACCATACCCGCCGCCGTCACGCCGTGCCGCTCGATCAGGCCGATCGCCGCTACGGGATCGAAGCGGTCCATGATCACCAGCGTGGCGCCGAGCCCGAGCGCATTCATCATGCGCGCCAGGCCGGTGCGGTGCGCGAGCGGCGTTGTGACCAGGAAGACGTCGTCACGTGTAATGCCCCATTCGATGGCGTTCAGATAGGCATGCTGGACGATGAAATTGGCATGCGTGATCACCGCGCCCTTCGGCTTGCCGGTCGTGCCGGAGGTGTACATGATCATGCAATCCTCCGCATCCAGCGGCACTTCCAGCAGCGCCTCGTCGGTGGGTTGCGCAACGTCACGGAACGCCAGGGTGCCGGGCACGACATCGCCCACCACGATCTTGCGGATGCCGTCGATCTCGGCCTTCACCTCCTGCAGCGCTTCCAGGCTGTCGGAATGCACGACCATCAGCGACGGTTCGCTGTCCTGTGCAAAGTAGGCAAGTTCACGTGCGGTCAAACGCGTGTTGACTGGAACAACGATGGCGCCCACCGCGAAGGCGGCGTAGATCGTCTGCACGAATTCTGCGCCGTTTGGCAGGTAGACAAGCACCCTGTCACCCGCCTTCACACCAAGGCGGTGCAATCCGGCGGCCATGGCCCGCGCGGAATCGACCAGTTCGCCGTAGCTGACGCGCTGCTCACCGATCACGAGCGCGGTCTTTTCAGGCGAGCGCACTGCATGCGCCGCCAGCAGTTTCTCTTGTCGCATTACAACTCCTGGGTCATTGGGGATACATGCTCGGACTCGTCGCCGCCGATCGCGCGCTCGATCTGGTCGTGCAGTTGGGCGAGCACGCCGGTGTCTTTGCGCATGTTCTTGTCGATGCGGATCTCGAGGCAGACCTGGGCCGGCGGTGCCAGTACGAATACGCGGTCGGCAATATCCAAGGCATCCTCGATGCGATGCGTCACGAACACGCAGGTCTTGCCGACGTCGCGCACGATCTGGGCGAAGTCCTTGCGCAGCACTTGCGATGTCACATGGTCAAGCTGGCTGAACACTTCGTCGAGGAAGACCAGTTCCGGATCGACGGCCAGCGCCCGGGCCAACGAAACGCGCTGGCGCATGCCGCCGGACAGCTCATGCACGTACTTGTTTTCCGCGCCTTTGAGCTTGACGCGCTCCAGCCATTTCAGCGCCGCCTCGCGGGTCTCCTTCTTCGGGCGGTTGAGGATCTGCAGACCGAGCTCGACGTTTTCGACGGCGGTACGCCACGGCAGCAGGCGGTCGGTCTGGAAGGCGACGGCCATCTTGCCGCGCAGGGCCTGGAAATCCACCGACGGATCGACGCCCGCAACGCGGACTTCGCCGGAGTCGCAGCCGATGGTGCCCATCAGCATGCTCATCACCGTGCTCTTGCCGGCGCCGGTCCTGCCGAGCAGGGCCACGATCTCGCCGCGCTCGATGCGCATGCTCAGGTTTTCAACCACGAGGTAATCGCCAAAGCGCTTGTAGGCGTTCCTGACTTCGATGAAGGGGGCGGAATTGGTTTGGGTCGTCATTACCGCACCTTCGCTTCCGCGCGCCACTTCAGCAGATGCTTCTCCGCCAAGTTTGCTGCGGATTGCAGCACCAAATTGAGAATAACCAACAGAAATGTCCATGCCATCACCTGATCAATGCGGAAAGTGGATTGCGCGAGGCTCATGCGAGAGCCGATGCCGACTGCGGAAGCGACCAGTTCGGCGAAGATGACCATGCGGATCGCATAGCCGATCACCGACTTGGTGGTCAGGAAGATGTACGGCACGATGTGCGGCACGATGAGGTAACGCATCATCTGCCAGCGCGAGGGCCGGAAGCTTTCCATCATGTCCACCCAGTCGCGCGGAATGGCGCGCAGGCCTTCGTACACGTTCAGTGCATAGAATGGCAGCAGGATCACGGTCAGAATGAAGAAGATGCGCGACTCCGGTTCCTTGAACCAGAACACCGCGATCAGCATCCACGACAGCGCCGGGATGCCGGTGTCGATCACCACCAGGGATTTCAGGTAGGGGCCGGCCTTCTTCGATGTACCCATGAGCAGGCCGATAGCCACGCCGGCAACGAGCGAGAACACGATCGCCAATGCCAGGCGCCACAATGTCACTGCGATATGCGTGAGATCGCTGGTCAGCAGTTCAACGATTGCCTTCCCCACCACGACCGGCGACGGCATGATGTAGTCATGGGTGAAACGGCTACCGATTTCCATCACTACGGTAAGGGCAATGATCACCACGATGGTGGCGATGAATTCTCGCCGCTTGCCGCTATCGGAAGCCGGTTTGGCCGGTTTCACCGCGGGCTTGATGTCACCCATGGACTTGGGCGACAGTTCGATTGCAGATTTCACATCTTTCTCCAAATTGTTGATGGCCGTCGCACGACGAGATGATGTCGCGTGATGACGGGTGCGGAATGGCCGCGCTGCCTGGAGCGCAGGTCAGCGGTCGCCTATTCGGGCGATGCTTCTGCAGGCTGCGGGAAAATCGAAGAGAATGTGGTGGTTGGATGTTTTGACATCGTTGTCTCCTTGTTGGCACTTCATGCATGGCACCCATGATCGATCGACAATGAGTACAGAAAGCTGCTCTTGATTTTTATTCTTATGGTGTAAATCGATGGTACTCAATCGGTGATTCATCGAATAGAATTCAAAACAAGACCTTCCGTTCCATTTATGGAACACCTTCCACGTACGACACAGAATGCACGATCGACTGGACCTGAATTCCCTTCGGCTCTATTACGATGTCGTCAACGCAGGAAGCATCACGCGCGCGGCAGAACAACTGCGAACACCGAAGTCCACCATCAGCAGGAAACTGGCTCAGCTCGAGCAGGATCTCGGCGTCATCCTCTTGAAGAAAGGCCCGAAGCGGCTCGCGATGACCGACATCGGCGCCGCACTCTATGACCGCTGCCGACGGCTGGTGATCGAGATCGAGGATGTCGGGCAGGCCACGGCGGAGATGCAGGGCGAACTGCGCGGCCTGCTGCGGGTGAGTATTCCCGTGGATTTCGGGATCTCCTGGATCTCCCGCGCCATCGCGGAGTTCGTCAGCAAGTATCCGGACATTCACCTCGAGATCGAGGTGAACAGCCGTGCGGTGAATCCGCGTGAAGATCCGTACGACCTGACGATCCAACTCGGCCCGCTGAAGGAGTCAGGCCTGACCTACCGGCGGCTGGCGACCATCACGCGAGGCGTGTACGCAAGTCCGGACTATCTCGAGAAGCATGGCATGCCGCGCACGGTAGAAGATTTCGGGCGGCACAACTGCATCATTACCGACCAGCAACGGCAGGATGGCGTCTGGACCTTCCGCAACCAGGCGAAGCACCGCTTCATCGAAGTGTTCGGCAAGGTCACGGTGAACAATATCGGGATTGCGCGCGATCTTGCGATCAATGGCGTGGGGCTCAGTATGTTACCGAACATCATGTGCCAGAACGATGTGAAGGCCGGCAGGCTGGTGCGGGTGCTGACGAACTGGGAGAGTCCGCCAGCGCAGGCGACTGCGCTGATCCTCAGCCGGAAAGGGATTCCGAACAAGACGCGGGTGTTTCTGGATTTTCTAGCGGAGAGGCTGACGGATGATACGCGGATTGAGGTGAATTATGAGACGGCGCCGGAGGGGGCTTCGTGAGGTGAATTTTCTGCGCGCGGTTCGTTAACAATTCATTCGCGGGCGGCCATTGACTTATCAATAACCCGCGTGCCTCTCCCCGTCGTTCCCGCGAAGGCGGGAACCCATAACCCGATGGACAAAACCTTCTACGTCTACATGCTCGCAAGCGGCCATTACGGCACTCTGTATCTCGGTGTTACCTCAAACCTGATCAAGCGCGTCTGGGAACATCGGGAAGGTGTCGTTGACGGCTTTTCAAAGGAATACGGCGTGAAGCAGCTGGTTTGGTATGAAATTCACGCTGATGCCATATCTGCCATCACGCGCGAGAAGCAGATCAAGAAGTGGAACCGGGAGTGGAAGATCAATCTGATTCAGAAGGAGAATCCGCACTGGCGGGATTTGTACGAGGGGCTCTCCGGGTGAGATCACTATGGGTTCCCGCCTGCGCGGGAACGACGGGGTGAAGGAGGTTGATGCCTCACTTCAACTACCCGCAGGCGGACATCTGTTTCAGACTCAATCTGGCTTGTTTCAAACTCAAGCCGAAACGTTCAGCGTGCATTCGCGGCGGGCACAGAATTCGCACCCCCAACTCCCTATCCCCGTCATTCCCGCGAAGGCGGGAATGACCGGGGACAGAAATATTTGCGAACAACTGTAATCACCCGCAAGCAAACACACATTGCCGAAACGTACTCAAAACGTATTCAAGCCAACACAAACGCCGGATACTTCTTCCCCTCCCCCAGCGTATCCCAGGCCAGCCTGACCTTCTTGCCAACAGCCAGCTGCTCCGGCGCGCAATCGAGAATATTGGCAATCATCCGCACACCCTCATCCAGCTCAACCGTCGCCACGCACAGCGGCAAGCGCCCATCCAGCCCCGGACCAGGAATGCGCACGGTAGTGAACGCGTAAATCACGCCATTACCCGACACCTCACGCCACTCCAGCGTACGCCGCCCGGTAAAGATGCTCACGGGCCGCGGATAATGCTGGAACTTCCTGGCCACCGTGCAGTATTGCATCATCAACTTGCCCTGCTGCGCACCTTCCCAGAACGGGCGCGTATCGACGTAGGCGCTCTCGCGCGGCACCGGGCGTGCCGGTGCTGCAGCCGTTGCAGTCTTCTCAGTAGACATTCAAACCTCCAGAATCATCGCGGAGCTGGTGCCCCAGTTTTTTGCATAAGGAATCACACCGATGCCGGTCACGAGTGCATTGCGCGCGTCCGGTACCTGGCGTTCGCCGCCTTCGCGGAACAGCTGGCGCACTGCTTCGGCCAGATTGAGGCCGCCGCTGGCGAGGCCAGGCTGGCCGGCCGAGATCTGACCACCGCCGGTGTTAAGGGGAAGCTCGCCGGTGTGCGACAAGTCCGTGCGCAGCGTAAACTCGGAGCCCTGTCCGCGCTCGCAGAAGCCGAAGGCTTCGAACTGCATCATCACTGCGATGGTGAAGTCGTCATACGGCTGGAACATGTCGATGTCGCGCGGCTTGTAACCTGCCTTGTCGAACAGTGCTGGGGCAATCCGGTGGAAGCCGGTCTCGGTGATGTCCGGTGTGGAGCTGTTGCCGTTGATGTTGGTCACTTCACCAAAGGCAACCGGATACACAACCTTGTTGATTCCCAGCTGCTGCGCCTTCTTCTCGCTCATCACGAGGAAGGCGTTAGCGCCGTCGCAGAACATCACGCTGTCGAGCAGGCGCAGCGGATCGGCGACCACGCGCGATGCCAGATACTCTTCCATACTCAGCGGCTTCTTGAACTTCTTGTATGCATTTTCGTTATGCAATACATGGTTGCGCTGGGTGATCGCGATCTTGCCGAGCGCTTCCGGGTTCAGGCCGTACTGGTGGATGTAGCGGCTCATCAGCAGGCCGAAGGTGGCCGGCGGGCCTTGCACGCCGGGCGGGTCCTGGAACTCGCCGCGGAAAGCACCATAGTTGGCGCGCCAGTCGGTGCTGGGTGCATCGGACGACAGCACGACCGCTACTTCACACATGCCGTCGCGGATGGCGGACATGGCACGTGCGACGCCGCCGGTGGCGGAGCAACCGCCCATGCCGCCCAGGTTCAGCCAGGTCGGCGTCAGGCCCAGCGCCTCGCACATGTACACCGCATAGAACGGGTTGGAGCCTTCGCTCAGCGCCGTCGTCACCGACAGGCCGTCGATCATGTCCTTATCAATGCCGGTGCGCTCGAGCAGCTGGGACAGCGCTTCGCCGGCGAGGTCGTAGGCACTGCGGCCGGTCTTGAAATCGATCGGGGTCTCGGCATAGCCCGCGATCACAATGTCACGTTTCTTCATTTCTTCCTCACTCTCCTCGGAATTTCGGCGTGCGCTTTTCCTTGAACGCCGCCAGGCCTTCATCACGATCCTTGCTGAAATACAGCATGAACGATGCATCCCCTTCGGCGGCCATCGCGTCGGCGAGCGTCAGGTCGACGCCGCCATCGACTGTCGCCTTGATGTACATGACCGGCAGCGGCGCGGCGGCGCAGATCGCGCCGGCCAGTTCACGTGCCTTGTCCAGCGCTTTGCCCGCTTCGGTGACGTGGTTGACGAGGCGGAATTCCCTCGCCTCTTCCGCGGACAGGCGGCGTCCGGTCCACATCATTTCCTTGGCCAGCGCTTTGCCCACGACGCGCGGCAGGGTTGCGGTGCCGCCACCGCCGGGCATCATGCCCAGCTTCGCTTCCGGCAGGCCGAACTTCGCATTGTTGCCGGCGACGATCAGGTCGCAGACCAGTGCCAGCTCGAGACCACCGCCGAGTGCGAAGCCTTCGACCACGGTAATCACCGGCTTGGTGTACTTCGGCAAGGTACGGAACAGCACATTGACCGGACGCGCAGTCTTGCGCTTGCGGTAGAAGTCGAAGTATTCGTTCGGCTTGATCTCGAAACCGCTGGTGTCGATGCCGGTGCAGAAAGCCTTGTCGCTGCCTTTCAGGATGATCGCGCCGACCGAGCGGTCATGCTCGGCTTCGGCCAGCACTGCCATGATTTCTTCCGCGGTACGGTCGCGCAGCGCGTTCATCTTCTCGGGACGATTGATGGTGATTTCCAGCCATCCCTCGTTCCGTTCCACGATTACGTCTTCATACGTCATGATTTCTCCAGGTTGTTCGCATTCTTCAGGCGTAAGGAGGCCCTGGCATCGTCCCGGGACGGGGCCGATGCGCGGATCTGTTACGTCAGTTGAATGTGGTTAAGCGGCGAAGAACTTGTCGTCGAGCGCGCGCGGCAGGACGGCGTTCTTGTGCAGGAGGTCCGCCGCGGTCTTGACCGCTTCGCGTCCCTTTGGATCGGCCATCGACAGGTGCTTGAGCTGCATGCGGTTCGACGCGATTGCCGCCTTCAGCACATTGGCGGGAATGCCGGATGTGGCTGCCAGCTTCACCGCTTCGTCGACGTTGCCGAGGATGCCTGTCACGCATTCGGCAAACACCTTGTCGAGTTTTCCGGGCAGCGACGGGTCGCGCGCCAGCGCCTCCGCACGCACGCCGACGCCGAAGTACGGCAGGTCGAGGCCGACCTTCTTGCGGAACTCGTCGCCGGTGTTGTACAGCACTCGCATGTCAGGCACCTTGGTGATGGCGGAGGTGATGTTCGGCTCCCAGGACAGCGCGGCATCGGCGCGGTTGGCCATCACCAGCGTCACTGCGGCGGCCGGATTGTCGACATTTTGTACGCGCATCGACGTTTCCAGGTCGGTGCCGGTGAGTTCCTTGATGATGGCCTTGGTCAGGCGGTACGTGCCGGTCGACTGCGGCGCGGCGACCGTCTTTCCTTCGAGCGCCTTCAACGTGGTTGCGCCGTTGCCGGGCACGACGATGTTGATCATGTTGCCGGTCGAAATCGCGCACACGAAACGCATCGGCACGCCCGCCAGGTAACGTGCGGCGAAGGTATCCCAGGTGCCGACACAGACGTCGTACTGGCCGGCGACGAAATCGTTGTAGTAGGTGCTGACCGAGGTGTACTCGGTCGGCTTGCCGAGGTTGACGCCGTATTTCTTGTCCAAGCCCTTTTCGACGATGTAGTCGGTGATGAGGATCGTAAAGCCCGGCGCCAGGCTGGCCCACTTCAGACCGGCGGCCTGCGCCATCGTCAACGACGATGCGCCGAAGCCTGCACCTGCCATTGTCAGGCCGGCAGTCGCTTTCAAAAACGTCCTTCTTGAATTGTCCATACTTGTCTCCATGCGGGCCGGTGGCCCATATATTGTCTCGGTCCGCTGCCGAGGAAATTGTTGGTAGTCCTGGATGCGCGACATTTGTCGATGTCGTGATTCATACTATCCAGCGCTTGGCGTCTCGAATAGCGGTCAAAATAGAATTGGGGGTTCCAGATTTGGAACGCTGGGGTTGGGTGGGGGACTGGCGTGTGAATTGACTACGGTATGCAAACGAATTTGTGATGTATGCTGCAGGCGGGCGGTTATGGTCGAAATTCCCACATCATCCTCCCCCGTCGTTCCCGCGAAGGCGGGAACCCATAGGGAGATGGAACGTGCAACCTCAGTATGGATTCCCGCCTTCGCGGGAATGACGGGGTGAAGAAAGTCGATATCTCGACTTCAAGCGCCCGCCGGCAATCGCCGGCCCATCATACGAGGGCAAACGACAAAAACGAAAAAACCTCCGCCGTGGCCGGCGAAGGCTTGAGAACGAAAGCTTCGTGCGCTCAGGATGCCTGCTGCTCCGCCGCAGGCGTCACAGCTTCATACTCCCCCGCCACCAGCTTGCGCCGCAATATCTTCCCAACCGGCGATTTCGGAATCTCCCGCACAAACACATACTCGCGCGGCCGCTTGAAGTTCAGCAGGTCGGAATTCTTGCAATGCGCATCCAGCGCCTCTGCATCCGTCTCGGTCTTGCATTTGACAAAAGCCACCACCTTTTGCCCCCAACGCTCATCCTTGAGACCGGCAACTGCCACTTCATCGACTGCCGGATGCAACGACAGCACCGACTCGATATCTACCGGCGAGATGTTCTCGCCGCCGCTAATGATCATGTCGTCAACACGCCCGGAGACGAACAGGTCACCGTCCTGGTCGAAATAGCCGGTGTCGCCAGTGAAGTACCAGCCGTCGCGGATAGACTTCGCGTTGGCATCCGGACGGTTCAGGTATGCCTCGAACGCCTCGTCGCCGGCCAGGTCGGCGATGATCTGGCCTTCCTCACCGACGGCCGCCAGGTCGTCCGGCGAGGTCGCGTTCAACTTGACCACGCGCAGGCGGGTATTGATGCCGGCCCGCCCTGCACTGCCAGGCTTCTTCGTTGCATCCTGGTCAATGCTGAAGGTGTAGACCTCGGAAGAGCCGTAGTGGTTGACGAACAGCTCGGGCTTGAAAGTATTGTCCAGGCGCTTGAGCAGCGCATCATGCATGGGTGCACCGGCAAAGCCGAGCTTGGTCACCGAGGACAGGTCGCCGCCGTTCTTCGCATGCCAAGCGAGCATGTCGTGGTACAGCGTCGGCACCAGGTACAAACAGGTAATCTTTTCATCGGCGATGCAGCGCACCGCATAGCCGGAATCGAACTTCGGCACGCAGACGAACAGACCGTCGACCATGGCCATGGCCAGCAGCGAACGCACACCCATGGTGTGATAGAGCGGCATTACGCCGAGAGTGCGCTCGCCGCGGCGGTAAAGGTTCTGCGCCACATGCGCCAGTGCGGCGGCGCGCTCGTGGCGATGGCGGCGCGGCACGCCCTTGGGCTTGCCTGTGGTGCCGGAGGTGTAAAGCATCAGCGAAATATCGTCCGCCTTCGCCAACAGGATCTGTTCGGCCGGCATGGTCTTCTGCAGTTGCTCGAACGCCAACGTGGCGCCCGAAGCGTCGCCGACGCCGATGCGCGGCAGCTTTTGCGCAACCGCGCTGGCGGCGACGGCTTCGGCGCTGATGGCCTCGAACACGATAGCCTTGGCCTGCGCATCGGTGGCGCAGTAATCGATTTCCTCAGGCTTCGCGCGCCAGTTCAAAGGCGTCACGATCGCGCCGAGGAACTGGCAGGCCCAATGCAGGGTTGCCATCTCGAAGCGGTTCTGCAGCACGACCAGCAAGTGGTTACCGCGCGCGATGCCAAGCTCCTGCAATCCGGCTGCGGTGCGCTGGATGAGGTCATACCATTGCGCGTAGTTGTAGCGGCGGTCGCCGTCGATGATCGCCAGCGCGTTCGGGTTGCGTTCGACGCTTTGCAGGAATGTGCGGCCCAGATCCAGCATGTTTGCTCCTCTTTCTATTCGGTGGTTTCAAGCATCTTTTTCTCACGCCGCGATTGCGCGGTCTCGAGCACGGCCTTGACGATGTTGGTGTAACCGGTGCAACGGCACAGGTGGCCCGACAGCATCTCGCGCACTTCCTCTTCGCTCGGGTCCGGCTTGCGGCCGAGGTAGTCGTCGCAGGACATCAGGATGCCGGCGGTGCAGTAGCCACATTGCAGCGCATGGTTGCGGCGGAAGGCTTCCTGCAGGTCGGACAGGCCGGTGCTTCCGCCATTGAGCCCTTCCACCGTGTCAATGCTGCGGCCATCGGCCTGCACGGCCAAGGTGAGGCAGGAGCGTGCGGCAACGCCGTCGATCTGCACAGTGCAGGCGCCGCAGACGCCGTGCTCACAGCCGACGTGGGTACCGGTGGCACCCAGTTCGTCGCGCAGGAAATCCGAGAGCAGCATGCGCGGTTCGCAGATGCCCGAACGTTCCTTGCCGTTCAGGGTCACGGTGACACGCACCAATTCGTTCTTTTCGTACTTCTTCATGACATGGCCCTTTCGATGACGGCGCGTCCGAGGCGCCGCACCAGTTGCCGGCGGAATTGCGCGGAGGCATGGTGGTCGTCGCGCGCTTCCAGTTCCCAGGCGAAATCGTTGATTGCGGTGTCGAGGTCCGCCCCTTTCAGCAGCGGCAGTACCTTGACGCGCGGCCGGTCGGAGACGCCGCCGACCGCGAAGCGGATGCTGTCCTTGTTCACCATCGCCCCGACGGATGCGACGGCGAAGTCGCCATGGCGGCCGGAGAATTCATTGAATGCGTAACCGTGGCCTGCGGTCACCAGCGGATAGCGCACCTCCTCCACCAGCTCGTCCGGTGCGCGTGCCGTCATCAGCATTCCCTGGAAGAAGTCGTCGGCGGCAAGAACGCGCCTGCCCTTCCTGTTGCGCAGGACGACCTGCCCACCCAGGAGCAGCAGCGCCAGCGGCAACTCGGCACTCGGATCCGCGTGCGCGACCGAGCCGCAGACCGTGCCGCGATTGCGGATCTGGAAATGCGAGATATGCGGGAACACCTGGGTCAGCAGCGGAACCTCATCCTTCAGGCTGCGGCGCCATTCGACGCTGGCCTGCGTGGCCGCCGCGCCGATGACCAGGTTGCCGTCCTGCACGCGCACATAGTTGAGATCCTGTACGCGCGAGATGTCGATGAGCAGGCTAGGCTGCGCGAGGCGCATGTTCAGCACCGCCATCAGGGACTGGCCGCCCGCGAGGATACGCGCATCGGAGCCGGAATCCGCGAGCAGCGCGACCGCTTCGGCGGCGCTGTCGGGACGGGCGTAATCGAATACCTGCGGTTTCATCGCTTGACTCCAAGTAATGCGAGCAGCTTCGCGAACCAGCCCTGCTTCGCCGGTGCGGCACCGCTGCCGCCAGCTTCGCGTCCGAGCTGTTCGAACAACTGGTTGAGGACGATCTTGGCTGCGCCTTCGAGCATGCGGCTGCCGACGGCGGCGACCTTGCCCGACACATCGGCTGCGTAGTCGTAGCGCAGCAGCGTGCCGCCGTTCGACGGTTCCAGCGTCACGAGACCGCTGCCGCTCGCACTGCCGACCGACGACAGGCCGGAACCGGCCAGGCGCAGGCTGCGCGGCGGGTCGAGTTCGGATAGCGCGACCTCGGCGGCGTAGCGCGCCTTGATCATGCCGACGCCGACCGTGACGTCGGCGCGATAGCGGTTTTCACCGACGCGCTGCAAGCCGTTGCAACCGGGGATGACCTTGGCCAAAGCTGCCGGGTCGAGCAGCACGGCGAACACGGCGACCGGCGGCGCGGGGAGGAATACTTCGCCGCGCGCAGAGAGCGATTTGCCGCCTTTTTCTGCCGGTGCGGCGGCCTGCGCTGCTTGCGGTTTCGACGGCGGCGGATCTACGATGCCGATCAGGGTCATCACCTTGGATGGCGTGAGCGGCAGCGTGACGTCAGCCACGCCGAGCGCATCGGCCACTGCATTCGCAATGCACGGCGGCGTGCTCATGTTGTTGCCTTCGCCCAGGCCCTTGGCGCCGAGCGGCGTGAAGGGCGACGGCGTTTCCATGTGGATGATAGTCGGCTCCGGCACTTCGCAGGTGGTCGGCACCAGGTAGTCGGCAAAGGTGCCGGACTGGAAGCTGCCGTCCTCGCCGTAGCGGAACTCCTCCATCAGCGCCGCGCCCAGACCCTGCGCGAAGGCGCCACGGATCTGGCCGTCGGCCAGCGCCGGGTTCAGGATCTTGCCGGCGTCGTGCGTGGTGATGTATTCATCGATGCGTACGCGGCCGGTGTCGCGGTCGACTTCCACCGCGCAGACATCGAAGGCGAAGCCGTAGGCGGCGGAGGTGTTGACGCGGTCCTGTTCGTCCGGCGCGGTCAGTTGCTCCGCGGTCCAGAACGCGGTTTCGCGCAGGCCCGGTTCTACGCCTTCCGGCAAGAGGCCCGGCGCCCAATGCGGGCTGGCCGCCATGCGCAGGAACTGCAAGCTGCGGTCTGGCGCATGCTTGCCGTACACCTTGCCGCCGGCAAAGACGATATCGGCGGCATCGCAGCCGAGCTGCGGCGCGGCGATCAATGCCAGCTTGTTGCGCATCTTGCAGGTCGCAAGGTAAACGGTGCCTGCAACGGCGCCGGCAAAGCGGCTCGAGTAGTTGCCTGCCGCGACGGACCAGGCATCCTTCTGTGTATCGAATTCGACGTTGACCGCGACGTGTTCTGGATCAAGTCCGAGAACATCGGCCACCACCTGTGCGCAAACGGTGCGATGCCCCTGCCCTGCCGGTGCCGAAGCGATGACGACATTGACGCCGCCCAGCGGATCGATGCTGACGGTGGCCGACGCAATCGCGCCATTCTTCGGGCCGGCTTTCGCGCGCGCCTCCGCCGGCAGCACGGTCGAGATATAGCCCATGTTGGAGATCGACGGCTCGACGATGGCGGCGAAACCGATGCCGTACAGGCGGCCTTCTGCACGCGCCTGCTTGCGGCGTTCGTAGAGGCGTTCGAGCTTGCCATCCGCCTGCACCAGATCGATCGCTCCCTGGTAGTTGCCGGAATCAATCAGCGCACCAGCAGCCGCGTGATACGGGAAGGCATCAGCGGGAATGAAGTTGCGGCGGTACAGTTCGATCGGATCGATGTTCAGCGTCAGCGCGATGCGCTGCATCAGCCGCTCAAGCGCGAAGTACACCTGCGGGCCACCAAAGCCGCGCACGAGACCGGCCGGCGTCTTGTTGGTCAGCACCACGCGGTTGCGCACCAGCAGGTTCGGGATTGCATAGGCGCCCGTCAGGCAGCCATGCATGCGGTAAAAGGTCGCCGGCTCCGGCGCGCGCAGGTAGCCGCCGCAGTCGTCGAACTGGTCATACGACAACGCGGTAATACGGCCATCGGCCTCGACCGCGGCCTTGATGGTGGACAGGCGGCCGGTGGCGGAAGTCAGCGCGACCAGGTGCTCGAGGCGGTCTTCCACCCATTTCACCGGTGCGCCCGCCTTGCGCGACGCAAGGCACATCAGCACGACATACTGGAATACCGCATGCTTGACACCAAAGCTGCCGCCGGAATCGCGGAAGGTGCGGTGGCGCAGCTTGGTGCCGGAAACGCGCAGCGCCAGCGCCATCACGGTATGCAGCGAGAACGGTCCCATGAAGTTGGAGCTGACGTCGTAGCCCTCTTCATCGGACAGGTATTCGGCGACCACCACCGCGCCTTCCATCGGTGTGCAGGAATTGCGCGGATAGCGGGCGGTGAGTTCGATGCAGTGCGCCGCCTTGGCGAACGCCGTTTCCGGGTCGCCGTAGCGGAAGTGGCGGTCACTCACGATGTTGGAGCCCACACCCTCATGCAGCACGGTGGCGTCATCGCGGATCGCATCCTCGATGGACGCAACCGCCGGCAAGGTCGTGTACTCGACAGTGATGAGATCCGCCGCATCTTCGGCGAGGTAGCGCGACTCGGCGATCACCACTGCCACCGGATCGCCGACATAACGCACACGGTCCACCGCCAGCGCCCACATTTCCATCGGCGCCTTGACGCCGACGACAAAGGGGCGCGACCAGTCGGCGATGTCCTTGCCGGTCAACACCGCGCGCACACCTGGCGCGCGCTCGGCTGCGAGCGTATCGATCTTGCCGAGCACCGCATGCGCATGCGGCGAACGCACGATGGCGGCATGCAGTGTGCCCGGCTTGACGCCGACGTCGTCACCGTACTGTCCGCGACCAGTCAGCAACGACGCATCCTCGATGCGCTGCATCGACCGACCGACGAAGGGTTGCGCCTGCGCCTGTTCGGCGACGGTCGGCGGGACTTTCATTTCCATGGGTGTGGACCTGTGTGCTCTTGTTTAGTCAGCGACGACGTTGGCGTCCTTGATGACCTTGCCCCAACGATCGCTCTGCGACTTGAAGTAGGTCGCGAACTGCTGCGTGCTGCCACCCAGCGGCTCGACGCCGGCATCAGCGAAGGCCTTCTTCACATCATCCATCTTGAGGATCTTGTTGATTTCGGTGTTGAGCTTGGTGACGATGTCCGGCGGGGTTGCGGCCGGTGCGGAGAAGCCGTACCAGACGTGCACCATGAAGTCGGGATAACCGAGTTCGGAAACCGTGGGAACGTCCGGCAGCAGCGGCGAGCGCTTTTCGCTGGTGATCGCGAGCGCGCGCATCTTGCCCGCCTTCACATGCGGCATCACGTGCGGCGCGTTGTCGAACATGATGTCGACCTGGCCACCGAGCAGGTCGGTGATCATCGGCGCACTGCCCTTGTACGGCACTTGGGTCAGGTCAATACCGGCCACACTCTTGAAGTACTCCATCGTCAGGTGGTTGGACGTGCCGTTGCCCGCGGTCGCGTAGTTCAGCTTGCCGGGCTTGGCCTTAGCCATCGCGACGAAGTCCTTCAGCGACTTGATCGGCGAGTCCGCCTTCACCACCAGCAGGTTCGGCGAATAGGCGCCGAGGATCACCGGGGTGAAGTCCTTGTTGGTGTCGTAGGTCAGCTTCTTGTGCAGGAACTGGTTGGCCACGGTCGGGAAGCCGACCACCGCAATCGTGTAGCCATCAGCAGGCGACTTGGCCGCGTTGGTCAGGCCGAGGATGGTGCCACCGCCCGGACGGTTGTCCACGATGGTGGGCTGCCCCCATGCGTCCTGCAGTTTCTTGCCGACGAGGCGCGCAATCGTGTCGTTGAAGCCACCGGGTGCGTACGGGACAACGATGCGGATGGGCTGGTTAGGGTAATTCGAGGCATTGGCCTGCGCCTGCCCTGCTAGCAACATGCCTGCGCACAAGGAAATAGCCACGTTGCGGAATGCTTTGATCATTGATGGTCTCCAGTTTCTTTTCGACGTTCCGGGATATGGGTGCGAGCAGGGTCTGCGGGTACTCGGGACGCAGTGCCGGGGCAGCAATGCGAGACGAGGAGATGAACCTCTTCTTGTTATCGTCAAGGGGAGTATAAAGAGCGCTTGTCATCATCTCAAATAATAAATAATGATTGCATTTATCACTGATGATGATTATTGAGGCGCGGCGGGAGCGCGGCCACTTCGCTTGCGGCGACCCGCCTGGCTGACTAAATGAAGAGGGAATTTGAAACTACCCCCGTCTTGATCTCTCCATCAGGGAAAATGATCGATGCTTGGGAGCATTTGCCGACAGTTTGGCGTGCAAAGAGATCGTCGGCTGGCTGTGCGCCAAGCACTGCGCTTCTCGGGGCCCGCCGCCTGCAGCCTGTCCGTCGACGACTGGGCCTGGGTCTTAACTGGCGATCGGTGATTACCGGCCGATTCCTGCCTGCGGCAGGTTTCTACCGCAGTGCCGCAGGCTGGGATGCAAGTAGAAAATATGAGCCGTAGCAGGCCGTGAATGCATCAAGAGTACGTGGACGCCGGATATTCCGTTACGTTTCCAACAATACTGATTGCCTCGCACGCGCGAATAGTCGTTTTTCATAGAGCGCCACAGTAAAAGCAACTAGCCGACATTGTTATTGCAACTGACTTACTGAGGCGCAGAAACTGACGAAAAGTGAAGGGCCAATCCATTGGATTGGCCCTTCGTCGTCACAAGAGAATGAATATATTTCCGTGTTCGTGATCGTTGGCAGAAAGCTGGCGACATCCGGACATTGGCACAACTTGGTTGGAGGGCATATACCAACCCAGAGCGGAAGTTCGGCTTCCTCTAAAGAGGAAATTCAATTGAAGTAATCGCCCCCAAAAACTCGATCAGATCGGTGCCAGTTTCCCATGATATTACCGCAGCTCCTTTCCGTTATTTTCTCTTCATTTCGACGTAATGCAAAAGGAACTGGAGAGAACAACGAGATATCTCGCTTAATCAATCGCATTCGGGATCGAAATTTAGATTGTAGGGATCACAAGGAGACTCAGCGACTTTCCCTCGCAAGTATTCATAAACCGGCATATAAGGATTATTGGAGATATTGACAGGAATGCCGCAGGTTGCGCCTTCCGGCACTGCAACCACCAACTTTTCAAAAGCTTGTCCACTGCGACAGTATTTGCCAAGGGGTCTTTTTACTGCTTTTCCAAGTACAGGCACCCATGTCCGGTCAGGTCTAAAGCGTGGGCAGTAGCAGGATTTGCCTTGTGCGATGCCAAAAAGCATGCATACGCTGCCGTTTTGAATCTCACAAGCGTTTGCTGGCGCCGCTGACGACAAAACTTTAACAATCTGAGACTTCATATCGTCGCCTATTGGTACCGGTGTACCTCGCCGTGATCGAACTAACGTATAGGCAGTAACGTATTTGAAATCGTCAGACTTTAGACTCGCAATACCCACAATCGCTTTCTCAAAACGTAGTTGCTCAGGTATCAATTTCTTCTCGTTCTCTTCAAGAGCCTTGCGGTTCTTTTCAGATAAATCTCGTTCCTCTTGCTCCATCAGGTGTTTCAAAGCACGCATTTCATCTTTGTTCTTTGCTTTGTCTAAAGGCGAAAGGCCAATTGGTTCAGGCGCTAATGCATCATAAAGTTCACCGATAGGTCCGGTTAAGTCCCATAACTTATCAAAGAGATGGTCCAGCAGGAGACTTGTAGATTCAAGCGGTGGATCGCCCAACTTTATTCTCAACTCGTTGGCGGCGTCCTCTAGCTCCTTTTGTGCCTTTGCTTCTATACTTCCTTGAGGAGGCAAAGGAGCAGCAGGCGGAACTTTAGGTGTTGATGGCTTTGCTCCAGGGGAGTTTCCAGAATCCTCCCCGCGAGGGACCTTGCTTGGACCTCGACCAGTGTATGTTCCCTCAATTTCAATCTCTGGAAGAGAAATCGTTACGGTGTCGCCGCCAGCCTCTACTGCTGGTCCGCGTCTCGGAGCAGCAAATGCTTCGATGGTAAGCAGTACCATGCTAAACATGATGCAGCAAATGATTTTCATATCTGCCCTGAATTAATGTGTTACTTAGAATTTTTCAACTGCTTCTTTCCGTTATCTTCTTGTGCCGTCTGGCGGTCGCCACTTCATTTGATCAACGGCTAGGTGTGTCGCGTCGTGGTTCAAGATCCTCGTCAATAAGCTTCCTCGAGATCTTTCGCATCTGTTCAAGGACGGCTCCCCGATCAACCTCATAGACCCTTCCTGCGGCGGTACGCGCCTGGGCAACATACACCACGGATGCATGCACCGTCATGGGCTCGCTTCTCGACCAGTAGACGGGCCAGTTAGCCACAAAATGCTTCTTATCGCTGATGTCACTCACTTCAGTAGCAGAGAGAGAGCTAACGACCTTACCGAAAACATCAAGGATGTGGACGCGGATTTCCACCGCGGTAACCGGTTCCTTTACGCGAATCTCGAACGGGACTTGGTATTGATTTCCGCCAGGTGTTGTGGGAACACCGATTAGGACTGAAATACCGGTTGCACCGTTGATGACAGCTGGAGAAAGTTCGTCCCTAAGCACGAACCATTCGCGCTTCAGAGTACTCTCCTTGTTGATTCCGATACCCCACTTTTCTGGAATATTCTCCATCGACAGAATAGACTTTGGCGTCACGGGTACCTGCTTACCGGTTTGGGCAGATGCGGCCGTAGCTAGAGCGTAAATTACGACTACGGCTGCGTGTTTTACTCAGGAGTCGCGAACATAGTCGACAGAAGGCGCATCGAAAAATGAGCGCACGAGGTCGGGTTGATTCTGAATTTCGCCAAGCTGCTCCGCAATCTTGTCTTTGAGTTTTTCACCCTT
>Ga0196972_1000277_pt1 | contig 34132 bp, 30 predicted proteins | sample S1v_2013CmetaG_FD_148618 | JGI IMG/M metagenome (GOLD analysis project Ga0196972, IMG submission 148618) | Soil microbial communities from Anza Borrego desert, Southern California, United States - S1+v_20-13C | ecosystem: Environmental > Terrestrial > Soil > Desert | place: USA: California...
AACGGCAAAATCATCGCCTGTGCCGCCCTGCGCAAACGCCTGGTCCTCGCCTACGGCGTCCTCAAATCCGGCCAACCGTTCGATCCCAACTATGCCCTTGCAGCGTGACCGCCAAGACGGTATCTACGATTCATGTTCATTCGAATGCCGAATGGAATCAGGCCGCCCCCTCGCGGAACTGGTAGAGCCAGGTTTCGGTCAGCGCATCGCCGTTGCCGCGAATGTAGAGCCGGAGTTCCACCGGATCGCTGCCGTTCGGGGTGAGGTCGAAGATCGCCCTCCAGCGTTTCGTCCCCGGCACCGGCTCCATGAAAGCGCCGCTGACGGTGCCGCTGGACGCGGAGACGACCGGCTCGGCCTTGACCGAATCTCCCCATAAGGGATCCAGAGCCGAACCCGCAAACTCGACGCAAAACTTATACACACCCTTCGGCCGGGGTTTTCCCGGCTGCCCGCCTCGCCCGATCCGGGTAGCCACGCAGCGAGCCACCTTAGCCGGGTAGGGCTCGTCTCCCAGCCAGTGCAATCGATAGCGCAGCCGGTAGAACGAGCCGGCACGCGCCGGTTCCTCCGGCCGCCAATAAGCCACGATGTTGTCGTGGATTTCATCGTCCGTAGGCAGTTCCACCAATTGGATTGCTCCGGGACCCCAGTCGTCCAGCGGTTCCACCCACAGGCTGGGCCGCTTTTCGTAATTGACGCCGTCCAGGTAGTTTTCGTATTCCCGATCGCGTTGCAGCAGACCGAAGCCTTTCGGCCCTTTATCGGCAAAGCTCGAAGTCACGGCGTAGGGCTGATTGATCAATGGACGCCAAAGCCGTTCGCCGTTGCCGTTCCAGATCGCCAGACCGTCGGAGTCGTGGACCTCGGGACGCCAGTCCTCGCGTCGGCGCTTTTCCTCTTCGCTGAACCAGTACATGGAGGTCAACGGGGCGAGACCCAGCCGTGCGATATCCTTGCGCAGGAACAAAACCATCTCGACGTCCTGTATCACGCCTTTGGTCCGCCGGATCGAAAAATGATAGGCGCCGGTGAGGCTGGGACTGTTCAGCAGCGCATAAACCGAGACCGGGCGGTTCTCCTTTCGAGCGCCTTCGATGAAGAATTCGATGAAATCCGGAAATTCCTCGGGCGTGGGTTCTGCGCAATCCACGATGGCGCCACGGGCGGACAGCCCGTACTGGCCCAGTGCGCCGATGGCCCGGAAGTACGACGCGCCGAGAAAGGCTATCCAGTCTTGGGTGCGCCAATCCTTCCGCTTTCGAGATTCTTGTAGGCGAAAGCCGGCGAAGCCCGTATCTTCGGGCAGCTTGTGAGCAATGCTGTCCTTGGGCATCGAGAAATAATCGGGGCGGTACAAGATTTCCCGTGCTACTCCATGCTCCAGAACATGCATCTTGACCGATTTCTGGAAAAACTGGCCCACGTGAAAGAAAGTGGCCGGGTAAAGGGACGGCCCATCCGCGAACAAAGCATAATCGGGGCGGTAGCGGATATTCCCCCAAGCGTCGTAATCGATCTGCTGAACGATTTCGGGCATGGGCCTGGGCGGCGATTCGTAAGGCGCCTTGGCCATGGCGGCAGCCCGCTCGATCAGCGCTTCAAAGGAAAAAGGCTGGCCAGCACCCAAACGAAGCCCCTCCGATCCCGCCGGGACAGCCCGAGCCATGTTGGAAAGCATTCCCCCTAAAGCGACCAGGGATGCGGATTTCAGAAATCCGCGTCGACTCATGTTCTGATTCATTGGATTGTAATAATGATGTAACTGGTATTGACGGATTAGCGTTTCAACGACGAACGCCGATGAAATCGTATGAAACGGGCATTGTCTTGGCAATTTCGAAAAGTCGACCGACTACTCTCGATCCGATTTTCAGTAAAGCGGATTGCACTGAACGCGGTTCCTAATGCGCACCCTTAGTTCAATCAGATGGAGAAAGTCGAGCTTAGCCTTCGGCTATAAAAAAGCCTTACGCTAGACCTACTCGGGAACCGGGAATGACCGAACGACTGGCGGAGTAATGCTCGAAAATTGACGGGCCGGCAAAAAGTCGGAACTTGAAAATACGAAACCCATAAAAACAATAGCCTGCGCGATAAGAAAAAGGCATTTTCCAACTTTTTGCCGCTGCGTCCAGACTTGCATGTATCTCGGCATTTATGCTGGGATACCGGTCGGCGCCATAGTCAGCGTTCCGGGATACATCGGATATAAGCGACGTTGATTTTACCGGCGCACCAAGAATCTTCGCGCGGTTCAACTTCTCGTCAGGCACATCACGCTCGAAAGCACGGTGAGATATCTCAGCATCGAGATGGATGACTCTTTCGAAATCTCAGAACAGACCGAGGTATAGCATCCTGTCCTCGGAAAGCGATCGACATAACGCGGTCACTTTCCGGCCAGAAGCGGAAGCTCAAAGTTCGCGTCACGACCATCTCAAAATCGGCCAAGGGCTAGGGCCTGTCATCAATTGAGCCAGACGACCGCTGCGGCGAGATAGATGGCCCCGAGGAAATTGCAGGCGGTCTTGTCATAGCGGGTGGCGATGGCGCGGTCTTGCTTGGGCTTGTTGAAGAAGTTCTCGATCAGGTGGCGTGCCTGATAGAGGGAGCGATCGTATTCGCGCGGCTGCTTGCGAGTGGGGTTGGCAGGAATGACCACGCCCTTGCCGGCCCGCTCCAAAGGAGCGATCACGCGGTCCTGGGCATCATAGGCCTGGTCGGCAATAAGGGTTGCCGCCGGCGTGTCCGGCAGCAGGGCATCGGCGCCTTCCAGATCGTGGGCCTGCCCTGGCGTGAGATAAAAGGCCGTCGGATTGCCCAGCGCATAGACGGTGGCGTGAATCTTGGTGCTCAGCCCGCCCCGACTGCGTCCGATCGCTTGAGAGGCAGTGCCCCCTTTTTCGCGCCGGCGCTATGCTGATGCGCCCGTACGATGGTGGAATCGATCATGGCGTACTCGTTGTCGGCATCCTCGGCCAGCGCCTGGAAAATGCGCTGCCAGACGCCGCGCGTGCTCCAGCGCGTGTGGCGCGTATGAATCACGCGGAAATCGCCGAAGCGTTCCGGCAGGTCCCGCCAAGGAATGCCGGCACGGTAGCGCTACAACACCGCTTCGACAAACAGGCGATTGTCCGGTGCCGTTCTGCCTCCATGGCCTTCTCGACCGGGGAGCCAATCCTTGATCCGCTCCCACTGGTCGTCCCGTAAACCATAACGTCTGATCATAACGACTGCACGGCGCTTCGCGCGCCACCACGACAACTTACCACTCCCAAAAGACCAGACCTGGCCCCAGGTGTTCAATTGATGACAGGCCCTAATACTACAGCCGCATTTATCAGTCTAACGAGCATGGTGATCGACTGAGGAGAATGCCATGCAAGATGCGATACGAGACAGTGGGACGCGGCGCTGGCGGCGCTGCACGAGCGGATTGGCTCGCGTTTTCGGCGGGCAGAACCGCGGCAACGCGCGCTGGGGTATCTGCGTGGGCTGTTTTAAGTCCGGTAGCCCGTAAGAATGGCTGGCAGCTGGCTGAACACTTGGGGGAACGGAGCCCCGACGGGGTACAGCGGCTGCTGAACGGCGCCGAGTGGGATGCCGAGGCGGTGCGCGATGACCTGAGGGCTTATGGGGTGGAGCAGTTGGCCGCCCCGGACGCGGTACTGATGGTGGACGAGACGGGGTTTTTGAAGAAAGGCACGCACTCGGTGGGGGTGAAGCGGCAATACAGCGGCACGGCCGGGCGCATCGAGAACAGCCGGGTCGGCGTATTCCTCTGTTATGCCAGCGCGTACGGGGCGGCCTTTATCGATCGGGCGCTGTACCTGCCCAACGACTGGGCCGCCGACACCATACGCCGTGCCGAGGCGCACGTGCCCGAGGCGGTGACGTTTCGCACCAAGCCAGCGTTGGCGCTGGCGATGATCGGGCGCGCTTTGAACGCCGGCGTGCCGTGCCGCTGGGTGACGGGCGATGAGGTGTACGGGGGCGATCGGAGGTTGCGGTTTCGGCTGGAGCAACGGCGGCAGCCGTTCGTGCTGGCGGTGGCCTGTAACAAGCCACTGTGGCGGGACGGTCCGGTGTATCGGCCGGCCCAGATCCTCGCCGCGGAGTTGCCATCTGCAGCCTGGCAACGGCGGTCGGCCGGGGCTGGTGCCAAGGGGCCACGGGAGTACGACTGGGCCTGGCAGCCCTTATGGCGGTTGCAGTTAACGGCCGAAGAGCGGGCCTGGGGCCATTGGCTGTTGGTGCACCGGAGTCTTGAGGATCCGAGCGAGTTGGCGTACTACGTGGCCTTTGCCCCGCGGGAGGGCACGACGTTGGAGACCCTGATCCAGGTGGCCGGGCGGCGGTGGTCCATTGAAGTGGGCTTCGAGATGGCCAAGCAGGACTGTGGGTTGGACGAGTATGAGGTACGGACGTGGGACGCGTGGCATCGGCATATCACCTTGGCGCTGCTGGCACAGGCGTTCTTGGTGGCCATGAGCACGCAGGCGAAAAAAAGGGTACTGGGGCCGGCTTGATCCCATTAACCGCCCCGGAAGTCTGCCGCTTGCTGGTCCGCTTGCTCTGGACCCGGCGCCCCGATGCGACGCACGTGCTGGCCTGGTCAATCTGGCGGCGACGTCATCAGTGGCGCGCCAGGCAGTGCCATTACCGACGCCGCTGTCGTCCACCATAAATGCGGCTGTAGTACTAATTCACACACGGGACAAAATGTTCCTTTTATCTCGTCTTGCTGACCGTTCTCTCAATCCTGTCGAAGTTCTGTTATAGGTCGTTTCGCGGATTGCACAAGAAGGCCCGGTATGACCGACAATGTGTTGGATGCGCCTTTTCTTAGTCGCAAGAAAGTCCAGGGTCGGGCTTTTATTGTTTTGCATCGGCTTCTTCAGTGTCAGTACGCACAGTCACTTTCCTTGAGGAGATCCGAATCGCCGGATTAACAGCACATAACAAAAGCCCGACCCGCTCACCAGTTCCGAGCACCACACTGGAATCATGAGGAAAGACTTATGGATAGAGTCGCCTTTATCACCCGGAGAATCACTCCGATATGTCTGTCGGTTGCAGGGCTTTTGTTCAGCCTGGCGACAATTGCGGAGGATTCTCATCGATCCGGCAAATCAACGGAGGCCGGGGCCAACACGGCTTCCCTACTGAGGTGGGACCCCGTTGTCCAAAATGCCGGGCAGATGATTATCCAGGGACGGGAAATTTTCCGCTTCGATAGTTTTGGTGACGAGCAATTCTGGAGTGATGCGCTTCAATTGCACAAGGCCATCGAAGGCGAGCGTTTTGGCGGAGTCGGTAATGGACTGACGCCGCAACAAGCCTTGGACCTGGGGCTGAAGGTGGACGTCAGGGCACTGCCGAGGGCCGTCGTCCAACAACTCACGCAGGGCACGGTCGATTTGAACGATGTGGCGGTTACTCTGGCCCTGATCAGGCAGGATGCCGTATTGGGCGTCAAAGGCACGTTTAACCCCGACGGTTCGCTCAAATCTGTCGGACTCACCTGTGCTCTCTGTCACTCCACCGTGAATGATTCACTCGCTCCGGGCGTTGGCGAGCGCTTGGACGGCTGGGCGAATCGCGATCTCAATGTCGGGGCCATCATCGCCCTCGCCCCCAACCTGCAACCGGTCGTCGACTTGCTGAAAGTCGTTCACCCCGACATAACCGATTCCCAAGTCCGCGACGTGCTAAGGAGCTGGGGCCCCGGCAAGTTCGATGCGCAACTCCAGTTCGATGGTAAAGCCTTCACCCCGGAAGGCAAGCCGGCTGCCACTCTTCTTCCCAACGCCTTTGGACTCGCCGGCCACAACCTGCACACCTGGACCGGCGACTGGGGTACGGTGACCTACTGGAACGCGCTCGTGGCCGTATTGGAACTGCACGGGATCGGCACCTTCTTCGATCCCCGGCTGGATAATGCCGATAAATTTCCGATCGCGGCCGCAAAGGGATTCGGCCACATATCCGTCGATCCGAAAGAGGATCAGGTTACGTCCAAGCTGCCGGCACTTCATGTCTATCAACTGACCCTGCCCACGCCCAAGCCAAAAGCCGGCGTGGACTTTGACGCGGAGGCGGCCAAACGGGGGCATGAGCTATTCAACGGCAAAGCCAAATGCGGAAGTTGCCATGTCGAGCCGCTGTGGACCGAGCCGGGCTGGAACCTGCACACTCCAGAGGAGATGAGGATCGACAGTTTCCAGGCAAATCGGGCCCCCGGCGACGCTTACAAGACGATGAACTTAGAAGGGATCTTCGTGCGCGAACGCGGGCTGTTCATGCGTCCGGAGAACAAAGGCCGTTTTTACCACGACGGCCGCTTCAAAACCTTGCTGGATGTGGTGAACAGTTATAACGAGCGTTTCGATCTGGGACTCGGCGACCAGGAAAAACGCGATGTCGTCGAGTATCTGAAGTCGTTATAACGACGCCGACGGCTTTGCGAGAACTCGCGAGTTGATTGCATCTCGTCCATAAAGCGCTTCCCCAGGATTCAAGGACCGGGGAAGCGCTTAAACCGCCCTGCTCTTAGCATCATCCTCCCAGGTCTTCCACTCGAGGCTATTTGGATGGAATGGGGGCACACATCCGATTATTGGAAGCACCGGGTTGACTCTTCATCGATTTCGGTACTTCGTCCTTCTGACCCTCCCGTTCATTCCTGCTTGTCTCTAGCCGATGGACCTCGGAAGGCTCATTCCAACCCGTTCCGACGGGATAAACGGGCCGGCGCCCGATAAGTTTTATAAACCTGTTTTGCATATGGACCGTTCCTTCTATTTTTACGGTACACGAAGCTACCCTGCCAAATTGACAGGCTGATGACGCAACAACGGGTTTTCTCACCTTTTGTGAAACGCACGCATGTTTCACACGATCTCGGCCGCCGACATCCTTTCAACCAAAAATCTTAACTGCGGAAAAGCGCATTTATCCCAAAAGATCAAGACACCTACACACTGCAACGATTGGATTACAATATCGGGTTCCTATCTTCCAACTCATAGAGCCGTCGATGATTTCGCTTACGACTCTATGTTCATCTGAGACTTCTCAAATAGGAGACTTACCGCATGAACAAACACATCGGGCACGATCATCTTTCCGGCAACCGTTTCCAGATCGTCGGCCTGGATCCGACGGCGAACACAGTGGCGATACAATACGACCCCAACGCCTGGATGCCGAATGCCGAGCCCAATCAAGAGATGACGTGGACCGAATTCGTCAGTCACCTGATCGACGGCCGTTTTGAAATCTATCGCGGGACTTGATCCCGCTGTTCTTGCTTGGTCGCGCGCGCGGCGATAGCGCTGTCGGGAAAGTCCGAAAAAACACCGTCGACGCCTAGGCTGAAGAACTGCCGGTACTCTCTCAGCGGATCGCCGCCATAGTCGCTCGCTAGATAGCGGGGTTCGTTGCGAAACGTCCAGGCGTGGACAAACAGGCCGACGCTGTGCGCAGCCTGAATCACAGCGGTCGGATGTCCAAGTTTCTTTTGCGAGTCATCCGTCAGCACGTCAACGCCATCGGTTCTGGTGATACCGACGAGATAGCGCTTCCATGGCCCGATACCGTCGGCATAGGTTTTGATCTCCGTTAAGCCCTTGAGGGTTAAAAGGTCCGCATAGGTGCGGGAGTCGCCGCTGAGCGCAAAATCGTACGGCTTGCCCGGTATCACGCTGCCATCCGGTGCAACGCCAACGCCATCGATGAGCTGCACGAGCCGAACTTCGGTCATCGTCCTTAAGTCCTTCAAATTGGCAGTCTCGAAGGATTGAATGACTACCGGCGCGGCTCTATCGTCCAGTCGGTGCCTCTTCAGCGTTTCGACTAGTTTCTCCTCCAGCGGCAGGCCGACCGACCGGTGATAGGTGGGATGCTTGGTTTCCGGATAAATACCGATGATGCGCCCACACCGCTCGCTCTCACGCTTTGCCAACTCGATGATTTCCTCGACCGTCGGGATTTCGAAACGGTTGTTGAACTGCTGCGAACGAAATGGAAGACGTTGCTTGGCGCGCAGTGTCTTTATCTCAGCGAGAGTAAAGTCGTCGGCAAACCAGCCCTCCACGCTTATACCATCGATGCGCTTGGTCGTGCGACGCGCGGCGAATTCCGGATGCTCGGCAACGTTCGTGGTTTCGGTGATGTTCAGCTCGTGGCGCGCGATCAGTACCCCATCCTGGGTGGACACGAGATCGGGCTCAATGAAATCCGCCCCCTGCTCTATCGCGAGCTTATAGGCGGCCAGCGTGTGTTCGGGCAAATAGCCGCTGGCTCCGCGGTGGGCGATCACGATCGGCGGCTCTCCGGTAAACGTCGGAAACCTAGACTGACGAGCACAGCCGGCCATAACCAGGATGCAACATAGGCAAAATCCAAACCATAGGAACTTTCTCAAGCCTGCTCCGGCCGACCCGGTCTAATTGGATTGCTGCGGCTAGTCGGACGGGATGTCGTCGATCTCCAACGCGACCAAACACACATCGTCTTCGAACTGCCCCTGGGACGAAAAGCTTCGAACGCCGTGAATCAGCTCCTGAACCAAGATCTCGCCCGATTGCTTTATGTGTGCCGCCACCCATTCGAGTAAGCGATCCTGACCGAGGATGTCATCATCCTCACCTCGGATTTCGAATAGCCCGTCAGTGAAGAGCAACACGGCGTCTTGCGCCTTCAGTGTGGCGCTCCCGGTACGATAAGTCACGTCCGATCTCACGCCAAGTACCCCGCCGTTGCTCGACTGCACACAATCCAAGTGCACGGCGCGGTCGGCGCTCCGGCATAGGTGAATGGGACAAGGGTGTCCGGCATTGGCGTAACGAAGTTCGCCGGCACCGATATCGACCACCAGCGAAAAAGCCGACGCAAACGTAGACAGACTGCTGCCTTTCAATATCGCGCAGAGGCTTTGGTTTAGCGCTGTCAGGAATTGGCCCGGATCGGCGGCCGCATCGCTGTGATCTTGAATCAACGCCCGCATCATGGCCATCACCAAAGCGGCCTGTACGCCGTGTCCCATGACGTCGGCAATTAGAACGGCAATGGCGCGGTCGGAGATCGGAAAAACTTCGAAGAAGTCACCGCTCACCAAGCCGAGGGGGGCATAATGGCTGAACACACGGATGGCACTGGCCTCCGCCGCGATACCGGGAGGAACGGTCGGTACGGTCCGCGGCAACATGGCCAATTGCACCTCGCGGGCCATGCGCAGATCTTCCGTCAATTGCTGGTTGCGCCGGCTGATTTCGGCCTGCTTTTGCTCCAATTGCACGATGCTCTGCATCAGCAACCGGGTCTGTAGGCGGACCAGCGTTTGTACCGAAATAAGCCCCAAAAACGTGCTTCTATCATCGACCAGCAGCACGTCCTGATTAAAGCTTTCGCCGGTGCGCGAAAACACGCGCCGAAGCACATCGGCCCAAAGTTGCTCGATATGGATCAACAAGGGCTGTGCGACCAAGTGATCGCGAACCGGGGCCTTTCCGAACAGCGAGATCCCGTATCGAGAAGCGAGCCGCATGCCGATTTCGTGACGCGCACACAGGCCGATCACGCGCTTCTTGTCGAGTACCGCCATGAAACTGACGCCGGCCTGTCGAAACTTTTCGTACACCCGGCCCAACGGCTCGTTCTGTTGAACGCAAGTCCGGTGATCGACCAAGGTCTCCCAATCGACGCCCCCCATCTCGGAAATCGACTCGGTGAGGTCGATTGGGTATTGTCCTGTCTCTAAATCGCTCATCGGCTCGGTTTCTGCACCCCGGCGTCTTAACTCACTTCGCGTTATCTTACCCGAATCAAATCATGCCGATTGCTCGAAGGGCCGGGGCGTTCTTCTTCGACTGGCCGGCAGAATTTTGGGATTCGAAACTTTCTCGCCGCTTTTCGTTCGAAGTGTCAACTTCTCGTTTAGAATCTAAACCTATGCCGAACATTGGCTATCCGGATGCTGCGAATCCGCTCCAACCACTCCAAAAAATGAGTTCCAGACCCAAACTCCAACGCAACCGTCAGCGGCGCCGGCTGGGCGGCGTTTGTGCCGGAATCGCGGATTATCTCGGCGTCGACGTCGCGCTGGTGCGTTTTCTGTTCATCTTGTCGGTGTTCTTTTCGTTCAGTCTGACGATGTGGATTTATCTGGCACTTTGGGCTCTATTGCCGGCCGGAACCGAAACGCCGATGCCGGACGTGTCCTGGCGTCTCTTTAGAGAGCTCAGACGGGTCGAGAAACTGGTCCGCAAAGCCCATCGCCGATTGCCGGCGCCGATCGCCGATGAGGTTCAGGAAACCTTTGACGTCGTCAAGATTATTGCCCCTCACTTCGAATGTATCGGTCCTGCACCGAGAACGATCGATTCGCTTCGGGAACAGGCGTTGCTGCGTTTTCCGGCCATCTTGAGACAAATGCTGTCCTTCCCCGTAAACCTGCCGCCTTTCAAATGTGCGCACATTGAACTTACAGAGCTGAAGGATGAACTTCAACGCGCTTCGAGCGAATTGATCGATCAAGAAATACACCGGACCGTGGGCGATGCCGACATGATTTCGCCGCAGGTCAGATTATGGAAAGAGCGGCTCGCTCCTCTGAGAGAAACTCTGCGCGAACGGGCGAGTGACAATACCCTGCGCACGCTGCAGCAAATCGAGGAAAAATTGGCGTTTCTCATGGAAAGAATCGATAGCAATAGCGATCTATTCGATCTGCGGCCTTTTGAAGTACGCAAGATTGCCTTCGATTATCTGCCGGATACCGTCAATCAATACTTGCAACTTCCGCCGACTCTGGCCCGCTCGCAACAGCTGAGCAGCGGCAAGACCGCCGAAGAATCGCTCAACGATCAACTGAACCTGCTCGATCGTGCCTTGCACGATCTTGCGAAGAGCCTTTTTGAAAAGGATGCCCAAGGTTTGCTGGTGCACGGACGATTCCTTAAGGAGAAATTCGCCGAGCAATCTTTCCGTCTGCCGGATTGAACGCCGCAGCGGCCGAACGCTCCGGAACCGAGCGTATGTGACTGTCACAGCTACGGAACAACCACCATGCCACCATGGACTGGTGGCCCGTCGTCCGATTAATTTTTATATGACAAAGCGAGTCTGCCCCCGTGCGCCCGGGGGTCGTTGCGTTACAATATGCTATTCATCCAACCAGCCTGTAGGTTCGATTTATGTTTAGCAAGGGTATGGAAATCGCGGGATTCGACGACGAACTGTGGTCTGCGATTCAAAACGAAGAAAGAAGACAAGAAGACCATATCGAGCTGATTGCTTCCGAAAATTATGCCAGTCCGCGGGTGTTGCAAGCACAAGGCACCGTGCTCACCAATAAATACGCCGAGGGTTATCCCGGCAAACGGTACTACGGCGGCTGCGAATACGTGGATATCGTCGAGAGTCTGGCCATCGAGCGCGCAAAAGCGCTGTTCGGCGCCGATTTCGCCAATGTTCAGCCCCACTCCGGCTCGCAGGCCAACGCGGCGGTTTACATGGCCCTGCTCGAACCCGGCGACACCCTGCTCGGCATGAGTCTGGCCCACGGCGGCCATCTGACCCACGGCGCCAAGGTCAATTTCTCCGGCAAGATTTACAACGCCATCCAATACGGGCTCAATCCGGCGACCGGCCATATCGATTACGACCAGGTGGAGAACCTGGCCAAGGAATACCGGCCGAAGATGATTGTTGCCGGCTTCTCCGCCTATTCGAGAATCGTCGACTGGCAGCGCTTCCGCGACATCGCCGACTCGGTCGGCGCCTATCTGGTCGTGGACATGGCGCATGTCGCGGGACTGGTCGCAGCCGGCGTCTACCCCAGCCCGGTTCAAATCGCCGATGTGACCACGACGACCACCCACAAGACCCTGCGCGGCCCGCGCGGCGGCTTGATTCTGGCGAAATCCAACCCGGATATCGAGAAGAAGCTGAACTCCCTGGTTTTCCCCGGCATCCAAGGGGGACCCTTGATGCACGTGATCGCGGCCAAAGCCGTTTCCCTGAAGGAAGCCGCGCAGCCGGAGTTCAAGCAATATCAGGCGAATGTCGTCGAGAATGCGCGCGCCATGGCGCAGCGCTTCATCGACCGCGGATATAAAATCGTCTCCGGCGGCACCGACAACCATCTGTTCCTGGTCGATTTGATCGACAAAGGGCTTACCGGCAAGCTGGCGGACGAAACCTTGGGACGAGCCAATATCACCGTGAACAAGAATGCCGTTCCGAACGATCCGCAGTCCCCGTTCGTCACCAGCGGCATTCGCGTCGGAACGCCGGCCGTCACCACCCGCGGCTTTACCAAGCTCGATTGCGAGACGCTGGCCGGCTGGATGTGCGACGTGCTCGACGAGCCGCAGAATGAAGCGGTCATCGACCGAGTGAAAGACGACGTGCTCCAGATTTGCCGCAGATATCCCGTCTACGCGGATTGAGCGTTTTTTCTCGGGACGGCGCGGAATTTTTGCCGGGTCGCCCCGTTCCGCTTGCAACGAACCAATGATCCTAGAAACGGCAACTGACCGCTTCGATGCACTGGAAAAGCCTGATGAATCCTGATTTGCCTGGCTTTTATTCGACTCACCGTTTGGGTGATGCCGCTACGCGCCCGATTGCACAGCGGGCGGGCCGCCTGTCGGCGTTGCTCCTCTTTGCGGGAGACTACCCAGCCGCATCGTCGCGCCTTGCCATCCGACCCGCCCGCCGCACACTCAGACGTGTCCAACTGCCGTTTCTAGGATAATGCGCTGTCCATTTTGCGGTGCTCAAGACACCAGGGTAATCGACTCCCGCTTGTCGCAAGAAGGCGACCAGGTGCGTCGGCGCCGCGAATGTACCGAATGCAAGGAACGCTTCACCACCTATGAGGCGGCGGAGCTGAACATGCCGCGAGTGATCAAGGCCAATGGCAGCCGGGAACCGTTCCGGGAAGAAAAGCTTCGCGCCGGCATTCTTCGCTCTCTGGAGAAGCGCCCGGTAGGGAGCGACCGTATCGAGGCGGCCGTCAATCGCATCAAGAAAAAACTGTTGGCGCGCGGTGAGCGCGAAGTTTCGTCCCGATTCATCGGCGAAAGCGTGATGCAAGAACTCGGCGAGCTCGACCATGTCGCTTATGTGCGGTTTGCCTCGGTGTACCGCAGCTTCGAGGATGTGAACGAATTTCGCGAGGTCATCGACCGTCTCGAGAAACAGCCGCATCCGGACGAAAAAAGGGATCAGCCGGACTTGTTCGACGACGAGTCGGAGGCATAATCCGATGGACCTTTCCATGGTATCTACCCGCGAAGATGCGGAATTCATGTCTCGCGCGCTGCATTTGGCCGAGCGCGGCTTGTACACGACCGATCCCAATCCGCGCGTCGGTTGCGTAATCGTGAAAGACGGCCAAATCGTCGGCGAGGGCTGGCATCGACAGGCGGGCGGCCCTCACGCCGAGATCGAGGCGCTTCGCCAGAGCGGGGATCGAGCAGATGGCGCGACCGCCTACGTCAGCCTGGAGCCGTGCTGCCATCACGGCAAAACCCCGCCCTGTACGGATGCTCTAATATCGGCCGGAATTGCCCGCGTAGTAGCGGCGATGAAAGATCCGAATCCACGGGTTGCGGGCGAGGGTTTGAAGAAACTCAAGGAGGCTGGCGTGGACGTTGCCTGCGGGCTTTTGGAAAATGCGGCGGCAGCGTTGAATCCCGGTTTCTGCAAGCGCATGAAAACCGGCCGGCCGTACATCCGCAGCAAACTGGCCATGAGCCTGGACGGTCGCACCGCCCTGCCCTCCGGCGAAAGCAAATGGATTACCGGCGAAGACGCCCGGCGCGACGCTCATCGCTTGCGGGCCAGAAGCTCGGCTATCGTGACCGGCATCGGTACCGTGCTGCAGGACGACCCCGAATTGACGGCGCGCTTGCCCGAACAGGCGGGAGAGATCTTGCAGCCGATCCGTGTCGTCCTCGATTCACGGCTACGCATACCCGCGACAACGCGTCTCGCTGGCGGGGGAAACCGAACGATGGTCTTGACGGCCGTATCGGATGAAGAACGAACCCAAGCTTTATCGGACAGTTTCGACATCGAAACCCTGCCCGCAACGCTTGACGGACGACTCGACTTGACCGCGGTCGTCGACCGGCTCGGCCATGGTCAATTCAACGAAGTTCTGATCGAGGCCGGCCCGACTCTGAACGGCGCCTTGCTCCGGGAAAACTTGGTCGACGAATGGATTGTGTATGTCGCCCCGGTGGTTTTGGGCGATCAGGCGCGCGGACTATTCCACTTGCCGGATTTGACACGGATGGCCGAGCGCTTCGAACTGACGATCAGCGATGTGCGTCAGGTTGGAAGGGATCTCAAATTGACCTTGCACAAGCAATAGCGTTTTTTGAATCATCAACAACGAGCTCTTTATGTTCACCGGCATTATCCAAGCGATTGGAACCATCACCCGCATCGAGCCCAAAGGCGGCGACTGCCGTTTGACGGTCGCTACCGGCAAACTGCCTTTCGCCGATGTCCAATTGGGCGACAGCATCGCGGTCAACGGCGTCTGCTTGACGGCCGTCGAACTTGGGGAGCGGCTTTTCGCCGCCGATGTCTCGCGTGAAACCCTGTCGTGCACCACGTTGGGCGAAGCCAAACCCGGAACCCATGTGAATCTGGAGCTCGCCCTGCTGCCGACCACCCGCCTCGGCGGACATCTGGTCAGCGGCCATGTGGATGGCGTCGGCACGGTGGTCGATAAGCACAGCGAAGCCCGCTCGGTGCGGTTCACCATCGAGGCGCCGGCCGGTTTGGCCAAATACATCGCCGAAAAAGGTTCGATCTGCATCGACGGGATCAGCCTGACGGTCAACGAAGTGAACGGCAACCGCTTCGGCATCAATATCGTTCCGCATACCTTGGCCGAAACCACGTTGGGCGAAACCGCCGTGGGACAGCGAGTGAACCTGGAAGTCGATATCCTGGCCCGCTATCTCGAGCGTCTTTTGCTCGGCGATCGCGCTTCCGAAAGCGGGTCTGCCATTACCGAAGCATTTCTCAAAAACACCGGTTTTATCACCTAGGCATGAACAGCATTGAAGAAATCATCGAGGACATCCGCCGCGGCAAAATGGTGATCATCATGGACGACGAGGATCGCGAGAACGAGGGCGATCTCGTTATGGCGGCCGTCCATGCTCGCCCCGAGGACATCAACTTCATGGCGCGTTACGGCCGCGGACTGATCTGCCTGACGCTGACCCGCGAGCGCTGCCAGCAATTGCGGCTGCCCTTGATGGTGAACGAGAACAAGACACCGCATTCCACCAATTTCACCGTGTCCATCGAAGCCGCGACCGGCGTCACCACCGGCATTTCGGCCGCGGACCGCGCCCGCACCATTCTCTGCGCCGTAGCACCGGACGCCAAGCCGGACGACCTGGTCCAGCCGGGTCATGTTTTTCCGATAATGGCGCAACCCGGAGGAGTGCTCAATCGTGCCGGACACACCGAGGCCGGCTGCGACTTCGCGCGGCTGGCCGGGCTCGAGCCCGCTGCCGTGATCGTGGAAATTCTGAACGAAGACGGTTCCATGGCGCGCGGCCCCGATTTGGAAAAATTTGCGCATGCGCAAGGCCTCAAGATCGGCACGATCGCCGATTTGATTCATTACCGGATCCAGAACGAAAAGACGGTGGAACGGATCTGCTCCTGCGATTTTCCGACGGAATTCGGCCAGTTCCGATTGCATGCCTACCAGGATCAGATTGACAAGCGCCTGCATCTGGCGCTGACCATGGGAAAAGTCGCCGGGACCGAACCGGTGCTGGTCCGAGTGCACGGACGGAACCTCCTGAACGATCTCTTCGGCGCCAGACGGAGCGATAGCGGGCTGCCCCTGCGCAACGCCATGCAGCGGATTGCCGACGAAGGACGCGGCGTATTGGTGGTTATTCGCAAGGAAGAGGACGACAAGTTTCTGGTCGAACGCATCCACCAGTACCAGATGGAAGACAACGGCATCGGACTGCCCGTCAATGATTCAAAAACCGACGATTGGCGCACCACCGGAACGGGAGCCCAAATTCTCGCGGATTTGGGCGTTCACAAGCTCCGCGTTTTGGGCGCGCCCAAAAAATACCTTGGATTATCCGGCTACGGCCTGGAAGTCGTCGAATACGTTTCCTAAGCACAGAGAGAACTTTGATGTCCGATATCAAAACTTACGAGGGCCAACTCGTGGCCCAAGGCGCCCGTTTTTGCATTGTGGCGTCCCGTTTCAACAGCTTCATCGTCGACCATTTGGTTGCCGGAGCAGTGGATGCCCTGTTGCGGCACGGCGCGAAAAAAGAAGACATCCATCTGATCAAGACGCCCGGCGCTTACGAACTGCCGCTGGCGGTGCAGAAAGCGGCGGCCTCGAAGCGCTACGATGCCATCGTAGCCGTCGGCGCGGTTATTCGGGGTTCTACGCCCCATTTCGATTATGTGGCCGGCGAATGCGTGAAAGGCATCAGCAGCATCTCGCTCAAGCATGACATGCCGGTCGCCTTCGGCGTCCTCACGGTGGACACCATCGAACAAGCCATCGAACGGGCCGGAACCAAGGCCGGGAACAAAGGCGCCGAAGCGGCATTATCCGCGCTCGAAATGGTTAACTTATTGAACCAGATAGGCTCGGCATGAGTAATGCGCGAACCCTGGCACGGCGCTGTGCGGTGCAAGCCATTTATCAATGGCAACTGAGCGATGCCAATCTGTCGGCGATCGAAACCCAATTTTTGAATGAATTGAAAGAGGCCAAAATCCTTTTCAGAAGATACAAGAGCGGGTACGAACTGACCGACCACGAACAAAATCTGCTCGAAGAATTGCTCGAGAAATACTGCCGCCAAAAGGAAACGGATGATCGGCACGCCGATAGACCATCGCTCGATGACCTGATCAAGCATTGCTGCGCACCGGAAATCAACACCCGTTACTTTAAAGAACTGTTGCATGCCGTGCCCGAACACCTTCACACGATCGATTCAGCGCTAAGCGAATTTGCCGATCGCCCTGTCGCCGAGATCGATCCCGTGGAACGAGCCATTCTTCGGATAAGTGGATATGAGTTGCTCTTTCGCTTGGAAGTGCCGTACCGGGTCGTGCTGAACGAAGGCATCGACCTCGCGAAACACTTCGGAGCCGCGGAAAGTCACAAATACATCAACGGCATCTTGGATCGAGTTGCCCGCAAGTGCCGTTCAGCGGAAATACAAGCAAGACATAAACCCTAACGGTTGCTCCATCATCCTTTACGTAGCGGGACTGCATGGCGCTAGGTGAATTCGAACTGATTCGCCGCTTTTTCACGGATCAACCCGTCAAACATCCATCGACGATGTTGGGCGTGGGTGACGACTGCGCTTTGCTGCACGTCGACGGCAGCCAGGCGCTGGCCATAACGACCGACACGATGGTGGAAGGCATACATTTTCTGCCCGATGTCGATCCGGAAGCGCTGGGACATAAGGTGCTGGCCGTCAATCTCAGCGATCTCGCCGCGATGGGCGCAGAGCCCAGGTGGGTTACGCTCGCGCTTACCCTTCCCCATTGCGACACGACCTGGCTCCAGAATTTCGCGAAGGGCTTTTTCGCTCTAGCCAAACGCTATGGGGTGGAGTTGATCGGTGGAGATACCACTCGCGGCCCGTTGACGATTACCGTCCAAGCACTCGGTCTTACGCCGCGAAACGGCGCTCTTTGGCGCTCCGGTGCCTGTCCCGGGGACTTGATCTATCTGACCGGCGAATTGGGAGCCGCAGGACTCGGGCTCAAGATTCGTCAAGGCCGAACCGCTATCGAAGATCGAACGGCCATTGCCCATCTGGAAAGACCGGAACCCCGCGTCGATGTGGGAATGAAGCTACGCGGCTTGGCGAGCAGCTGCATAGACGTGTCCGACGGGCTCGCCGCCGATCTGGGCCACATTTTGGAAGCCAGCGGCGTAGGCGCGGCGCTCGATTGGGAACGGTTGCCGTTGCCGAATAGGGTGCGCCGTTATGCCCGGGAGACGGGCGATTGGCGAATGCCGCTTTCGGCGGGCGACGATTACGAGCTTTGTTTCACCGTTCCGCCGGCGAATCGGGATCAGTTGGAGCGGTCCCTCGCAACCAGCGGTGTTGCGCTCGCCTTGATCGGCCGAATCGAGCCCCATACAGGACTGAGGCTTTTTAAAGACGGCCAGTCCATCGACCTTTCCCAAGACGGATATCAGCACTTTTCCCGTGATTAGTCAGACAAGAAAAATAAGATCCCATCGCCTCATCAAACCGGTGGAGGTTTTCAGCGATCCTGTGTGCTTCCTGGCATTCGGTTTCGGTTCCGGTCTTGCGCCGATCGCACCGGGCACCTTCGGGACGCTGGTCGCCATTCCGATTTACTGGCTGGCGGCCAATCTGAGCGCGCCGGTTTACGCATCACTCGTAATCGGTCTATCGATTGCCGGCATTTATATCTGCGGGCGGTGCGAACAGCGGCTTAAAGCGGAAGACCACCCCGGCATCGTTTGGGATGAGATCGTCGGCTTTCTGATCACCATGATGTTTGTGCCTCCTACCTGGGCATGGGTGCTCATCGGCTTTCTCATCTTTCGTCTCTTCGACATCTGGAAGCCTTGGCCAATTGGCATGCTCGATCGCACCGTTCACGGCGGACTCGGGATCATGCTCGACGATGCGTTGGCAGGCGTTTACGCAGCCATAGGCTTACTGTTGTTACGAACGGGATTCGGAATCTAAAGATCCGAAAAGCCTATTTCGTCACCCGCTGTAAACGTTGATTTGCATCGAAGACGCATTTACGGTATAGTATCTGAATCGACGCGGGGTGGAGCAGTCTGGTAGCTCGTCGGGCTCATAACCCGAAGGTCGTAGGTTCAAATCCTGCCCCCGCTACCAAACAAAACAAAAGCTTACTGGATTCGTCCCGTAAGCTTTTTTATTTTCGGCGGCTCACGTAGCCCGCAACAGTCCATTCACAGAAAACTCGGCCGAAGCCGGGTCTCTCATTCAGAGCATTTTTACCCTGATGGTACGGACACCGTAACGGGTGGGATTCAAGCAATCCCCCTACCCCTTTTGTAAAGGGGAATGACTCGTTGTTCCGCCTTTGTAAAAGGGCGATCGAGGGGGATTTAAATCGCCTGCCGAGAACCTGAACTCCATCGCCTCCCCCACCGTGACGTCGAACTGAAAGTGCTCTAGCTGCGCTGCGTTTTTGTGGCTTCAAGCCATTCCTTACGGAATTCGCCGAGGCGCAAAGGTTCGGAAAATCGGGCAAACTAATCAAACTATTTGTTCAGGGGATCGTATTTTCCGACGGCCGGTTCATGGTTCTTCCTTTTCCGGAGTCGGAGTAGTCTCTTCACTGGCGGATTGAGTTTCGGCCCGTTCCAGGTTCAACCCCAAAAGGCGACGCAGAATTTCTTCATCCGTCCATTCCGCCGTGTAATCGGCCCAGCCATAGGCGACGGCCAAGCCGATGTCTTCGATCAGAATGGTGCGTGGCTCGTCCGGGTAACCGGTGAAAGCGGTGTGGATTTCGATGCGGTCCCGGTCGCAGACCACCAGCAGCGGCGGGTTTTCCAGGTTGGGAGCATAGTCGGTGAGTTGCTTCAGGGCGGCCTTGAGGTCGCGTCCCGGTTTCTTGTTTTCCCAACCGAAACAGCCTCGCTTCCACACGTCGGCCCAACCGTCGCCGCCGCTCGCCTTTTTCGCACCGTATTCGAATTGGTATTCACCGGGCTTGCGTGGCTTTTCGACGCCCAACAGATCGCACAGGCCATCGAAGTGGGCTTGCGCTCCGGCCCGTTCGGTGAGGTCGTTATCTTTCCACCGGGCGATGAATTCTTGAGGTGTCATACCGTTTCTTATTCTTTATTAGGTGATTTCTTGAAAACCCAGCCTTGCTGGATGAGATTCGCGAGTAGGGCCGGAAAGGTCGAACATCGACTTCTAGAGCGTGTTATGCACTTTGGAGAAGTGGAGCGGCCTTGACGAGCATGAGGATGGCAAAGACGATAAAGTGCAAGCCCGCCAAGGTTTCGGCCAATCGTTCATAATCGCGAGCCAAGCGCCGAAACCGGGCGATCCAGCCGAATGCCGTGCTGGCGGGCGGCCGCGGCCGCCTCCTCGCCCGTGTAGCCCTGATCGACAAACGCCACTTCGACACGCTGGCCTGTAACCTGTTGAACAGATCGCGCCAGTTCCGCCACCTGGGCACGCTCGGGCTCGTTGGCCGGAGTGACCAGGAGCGCCAACAGATGGCCCAAGGTATCGACGGCCCTATGAACCTTGCTGCCCTTCTTGCGCTTGTAGCCATCGTAACCGGCCCTCACACCGCTCTCACAGCTGGATTGCAGCGTTCGCCCATCGAAGATGACGGCACGGGGCCGCGCTTTCCGGCCTTGGGCCTGGCGCAGAAGTTCTCGGAGATCGTGCACGATCGCCTCGAAGCAGCCGGCCGCGAGCCAACGCTGGGTCTGCTGATAGACGGCTTCCCACGGCGGCAGGTCATGCGGCAACAGCCGCCAGGGCGCACCGGCCCGCACCAACCAGCGCAGACCATTGAAAAGCTCGCGCAAATCGTGCTGGCGTTGGGGCGCGTCCGCCTTCATCAAGGTTAAATAAGGCACGACGAACGTCCATTCGTCGTCCGACACATCGCTAGGATAAGGTTTACGAGTCATCATGCTCGTAATAACCACTTCTCCAGCAAAAAGTTCATAACACGCTCTAAGGCAAGGATTCCCAAAGCCATTCTGTTTCAGTCAGGAGTTGGTTGTCGATCTTTTGAGATGGCCTAGCGCTTGGCTTCTGCGGCTTGAGTCACGGACAAACTCAAGTAAAGAACTTCACACGTCTCAAGACGCCTCGGTCACCCGCAAGCTCGGCGTCGCCTGCTCTAGGCAAATACGGATTGGGTGCCAAACTTTTATTACGTCTTAAACGATAAGCTATAAACTAAGTCTGGTTCGTCAGTCCCAGTGCAATAACAAATCATAATGGCTCACTTGCTCTACTTCGAAGACGACGCTTCCCTGGCGTTGCTGATAAAAACGCGTCTTGCAAAACTCGGTTATCGCATGGATATCGCCGCAAACGGCGAAGAAGGTCTGGAGAGACTGACGAGGAATCCGTATGACTTGGCAATCCTCGACTATTTGAAACCAGGAAAAAATGGATCGACCACCCTACGCGAGATGCAGGCCTTGCCGTTCGCTCCTCCCGCCGTTGTGGTCTCAGGAGTTCACGCACTGGACCTCGCTGTCGAGGCTCTGCAACTAGGCGCCGCGGATTACATCGTTAAGGATGAGCACGGGGCATTCCTCGATCTTTTACCGTCGGTCATTCAAAAAGTTCTCGACCGAGAGCGCTTGATCAAAGCCCAACAGGCATCGGAAAACCGGGATCGGATTGCCGAGATGGTGTTTCATAATGTTACCGAGGGAGTCGTGATTACCGATCCCGAAACACGCATTATCGCGATCAATCCCGCATTCAGCTCGATTACCGGTTATACGGCCGAGGAAGTCATCGGCAATACACCGTCGATTCTGAGCTCGGGGAGACACGACAAAGAGTTTTACCGGCGCATGTGGGAGACTATTGAGCTGACCGGTCAATGGCGGGGAGAAATCTGGAATAAACGGAAGAATAAAGACATTTATCCTCAGTGGCTCACCATCAACGTCGTAAGAGACGCGGAAAACCGATTGTTGAACTATATCGCGACCATTTCGGATATTACCGAACGCAAGCAAATCGAGGATCGTCTCCGCAATCTGGCTCATTACGATACGCTAACCGGGCTTCCTAACCGGGAATTGTTCAATATGCGGCTGAACGAAGCCATCACCCGGACGAGACAAAAGAATACCGGCCTCGCGTTGTTGTTCATCGATCTCGACCGATTCAAGACCATCAATGATTCGCTAGGCCATGATGCCGGCGACGAATTGCTGCGGCAGATTGGTATGCGATTGAAACAGTCGGTACGGGAAAGCGACATTACGGCGCGATTGGGCGGCGACGAATTTACGGTAATCCTGGAAAACATAACGGAGTCGCAGAAGGCCCAAATCGTCGCACAAAAGATTATCCATGCACTGAGCCAACCGGTTAACGTGCAACGCCATCAAATTTTTATCACGCCGAGTGTCGGAATTGCGTTCCACCCGTCCGATGCCACCGAGACTCAGGACTTGATCAAGAATGCCTATCGAGCCATGTATACGGCCAAGCGCGAGGGGCGCCATACCTTTAAATTCTATTCGCCCGGCATGAATGCCACGGCTCTGGAACGCCTCACATTGGAAACCCAACTGCGGTTGGCCTTAGAGAAGAATCAGTTCATCCTGCACTATCAACCGCAGATCGATCTCCAAACCGGAAGTGTCATCGGCGTCGAGGCCTTAGTTCGCTGGAATCACCCCGAGTTAGGACTTGTACCGCCGAATCAATTCATACCCTTACTCGAGGAAACCAATCTGATCCTACCGGTAGGCGAATGGGTTTTGCGGACGGGGTGCCGACAACTCGGAGAGTGGCACAAACTGGGGTTATATCCGTTACGTCTGGCCATCAATATTTCCGTGCGGCAGTATCGCCTCGATCATCTTGTTCCACTATTGGATTCCATCATCGCTGAGACGCAAGTCGATCCGACCTGCCTGGAACTGGAAATTACCGAGAGCGTCATGATCGAGAACCTCGAGGCCACGCTCCAAATTTTCGAGGCCTTCCGCAAACGAGGCATCAGAATTTCGATCGACGATTTCGGTACCGGCTATTCCTCTTTAAGCTATTTGCAACGGTTGCCGATCGACGCGCTGAAGATCGATCGTTCGTTTATCCAGAACATTCATGCGTCCTCGAGCGACATGGCGATCACCAAAGCCATCATCTCGCTGGCGCACAGTTTGGGGATCAAGGTCATCGCCGAGGGCATCGAAAATTCGCGGCATTTACACTTTCTGAAGGAAGAACGCTGCGAAGAGGGACAAGGCTTTTTTATTAACGAAGCTATGCCCGCCATGGCGTTGACCGATTGGTTGCTGAATCGTATGCCGCCTCATCAAAATATCGAGAGCATAGCAACCAGCACCTCCGAATGAGCTAAGGCGACTACCGCTTTTTCCGGTCACCCAGCGGTCACATGCGGCAGCGTGGACCGAATGCGCAGCATCAACAGCAAGAGGAATTACAGCTCAATCCATAATCGCTACCACAACCGATACCATGCCGGACGAATATGAGCAAAATATTGTGCGGCAAAGATCAATGCCTATTTATGGCAAGCTTTTTAGGAATTAAAAAAACCCAAAAAACGATGGTCGCGAAAGTCGGTTTCTACGCTCAAAAAGCCTATCCTAAAGCGCAAACCGACGCTGTCCATAACCCGATGGACAACGGAAACCTAGATACAACCAGATATAGGAAACAGAATGGTATGGCTTCGTCGAATTCGAAGAACTTTGACCGCGCTAATCGTCACTAATAAGCCAAGCTCGTTAGCAAATAAGCGTCCACTTGTCTCGCTAAAGCCAAGGTATTATCTTACCGAGTAATTAGGCTGCCATTACACCGTTCTAGCCAGGCCTCCCATACCGCATCCTGATGCTTCGGCTCCGCCCAAACTGTCTCGATCAATCCAATAGCAAGAATTAGAACTACCCGAGAGGATCCCATGCAAAATTGGAAACGACTGCTGATGTTCATCGCTGCCGCCTTGCTTGTTTTGGCGTTAGTGCTTTTGGCATCCGGCATCGCTTTGACAAATTTCATAGTGGATTTCTGGTGGCACGACGAGCTCGGCTATGGCGGATATTTTTGGCTTAAGGTTCTATATCGCTATATTTTGTCCGGCAGCGTTACTCTGTTTTTCTTCTTCATCTTCTTCTTGAATTTCTGGGCTGCCTCCCGTTATCTCGGCGTAGACGAGACGGCTTTTGCCCGATTGGGCCATACCGAAGGAACCCGCTATCGACGTTTGCTGAAGCTCTTCCAAACCGGCTCTTTGCGGGTTTACACGCCTTTATCCTTGATCTTGGCCATTCTTATCGCGATTCCGTTCTACAAGCAGTGGAATGCCGCCCTGCTGTTCTTGTTCGCTCCCGATGCCAGAATCCTCGATCCGGTATTCGGAAACGATGTCAGTTTTTACATGTTCTCCTATCCGATCTTTACGCTGATTCAAAGGGAATTGCTTATCGCATCGGTCATTGCGACGCTGGCGATTGCGCTCCTTTATTGGCTGGAGCATCGGTTGTTTCCGGGTGAAAAAAGGGAATGGCCTATCGGCGCGAGAATTCATTTAAGCGGCCTTGTCATCATCACGTCGTTGATCGTGGCGTGGGGTTTCATTCTTGAGCGCTTTAGCCTGCTGTACACGGACGTCCATGAGCCCCAGTTTTTTGGTCCAGGATTTATCGAACTCCGCTACCATTTGCCGTTAATTTGGCTATCGGTTCTGACTCTGCTCGGTGCGGTGATCGCCGGCTTGATCTATGTCCATCGCGGCAAAGGATTAACCACCGCCCTCGGTCTGGCTCTCGTTTTCGCTGCCTCTGTGGGTATTCGTCAGATTGGCTTCATTCCCGGCTTGATCGATCGGTTTGTGGTAAAGCCCAATCCGGTCAAAATCGAGCAAGAGTTCATGAAGAACAATATTGATGCGACCCTTGCCGCCTATGATCTGAACGATATCAAGACGATCGATGTCATGCCGAGTCTTCCTGACCAAGACATTCTCGATCAAGCCTTCCGCGAGCATCTGTACAACATTCCAGTCTGGGACCCCGAATACCTTGACGACGTCTATCAACAGATGCAGGGTATCCGCCCTTACTACCGCTTTCCAAACGTGGACATTGCGCGCTATGTCATCAACGGCCGGCTCGAACAGGTGAATTTGTCCGCGCGCGAAGTCAACATCACTAAGCTGCCGTCCGAGGCTCAAAATTGGGAAAACACCTATCTCCGCTACACCCACGGCTATGGCATGGTCATCACGCCTGCTGCCCAGGACGGCGAGACACCGATGAGGTGGTTTCTCCGCGATCTCGCCCTAGACTCGAACGTCGGGTTCACCACCGAGAAGCCCGATATCTATTTCGGCGAAGAGAACTTACCCTACGCGATCGTGCCGAACCGTCTCAATATTGTCGGCATTTCCAGCTTCGACGAGGCATCCAGCTATAACTATACCGGTCATGGCGGAGTACCGATTTCCTCGCTTTTCCGCAGACTGCTATTCGCGATCTATTTCCGGGATGAAAAACTGTTTTTTTCGGTCAATATCCGCGGCGACAGCCAAGCACTGTTCCACCGCAATATCGTCGATCGGATCAAGAGACTCACACCTTATTTATCTTTGGACAACGATCCCTATGCCATCGTCACGCCGACGCGGATTTACTGGATCGTTGACGCGTATACGACCTCCGGCCTGTATCCTGTTTCGAAAACGTCGATCCTCCGCTTCAATCGCGACGTGGAGGATAGCCAATTCAATTACATCCGCAACTCGGTCAAAATCGTGGTCGATAGCTTCGACGGCAACGTAGATTACTATGTCGCGAATCCGAACGATCCTATTATCCAAGGCTACCGGAAAGCTTACCCCGGCCTTTTCAAGGACATGAACACTATGCCGCCAGCGCTCAGAGAACAAGTGCGTTATCCCAAGGACATGTTCACGACGCAGATGAGCATCTACGCCCGGTATCATCAAACGGATCCGGCCCTGTTCTTCCAACAAGCTGAGACTTGGGATTTCGCTAAGGTCAATGATTCTGTCATGAAGCCTTTTTACTTCACGACTTATCTGTTGGAAGGCCTTCGCGAGCCGGAAAATTTCGTCCTGATCAATCCGATGACGCCCATTGGACGTAGCAACCTCAGCGTGTTGGCGGTCGCGGGCACGCCTACCATCAGAGAGCGTGCCGAATACTCCAAGGAGATCGTCCTCTACCGATTCAGCCGCGAGGTTCAGGTCGAAGGGCCGTCTCAAGTGAGTGCCCTGATCGACCAAGATCCGGAGATCGCGAGACAGTTCGCTCTTTGGGATCAAAAAGGATCGCACGTGCTGCGTGGCCGTATTATCGTCGTGCCCGTAGGACGATCGGTCTTGTATGTTCAGCCGGTTTACATCGTCTCGACCGGTACTACGAGAATCCCGGAACTACAGCGCATCATTCTGTCGATGGGGAATGTCGTCATCATGGATGCGTCGTTGGAAAAGGGAATGGAAAGACTCCAACAACGGCTCAGAGAAGTAAGACCGCAAATACCGCCTCGTCCTCCGACAGCGCCCGCGGAGCCACCGGCACCATTGCCTGAAATCAGGCCAATAAGTTAGAAAATTGATAAACGGTAAAAAGCAGCGCTGGGAGCGGCAGCGAAAGGAATCGCTGCCGTGATCAACCTCTGTGACGAATCTTGCGGGGAAAAGAACAATAGACGGTTATGGAGTTTCAGGCGCGAGTTCGGTGGGTAAGGATAATTCAGGTTCCTCAGTCGCCTTCGTCTTAACCGGTGCCGTAGTTTTAACCTCGGACTGAGGCAATAACTCAGGCAAAGCAGGAAGTCCATCCTCCGTATCACCGGGAACAGTGGGTAAAGCTTCCGTTCCAGACTCGGCCGCTTCCGGAGCATCGTCCTCTTCCACAGTCTCTAAGGTGTCCAGCTTATCTTCAAAAGTGGAGCCGGTATCGAGCGAAACCAGGCATCTCTCCGGCAACGCCAATTTGTGTTCAGCCTCGGTGAACACGATTTTTAAGACTCCTTTTAAAGAACGCGATCCGGCAACCAAGTATTGTTTCTTAACCGAATAATCCAATAACGCCGAATCCACTTGATCGCCCACGGTAAATTCCAAAGGCGTTGCGATGGCATCATCCGAGCGACCTTGTGAGAAAAAAGTTTCCAGCTTCAATTGATCGCCACTCGGAACGCCAACACCGCTGCCTGTAGTGAAAAAACCCTGTAACTTGGCGCGCGCCATGATCTTTCCATTGATACCTGGAGGAAATTCATGCTCGAATTTGATCACCACCTCCTGTTTTACCGGCGGCTTGGCAACAAAGATGGCATTGGCAATGCTGACCGAATTCTGCCGCGACGAGTTGTAGCAAATTCTGGGGATTTGGCCGGGTTTATCAGCCTCGATTCGTACACCTCGGTAATCGCCGGCGATATCGACACAGCTTTCGCCGAGCGCTTCCGGCTCAAGTCGGGTGCCCTGAATATCAACCACTAGTCCCGAAGAAACACCGGGCAAGAAAGACAGTAAAATGAACGAGGCGGATAAACTTTTGTTCCAAGGCATTGATGTTCCTCTAGTCGATTTCGTATCCCACGACACTGCCGGGCACTGCGAGCGTCATGACCTGGGATGTCAGTGACTCGAAATATAGCAAGCTTCGCGTGAATGTCTCCAGTGAAACACGCTCAAAAAAGTGCGAGTACATCGCGATGCGTGAAAGACCTTTTAAAGAATAGCTCTCGACCCACTCGGTAATTTGGCATGACGGACATCATTATCATCGGCGGCGGCGTTATCGGACTGATGACAGCACGCGAACTCATGAAATCGGGCGCTCGTGTCCTCATCCTTGAAAGGCAGACGATCGGTCGTGAGTCCTCTTGGGCAGGCGGCGGGATACTGAGTCCGCTCTATCCCTGGCGAGCCGCGGAACCGATTATTCAACTGTGGCTTCGAAGTCATGCGGAATATCCGAGGCTGGCCGAAATCCTACAAACCCGTACCGGAATCGATCCGGAATGGCGAAGGAGCGGGTTATTGATTGCCGACTGCAAAGACGAGCGTCTCGCCGAGACTTGGTGCCAAAGCCATGAGGTGGCATACGAGCGGCCCGATCTCGCGCAGTTCCGTGCACTGGAGCCTTCCGTGCAATTTACTCCGAGCTCCCCCATATTCCTGCCCGAAATCGCTCAAGTCAGAAACCCGAGATTACTCCGTGCGTTAGAGTTAGAACTGCTCGCCGATGGCGCACAGATTTTCGAATACCATGCGGTTACCGAGATAGCCACGAACGGCACAAACATCAATCACGTCAGTGCCGGAGATAAAACCTATTCCGCCGACCAATACGTCATTACCGCAGGTGCATGGTCAGGCATGATGAGCGATCAATTTTTTCCCTCGCCGCACTTGCATGTCGAGCCGGTGAGAGGACAAATGATTATCTTCTCGGCTGAGCCGGGCTTACTTAGGCATGTGATTCTTAATCAAGGGCATTACCTGATCCCTCGAAGTGATGGAAGGATTTTAGCGGGCAGTACCTTGGAATATGCAGGTTTCGACAAAAGCATTACGGAAACCGCCCGCAGCGAGCTTTTGGAGTTCGCCTATACCGTGCTCCCGGCACTTCGATCCTACGCCGTCGAAAAACACTGGGCTGGGCTGCGCCCCGGCTCACCTACAGGTATCCCCTATATCGGCCGACATCCGGCAATCCAGAATTTATATTTTAATTGCGGTCACTTCCGTAACGGATTTGCCATGGCACCCGCTTCAGCCCATCTCTTGGCTGACCTCCTCCTTGCCCGCACACCTAACATTGCTCCGGCGCTTTATTCTCTTACTGCAGAACACTGATACCTTGTCTGATCGGCGCAAATTTTCTTATAATGGTTTTTTATGCCGGTGTAGCTCAGTCGGTAGAGCAGCACATTCGTAATGTGCGGGTCGTAGGTTCAAATCCTATCACCGGCTCCATAAATTCAAAGGCTTGCAGCAATGCAGGCCTTTTTTATTTTAAGCGGACGATCATGGCCTGACGCTTTACGGCGCCTGTCTGGAACTGGCCGTCCGGCTTGATCTCCCGCGCACCACCTTCGATCAGCCCCTGAAACCGCGGCACAATGATTTTCGGGCTGGCTACGTCCCCGCTTTCTTGATGAAGCCGCCAAATAGGGATGGGCACGGACCACCGTGCTGTCAATCAACAGATGTTGCAGGTCCGGATCGTGCGAATGAGCCTGGAAGTCGGTCCAGACGCCACGCTTTTGCCAACGGGCAAACCGCTTGAACACACTGTTCCACACCCCGCGTTCGGTGGGCAACAACCGCCACCGCGCGTGGCGCCGCTCTGCTCCCCAGCACCGCATTCAAAAAGGACCGGTACGCCTGGACATTCCCGACCTGAACATGGGGGTGGGTCAGGAGAAAGGGCAGAATCAATGTCCATTGCTCATCAGTCAGGAGAGGTCGATCCACGGCTTACCGCAAAATCGGCAACCCTCTGACCTATATCCCTGAAATGTCAACAGAACCTAAAACCATAACGTTAATCAGGAATTCTGCTATAACTATTTCTTATATAAAAATAATAAATTAACGGAGTATTGCATGCGAAACCTGACGTTGTACCAATCCGACAACCATCGATTCGTCCTGTTGAACGAGACGGATCCCGGCGAGGAGGAGGGTGTTCGGTCCAACCAGTATCTGGTGGTGCACGACGGTCAGGGCGCATTATTGGATCCGGGCGGATTCGGCGTGATGCCCAGAGTACTGGTGGAAATGCTGCGCCATATACAGCCCAAGGATATTTCCGCCATCGTCCTGTCCCATCAGGACCCGGACATCGTCGGCGGGCTTTCGACTTGGCTGGAGATGGTGTCGGCGCCGGTCTACGTATCGCGCATCTGGGTTCGCTTCCTTCCCCATTATGGCATCAAGAGCATCAGTCGCTTTGTCGGCATACCCGACGAGGGCATGAATCTCGAACTCGGCTCCGACTTTAGGCTGGAACTGGTGCCGGCCCATTTTCTCCATTCGGAGGGCCAGTTCAATGTCTACGATCCGGTGTCGAAAGTACTCTTTAGCGGCGACATCGGCGCGGCCATGCTGGCTGAAAACGAAGATTATGAATTCGTCGATGATTTCTCCGCGCATCTGCCCCACATCGAGTGGTTCCACCGCCGTTACATGGGCTGCAATCGCGCCGCCCGGGCCTGGGTTGAAACCGTATCGCGCTATGACATCGATTTTATCGCGCCCCAACATGGTCCGATCTACCGGGGACAGGCAGTTCAGGATTTTCTAGACTGGTTCCGCGACCTTAGATGCGGAGCGGATCTGATGTCTGCCGGCGGCGTATTTTCCCTGGGAGAGGTACGGTGAACGGCATCTCGAATGAGTTCAGCCCTTCCAACGGAAGGGAGTTTGCGCGCGAGGTCGACATGGACGGCCTGCGGGTCTCGGTCATGGAGCGTTTCGCTGCCCTATCGGAAAGTCAGGCTCGCACCAAGTTTTTTGCCGAATCCATCACCAGCATGATTCGGGATGTCCATCACCGCGCCATTCGTGCGATTGAGCGGATGCGCGAACTGGAACACCTACCTTGCGAAATCGCCTCGCAGCTCGATGACATGCGTGTCAGTTGCTCCAAACTGCAACAGGCCATCGATCTGCTGGCCGACGAAAGGTCACGGCAGTGGCACAAGAATGGTCAGTTCATCCGGGACACGATGATGGATTTCCAAGGCACCATGGACGAATTATCCAAGGTGCTCATCGACAAGAGCCTGCTCGAACGCCAGAGCCGGGTGCTGGGAAGCATCATTCTCTCCCACGAGCGCATCTCCCAATGGAAGGACTTCGTGCAGGAGATCCTCCACGATTTCCACGCCATCTTTCCCTTCGATTTCTTCTACACCGCGTTTGCCGAGGAACACTCGCTGAGCCTGTATCTTTATTTCATGGGCCACTATTCGGCTGAGTCCCGTGCCGTGGCCCGCAACAGACTGTCGGTGAGAATGCTGCAAGAATTGCATTTGCCCACCGATATCCCGCTGGACATCGAGGAGTTTCAAGTCTTGCCCAGCCACGGTCCCGATGTCTGCGACGGCTCCGCTATCGACATGATCACCGTCGCCGTTCCCGAGCACACGCCACGGCTCTCCGGGCTGCTGGGCATTGCCTTCGCCACCACGCAACAGCAGACCCCGCAGGAAACGAGCATCATCCGTTCCATACTCGCGGTGATGGTGATGGTGGTGGGTTCCAGCCGGGTGTTATCCCGCACCCTGTCCGAACTGGAATACTACTCGATCCACGATCCGCTCACAGGGCTGTACAACCGCCGTCAATTCAATGCCATGCTGGAGTATGAAACAGGGCGGTCGGAACGGCATCACCACGTGTTCTCCATCCTCCTGATCGATCTGGACGACTTCAAGAGTATCAACGACTCATACGGCCATCCCACGGGAGACGACGTACTCTGCACCTTGGGCAATTTGCTGGATGCGCACACGCGCAAGGGCGACATCGCCAGCCGACTTGGTGGCGACGAATTCGCCATCCTCTTGCCGGAGACCCCTCCAGAAGGCGCTTACGCTTTCGGCGAAAAAATCCGCCATCTGATCCGTTATACCCGCTTCGAAAGCAGCGACCACCGTTTTTTTCACGTCACCGCTTCGATTGGCGTCGTCAGCTACCCACGGGATGCCTGCGAGCCTAACGATCTCATCGCGGGCGTCGATACTGCCATGTACGGCGCCAAGCGTTGTGGAAAGGACTTGGTTTATGCGCTGGATCACGTCGGCGATCAATTGCAGTCCGCTCGCGACAAGCGCGACTTGGTGGAGACATTGCGCCAAGCCTTGGCCGAACGGCGCATCGTGCCCTACTTCCAGCCCATCGTGGATACCCATACGGGGGCCGTGTACGGGTATGAAACGGTCGCCAGGCTCATCCGGGAGGACGGCAGCACGCTGGCGGCCGGCAGCTTTATCGAAACCATCGAAAAGTATGGACTGAGCTGGGATCTGGACCGTAGCATCATCGACCAATGCTTTCGGGTCATGCGCGAGTCCCTAAAACCGGGCGACACCACTCGTTTTTTCGTCAATCTCTCCGTACAGGAAATTCAGGGGCGCGGCATTCTCACGTTTGCCGAGAGGCTGTGTGATGAACTGGGTGTTTTGCCCGCCAACGTGGTATTCGAGATCACCGAACGGGACGCGATCAGCGACATGTCCCACATGCGGAAATTTCTGAGCAGTCTCAGCAAGAGCGGTTTCGCCTTCGCATTGGACGACTTCGGTAGCGGCTACAACTCCTTCCACTACCTGCGGGATCTCCGTTTCGAATACGTCAAGGTCGATGGCATCTTCGTCCGCAACATCGTGACCTCCAAGGTGGACTACGCCTTGGTCGACAATCTGACGAAACTGTGCCGGGACCTTGGCATCCTGACCATTGGCGAATACGTCGAATCGGCGGAAATTCTGAGCGCCATCCGCGACATGGGGATCGATTATGCCCAGGGTTACCACATAGGCATGCCTCGACCGGATCTGAACCCGGCTCGGCAATGGCCGGAAGTTTTCGGCCGCTGATCTATGATCTGGCAAGAGTTTTCCGGACACAAAGTCAGGCCGCTTTTCGGTGCTGTTGATCGAACTCGACGGAGTTCGATAACCGAGCGTCGAATGTTTGCGCTTTAGGTTTAAAACACTTCGATGTATTCGAAGATCTCCTGCTTGGCTTGCTCCCGGGTCTCGAAACGGCGGTAATGGACCCGTTCGGATTTGAGCGTACTAAAGAAGCTCTCGGCCGGCGCATTGACGCTCCCAGCAGTTGCCCTTGCGACTCATGCTGCAGACGTAGCCCTGGTCCTTCAGTAGTGCCTGGATCGGTGTGGACCAGCAGGCCTTTCCCAGGCCGGCGCCGCCAGCGGGCCATGTGCAGGGCATCAATGACCAAATCGGCCGTCATCCAGGCCGACATGGCCCAACCTACCACCTGGCGTGAGAACAGGTCCAGAAACACCGAGAGAATAGAGCCAGCCTTCGCCGGTGGCTACGTAGGTGATGTCGCCGACATAGACCCGATCCGGCTCAGCCACCTGAAACTGCCGATCCAGGTGGTTCGGCACCACCGGCAGGTTGTGGTTGGAGTTCGTAGTCGCTCGAACCCGCCAGCGGGTCTTGCCGTGCAGCGTCTGCTGGCGCATCAAACGCCCGATCCGGGCACGACTGACCTGCTGCCCCTGCTTACTCAAGGTATCCTGGATACGTCGGGTGCCATAGGTCTGGCGACTGGCCTCAAAGGCTTGCGCGATCTGCGCCCCCGACTGCCGATCCGCCCGACGGCGAGGACTTTCGGGGCAACTCAGCCACTCATAGAACCCACTGCGGGACACTTCGAAAACCCGACACATCCGGCTCACCGAAAAGACCGCTTGATGCGCTTGAATAAAGGCGTACTTCACGGGGCATTTTTCGCGAAGTACGCCGCCGCCTTTTTTAAGATGTCGCGCTCCTCTTTCAGGATTGATACCTCGCGCCGCAGACGCTTCAGCTCCTCATACAGAGGTTCAGCGCTCGCGGTTTTCTCGGCATCCGGGGGCCGCGTCCCTTGATGCTGTGTGACCCAGCCGTACAGGGTATCCTTGCTCAATCCCAGCTCCCTGGCTGTCTGCGACATGGGGCGCCCGGATTCCAGGGCCAGCTTTACCACCGACGCTTTAAATTCTGCCGTATAAGTCTTGGGCTTTGGTTTTTCGCTCATGCTGACACACACCTCTCAATGATTTCGTCACAGTTTGACGTTGTGTGTCCGGGATAGTCTAGCCAGATCATTACCCGCAGGCGAAGAAAATCCGGATGGTCCAGGACAACCTGAACACGCAAGCCTGTACGAGGCCTTCCCGCCCGCCAAGGCACGGCGGCGGCTGGACAAGATTGAGTGGCACTACACGCCCAAGCATGGCAACTGGGTGAATATGGTGGAGACCGAGATCAACATCATGAATAGTCAGTGCCTGGATGGCCGATTGGACAGTCAGGAGAAGATCGCGGCCGAAGTCGCCGCCTGGGAAAGCCAACGAAACGCGCTGAAGGCACGCATTCACTGGACCTTCACCCTCGCGGCGGCACGGCAAAAACTACGGAAACTCTACCCGTCAAATGAAGATGGATGACCCACTAGTACCTCAACCGACCTGATTTGACAGAACTCAATGTGGGTCTGGAAGCTCCCAAGAGAAAGGCTGTAGTTTTGGGAGCTCACCGCGATGTGGTCGTATATCGTCCGTTTATCCGAACCCGAACGT
>Ga0196972_1000278_pt1 | contig 34078 bp, 28 predicted proteins | sample S1v_2013CmetaG_FD_148618 | JGI IMG/M metagenome (GOLD analysis project Ga0196972, IMG submission 148618) | Soil microbial communities from Anza Borrego desert, Southern California, United States - S1+v_20-13C | ecosystem: Environmental > Terrestrial > Soil > Desert | place: USA: California...
GAGCGCGAGCGCGCCGATGCCGGCCCACATCGGCGTGCGGGTATTGCCGGTGCTGCGCAGGGCGGCGCCGAGCGTCGCGGTGACGGCGGTGAGCGGCGCGAAGGCAGCGCTCCAGAGCAGGAACACGGCGGCGGCATCGGCGACCGCCGCATCGGGGCTCATCGCCCGCGCCAGCGGCACGGCGCCGAACGCGGAAAGACAAGCCAGCGGCAGCGTCAGCGCCACGCCGAACAGCACCGCCATGAAGACCGGGCCGCGCGCAGCGCGCAGCCGGCGCGCGCCGCTGTATTGCGCGACCAGCACGGCGGTGCCGCTCGCCAATCCGGCCAGCACCATGCCGAGCACGAAATGCAGGCGCCCGACCAGGCCGACGCCGGCCAGCGCCGCCGTGCCGAGGCCGCTGACCATGAAGGTATCGACCAGGCCGAGCGCCGACGACAGCAGGATCTGGAGCGTCACCGGTCCGCCGAGCCGCCACAGCGTGACGAGCGCTGCCCGATTCGAATCGGGCAGTGCGAGCGGCGCGGCTGCGCCGGCGTTGATTTCCATGGTGCTCGCCAACGCTATCTCCGCACGAAGACGACGGCGCTGCGCGCCGGGATGTCGAAGCGGCCGCTGCCGGCGTCGTAGCGCGCCGCCTGCGCCGGGCGCTTGTCGGCGGCGTTCGCCGCGACATGCACCGGATGCAATTCGTAGCGCTTGCCCTTCTCTTCCTCGATCGCGATGGCGTGCGGCGTCTTGTCGACGTTGATGAAATAGACCAGTTCCCCGAAGCCGGCGCCGGCATAGCCTGCGCCGTCCAGGTGCGCCGCGATCACGGCCGGGTTCTGGCGCGCGCCGGTATTGTAAAAACGCAGCCGGCGCCGGATATCGTCGGCGCTGCGCAGGCGGAACAGCGTGGAGCTGGCGCGGATCTTGAGCAAGTCGCGGAACATGTCGCGCGCCAGGGCGATCTCCCTGGCGCCCGGCTTGATCGACGGATTCGCGAGCAGCGGCTTGATGATGGCGTAATCGGCGCCGTTGTCGCGCTTGGGCGGCGCGCCGGTGCCGAAGTAATTGTCGCGGTAGCTCCAGTCGATGCGGTTGAACCAGTCGCCGGAGTCGTAACTGTTGCGGTCGAGCGATTTCGAGCGCAGCGTGTCGATGCCGGCATGGTAATAGGCCACGCCCTGGCTGAAGGCGACGATGGCGACGCCCAGCATCTGCACGCGGACGCGGTCTTCGCGGCTGACGGCGAGCGGCAGCTTGAAGACGTTGATGTCGAACAGCGTCTGGTTGTCGTGGTTCTCGACATAGTTGACCACTTCGCCCGGCTGGCTGACGTAACCGGCCGGCTGGTCGCCGCCGTAGACGATGTCTTGCAGCGGGAGTTGGACGTCGCGGTGGGTGACGAGACGGTAGTCGCGGATCGAGCCCGCGAGGCCGACGCGGATCAGGTCGGCGCTTTGCATCAGGTCGGTCACGGGGCGCTTGCCGGACGCCGCGTTGGGATCGGTCACGAGGCCGTTGATATAGCCCTGGTTGCGGACCAGGTCCAGGCCCGACTCGGCCGCGCCGCCGCCGCGCGCCGCATCGCGCGCGCGGTCGCTGAAGGTGCCGATGCCGGAACCGTTGAGCGACAATTGCGACGCCTGCACGAAACGCGCGCCGTCGGCCACTTCGCCGAAATTCCAGCCCTCGCCGATCAGGTTCACATGGCTGCCGCGCGCCGCATCGACTTTCGCTTGCAAGGCTTCCATCGTCGCGCGCGGCTGGTGCGCCATCAGGTCGAAGCGAAAGGAATCGATCTTGTAATGCCTGGCCCACAGCACGGCCGAATCGATCATGAGCTTGCCCATCATCATGTTCTCGGTCGCGGTGTTGTCGCAGCAGGTCGATCGTTCGACCGCGCCGGCGGCATCGAGACGATGGTAGTAGCCGGGCACGATGCGGTCGAGCACCGATTTTTCCTGCTGGCCCGAGGCCGCCGTGTGGTTGTAGACCACATCCATGCCGACCCGCAGGCCGGCGCGATGCAAGGCCATCACCATGCGGCGGAATTCGATGATACGCCGGGCGCCGTCGGCGGCATCGCTGGCATAGCTGCCTTCGGGCGCGCTGTAGTGGTAGGGGTCGTAACCCCAGTTGAAGCAATCGCGGTCGGCGGCCTGGGCCACGGCCGCCTGTTGCGCCTCGCTATCGGGCGCGCCGGCGACGGCCGGCGTCGCGCATTGCGTTTCCGGCACCGTCGCCAGATCGAACACCGGCAGCAGGTGCACGTCGGTCAAGCCGGCCGCGGACAAGGCGCGCAAGTGCTTCATGCCGTTCGATCCGGACTCGGTGAAAGCGAGATACTTGCCGCGATGGCGGCGGCTGACCGTCGGATCGTTGATCGAGAAGTCGCGCACGTGCAATTCATAGATGACCATGTCGGTCTGCGCCCGCACCTTGCGCGGGGCGGCGCTCTTGTCCCAGCCGGCCGGCTTCAAGGCGGCGGCGTCGAGATCGGCGATATAGCTGCGCTTCGAATCGGCGGCGAGGCTGACCGAATACGGATCGGTGACCAGGTTGCGCACCAGGCCGGCATTGCGCGCGAAGACATCGACCGCATAGCGGTAATACTTGCCCGATAGATCGGCCGGGCGCGCGGCGGACCAGATGCCGGTGGCATCCTCGCGCCGCATTTCCTCGATGGCGGTGGCGGCGCCGTCCGCGCTGTCGTACAGGCAAAGCGCGACGCGCCGCGCGGTCGGCGCCCATAGCCGGAAACGCGTTTCCCCGGCCGCAGGCGTAGCGCCGAGGCCGTCCGCCGCACCGGCCGCCGCATAGAGATCGTCGAGCGCGCCGGCGGCTTGGAGATAGGTGGCGGCGCCCACTTCGCCGGCATCGTTTTCATGCACCAGCAGCAGTTGCCGGCGGTGCAGTTCGGGCAGGCGTTCGAGATCGGCATCCTTGAGCGCCAGCACGATGCCGGCCGCCAGGTACTTGAAGCGCGCAGCGGCGGCGGGCGGCACCTGGCCGGTATGGAGATCGAGCGCCAGCGAGCCGTCCGCGCCGCCGACCTTGGCGCCTTCCGCAGCCGTGAGGCGGCCGTCGGCGGAATGGTAGAGCTTGAAGCGGCCGGCGGACGCGGCGATGCCCGGCCACTGGATCAGTTGCCGGTTCAGCCAGACGCCGCGCGCCTCGCCGCCATGCGCGGCTTCGCGCAGCATGGTTTGAAAGCCGCCATTGCAAGCGTCGAGCGGCGGCGCGGCGTGGGCTGGCGCGCCGCCGGCGCCGAGCACGGCCAGGAGCAGAATGCCCGGCAACGAAAGACGCGCCGCCCGCCCGGACGGCAAGCCGGCCCTACCGCGAATCCGCGCCGCCCGGCCGTTATCGCCCTGCAAGAACTCCGTCCCCATTCCCCTGCTCCTCCTCGTCGTCCCGCCGTCTGCGGCATGTAGCTCCATGAGCAATATTAGTGTAGCATGACTACAAAAATTGCTTGCGTTCGTTAGATTTCTCTATGCAAACTGGGGGATTACGGTTGCAAGCCTAATAACAATTTATGTAGTTTGTCTACATAATATATGGAGACCCGCATGCGTATCGCGCCGGATAGCGTCCGCCCCATCCTGCCCCGCTTCGCTGCCGTTTGCGCCGCCATGACGTTTTCGCTGGCGGCGCAAGCCGGCGCCAGGCCTGCCGCGCCGACCATCGATACCCGTCCGGTGCCGGCCGCCGATCCCGGCAGCACACTGCCGGAAGGCTGGCAATACGGTGCCTTCATGGAAATCTTCGTGCGCGGTTACCAGGACAGCGACGGCGACGGCATCGGCGACCTGCGCGGCCTGACCCAACGGCTCGACTATTTGAAAGACCTCGGCATCAAGGGCATCTGGCTGATGCCGATCACGGCCAGCGACGATCACGACCACGGCTACGCGACCACCGATTTCCGCCGGCTCGAGCCGGCCTATGGCAAACTCGCGGACTTCGATCGCTTCCTGAAGGAAGCGCATGCGCGCGGCATCGGCGTCATCATCGATTACGTCGTCAACCACAGCGCGCGCGCCCATCCGCTGTTCGCCGAGGCGGCGCGCGGCAAGCAATCGCGCTACCGCGACTGGTTCGTCTGGCAAGAGCAGGCCCCGGCGGGCTGGGATATCTGGGGCAAGAATCCGTGGTATCCGGCGGCCGGCGGTCCGGCGGCCGGCGCTCCGGCGGCCGCCGGCACTCATTATTTCGGCACCTTCGGCCCGCACATGCCGGACTTCAACCTGCGCAATCCGGATGTCGTCGCGTATCACAAGGACAGCCTGCGCTTCTGGCTCAATCGCGGACTCGACGGCTTCCGCCTCGATGCGGTGCCGCACCTGATCGAGAACGACGCGCGCGACTGGAACGACCAACCGGAAAGCCGCAAGCTGACCGGCGAACTGCGCGCGCTGATCCAAGGCTACAAGCGCCGCCATGTCGTGTGCGAAGCGACCGCCAATCCGCAAGCCTATGCCGCGCCCGACATCTGCGGCAGCGCCTTCGCCTTCGGCCATGAGCACGCCATCGTCGAAGCGGCGCGCGGCAAGCCGGAAGCGATCCGCAAAGTCGCCGACTACTTCGTCACCGCGCCGCGCGGCATGGCGACCATGATTTCCAACCACGACATCTTCGCCGGCGAACGCCTGTGGGACCAGGTCGGCGGCGACCTAGCGCAATACAAGCTGGCGGCCGCGACGTATCTGCTGCAGCCGGGCACACCCTTCATCTACTACGGCGAGGAGATCGGCATGGCCGGCGTGAAAGGCCTGGAAGGCGATGCGCCGCTGCGCACGCCGATGAGCTGGAGCGCCGATCCGGACAACGCCGGCTTCACGCGCGGCCGGCCGTTCCGCCCGCTGTCGCCCAACGCCGCGACGCAGAACGCCGCCGCCGAGAGCGGAAAGCCGGACTCCATCCTGGCGTTCTACAAGGCGATGCTCAAGCTGCGCAATACTTATCCGTCGATCGCGCGCGGCAGCTACGAGGCGCCGTTCGTGCACGGCAGCGTGATGGGATACCAGCGCAAGTTCGGCAACGAGAACACGCTGGTGCTGATCAATTACGGAACGACACCCGGCTTCGTCGATGTCGCCGCGCTGCCGTCGAACGCGATGCTCGCGCCCGCCTATCCGCGAAGCGCCGGCCTCGTTCCGATCGGCGCCTCCGGCCATGCGCTGATCGCGATCCAGCCGCAATCGGTCATGGTGTTTTCCGTGCGGCGTTGACGAGACCGGCATGCGATTGCGCTCTCCACGCATTTTGCCTTTCGGTTCGCTGCTGTCCGGCTGCGCGCTGGCCGTGCTGCTCGCCGCCTGCGGCAGCGGCGGCGGCGGTACGGCGGCGACTCCTGCCGCGGCCGCCGCGCCGAACGATTCCGGCACCGCCCTGCCGGCAGTCGACGTCGGCGCCGTCGCGGCGGCCGACCCCGGCAGCACGCTGCCGGAAGGCTGGCAACACGGCGCCTTCATGGAAATCTATGTGCGCGGCTACCAGGACAGCGACGGCGACGGCCACGGCGACTTGCGCGGATTGACGCAGCGGCTCGATTACCTGAAAGACCTCGGCATCAAGGGTATCTGGCTGATGCCCGTCACCCAAAGCCAGGACCGCGACCACGGCTACGCCGTCGCCGACTACCGCGCCATCGAGGCCGACTACGGCACGCTGGCCGACTTCGACGAATTCGTGAAGCAAGCCCATGCGCGCGGCATCGGCGTCGTCATCGATTACGTGATGAACCACAGCGCCGCCCGCCATCCCTTGTTCCTGCATGCGCGCGCCGCGCCCGGCAATGCCTATCGCTCCTGGTACGTGTGGCGCGACAGCGCGCCCGGCGGCTGGCGCGTCTTCGGCGGCGATCCCTGGCGCGCGACGGCGAACGGCGCCTACTTCGCCGCGTTCTGGGACCAGATGCCGGACTTCAACCTGCGCAACACCGACGTCGTGGCCTGGCACAAGAGCAACCTGCGCTTCTGGCTCAATCGCGGCGTCGACGGTTTCCGCTTCGATGCGGTCGGCAACCTGGTCGAGAACGGGCCGTCGGCCTGGCAAAACCAGCCCGAGAATTACGCACTGATGAACGACATCCGCGCCACGATCGCGGGCTACCAGCGCCGCTACCTGGTGTGCGAGGCGCCCGACGATCCGCTCGGCTTCGCCGCGCCCGCCGCCTGCGGCAGCGCGTTCGCCTTCGGCCATCAGCATGCCATCGTCGATGCCGCGCGCGGTTCGCCTACCGCGATTGCGGCCGTCGCCGATTACTTCAAGAACGCGCCGGCCGGCATGGCGACGATGGCATCGAACCACGACAGCTTCGCCGGCGCGCGCCTGTGGGACCGCGTGAACGGCGATCTCGCGCAATACAAGCTGGTCGCCGCGGCCTACCTGCTGCAGCCGGGCACGCCCTTCATCTATTACGGCGAAGAGATCGGCATGGCCGGCGGCCTTGGCCTCGCGGGCGATCCCGCGCTGCGCGCGCCGATGAGCTGGAGCGCCGATCCGGACAACGCCGGCTTCACGCGCGGCAAGCCGTTCCGCGCGTTGGCGGCGAACGCGGCCGCGCAGAATGTCGCGGCCCAGGCGAACGACGCGCGCTCTCTGCTATCGTTCTACAAGGCGATGCTGGCGCTGCGCAACACGCGCCCGTCGCTCGCGCGCGGCAGCTACGAGGGAGCCTTCGCCGCCGGCGGCGTGCTCGGCTTCCGCCGCAAGCTGGCCGGCGAGACGACGCTGGTGCTGATCAATTACGGCACGGCGGCAGCCAGCGCAGAGCTCGACGGCCTGGGCGCGAACGCGACCTTGCGCGCCCTCCATCCGGTAGACGCCGGCAGCGTCGGCGCCGATGCGGCGGGCCAGGCCCGGATCGCGCTCGCGCCGCAATCGGTTCTCGTGTACTCCTTGCAACCCTGACCTTCAAACGACATGAAAAAACTCCTGCGTTTCACGATGGCCGCATTCGCGACGGCGCTGTTTTGGGCGCATGCCCCGCTCCACGCCGAGCCGGCCTACAAGATCGAACACCTGGAACCGGCCTTCTGGTGGACCGGCATGCACAGCAAGCAATTGCAATTGCTGGTGCACGGCAAGGAGATCGGCGCGCTGAGCCCCGCGCTCGATTATCCCGGCGTCACGATCAAGAACGTGATCCGGGTCGCCAACAAGAATTACCTGTTCATCGATCTCGAGATCGGCGAACAAGCCAAGCCCGGCGAATTCGCGCTGCGCTTCAGCGCCCAAGGCAAGGAAGTGCTGCGCCACGGCTACCGGCTGCTGGCGCGCGAAGCCGGCTCGGCCCAGCGCAAGAGTTTCACGCCGGCCGATGCCATCTACCTGGTGGTGCCGGACCGCTTCGCCAACGGCAACCCGGCCAACGACAGCGTCGCCGGGCTGGCCGACAAGGCCGACCGCAAGCATCCGGGCGGCCGCCACGGCGGCGACCTGCAGGGCTTGGGCGCGCGCCTCGACTACATCGCCGGCCTCGGCTTCACCATGATCTGGCCGACGCCGGTGGTGCAGAACGACAATCCGACCTATTCCTATCACGGCTACGGCATCACCGACTTCTACAAGGTCGACGAGCGCTTCGGCAGCAACGAGGAATACCGGCGCCTGATCGCGGCGGCCAAGGCAAAGGGCATCGGCTTCATCCATGACGTGGTGCTCAATCACATCGGCATCGGCCACTGGTGGATGAAGGACTTGCCGACGCCGGACTGGATCAACTACGGCGCCAAGTTCGTCCCCACCAATCATGCGCGCACCGTCCACCAGGACCCGTATGCCTCGAACGAGGACCGCGAACGCATGACCGGCGGCTGGTTCGTCGATTCGATGCCGGACCCGAACCAGCGCAATCCGCTGGTCGCGAACTACCTGATCCAGAACAGCATCTGGTGGATGGAATACGCCGGCTTCTCCGGCATCCGCGTCGATACCTATCCGTATTCGGACAAGGCCTTCCTCGCCGCCTGGTCGCGCCGCATGATGGAGGAATACCCCAACCTCAACATGACCGGCGAGGAATGGTCGGGCAACCAGGCGATCGTCTCCTACTGGCAACGCGGCAAGAAGAACCACGACGGCTACGTCTCGCACATGCCGAGCATGATCGATTTCCCGCTGCACGACGCCGTGCGCGACAGCCTGGGCGCGGAAGAGCAATGGAACGCCGGCCTCGTCCGCCTCTATGAAGCGCTGGCCAACGATTTCCAGTATCCCGATCCCGGCAATCTCGTGATCTTCCCCGGCAACCACGACACCAGCCGCATCCATTCGGCGCTCGGCGAAGATATCGCCCTGACCAAGATGGCCTACATCTACTTCGCGACAATGCGCGGCATACCGCAATTCTTCTACGGCGACGAGATCCTGATGAAGAGCCCGAAGCAGCGCGACGACGGCATCGTGCGCAGCGACTTCCCCGGCGGCTGGCAAGGCGATGCCGTCGATGCCTTCACCGGCGCGGGACTGGATGCGCAGCAGCGGGACATGCAGCAATTCGTGCGCAAGCTCCTCAACTGGCGCAAGACCGCCAGCGCCATCCAGCGCGGCAAGATCATGCATTACGCGCCCGACAACGGCACCTATGTCTACTTCCGGCACGACGGCAAACAGAAGGTCATGGTGGCGTTCAACAAGAACAAGTCGGAACGGACGCTCGACACCGCGCGATTCCGCGAAATGCTGGGGCCGCGGGCGACCGCCGTCGATGTGCTGAACGGCCAAAACCACGAGCTCGGCAAGGCGCTGACCCTGCCGGCGCGTTCGGCACTGGTGCTGGAAATCCGGGAGTGACGCGAGGGCGGAAGCTTACTGCAGCTGCGGCGCAGGGGCCTCCTTGCGGCCATTGGCCAGCTCGCGTTCGCGCTTGACGACGAGCTCCTCGAGCAAGGTTGCCTGCTCGGGATTCAGGCAACGGAAAGGCAGAGGCATGGCGCCGTTGGACCGGGCGACCAGGTAGCCGCGCGAGTAACGGTGGATGGCGACCACCTCCGCCCACGGCACGATCAAGCGGCCGTTGGCAGCCACCCGGCGGATGCTGCGCTCGTCGATCGCGAAGTCGCACACCGGCATCTGGCGGTGCTTGAGATAGAAGGCGATCGACGAACTCAGATTGATCGCCCAGCGGACATGGAAAGGCAACCGGAACTCCTGCCCGTACGGCACCGGCTTGCCCTCCCGCCGCCGCCGTTCGGCGAGCAGCGCCGCCCCATGTTCACGGGCGAAGCTCAAGTACTCGCGCAAGGTATAACTGACGGAAAAGGTAACGGTTCGCATGTCGACGGCAACACCGGATGGCCCGGGAAATGAAAAATGCCCGGCATCTTGCCATGCATGCAAGCCTCCCACAATCTCCAATCTATGGGAGGAGTGAACGCTAACATTCGCCAAATCGCGATAAATTCCATTCGTCGCGCGTCAAGCGATAAAGACAATGCGGACGCAGCGGGCTTCCTTCCGGCACCCGCGGATGGTCGAATCCGACTCCGCTATCCCGCATGCCGAGCCGTTCCATGACGGCGCGCGAGCGGCGGTTGACCAGCGCGGTGAAGGACACGATCTCATCGAGTCCGATGCGCTCGAACCCGGCCGCGAGCGCCGCGCGCGCCGCCTCTGTCGCATAGCCCTTGCCCCAATGGGGAAACGCCAGGCGCCAGCCGATCTCGACGCAAGGCAGGAACGGCAGAGGCCCCTTCGGAATCTCGAGGCCGACGAAGCCGATGAATTCGCCGGTGGCGCGGACCTCGACGGCCCACAAGCCCCAGCCGCGTTCGGCGATCCTGGCGCCGCAGCGGTCGGCCATCGCGTCGCTGTCCGCGCGATCGAGCGGCGCCGGGAAGAATTCCATCACCCTCGGATCGGCATTGAGCGCGGCGAACGGCTCGCGATCGGCGGCCTTCCATTGCCGCAGGCGCAGGCGGGAGGTATCGAGTTCGATCATGAGAAAGACGGGATCATTTCCGCCGGTACAGACCGTCGAACGCCGTGTTCCACTTGCCGTCGGCGCCCATCACCTCCCAATGCTGGCGCACCGTGCCGTCGGCGTTGGGCGTCCAACTGATGCGGTGGCGGATGCGCTTGGCGTCGGCCTGGACCGTCTGCCCTTCGAGCACCATCTTGCCGTCCCGCAGTCCGCCTTCGAGCAACAACAGGGCGCCGGCATTGTCGACCCAGGTCTGATGCCATACCTTGCGGCCGGCGTCGTAGGCGTTCAGGCTCTCGCCGCTGTATTGCGCGCCGGTCGTATAGCGTTCGTGCAGCACGCAGCCGCCGTATTCGCGCTCGATGCGATTGGTTCCCGCCAGTTTGCCGTCCGGCCTGTAGACCTGCCATTCGCCGAGCCAGAAATCGAACGCGCGATGCTCGGGCGCATCGCAGGGCACCGCCGCCGCTTGCAGGCACAGCAAAGAAGCCCCGATCGAAAGCGCCGCCTTGGACAAGAACCGCATGAGATCTCCTTTCGAATATTCCCTCTCAGCCTTTCGGCTGCCCGAACAAGGCTTCCGCGCGTTGGAACAGGATCCACGAGGTGGAGACGTACTTGTCGCCGCTGCGCGAGACATGCCCTTTGTGCGAATGGGTGAAGCCGGCCGGGGCGATGATCAGGCGGCCGCGCTTCGCCTCGACCTTGCGTTGCTGATAATAGAACTCGGTCTCGCCGCCGTCCGTGACATCGTTCAAATAGAACTGGAACAGCAGCACGCGATGCAGGCTGTCGCAGGTGGCGTTCTGCGGATAGATCTCCGAATGCCAGTGATGATAGCCGCCGCTGTTTTGCAGATATTTCTGGATGTTGATGTGGCCGCAGCGGTAGATCGTGCGCACCAGCTCATCGACGTGCGGCACCCCGCATTCGTCGAAATTCTCGGGCGAGAGGATGACGGGTTCGCCGGTCGCCGGATGCACGACGCGCGGCGACAGCGCGCCCATGACCAGCATGCGGTACTTGTTCACGTATTGCTGCACGTACCGCTGCACCGTCATCGACAAGAGGTTGGTCACGTCGCGCCATTCGTCGTAACGGCTGATCGTGATGTCGTAGCTGTCCTTCTTGCTGGTATCGACGCCGTGGCCGGTCTGGCCGCGCACGATCTTGTCGCTCGCCTCGAAGCGGGCAATGATGTGCTCGCATTGTTCGGCGGTCAGGGCGTCGTCATAGAGTTCGATGAAATCGTCCACGGCTGTCTCCGTTCGGCAATAGGCGTGATGGTACACAAGGCCGCTGCCGGCGGGAAAGATTTCTTGTGCCGCGCCGACATCGGCGCCGGCGAATTCTCCGCTTCCACTTCGGCAACCATCTTCCATGCGCGACGCGCTTCAAAAACGGGAACGGAAAGCCGTGTCCTTTCCTTGGGAAAGTCGGGATACGCCATTCTTTTTCTTGCCGAAGAGGCATGCTATGCTCCAAGCCTCGCCGAGAAAAAGGCGGGCAGGTTTAGCAGCCTGTGTACAAGAATGGACAACCGTCAGTGACGGTTATTGTCCTACTGCCTGTGCGCGCCTTCCGTGGCGGGCCCTGGCGGGGACACCTTCGGGTGTGCCGGTCTTGTACCTGGTCTGCTAACCCTGTCTTGCGCCCGCCCCCTCACTTCAATCGAGGGAGCGGAGTTCCGACCGCTCGTCACAGGAGGCCGCATGCCCGGCGCTGTTCCATCCTCCCAGTTCTCCGCAGCACTCAGTCCGCAAGAAGCCAGTACGCTGCGCCGCGCCGCACGCATCCTCGAAAGACGCTTCATCGCCACGCCCAACTTCGCCGTCCGCTGCTGCAAGGACGTGGTCGACTATCTGCGTTTCCGCTTCGCCGGCCTGGATCGCGAAGAATTCCATGCCTTGTGGCTGGATGTGCGTCATCAATTGATCGCGGCCGAATGCCTGTCCGTCGGCACGCTGACGCGCACTGTCGTCTATCCTCGGGAGATCATCAAACGTGCGCTCAAGCACAACGCCGCCGCCGTGATCTTCGCGCACAACCATCCTTCGGGCAACGCCAAGCCCAGCGCGACGGATCATGCGTTGACGGAGGAGTTGAAGATCGCGCTGCACTTGATCGATGTGCGCCTGTGCGACCACATCGTGGTGACGGAGCGGGAGGTGGTCGGGATTGAAAGGTTGGTATCGAGGCGTAGGGCGATGTGAGGCGGGCCGCCGCGTCGGTTCGTCGGATTGCTGGATATAGGGCCCTCGGCGGCATCACGCCGAAATGGAAATTGGCCTTGGCCGCATAGTCTCCACCTTCGGGGCGCTTCAAAAATGAGGAGATTACCGGGGCAACGTGGCTATGTTTACAATGGACCCAATTCGCAGTTCGATACCGACGCGTTGCGTCGTTCAACATAGTCGTTTGGCATCTCCAAGGAAAACCATGCGCGCTCTCACCAGTCTCAAACCCAATTACCGGAATCGCTCCGGCGATTCGAACGCCCGCTGGCGCCGGCGCGTCTTCGCCGCGCTCCTGGCGGTATTCGCGCAAGTCTGTTTCGCACAAGATTCGGCGCGCGGCGGGCCGCTCTACGACGAGCTTGCGCGCATGGACAATGAGCTCTTCGAAGCCGCGTTCGTCACCTGCGACGCGGACAAATTCAGAGCAATCTTCACCGAAGACGCGGAGTTCTATCACGATCGTACCGGCGCAAGTTACGGCGACGACGTTCGAACCTTGAAGTCGTGTCCTCGCGATAACGGCGTCACTCGCACTCTGGTGCCCGGAAGTCTTGAGGTCTATCCGATGAAAGACTACGGCGCCATACAGATCGGCCGACACACCTTCACACGGGCAGGCGAGCCTGGATCTGAAATAGCGCAGTTCGTGCATCTGTGGAAACGCGAGGGCGACACTTGGAAACTGGCCAGAGTGCTGAGCTTTGATCACCGCCCTTCTCCTCAACGGAAGCAGCGATCTCGCAGCCGCCCGTAGCAGCGGCGCAGCCCTGTGATGAAGATCATCAAGCAAACACGTGATCGCCTCGTCATCGAGGACTTCGCCTGGCGCTTCGGCCTGCTCTTTTTCGCCGGTGGCGTGATTTACGGCTGTCTGCTATACCGCGACGGCGACCCGCTGTGGCAGTCGATGCTGGCAGTGGGAGGGTTCGGGCTCGTGGGGTGGATGCGCGCCTACCGCCTGCTCGTCATCTTCGATCGCGGCGAAGGCTTCGTGCGCATGGAGGAGCGGCGTGTCGGCTGGCGCCGGTGCCGCTCGGTGCCGCTGGCAGAGATCGCCGCCGTCGATCTGGTCGAGCGGCGGGCCGTCACAGATCCGACGACGTGGCGCGTCGAACTGAAGATGCGCAGGGGCCCGAATGCGCCGCTGCTGTGGGAGTTCACATCGCGTGACGAGCAGTACCGCCCCATCGCCGCCGCGATCGGCAAATTTCTCGATGTCCCGGTCGTGGAGCGCGAGGGCCGCGATTGATTGAGAAAATACGGGGACTTGTATTGGAACGTTGAGCGGCGGCTTTCGAAACTAATCCGCCACGCAATAATGGATTCGGAAGATCGCCCCGCGATATTGGCCATTCGCCGCCTGCACGGTCCACCCGTGATTGCGGGCGATTTCCTGCACGATCGCCAATCCCAGCCCGGCCCCCTCGGCCTGGCGGTCGGGATGGCGCCAGAATCGTTCAAAGACATGAGGAAGGTGGTCGGCCGGCATGCCCGGCCCATCGTCGATCACCTCGAAGCCGTCGCTATGAGCGCGCACGACGATGCGACCGCCGGACGGACTGTGGCGCAGCGCGTTCTCGATCAGGTTCTTAAGCAGGACGAACAGCGCTCCCTCGTCGGCCACCACGTCGGCAGACCCGTCATCCACGATCGCGATCTCGACCCGTTGCCTCTCCATCACCGGCGCCAGGAAATCCGTGACGGCCGCGGCCACCCGCGTCGGCGAAACGCGCGCGAAGCGGTAGCCTACGCCTTCGGCGGCTTCGGTCAACTGCAACAGTTGCTGAACCAAGCGGCCCATACGGTCGATGTCGTCCAGGCATTCGCGCGCGATGCCCGCGCCGTTCATTTCCAGCTCCGCGCGCAGCAGCGCAAGCGGCGTCTTGAGTTCGTGCGCGGCATTGGCCAGGAAGCGTTGCTGCACCTGGTGTCCCGATTCCACCCGCGCCAGCGCATCGTTGAAGGCCTCCACCAGCGGCGCGATCTCGGCCGGCAGACCGTCGGTGCGCAGCCGCGCCGAGAGGTTGGATGGATGGATGGCGCGCGCGTCCACCGATATCTGCCGCAGCGGCGCCAGCGCGCGGCGCGTCACGCCCCAGGCGGCCAGCCCCAGGAACAGCGCCGCGATCGCGCCGACCACCGCCGCCGTCTGCACCACGGCAGGCGTAATAGCCTCGATCGCCAGGTCGGCGAAACGGTCGCTGCGGGCGGTCTGCACATATATCGTCCTGTCCTGGAACCGGAACGGCACCGTCGCCGCCGACAGGGACCTGCCGCCATCGCGCCCATGCAGGAAGCGCGTCGAGGCCTCGGGAACGAAAGGCATCAGCAGCGCGCGGGAGGCTTCCGAGCTGACCATCACGCGGCCCAATTCGTCGAGCACGCGGTATTTCAGATTCAGATGGAAGGCATCGTATCCGGACTGCATCGGCTCGTGCATGGCGACTCGCCATGTGCCGTCGGGTGCGATCGTCAGACCGTCGAGCACTTCCTCCGCCTGGCCGACCAGGCCGTCCTCGACCAACAGCTCGGAATGGCTCTCCACAATCCACTGGAACAGCAGCACGAAGGCGAGGGAGGTTGCGGAGATCGCCAGCACGATGCCGGTCAGCAGGCGCGAGGCCAGACTGCGCTGGGCGGTCATGCTAGCCCTCCGCCACGGCGAGCGCATAGCCGACCCCTCGCCGTACCTTGATTTGCACCGTGGCGCCCACCTGCACGAGCTTCTGGCGCAGGCGGTGGATGACGACGTCGAGCGCATTCGGCGTGACCGCCTCGTCGGCGCCCCAGGCGGCGCTCTCGAGCTTGCCGCGCCGGGAGTAGCTGCCTCCGGCGCGCACCAGGCAGAGCAGCACCTGCAATTCGGAGCCGGACAGCGGCAGGGACGCTTCACCGCACAACAGCAGACCCTGGGCCGCATCGACGGTGATGCAATCGAAGGAAGGCGCCAGCGGCACCATCGCGGCCGGCCGGCGCAGCAGCGCGCGTACGCGGGCGACCAATTCCGCCATCGAGAAGGGTTTGGTAAGGTAGTCGTCCGCGCCGGCCTCCAAACCGTCGACGCGATCATGGAGGGCGTCGCGCGCGGTCAGCATCAGGCAGGGAATGCTGCATCCCCGCAGCCGTTGCCGGCGCAGCCACTCGAGGCCGTCGCCGTCGGGCAGGCCGCGGTCGAGCACGATGGCGGCGTAGTCGCGATCGCGCAGCGCCGCGGCGCATACCGCGGCGGACGCGAACACGTCGACCGCGATGCCCGAGGCGTTCAGGCCCTGTGCGATCAACTTCGCCAGGCGCGAATGATCCTCCACCAGTGCGATGCGCTGCATGCCTTCTCCCGCGCGCCGATTTCCTGTTCCTAGAACCTATAGAGATAGCCGATATTGAAGCGCGGCGATCCGGACTTGCCGATCAGCGGGCTGTCCTGGATGTCCTTGCCGAACTTGCGGTACTTGATACTGGCCAGCACCACGTGTTGCGCGCCGAAGGACCGCTGGATATCGATGCCGGCGTCGAGATTGACGCTGGCAGATGGAGTATATCCTCTGCGGTCGGCGCGTACCTCGTGCGCACGCACGCCGAAATAATAATCGGTGAACTTGCGGTCGAAATATTCGAAGCCGGCGCGCGGCGTAACGGTCCAGGCGCCGCCGCGCAGAGGCCAGGCCATCTGCACCGTGCCGTAGACTCCCTTGCTCGCGGCGGCCGCCTTGGCGACGCTGTAGTGCAAATCGCCGAACGCCGTGGCGAACTGCCCGGCCACGCCGAGCGCCGCGCTGCCTGTGCGCTTGTCCATGCCGCGGAACACTTCACCGTCGTCGGCATCGAATCCGTCCAGGCGATAATCCAGGCGCAGACCGATGTTGCTGGCGGCATCGCCGGCAAGGCGATAGGTCAGTTGCGGCCCGAGGATGCGCAGACGTTCGGTCTGCACATAAAGGACCGGTACCGGCTCGACTTCCGTGCCGATACCGCGATAGCCTTCGTCCTCGGCCAGCATGCCAAGGCCGATGCCGAAGCGGGCATCGTTGTCCGTTTCCAGGGTCGGAAACAAGGTGTTGGCCTCGACGCTCGTCGTCGCGGCAAGCAGGCACCACATGAAAGCGCTGACACGCATATTGATCTCCCTTGGTTTGTAGGAGATCGCATCTTCCGCCTGTCTGCCTTTCCAGAAACTTACCAGGCATGAAATATGTCGGCCGGCGATGTGGTCTGCTATGGGAATTTGTAGCCAACCCGTGCGTTAACCTTCCGGTTCACGCACTCTGATTTTGTCGTCCTTGCCGACGTGCCAGGGCCGGTGCCCGATTGCCGGGTGCAGATGCCCTTTTGAAATTAGAGCCAGACGCAAAATGCCGTCGCGAAGATCATCAGCCAGAAATGATCATCGTCGCCTGTCTCATTCCCGCCATGTCATGCCTCGCTTTTCGGCGCATGAACATGATCCGCATACGCCACACCCTGGCCAAGCGACCAATCCATATGCGAATTCTCGGTGAGCGCGATCATGATGTCGTCAGCGCGAAACCCGGCCGCCACGGCTTTTTCCATGACATGCCGGAAGAGCTGCCGCTTCTGATCATCCGTCCGCCCACGCAGGAAGGTGATCTCGATGATGCAGGCATCGCGCGAACGGTTCACGCCGCCGAAGGTCGGATCGAGGATCATCTCTTCAGCCTCGAATCGTGCAATGAGCTGAAAAAGATCGTTGGGAGGCACCTTGCAGGTGCTGACGAGAGCGTCTTGCGCCGCATCGGCAAGGGACTTCACCATGGCAAAAGCAAGATGCCTGGGTGCAGAGATCCGCGTCAGTGGCATGGAATGCGTTCCTTTCCGTATGGTGGATGGTTGATGGATAGTGGAGCGGCAAAAGCGACCCGGCTAAATGCGCGGCAGGACGACCGATTCAGCGGCGCACGTTATAGATAACAGGCATCCGCCCCTTCCATTTCTTCCAGGCGTGGTCGTCGGCGATCAGGTCAGCCATGAAATGCCCTACGTTGATTCGGCTGGTCGTGCCCGCATCGAAAATCGCGCTGCGAATCGGGGAAGAATATACCGCGTATTCCGTGACCTTGCTTTCGTCGGTCAAACTGTCCGGGCGAACCACTGCCCACTCGATCCTTCCATCGTTCTGGCCTATCGTCGTGCGCAAATAATCGGCGGCCCGTTCATTGTCCAAATAGGGAGGCAGCAATAAGCGTACAACGCCGATGACGCACTTTTCACCCAAGGAGATCCGCTCGGCGATGCCGCGGTTTCTGTAGCCGGCGGTGTTCATGAGCACGAACCGGACCGGCTTTTCCGATCGGTTCGATCGGATGGCGTCGCACAATCGGCGCACGGCGTCGGTCACGAGCATGCGCGGGCGGCCATAGATGCCCTTCACATTCAGATTGTGTCCGAGGCACGAGGCCACGGCGGTGCAACCGTCGACATGCGCGGCGAGATCGGCATCGCCGAGATCGAGAAGGCTTGCATGGATCGTCGATAGGTTCTTATGGTTCCTTATGTCGCCGGGCAGCTTGTCTGGATTCCGTACGATTGCCTTCACGTTCAGGCCGCGATCTAGCAGCTGTTTTACCAACAGCCGCCCTGTGGCGCCGCTCGCTCCGACTACCAGTGCTGGCATGTCGTTCCTTCTCCGGTCCTCAAAGCATTTTCGACGCCCGTCAGCGCCGCCGCAGCATCCAGTGACCGCGCAGCGAGCCCAGGAGACGCAGTTCGCGCCCGCCGCGGACGAGCGGCGTGAGCCGAACGCTCCGGGCAGCAGGTACCCGCGGCGCCGTTCCCGGCTCGGGGCTGTGCACGCGCGCCACCATCAGCATATTGCCGCAGGTCGCCAGGGTGAGGAAATCACCGCCGTGCGCCTTGCGCTCTTCGAAGCGCGCCTCGGTCCAGGCATGGGCGTTGCGCGCGGCCGTCTTGCGGTCGAAACCCTCCATAAAGTGAAGGACGCCCGATAGACCACACGGGGTCGGTCCCTTGGAGCACGGACATTTCGGGCTCCAGGAGAAAAGCCAGTGTTGCCATACAACGCGGACTTCGAGCTCCCTCGCTCAACGGCGATTTTCTTCCGTTCTGAGAATTGTCACCGTTCGGCGTGATCTCTTGCCTCCCTTCGATATAACAGTGAAGCGAACATCGATGTGTCCAGCGCGCGTACCGTTGATAATGCCCTGGAAGGACTCGCGCGCGTCGGCAATTTCCTTCTCGCTAGGCGAGAATCTCCTCGACGCTCCGTAAAAATCAAAGAGCGAATAGGATTGGGGATTTAAATAGGCTTGCGCGCTGTCGCCTGTAAAGATCAATGTCTGAAAATGGTCCTTCAATTCCACTTCGGACGGCAAGTCCACAAAGAACCAACCGTTCGGAATAGGCCGCCGTTCAAACCAGAATTCCTCGGAAACCGGATGCGTGTCATCCCACCATTGAACTTCAGTGCCTTCCTTCGCGGCAAAGAGCGTGTGCCCGGCGAGATTCCGCAGTTGGACATTCACCGTTACGCGAGTTGAGTCGTCGGCAATCAGTAATTTGGAGTCCGGCCCGACAGCGACTTTCTCGGCATCCTCCGACAGCGCAACCGACGACCACCAAATCGGAAAGGCGAGGCTAGCAATCGAGACTAGTGCGAACATCGCATAGTGAAAATGCCTTCGCGAAAACGACGCGGCGGAATTTTGCAGCGAGCTCACAAAATGCCAGAGTCGCCAAACGAGTATGGGGGTGATCGTCACAAGGATCGCTGCTAACGCGAATTCGGGGAAAAACACCGCATACCAAAGAACCGGATCGAATATCATCCCAACACCAACCAAGAGGGCGATCGAGGTCGGCACAAGGACTAATAACAGGGTCGCGGCTCGCCATACCACATAGGGAAACGCATCACGCAACCATGCACGCTCGTAGCGGTTCGAACCGCTAAGCCTGGCTCCTAACCATGCGATTCCGAGAAGCACCGCTGCTAACGGAAGGGATCGTTCCACAATCGTTTCCCAAGACACTTCCCAAAGAGTGCCGGATTGAAACACCATCGCCGGACCAATATCGGCCATGGTGTTGCGAGCATCCACGACTCGGCGAATAAGTTGAACGCTAATCTCAAGTACGACAATCGTGGTGAACAAGAACAGAGCGCTCGATGCTGAGCGAGTCCTGCCGACTTCCTCCGAGCAAAAACGTTCAGAAAACTTCTTCGGTCGAAAGGTCAAGAAATACAGGTTTTCGACATAGTTCTGAAAAAAGCGAAGCGTTGCTACTAGGCCGTCGCTAGCGTCACTGAAAATTTTAGAAAGATTCAAGCTCACGAACCGACCGCCAATTCAAATCATGAAGTGTGAAGAGCATTCTATATGAGCGGCATTGGGAAAAGACAAACCATCTCCCAATCCCGAACACGCGGTGATTTTAGTCTTGAGCCGCGATGAAATCTTGGGCATTTACGCCCCTGTTGGAATTGGCGGCCCGGCGTTTGCGCTGCCGTCATATCCACTTTCCAAGATATTCATGACTCGCTGAACCGCCACCTCAAGTTCGTCCTGATTGCACCAATACTCGTCGATCACACGATGCTGGGAATATCGCGAAACATTAAATCCATCTTCAATATCGTTAAACCAGACGACAAGGCGGCCGATAATCGCCACCGCCCAGAAACCGCCCCCTCGGTTACCCCAGGGACTTTGCTGCCACTTTTCCGGAATAATCCGGATCGCCTCCCACGTTTTTGCCTGTGGAGGACTCATCCGAAGACAAGCTTCGTTGATGTTTTCCCAAATTGCGGTTTCAGATATTGGCTCCCATTCCATAAGTCGAGTCCCGATGCTTTTCATTAGCGCGAACGCTCAAGTCGATCGCCCTCATAGCGGCGGATGTCGAATGAAACGACTATCATCATGCTTGCTTTCTCTCACACTGCATTCCGCCGGCGTTCCATCGCCCGCCGTTGTCGAGACATCGATCGACCAAGACCTGCCTTTCGAGCCATGGATAAGCAGCAAGAACCGCCGCCGCACCGAGAAGAGCAAGCGTCTTGCGATCGAACATCGGAAACCGCCGAATGACGCGAAATACTCCCAGGCCGCCAACGGTCGCGGCCAACGCCCAGATCATTTGCGCTTTCGCACGAAGCGCCCAGCCATCGGGATACGGATCGGGTGGACCACCCGCCATCCAGGCGCTGAAGAACGCCCCGTTTAGCAGGCCAAGTGCGACAAGTCCAAGGGCACATAGTGCAACCCAAGAAACGATTCTTCGCATCACGATGTCGCCTCTTGCGCACCGTCGACGCTTACGTCTATTGGATTCGCCATTTCATCCGCTTTCATCCTCTGCGGCGCCTCATGGATCCGGGAGAGCATATCCAAATCCAACACCGGCAACGCATTCCCGAAGATGGACAACACTTCCAGGAAGCTCGCTTCCGGCTCCGCGTTCAATTGCAGCCGCTCGCCGGTAACCGGATGCGGAAAAGCCATGCCGACGGCCGCCAGCATCAGCCGCCCTTGCCCGAACCGTTCCGCGAAATAGCGGTTGTGCCGGCCGCGTCCGTGGTTGGCGTCGCCGATGATCGGGTGGCTGATGTGCTTCATGTGCCGCCGCAATTGGTGCTTGCGTCCCGTTTCGGGATGCAACGCCACCAGGCTGTAGCGGCTGGTGGGATGGCCTTCGATCTGCACCGGAATTTCGGTGGTCGCCAGGCGACGGTAGCGGGTGCGGGCTTCGCGCACGGCTTGCGGCTCGTCCTTGCGACGTTTGTCCTCCGGCTCCTCGCGCAACGGGTGATCGATGATGCCTTGCTCCGGCATCCAGCCCCGCACCATCGCCAGATAGGTCTTGCTTACCTCTCCGGCCATCATCGCCTTGCCCAGCACGCTCGCTGTCTGCGGATCTCGTGCAAATACCAGCAATCCCGAGGTGGGGCGATCGAGCCGATGCACCGGATACACATGCCCGCCGCCATTCATCGCCCGCGCGTATTGAACCGCGAACTCGGTTTCATGCCGGTCGATGGGGCTGCGATGCACCAGCAGGCCGGCCGGCTTGTGGACGACCAGCAACCACGGATCGCGATAAATCCGGGTGAGCGGATTCCACGCCCGTGTGCGTCCGGCATCGCGCTGGTCGTCGTTCGGCATCGATGCCTGGTTCGCATTCATGCGGCGTCGGAGCGGCGCCGCGCGCGCTTGTCGAGATACATGGCATGATCGGCGCGGTTCAGAAGCGCGTCTTCGTCCGTGCCGCCGTCGGGATAGAGCGCGATGCCGATGCTGGCCCGGACGTCGACGGTTCGGCCTTCGATGACCATCGACCGGTTGATCGCGTTCCTGATCTTGTCGGCGACGGCCACGGCATCTTCGTAGCGCTGGATATCCTCGAGCAGCACGACGAATTCGTCGCCGCCCAGCCGGGCGACGGTATCCGCCTCGCGGATGCCTTGCTCGAGGCGGCGCGCGAATTCCTGCAGCAACAGGTCGCCGCCCGCATGGCCGAGCGTGTCGTTGACGAGCTTGAAGTCGTCGATGTCGACATATAGCACCGCCAGGCGGCTTTGCTTGCGCCGGCAGCGCGCCAAGGCGGACTTCGTGCGGTCATGGAACAGGCGGCGATTCGGCAATCCTGTCAATTCGTCGTAGCGCGCGGCATGCAGCAGTTCGGCGTGCAGTTGCGCGCGCTCCATCGCGGTCGCGATTTGCGCCGACACGAACGACAGCAGTTCCTTGTCCTTGCCGCAGTACATCATGCCCGGCGGGCTTTTCAGGATCAGGGCGCCGATCGTCTTCCCGCGCTTGGCGAGCGGTATCAGCAGCCACGAGGCTTCCGCTTCCGGATGCGCTGCGTCGACGCCCGGCGCATGGTCGTCCGCCGCTTCGTCGGGCAGCAGCTTCGGCTTGCCGCTGCGAATGACCTCGGTGCAGAGACGGATTGCGAGCGGCTCTTGCGCGAACGTGGATGCGCCGTGGCGATCGGCCTGGTAGGAAAAGACGATCTGCTTCGTTTTCGGCGCCCATGTCGTCACCGCGAACCCCGCCACCGGCATGAAGCTGGCAATGATCTTGTGGATGTCGGCGAACAAGGTCGGGAGATCGGTCGCATCGTGCGCCGCTTCGGACACCGCATAAACCATGGCCTGGATCTCTTCCGCGCGCTTGCGCTCGGTGACGTCGCGTGCGACGCCGATCCGCATCTTTCCGGCCTCCAGCCACCGGGCAGACCACATGATGTTCACGCGGCTGCCGTCCTTGCGCAGATAGCGGTTCTCGAAACCTACTCGCGGCTGGCCCGCCATGACCCTGCCGGCTTCCTCGAGCGTGCGCGCCCGGTCCTCGGGGGCGACGAAATCGAGCATTGCCTTGCCGATCATTTCATAGGGTTGATAACCGAAAATGCGCTCGCTGGCGGCACTGACGTAGACGATGCTTCCCTGAGCATCGACGAGGAAGACCGCATCAAGCAGCAGATCCGCGAAATTGGGAAGGAGGGAAGCTGGCCGAGTATCCATTCCACAAGAATACTATCGATCGCAGCACAACACGATCCCTGGGGACGCCCTGCCTCAGCGTACTGTACCTTCTATGACACTCTGGAAACGACTTCAGGAAATGGCAGAAATCGTCGGAAGATTGTCCTTTCGCACCGCTGCCGGCCAAGCTATATTTTCCGCATGCACTCTCATGACGATACGCCATCCGGCTCTTCCGGCCCTTCCCGCTCCCGCCGCGCTGCGCGCAAGATCGCGGTCTTCGCGTTCGAGGGCGTCGAACTGCTCGACGTCGTCGGTCCTCTGGAAACCTTCGCGAACGCCAGCGCGCTCATGTCCGGTTCGAGCCGGCCTTATCTGGTCGATATCGTGGCCGAGCGGCGCGGTCCGATACGGTCGTCGTCCGGCCTGTCGATCGAAGCGACGGCCGAGCTCGCCACGCTGGCCGATGCCGATACGCTGCTGATCGCCGGCGGCGGCGCCATCGAAGCCGCCTGCGCCCGCGCCAATGTGGTCGACGCGATAACAAAGCTGGCGCCCACCGTTCGTCGCATCGGTTCGGTCTGCACCGGCGCCTTCCTCCTCGCCCGGGCCGGGCTGCTGGACGGCCGGCGCGCCGTCACGCATTGGAACTGGTGCGAACGCCTGGCGCGGGCGCATCCGGAAGTGCGCGTGGAAAAGGATCCGATTTTCATATGCGACGGCGATGTCTGGACCTCCGCCGGCGTGACGGCCGGCATCGATCTGGCATTGGCGATGATCGAGGAAGACCATGGTCCCGAGCTGGCGCTGCGCGTCGCGCGCGAACTCGTCATGTTCCGCAAGCGCCCGGGCGGCCAGTCGCAGTTCAGTGTCGAGCTCGCCGCCCAGTCGGTCCGCAACGACAAGATTCGTCAGGCGCAGCAGATCATTCTCGACAACCCGGCATCCGACTTATCGGTCGATGCGCTGGCGGCAAAGGTGGCGATGAGCCCGCGCAATTTCGCGCGCGTCTTCAAGCGCGAGACCGGCGCGTCGCCCGCGGAGTTCACCGAGCAGGTGCGCCTGGCCAGCGCGCGCGCCTGCCTGGAAACGACCGCCGTATCGATCGAAGAGGTCTCCGGACGATGCGGCTTTCGCAGCGCCGACGTCATGCGCCGCGTCTTCCTGCGGCACTTGGACGTGACGCCGACCGACTACCGGGAGAGATTCGGCATGCGCCGCCCCGCATCCCGACCCGATTTTTCAACCTTGGAACAGGAATGATCCCATGCCCGCAGAACGCGAAGATATCGTTGCCCGCCTGGATAGGCAAAAGAGCCTGCACATCGGCATACTCGTTTTCCCGGACGTCGAAGTCCTGGATTTCGCCGGTCCGTTCGAAGTATTCTCCGTGGCCGCCCGCATGGCGCTGCGCCGCCCGGAATTTTCCGTCGCGCCGTTCAAGGTCTCGACCGTCGGCGCCGCGCGCGCGCCGGTCATGGCGCGGCACGGCCTCCAGGTGCTTCCGCATCACGGCTTCGATGATGTGCCGCCGATCGATCTTCTGATCGTTCCCGGAGGCATCGTCACGCAGCCGGCGCAAGATGCGGACACGCTCGACTGGATACGCCGCACCTCGGAAACGGCGGCGTTGACCGCCTCGGTCTGCACCGGCGCCTTCCTGCTCGCCAAGGTCGGCCTGCTCGAAGGGCTGACCGTGACGACGCATTGGGAAGACTTGCCGGATTTGCGCACGGAATTTCCCGGCCTGAACGTCGTCGAGAACGTGCCGTATGTCGATCAGGGCGGCATCGTCACTTCGGCGGGCATCTCCGCCGGCATCGGCATGAGCCTGCACCTGGTGAGGCGGATTCTCGGCGAGGAGCTGGCGGTCAGGACGGCGCGGCAGATGCAGTACGACTGGGCGCCTTGAAGGCATTCGCCGAGGCCTGCGCCGGCGGGTGGCCGCCGGCGCATCAAACGAGCCGCGAACGCACGGGCGTCCGCCGCAGAATGACGCGGCTGTATGTGTCCTGCACGCCGGCCTTTTCGCGCAATGCCTCGATCAGCCGCATCAGGTGCGCATGATCGTGGCAGGCGACGCGTAACGTGTAGTCGTAGCTGCCGGTGAGCAGCGTCGCTTCGACGATGCCGGGAATGGTTTGAATCGTCGCTTCGAAATGCTCCGCCGACGTGCCGGGCAGCATCTTCACGTCGATCAGCGCCTGCACCGTCAGGCCCAGCGCCTCCGGATTCACGCGCGCTTCGAAGCTCTCCAGCACCCTGTCGGCGACCAGCCTTCGCACCCGTTCGGCGACCGTGTTGGCGCTCAGTCCAACGCTGTCGCCGAGCTCGCGGTAGCTCAGCCGGGCATCCTTGCGCAGCAGTTCGACGATTTCTCGGTCAATGCGGTCCATGTCCGATGTTTCCTCGGTAAAGGTGGGCGAATTATAGCGATATCCGCGAATTTCACGGCGCGTGCGTCGCTAAAATGACCCCATCTTTTTTGGAGGAACACGCCGATGCGCCCGCATTCCATTTGCCTTGCTGTCGCCGCCCTTGCTCTTGCCGCCGTCGCCGCGCCTGTCGACGCGGCGGAATCTTCCGCGCCGGCCGCGGAGGCCGCGCGCCGCCAATCCGCCAAGACGCTCGACGCCGCGAGCCGCGGCTCCATCGTCGATACGCTGGCGCGCAAGCTCGTGGACCGCTACGTCTTTCCGGATGTCGCCAAACGGATGGCCGACGATCTCCGGGCCAAGCTCGCCGGCGGCGCATTCGATGCCGTCTCCGACCCGAAGGTATTCGCGGCCATGCTGACCGACGCCATGCGGGCGATCAGCCGCGACAAGCATATTCGCGTCGCCTTTCGCGACGAACCGGTGCCCGAAGAGCCCGCTCCCGGCGCCAAGCCCGACGCGGCGGCCGATGCGGCATTCCGCGCGCGCGCCGAAAGCTTCGGCCGGGCAACCAACTACGGCTTCGAAAAGGTCGAACGGCTCGAAGGCAATGTCGCCTATCTTGAGTTGCGCGGCTTCCAGGATGCCGATCTTGGCCGCGCGACGGCCGCGGCGGCCATGAACATGGTCGCCAACGCGGAAGCGCTGATCGTCGATTTGCGCCGCAACGGCGGCGGCGAGCCGGCGATGGTGGCGTTCGTGTCGAGTTATCTGTTCGACGGCGAGCGCGTGCATCTGAACGATTTGTACTGGCGCGCCGACGATCGGACGGAAGAATTCTGGACCGATCCCGCCGTGCCCGGCCCGCGCTTCGGAGGGAAGAAGCCGGTGTATGTCCTGACAGGCAAGAGGACCTTTTCCGGGGCCGAAGAGTTTTCCTACAACCTGAAAGCGCTCAAGCGCGCAACCATCGTCGGCGAAACGACCGGCGGCGGCGCGCATCCCGGCGACGTCGTGCGCATCGGCGAGTACTTCGGCTGCTTCATTCCGACCGGTCGCGCGATCAATCCGATCACGAAGACGAACTGGGAAGGAACCGGCGTGGCTCCCGACGTCGCGGTGCCGCAGGAGAATGCGTTCGATGCCGCTTACCGGCTTGCGCTCAAGGCCGTGGCCGACGGCTCCGCCAATCCTGCCCTCAGGAGGAACGCGCAGCACAAGCTTGCCGAGCTGGAGGCGGCTGCGAACCGCAAGTGATATCCGCCGCGTTGCGGGCGGCGGTTTTATCGTCGTCTCAGCGGCATGTCAGAGCATATCGATGGCCTCTCGCGAGGTGATGACTGTTGCGTACTCTCCATGAAGGTTCGAGAGCGCCATCGCATGCACGTCGTCCGCGCTTCTCGGGATGCCGTTGTAGTCAGGTTTCGCGAATGCGAAAGTCGCATCCGATGCCACATGGGTCCGGAAGCCAAGGTTTCCGGCGGTTCGCGCGGTGGCTTCGACCGAATTGTTCGTGCTGACGCCGACGATAAGAAGCGAGGAGATATCCCGAACCCGCAACCAGCGTTCAAGGGCGGTGTTGATGAAGGCGTCCGGAACGTTTTTCTCCACCACATGCTCGGTGGCACGGGGACTCAGCGAGGGTTGAAATTCGACCCCTTCCTGACCGGGCAAAATGGCGAGCCGGGCGTTCTGGAAATGTGCCGGATGTGAACCACCGGCGCGCCTTTGTCGCGCCAATGTCCGAGAAGTCCGGCAATCGCCCGCTCGGCGCCCGGATTGTTCCGCGCTCCGGATGCCGGCCAGCTCATGCCGACCTGCATATCGACGATAAGAAGTGCTGTTTGAGTCATTGAACTTGTACTCCGGCGACTGAGTTCGCTGGTGCGAAGCATCAGCGTGCAACGCAAGGTTATGAGGTAATCGTCAATCTCCGCGCGACCGGTTTGAAATATCGAGCAATATCAATACGACGCCTGCCGTAATCGCGGTTATCCCATAATAGGGCAGGCGGCGAAGAGACCGGGGTAAATTACGGGCCGCATCCAGCTCGTCTAACGACATTCCATGCTTTCGAGCATAAAAATATCCGCCCCAATAGCATGCCAGCCCTATCCCGACAAGGATCGAGCCGGCTGGCGCGTGACACATTCTTCATGTGAAATCGCGTCAACCCCACACTCAGAAGCCTTTTCCAGAAGCTCCGAATGTATGCTGGCCCGAATCAACGGCTCGAATCGATGCGGAGCATCGTACATGATTTTGCCGATCTATTTTCCGAATTAAATATTCCTTAATATTTTGATTATTAAGGAAATTAAAATACGAGCAAACGTAATATCAGTATATTTTTTGCCGATTATTTTTCCGATTGTTTTACCGCATGGTTCCAATATTCCGATAAAGAGGAATGGCCACTTAAGGCGGCAAAGCCAGGCAGCAGGCGGCCGACCGGGCTTCCGGCGGAAGAGGGTTTATCGAGAAATTCGGCGCCGGGGATTTCAGCGCGCTATTGCTCCATCAGCATGGTGCGCGTCGCGAACCGCTCATGCGTGCCGTGCCAAGTGCAGGCATAGGCCCCGCCGATCGCTCCGCGCCGCATGCATTCCCACCACGGCGCCCGCTCCAGGAACCCGCTCAGGAAGGCGGCGACGAAGGAATCGCCGGCGCCGTTGGTGTCGACCACCTTGCGCCCGACGTTGGCGCAGCCGAAATGGACGATGGCGTCGGCGTCGCGCACCAGCAGGTAGCTGCCCTCGCCGCCCGCCATCACGACCACGGCGCGCGCGCGGCCCTTGGCGAGGATGTCGGCCATGACGATTTCATGCCGGCCGCGGATCGCCGCCATGCTGAGGAAAACGATGTCGGAACGGTAGGCGAAATCGCGGTGATAGTCCTGGACGCCGTCCCAGTCGTGCAAGTCGGTGGAGATCGTCACGCCGAGCTCGCGGGCGTCGTCGTACAGGTGGCGCGCCCAATCCATGATCGAGATGTGGGCATGGCGCGTGCTCGACAGCGGCGGCAGATAGAAATCGCGCGGCATGCGCAGGTCGGCCGGATGGCGCCCGTCGTACAGCGACAGGCGCCGGCCGTCGGCATCGACCAGGTTCACGCTGCGGCGGGTGCCGCTGTCGTGAATGAGATATTGGAAGTCGAGACCGGTTTCCTCGTAACGCGCAAGGATGCGCCGGCCCTGCTCGTCGTCGCCGATGAAGTCGATGAACTTGACGTTGAGCCCGAGCGCCTGGCAGCCGAGCGCGACGCCGTTGCCGGTGTGCGCGACGTAATCGACGATCGGGCCGACATGGATCGAATCCCGGAACGGCAACGGCAGGGAATCGACCTTGACGATGGTATCGACGCCGGCGCCGCCGACGACCAGGACATCATGATCTTTCATCGCGCAGCGCCTCCGGGGTCGTGGATCAGGCGCGGCCGATGCCGTACCAGGCGCCGCAGGCCGGCAGTTCGAGCGTGGCGCCTTGCGCGCTGCCCTTCAGGCCATGCCCCTCCAGCGGCACGCAGCGAGCGGCGGCTTCGAGTTCGAACCGGACCGGCGCCAGTCCCAGGTTGAAGGCGACGACGACGGCCGGCTGGCCCGGCAGGCTGCGCTCGAATGCCAGCACCGGCTCCGGCGCGTCGAGGAAGCGGATCGCGCCGCGCGTGAGCTGCGGCACGGTCTTGCGCCAGGCCATGAACTGGCGCACGAAGTTGAGCGGCGAAGACGGATCGTGCTCCTGGGTGTCGGGCGCGGCGCGCGCATGGTCGGGCGAGACCGGCAGCCACGGCTTGGCGCTCGAGAAGCCGGCGTGCAGCTCCCGGCTGTTCCACGGCATCGGCGTGCGGCAGCCGTCGCGACCCTTGAACTCCGGCCAGAAGGTGAGTCCGACCGGGTCTTGCAAGTCCTCATAGGCCACTTCGGCCTCGACCAGGGCCAGTTCGTCACCCTGGTAATAGCAGGGCGTGCCGCGCAGCGAACCCTGCATCGCCCACACCACCTTGGCGTATTCCGGCCCCGCATCCGCGCCGCCCCAGCGCGTCATCACGCGCTGCACGTCGTGGTTGCCGACCGACCAGGAGGCCCAGCCGCCGGCCACGCGCTGCTCGAATTCCTCGACCTGGGTGCGGATGTGCAGCGCGGTCTTTTCCCTGGTCAGCAGGTTGAAGCTGTAGGCCATGTGCAGCTTGTCGCCGCCGCTGGTGTACTGCGCCATCACGCCGAGCGAATCGTCCGAACCGATCTCGCCGATGGCGATCGCGCCGAATTCGTCGAGCAGCTTGCGCGTCTTGACCAGGAAATCGAGATTCTCCGGGCGCGTGTTGTCGTAGACGTGGGCTTGCATGCCGTACGGGTTGGTGACGTCGACGCTGGTGCTGTTCTGCCGCGCGGCCGGCGGATTGCTGCGCAATTCGAGGTCGTGGAAATGGAAGATGCAGGCGTCCATGCGGAAACCGTCCACGCCGCGCTCGAGCCAGAAGCGCATGTTGTCGAGATGCGCCTGCTGCACCTGCGGCTCGTGGAAATTCATGTCCGGCTGGCTGGCGAGGAAGTTGTGCAGGTAGTACTGGCGCCGGCGCGTATCCCATTGCCAGGACGAGCCGCCGAACACCGACAGCCAGTTGTTGGGCGGCGTGCCGTCGGGGCGCGGATCGGCCCAGACGTACCAGTTGGCTTTCGGATTGTCGCGGCTGGAGCGGCTTTCGACGAACCACGGATGCTGGTCGGAGGTATGCGACAGCACCTGGTCGATCATGATCTTCAAGCCGAGCTCGCGCGCGCGCGCGATCAGCTTGTCGAAATCGGCGAGCGTGCCGAAGATCGGGTCGACATCGCAATAGTCGGAGACGTCGTAGCCGAAGTCCTTCATCGGCGAGGTGAAGAAGGGCGAGATCCAGACGATGTCGACACCGAGGCTGGCGATGTAGTCGAGCTTGGCGGTGATGCCGGGCAGGTCGCCGATGCCGTCGCCGTTGGAATCGAAGAAGCTGCGCGGATAGACCTGGTAGATGACGGCTTCACGCCACCAGTCGGGATGGGTAGGGGAGGATTTCTTTTGCGGTGTCAGTACGGTCGACATGATCGGTTCCGGAATGAGGGTTATATGGAAATGCTTTCGTGGTCGATGGCGGCGACTTCCAGCGTCGTGCCGGCGAAGGCGATCGTCGCCGGCTCGGTCGCCGCTTCGCGGCCGTTGATGCGTACGCCCGCCGACGGCGCCGGGCCCAGCAGCAGGATGCGCGCCGCGATCCTGCCGTAGCCGTTCTCGGGCATGCGCAGCGTGATCTCGACGCCCTGCTCGCCATGCCGCGCCAGCAATTCGAGCGCGGAGCGCTTGCCCTTCTGCCAGGCATAGGAGATGCCGTCGTCGGCGCGGTATAGCATCGATACCGACGCGCCCGGCTCCAGCGCCAGCAGGATCTCGATATCGCGCAAGTCGTTCCTGTTGTCCGTGCGCACGCCGGTCTGCATCGGAATCGCGGAGGGCGATGCCAGGAACAGCGGCGTCGTCTCCGGCGTGTTGCCGTGCTCGACGACCGCGCCGGCGGCAACGAAGCGCCGGCCGAGCACGTCGTACCAGGAAGCGCCGTCGCGGTGGCGCGGCAAGCGGATCGAACGGCTGGCCGCCGCCGGCTCGACGAACGGCGCCTGCAGGATCGCGTGGCCGGCGAAGAACATGTCGTCGCAGCGTTCGAATTCCGGCGCCGGATCGTGGTACCAGACCGGGCGCAGCATCGGGTCGCCGCGCTCGCTTTGTTCGATGAACAGGTTGTACAGGTAAGGCAGCAGCTTGTAGCGCAGGCGGATGTAGTCGCAGACGATGGCGGTGGTCTGCTCGTCGCGCGTCCACGGTTCCTGGTCCGGCTGGCCCTTGATCTTGTGGTTGCGCAGGAAGGGGAACAGGAAGCCGAGCTTGTACCAGGCGCGCATCAGCTCGGCGCTGGCGTGCAGCGCGAAACCCGGCACGTCCGGACCGTTGAACGGCATGCCGGACACCGACAGGTTGAGCGAGAGCGCGATCGCGCCCTTCATGTGGTGCTCGTTCGACATGTTGTCGCCGGTCCAGAGCGCGCTATGGCGGGCCTGCGACAGGAAGCCGCTGCGCGAGACGATGAAGGGCCGCTCGTCGGGGCGCGCCAGCTGCATGCCCTCGCGCGTGGCGACGGCCATGCCGAGCGCGTACTGGTTGTGCCAAACCTCGTGCGGCAGGGCGCCGCGCGCAAAGCGCATGTCGTCGAGCGGCGCCGAGCCGGTCGAGGGATCGTTCATGTCGATCCAGTAGCCGCCGAAGCCGAGGCGCGTGAAGTCGCGCACCTGCTCGGCCCAGAACGCGCGTCCGTCTTCCAGCGAATAGTCGGGGAATACGGTGTAGCCGGGCCAGACGTAGCCGATGTAGTCCTGGCCCTCGATCGTCTTGCACAGCACGTCGCGCCGCTTGGCTTCGGCATAGACCGGATAGTCCGGATCGCGCCGCAGGCCGGGATCGAGGATCGGCACGACGCGATGGCCGCGCTCGGTCAATGCGGCGATCTGCCTTTGCGGTTCGGGGAAATGCGCGCCATCGACGGTGAAGACGCGGAAGCCGTCCATGTAATCGATGTCGAGCCACAGGCCATCGTTCGGAATCCCGTGCTTTTGATATTCGTCGGCGACGCGCGCGAGGTCGTCGTAGGACTTGTAGCCCCAGCGGCATTGCTGGTGGCCGAGCGCCCACAGCGGCGGCAAGGGCGTCCGCCCCTGCAGCGTCTGCAACTTGCGCACCAGCGCGTCGGGACGCTCGTCGACCGCGATCCAGACGTCGGGCCGGCCGTCGCGCGAGCCGAAGAAGAGTTCGGGAACGAAGGGGCCGGCGCCGGGCTGGAAAATCCCTTCGTCGGCGCCGGTGTTCATGAACACGGCATACGGATTGTCGATCACGATGCCGACCCAGCAGCCGCCGGTCTTGATGATCAGCACCGGGAAGCTGGCATACATCGGGTCGGTCGCGCCATGCTCGATCTGGTGCCAGTTGAAATCGGCGAACACGTCGGTGTTCCAGAAGCACGTGCGTTTCTTCGACAATTCGAAGCCGATGTTCTTCTCGCCCATGCCGTAGAAGCGGTCGCCCTCGTTGTAGGGCAAGGCGAACAGCCATTTGCGGCCGCACACGCCGAAGCCGCGCCCAGCTTCCGAACGCAGCAGCGTGGCGCCAAGGAAATCGAGCCGGAGCTCGCCGCCGGCGCCGACCGTCAGCGCGGCGCGCGAAGGCCGGGCCGCGAACTCGTCGGGCGTCAGATGCGCGAAGCTGTCGCTGCCGCGCGGCCAGCGCGCGCTCTCCACCCGGAGGCGGAACACGTCGGACCCATGGTCGCGCACCACGATGTTTTGGCTTTCCTGTGGGGAAAAGACAAAATTGTTGGTGGTTTCTACCTTATGGAAGTACATCGACCGCATCCTTTCGGCGGGCCGCCAAGCCGCGCGCCCGGGCAGCTTGCCAACCGCATCTTTCTCAACGCACTTTATGTAGTTTAGTTACACACACAAAACACGTCAAAATTTTTAACTTGTTGATTTTTATGATTCTTTATGTTTACTGAATCGATGTAGTTTGCCAAGATGTTGGCAAAAACGAGAATTCATGTTTGAAATATTACTTCAACTACGGTACATTATCCAGCACCAAAAGAAACAAGCCGCCGTGGTGCGGCGCGGAGGTGAGACGTGGCAGACGTACAGCTGAGCGGTGTCAGCAAGGCCTATGGCGAAGTGAAAATCCTGCACGGCATCGACCTGGAGATTCGCGACGGCGAATTCATGGTCTTCGTCGGTCCTTCCGGTTGCGGCAAATCGACGCTGTTGCGCGTGATCGCCGGCCTCGAGGACATCACCGGCGGCGAGCTGAAGATCGGCGGCCGGGTGGTCAACGACGTGCCGCCGGCCGAGCGCGGCATCGCGATGGTCTTCCAGTCGTATGCGCTGTATCCCCACATGGACTTGTACGACAACATGGCGTTCGGCCTCAAGCTGGCCAAGGTGCCCAAGGACGAGATCGACCGCCTGGTCCACAACGCCGCCAAGATCCTCCACATCGATCACCTGCTCGACCGCAAGCCGAAAGACTTGTCCGGCGGCCAGCGCCAGCGCGTGGCGATCGGCCGCGCCATCGTGCGCAAGCCGGAAGTGTTCCTGTTCGACGAACCGCTGTCGAATCTCGATGCCGCGCTGCGCGTGCGCATGCGCTACGAATTCGCCAAGCTGCACGAGGAATTGAAAACGACGATGGTCTATGTCACGCACGACCAGGTCGAGGCGATGACGCTGGCCGACCGCATCGTCGTGCTGTCCGCCGGCCGCATCGAGCAGGTCGGCTCGCCGCTCGAGCTCTACGAGCATCCGGACAATCTGTTCGTGGCCGGCTTCATCGGCTCGCCGCGCATGAATTTCATCCAGGCGGAAGTGATCGAGGCCAATCCCGGCTATGCCGTCGTCCGGCTGGCCGACAATGCGCTGATCCGCTGCGACGTCGATGCGTCGGCGGCCAAGCTCGGCGACAAGGTCACGCTCGGCGTGCGTCCCGAGCATTTCCTGTCGGGCATGCACAACGGCGATCACGGCAACACGATCAGGACCACGGTCACCTTCGTCGAATCGCTCGGCAGCACGACCCATGCCTATTGCGCCTTCCCCGGCGTCGAGGAAGCGCTGACCTGCGAGCTGGGCGGGCAATCGCCGCTCGGCGCCGGCGACGCCGTGACGCTCGGCATCCCGGCCGGGAAATGTTATCTGTTCGACGCCGCCGGCCGCGCCTTCCGCCGCCATGCGGCAATGCCGCGCCAGCGCGCGCAGGCCGTCGCATGAGGGCGGCCGGCATCGCGGGCGCCACGGCGCCGGGCGTCATCGCGTCGGGCATGATCGCGCTCGCCTTCTCCCTGGCGTCGGCGGCCGCGCCCGCGACCGCCGACGACAATCTCAAGCTCCTGGTCTGGATCAACGGCGACAAGGGCTACAACGGTTTGCAGAAGGTCGGCGACGGCTTCACCGCGAAGTCGGGCGTGAAGGTCGTGGTCCAGCATCCCGAAGACGCGCCTTCGAAATTCCAGGCCGCCG
>Ga0196972_1000279_pt1 | contig 34070 bp, 36 predicted proteins | sample S1v_2013CmetaG_FD_148618 | JGI IMG/M metagenome (GOLD analysis project Ga0196972, IMG submission 148618) | Soil microbial communities from Anza Borrego desert, Southern California, United States - S1+v_20-13C | ecosystem: Environmental > Terrestrial > Soil > Desert | place: USA: California...
GGCAAGGAGCCGGACCTGCTGGCGCCGCTGTCGGTCACCACCGAGATCAACCTGCATGCGCCCGCCCTGCTGCCCCACGACTACTGCGGCGACGTGCACCTGCGGCTGTCGTTCTACAAGAAGCTGGCAACGGCCAGGACCAGCGACCAGATCGACACGCTGATGGAGGAACTGGTCGACCGGTTCGGCAAGCTGCCGCCGCAGGCCCAGACGCTGATCGACGTGCACCGGCTGCGGGTGCTGGCGCGGCCCTATGGCGTGGCCAAGGTCGACGCCGCGCCGGGTGTCACCAACATCACCTTCCGCGCCAACCCGCCGGTGGACGCGATGCGCATCATCGAACTGGTGCAGAAGAACCGGCACATCAAGCTGGCCGGCAACGAGAAGCTGCGCATCGAGCGCGAGTTGAAGGAGCCCAAGGATCGCGCGCTGATGGTGCGGGACGTGCTGCGGTCGCTGGGGCAACCGAAGGTGGCGGAAGTGGCGTAAGGGCCATTCCGCGCCCCATCCACGTCATCCCCCACCCACGTCATCCCCGCGCAGGCGGGGATCCAGTGCTCCCGCATTGAGCAGCGCGCAAGGCGCGCGCATCTAGGCCGTCGAGTTGAGGGCGGGGGGCGCGGCGGGCGGCGCCGGACGTTGCTTCATGGTGGGGCGGTCCCTGCTCGCTGTGGCTCGCAGGGGCTTCCCGCGAAATTTCTCCGGCCTGGGGCGGGCGGCATAACTCGCTGCGCTCCTTCGTCGCGCTGCTCAAACAGATGCCGCCAGTCAGAGCACGAACGCGCGCCTGCGGCGCGCTGCCCCAGCCCGGAGAAATTTCGCGGCGCCCCACAAATCAGCCCCGCCCGGCGCCACCCGCCGCGGGAACCGATCTGCGGGTGCGAGCCCGACATGAGCACCTGTCGATGCGAACGGTTTCCGGAGATCAGGCGCACAGGCGGGGATCCAGTGCTTTCCTGCAGTCCGCCGAACGCGGAATCCCTGGATTCCCGCCTTCGCGGCAATGACGAAGTCCGGATGCGAAGTCGGGACGGCAATGGTGGCTTGAACGCTGAGCTTGCCTAACCCCTGCCGAGTGTCGAGACTCGGCGCATGAGCCGTGCCCTCCGCCTGCTCTGCCTGCTGGCCCTGTGGCTTGCCCCGCCCTGGGCTTCGGCGGACGAGCCTGTGCGGCCGCCGGTGGTGGTGCTGCAGGTCGATGGCGCCATCGGCCCGGCGAGCGCCGACTACCTGCGGCGCGGGCTGGCGCTGGCGCAGAAAGAGCAGGCGCAGTTGCTGGTGCTGCAGATCGACACGCCCGGCGGCCTCGACGGGTCGATGCGGATGATGATCCGGGACATCCTGTCCTCGCCGGTGCCCGTGGCAGCCTTCGTCGCGCCCGAGGGTGCCCGGGCGGCCAGCGCCGGCACTTACATCCTGTATGCCAGCCACATCGCCGCGATGACGCCGGCCAGCACCCTGGGCGCGGCCACGCCGGTGGCGATCGGCATGCCGGGCGGGCCGCAGCCGAACAACCCCGCGCCGGCCGGCGCGCCCTCCCCCGGCGCCAGCGCACCCGCGGCGCCGGAGGTCGGGGATGCACTGGCGGCCAAGCGCATCTCCGACGCAGCCGCCTACATCCGCAGCCTGGCGCAACTGCGCGGCCGCAACGCCGAATGGGGCGAGAAGGCGGTGCGCGAGGCCCTCAGCCTCGCCGCCCCGGAAGCGCTGCAGCTCAAGGTGGTGGACCTGGTCGCCACCGACCTGCCCGACCTGTTGCGCCAGCTCGAAGGCCGAGAAGTGCGCATGGGCGCTGCGGTGAAGCAGCTGCACACGCGCGACGCGCCGGTGGTGACTTTCGACGAGGACTGGCGCAGCCGCCTGCTCTCGGTGATCACCAACCCCAGCCTGGCACTGCTGCTGATGATGGTCGGCGTGTACGGGCTGATCTTCGAGTTCGCCAACCCCGGCATGGTGGCGCCGGGCGTAGTTGGGGCGATCTGCCTGGTGCTGGCGCTGTTCGCGCTGCAGATGCTGCCGATCAGCTATGCCGGGCTGGCCCTCATCGCGCTGGGCATCGCCTTCCTGGTCGCCGAGGCCTTCCTGCCGAGCTTCGGCGTGCTGGGGCTGGGCGGCGTGGTGGCCTTCGCGTTCGGCTGCGTGATGCTGATCGACAGCGATTCGCCCGGCTGGGGCATCCCGCTGCCGCTGGTGGGCGGGCTGGCCGTGATGACCGCGGCCTTCGTCCTGCTGGTCGTCGGCATGGCCGCCCGCGCACGGCGCCAACCGGTCGTGACCGGCGTGCAGACGCTGGTCGGCGCCGGCGGCGAGCTGGTGGAGTTCGCGGACGGCCAGGGCTGGGCGCTGGTGCAGGGCGAGCACTGGAAGGTGCGCGGCCCGCCGCAGCTGCGGGTGGGCGATCGCGTGCGCGTGAGCAGCCTGCACGACGGCGTGCTGGACGTGGTGCCGGCCTGAAGCCGGCCAGCCGGGAAGGAGAACGGGATGATTGCTGGCGGCATCGGCTTCGGCCTCGTGGTGGTCCTGGTCGTGGCGTTCCTGGCGAGCGCCCTGCGCATCCTGCGCGAGTACGAGCGCGGGGTGGTGTTCCAGCTCGGTCGCTTCTGGAAGGTCAAGGGGCCGGGCCTGGTGATCCTGATTCCCGGCATCCAGCAGCTGGTGCGCGTGGACCTGCGGGTGGTGGTGATGGACATCCCCAGCCAGGACGTCATCTCGCGCGACAACGTGTCGGTCAAGGTCAACGCGGTGCTGTACTTCCGCGTGGTCGATCCGGAGCGGGCCATCATCCAGGTCGAGCGCTATCTCGAGGCCACCAGCCAGCTGGCGCAGACCACCCTGCGCGCGGTGCTGGGCAAGCACGACCTGGACGACATGCTGTCCGAGCGCGAGCGGCTGAACCTCGACATCCAGAAGATCCTGGACGCGCAGACCGACACCTGGGGCATCAAGGTCACCAACGTGGAGATCAAGCACGTGGACCTGAACGACACCATGGTGCGCGCCATCGCGCGGCAGGCGGAGGCCGAACGCGAGCGCCGAGCCAAGGTGATCCACGCCGAGGGCGAGCTGCAGGCCTCGCACAAGCTGGCCGAGGCCGCCGCGGTGCTGGCGGCGCAGCCGCAGGCCCTGCAGCTGCGCTACCTGGAGACGCTGACGGTGATCGCCGGCGACAAGAACTCCACCATCGTCTTTCCGTTGCCGGTGGAACTGATCGGTCCGCTGCTGAAGGGGCTCCCCGGCGCGCCCGAACGCTGAGGCGTCCCGGCGGACGCGGGCTCAGGCCGGCCCGTTCCAGGCGGCGTGGAATCCGAACGGCACCACCTGCGGCAATTCCAGCGTGGCGAGGCACTGCATCGATGCGGCGTCCAGCACCGCCAGCACCGTGCCCGCGTCACCATCGGCCAGCGTCGGCACCAGCAGGACACCATCCTCCTCGTCGCCGGAGCCGGGGCGATCGACCATCAGCGGTTCCATCTGCACCGCGCCTTCGGGGCGCTGCCAGGTGCCGGCGACGCTCGCGCCATCCAGGTCCAGCTTGACCGTGCGATCGAACATCGGCGCCTGTCCGGCCGGATCCAGCCCTGCGCCCCAGGCAAATCGGGCCCGGCTGCGGCTATAGCGCGAGCCGTGCACCGCCGGCAGTTCGACCCTTTCCGCCAGCCGCTGCGGCAACGCCGCTGTGGCGCCGGCGGCCAGCCGGTACCGGACGACCTCCAGCGACGATGCGGGGGGCCGCCCCGCACGCAGGCGGTCCAGGCGCAGGTCCGCAAAGATGCCGTCGCCCCAGGTGCACAGGTCCAGCACGGTGTCGTCGCCGTCCTCCCAGGCCTGCACGGCGTGGAAGGCCATCATGGGCGGCACCGTCCAGGTCTGCACCCGGCCATCGGCGCGCGAGATGCGGTGGATGCGCGAGCCACCCTCCGGCTCCCAGGCGAACTTGTCCATGTACGGCGAGCCGCTGAACATGAACCGGAACATGTGCGCGCGCAACGCCGGCTCCCACACCAGCACGTGCTGCGGCGTCAGCGCGAAGGCATGGAGGTAGCCCGGCTTGCCGACCGGGATGCGGGCCAGCACCTCGCGGCGGCGGCTGCCCGGCCGCACGCGGAACACCTTGTAGCTGCAGTGCGGGCCGAACTCGGCGCCCACGTTCCAGTAGGTGCCGTCGGCCTCGGTGATGCCGTGCGCGGACATCAGGTGCAGCGGCTCGTGGTCCTCGAAGGCGAAGCGGCCGACGGTCTCCAGCGTGTCCGGATCGAACTCGGTCAGCAACGGCGTCTCGGTCTGGGCCACCCAGCGGCCGTCGATGCGCGACATCACCACGGCGCCGTTGTCGGTGACGCGCGGCTGGCGCAGTTGCCGCAGGCGCTGCCACCAGGGCTGCGGCTCCGGGGAGCCGAATCCGCCATACGCGGGGTGCCCCGCTTCCAGGCTCTCGAGGTAGTCGCGGCTGCGCAGGAAGCGGCTGCGGTAGCTGGCACCGCCCGGGGCGATGCGCACCCGGTGCAGCATGGCCAGCCCGTCGAACCAGTGCGCGTAGCTGCCGTCGGGCAGGTCCCACAGGGCCGGGCCGTTCAGCAGCAGGTCGCCGCGCAGCCAGTCGGGCAGTGAACCGCGCACGGCCACGCCGGCATCGTCGATCTCGCGGGCGCCGCTGGCCAGGCCCCTGAGCTTGCCGGCCAGGGCGACGGCGCGGGCTTCGGCGGGATGGTGGGCAGTCATGGCAGCTCCTTGCGGGCCGGTGCAGGCGGCCCGGGCGGCCGCATCATCCGCCTGCCGGCAGGCCCTGCCAAGGGCGGTTGCAAACCGACAACCGATGACCGCGCCGCGGCCGTGGCGGCTCGGCAGCGATCCGGGCCGTTGCCGCACAGATGGGACAATCGCCCCATCATGAGCACCCGAGAATTCGCACCCGGCCTTGCCATCCAGGGCTTCATGCCGCCCCTGAAGCTCAGCGACTTCAAGCTCGCCGTCTTCGACATGGACTCCACGCTGATCAACATCGAATGCGTGGACGAGATCGCCGATGCGGTCGGCCTCAAGGACGAGGTGGCGGCCATCACCGAGGCGGCCATGCGCGGCGAGATCACCGACTACAAGGAAAGCCTGCGCCGGCGCGTGAAGCTGCTGCGCGGCGTGACCATCGCCGACATGGAGCTGGTCTATACCGGTCGGCTGCAGCTCAACCCGGGAGCCGAGCGGCTGGTCCAGGCCTGCAAGGCGGCCGGCCTGAAGACGCTGCTGGTCTCGGGCGGCTTCACCTTCTTCACCGACCGCATCCGCGACCGGCTGGGCATCGACTTCACCCGTTCCAACGTGCTGGAGGTCGAGTCCGGCCCCAACTGCGGCCAGCTCACCGGCCGCATGGTCGACCAGCCCTGGGGCGACATCTGCGACGGCGCGGAGAAGCGCAAGATGCTGCTGGAAACCTGCGAGCAGCTCGGCATCAGCCCGCGCCAGGCGATCGCCATCGGCGACGGCGCCAACGACCTCCCGATGATGGGCGAGGCCGGCCTCTCGGTGGCCTACCACGCCAAGCCCAAGGTGCGCGAGCAGGCCATGGTGCAGATCAACGAAGGCGGGCTGGACCGCCTGCTGGAAGTCTTCGGCTGATCCCGGCGGGCCCGGGGGCCTTCAGGCCGCGGCTTCGGCCGCTTCCATCTGCAGCGGCAGGCGCACCGTGAAGGTGGTGCCCACCCCCAGTTCGCTGGCCGCCTCGATGCGTCCGCCGTGGGTCTCCACGGCGCTGCGCGCGATCGCCAGGCCCAGGCCGGTTCCCTGGATGGCGCCGGCGTTGCTGGCCCGATGGAAGGACCCGAACAGGTCCTCCATCTCCTGCGGCGGGATGCCGATGCCGCGGTCGCGCACCTCGAACACCATCTCGCTGCCTTCGCGGCGCACCGCGAACCCGATCCGGCCACCCGCCGGGGAATACTTCACGGCATTCGAAAGCAGGTTGGCCAGGATGTGGCGCAGCAGGTGCGGATCGAACACCCCGCGGCCCGCGTCCTCCCCCCACTCCAGGTCGACCTCGCAGGCGCGCTCCGGGTGCTGGGCCCTCGCCTTCTCCACGAGCTGGCGGCACAGGGCGTGCAGGTCCACCTCGACCGGGTTGAAGGCCAGCAGGCCGGCATCGGCCCGGGCCAGCACCCCCACGCGGTCGAGCAGGCTCGACATGCGCTGGGTCGCGGCGCCGATCGCATCCAGCGCCTGCCGCCGGGCTGACGCCTCCAGGCTGTCGTCGCGCAAGCGGGCCTGGGCCGAGCGGATCGCCGCCAGCGGGCTACGGAACTCCCGGCTGGCAACGGCCACGACCCGGGCGCGCAGCTCATTGAGCTTGCGCTGCTGGTCGAGCGCGCTGCGCACCTCGGCCTCCCAGGCCTTGCGCTCGGTGATGTCCAGGAAGGTCCAGACGACGCCGGAATCGGGGTCGTGCGCGCGCACGCAGCTGCCGCCCATCTGCACCCACAGCAGCTCGCCGTCGCGCCGCCGCACCTGGTGCTCGCACATGTAGGCGTTGGTGGCGACCAGCGCGGCGCGGGACACTTCACCGAACCGCTCCCAGCCGCTGTCGTCGGCGTGCAGGTAGCGCGAGGACTGGCCGATCAGCACCTGCCGCGGATAGCCCATCATGCGGGCGAACTTCTCGTTCACCCACTCGTGCTGCCGGTTGACCGAGAGCACGATGCCGACCACCGCGTTGTTGAGGACGGCCTCGCGCTCCGACATGGTGACGCGCAGCTGCTCCTGCAGCTGCTTGCGCTGGGTGATGTCCATGATCACCCAGACCGTGCCCCCGCTCAGGTCGCGCCCGTTCACGGCCTTGCCCGACAGGTGGATCCAGATGCGCGTGCCGTCGAAGCGCTGCACCTGCAGTTCGCGCTCGAAGGTTTCGCCGCGTGCCACGGCGCGGGCCGAATCCCCGCCCACCTCCAGGTACTGCTCGCGCGACAGGTAGAAGGGCTCCATCGAGGTCACCTTGCGCTTGCCGGCACCGAACATGTCCAGCATGGCCTTGTTGCCCCACTTGAGCCGGCCTTCCGGCGTGAGGAAGGCGATGCCCACGATCGAGTTCTCGAGCACGATCTCGCGTTCCTGCAGCGCCTCCTTGATGCGGGCCTCCGATTGCTGCAGCGACTGCACCATCGCATGCTCGGCGGCGATGCGCGCCTGCGCCGCCGCCTTGAAGCGGCGGGCCACGTTGATGCGGTCGCCCAGCGCGAACGACAGCAGCACCATCTCGAGCGCCGATCCGATCAGCAGGGCATTGGAGGTCAGTGCGTTCGACGGCAGCAGCCCGGTGTCGTGCATCGCCAGCGTTCCCACGCCGAGCAGCAGCAGCGCCCAGGCGGTGAAGAACCAGCGCGCGCCGGCGAACTCGTGCCGGATGCTGATGCAGCCGATCACGGCCATGGTGACCACGCTGACCACCGCCAGCACCAGCACCATGTAGGCCGACACCACGTAGGGCAGGACCAGTGCCGCCAGCAGGGCCAGGCCCCATCCCGCCAGTTCGGCGAGCATCAGCCGGTCCAGCCTGGGCATGCGCGCGGCGCTGGAGAGGAAATCGCGCGCGAACAGCAGGCCGAAGATGGCGGCGGCCGACAAGCCGACCGGCACCGACACGGCGTTCCACCAACCGGCGCCGGGCCACAGGTACTGCGCGCCCAGACCGCTGAGGGCGGCCTGCCCCAGGCCCATGGCGGCGGCAAAGGCCACGTAGTACAGGTAACCCGGCTCGCGCACCGAGACGAACAGCAGCAGGTTGTACAGGAGCAGCCCCAGCAGCAGGCCGAAGTAGAGGCTCAGCAGCGAATAGGCGCCCTGGTCGTACTGCGCCAGGGCGGCCGGCTGCCACAGCCGCGCGGGCACGACGACCGTTCCGGCGGACTGCACCCGCAGGTACAGGGTGGCCGAGGTGCCGGGCAGCAGGCGCACCGGGAACACGTGGTTGCGGTGCGCGACGGCGCGGGCGACGAACGGCACGCTGTCGCCGCCGGCCGCGCGCTCGTAGCCGAATGCGAGGTCGGGCGAGAACACCTCGATGCGGTCCAGCGGCGGGTAGGCCACCTCCAGCAGCCAGTCGCGCGGGGCGCCCAGCGGGACCTGCACGGTCGCCTTCAGCCACCAGGCCGAGCGGCTCATGCCGAAGTTGGCTCCCACGCCCGAGGCCGGGACCGGCTGGAAGCGGGATTGCGCCGCGGCTTCCCGGACGTCGTCGAAGCGCAACTGGCCCGAGGGGTCCTCGAGGTAATGGAAGACCGGCGACAGGTCGTAGCTCTCGCCGCCGCCCAGCACGAGGTCGACCGCCCTGGCCGGCGTAGCCATCGCGAACAGCAGGCAGGCCAGCGCACAGCACCAGCGCCAGATCCCAGGGACGCCCCAGGGCGCAAGCGGCAGGAGCAGTCGGCGATCCGGGTCGGAACCAGCGCGCATGGCCGAGCCACTATAGCAACGCGTCGGTGGCGCGCCGGGCGACGCGAAGGCCGCCGGACGGATGGTGGGCACCGCGGCGCCAGCGGCGGCGTCAGCCGGCCCGCGCGCGGGCCAGGCTGTGCACCCGGTGCAGCAGGAACAGCACGATCGAGAGATTGATCACATTCCAGCCGATGCCGTTGAGGAAGGCGGCGCGGTAGGACCCGGTCAGGTCGAACACCGCGCCCGACATCCAGCCGCCCAGCGCCATGCCGAACAGCGTCGCCATCAGCACGGTGCCCATGCGCGCGCCCGCCTCCGCCGGCGAGAAGTGCTGCCGCACGATCAGCGCGTACGAGGGCACGATGCCGCCCTGGAACAGGCCGAACATCGCCGACACCAGGTACAGCGACACCAGCCCGTCGAACGGCAGGAACATCAGCAGCGCGATCCCCTGCAGCACCGATCCGAGCAGCAGCGTCTTGAGGCCGCCGATCCGGTCGGAGATCCAGCCCGAGGCCAGCCGGCTGATCACGCCCATGCCCAGCATGACCGCCAGCATCTCGGCACCGCGCGCGGCACCGAACCCGAGGTCGGTGCAGTAGGCGACGATGTGCACCTGCGGCATGGACATGGCGACGCAGCAGGCCACGCCGGCCACGCACAGCAGCGCCTGGGCCGTCGCCGGGCTCAGGCCCATCGGCCGGCTGGTGCCAGCCACTGCCGCTGCGGCTGCTTCGGAAGCGTGCGACTGCACCGGCTCGGGCGCGGGCGGCCGCGGCCGCAGGAACCAGGCCAGCGGCAGGATCGTCAGCAGGCAGAAAACGCCCATGCCGACGTAGGTCTGGCGCCAGCCCACGCCGTCGATGAAGTGCTGCATCACCGGCGGCCAGACCGCGCCGGCCACGTAGTTGCCGCTCATGCAGATCGCCAGCGCAGTGCCGCGGCGGCGGTCGAACCACTGCGAGGTGTCGGAGACCAGCGGGGCGAACGTCGCCGAGGTCCCCAGCAGCCCGATCAACACCCCCTGCGCCAGGCCGAACGTCCACAGCCCGGGCGCCAGGCCGGCGGCGATGAAGCCCGCGCCCAGCGCGACCCCGCCGACCGCGACGGGCACCAGCACCCCGAAGCGGTCGGCCATCCGGCCCATGAGCACGCCGCCGATGCCGAAGCCGATCATGGTCAGCGTGTAGGGCAGCGAAGCGGCGCCCCGGTCGATGCCGAATTCCGACTGGATGGCCGGCAGCACCACGGTGACGGAGTACATGCCCGAGCCGCCTATGGTCATGAGCAGCAGCGAGACGGCGAGGCGCCACCAGGCATAGGGGGATTCGACGGCGTGGCGGGCGGAAGCGGAGGGCAGGCCCAGGGCGGCGGTTCGGTCCATCCGCGGATTGGAACACCGACGCGGCATAGTGCGCAGGCGGGCTCCGCGCGTAGGCAGTTTCCACGATAGCGGACGGCAGGGCTTTGCTATCTTCACCGGGTCAGTACGGAGAAGGAAAACGCCATGAAGAAACTGCGCGCCATTGCCGCGTGGCTCGCACTCGCAGCCCCGCTCGCGCACGCCGCCCCCATCGTCGTCGGCCAGGTCGCCGCGATGACCGGACCGGAGGCCAGCCAGGGCCGCGCCTACGCGGTGGGCATGCAGCTCGCGTTCGACAGCGTCAATGCCGCCGGCGGCGTCAACGGCCACGCCTTCACCCTGGTGCGCAAGGACGACGGCGGCCGGGCCGACGACACGGTCCCCGCCACCCGCCAGCTGCTGGCCGACGACAAGCCCATGGTGCTGGCCGGCTACATGGGCAGCCGCAACGTGGGCGAGCTGCTGCAGTCCGGGCTGCTGGAGAAGGAGCGCATCGCGCTGGTCGGCTACCGCACCGCCGAGATCCGCCCGGACAAGCCCTGGGTGTACAGCGTGCGGGCCGGCCTGCGCGACGAGTTGAACAAGCTCACCGAGCACCTCGCGACCATCGGCATCAACCGGCTCGGCCTGTTCTACGAGGACGGGCCCGGCGCGCCGGCCTTGATCGCCGCAGCCGACGAGGCGGCCGCCAAGACCAAGGTGAAGATCATCGCGCGCGGGTCCTACGCGCCCGGCGGGGCGGCCGTGGGCCCGGCGGTGGACCAGCTCCTGAAGCAGACGCCGCAGGCCATCCTGATGGTGTCCAGCGGCGCCGCCGCGGCGGCCTTCATCGAGCAGTACCGCGGCAGCGGCGGCACGGCCCAGCTGTTCGCGCACTCCGGCGCCGACATCGAGCAGATGTCCAAGCGCCTGGGCGAGGAGCAGATGCAGGGCGTGGCCATCGCGCAGGTCACGCCCAGCCCGTACAAGATCTCCAACCGGCTCGCCAAGGAGTTCACCGACCTGGTCGAGAAGACGCCCAAGCTGGAGGTGCCGGTGAGCTACGCCATGATGGAAGGCTTCATCACGGCCAAGGTGATCGTCGAGGCCGTGCGGCGCCAGGGCGCGCGGCCCTCGCGCGAGGGCATGGCCACGGCGCTGGATGGCATGGACCGGGTGGACCTGGGCGGCTACCTGATCGGCTTCAAGCCCGGCATGCGCACCGGTTCGCGCTTCGTCGAGCTGTCCATCATCAGCGGCAGCGGCCGGATCCGCCAGTAGCGCGGCCGACCCCGGCACTCCGTCGGACACTGACTACAAGGTCCCGTGCCGGGGGACGACCGGCCCCGGCGGCAGCGCCGCCTAAGGTGGAGCCAGCCCGCTCCCCCGCCATGCAGCAGACCGTCCGCCACTTCTCCATGCTGCGAGGCTTCCACCTCGCGGACTTCTTCACCCTCGGCAACGCGGCCTGCGGCGTGGGGGCGGTGTTCCTGGCCATGCTGTACCTCGCCACGGGCGACAGCACGCATTTCCTGGCGTCGGCGGCGCTGGCGCCGGCCGCGTTCGCCTTCGACGTGCTGGACGGCCGGATCGCGCGGGCCCGCCACGAGCATTCGCCGCTGGGCCGCGAACTGGACTCGCTGTCCGACGTGATCTCCTTCGGCGTCGCCCCGGCCGCGCTGGGGTTCGCCGCCGGCCTGCAGGGCGGCTGGGACGCGGTGGCCCTGATCTACTTCGTCTGCTGCGGCGTGAGCCGGCTGGCCCGCTACAACGTCACCGCCGAATCGATGTCCGGGGCCGGCGGCAAGGTGGCCTACTTCGAGGGCACGCCCATTCCCACCAGCGTGCTGCTCACGGCCGTGCTGGCCTGGGCCGCCTGGCAGGACCGGCTGGGCCCTTCGCTGTACGGCGGCTCCACGCGGTTGGGGCCGTGGGAGCTGCACCCCCTCGCGCTGCTGTTCGTGCTGTCGGGCACCTTGATGGTGAGCAAGACCCTGCGGATTCCGAAGCTCTAGGTCGAAGTCACTTCGCGCGCCGGCGCTGGTTCTTCTGCAGGATGGCGACGACGATCAGCCCGTAGGCCACCACCCGAAGCAAATAGAAGAGCGGCTCCAGTTCGCTGGCCGCGAACAGCAGGGCCAGCGCCACCCGGTTGCCGGCCTCCAGCCAGAACGAGAGCGCGAACCAGAGGAAGAAGGTGTCCTGGGTGGTGCGCCAGAAACGGAAGAAGAACAGGCCCGCCACCAGCGAGCCCATGGCGATGGCGCCCATCAACATCTGGTCCATGCCCTACTCCTCCTCCCACACCAGGCCGAACAGCAGCAACAGCACGGCCGCCAGCGCGGCCCACAGGCGCCAGCTGCTCAGGTCCACCTCGGTCGGGTACACCACCTTGTCCACGACCAGCATGAAGTTGTTCAGCGTCATCCCGGCGAAGCACAGCGCCGCCCAGAACAGCAGCCGGTGGCCGCCACCTTTCCAGCCCCGGAACAGGAGCACGAAGCAGGTCAGGCTGGTCAGTGCGCACAGTGCATATACGACCGCGGCCATCTCAATCGTCCTTTCTCCAGCGGAACGCGTCCGCGAATTGCCTGGCTTTCTTGTCGACCGTCGAATGGATCAGCCCGCTGACGCCGACCAGGTCGGCGGCGTACTGGGCCGCCGCCCGGTCGAGCATCTCGCCGAGTTCCGGCGTCGCCGGCCGGTACTGGCAGCCGCCCGTCGCGCCGGCGACTGCGATGCCGGCGCTGGACAACTGCTGCAGCAACTCGGCCGCACGCTGCTCCGGCAGGTACAGGCGGCGTGCGACGTCGGCCGCGCTCCACTCATGGGCTGGATCGCCGCGCAACAGCAGCACGGCCTCCAGGTAGGGGACCGACGGGATGCTGGTGAGGATGAAACGCCGCAAGTCCGCGGGCAGGTCGTGCTGGGTCACGGGACCGGCATGGGTGAAGGGACTGACATGAAGCCGGGGACTCTAACAATTCAAGCTCTGCTTGTGGGCTCATCCGTGGAATGAATCGCATGGCGTCGGACGTTCCCACCGCACGTCTCTTCCTGGCCCTGTGGCCGCCACCGGAGGTCCGGCTGCGCCTGGAGGCCCTGCAGCAGGGCTGGTCCTGGCCCCCGCGCGCAGCACCGGTGCGCGCCGACAGGCTGCACCTGACGCTGCACTTCCTCGGCAACGTGCCCCTGGAGCGGCTCGACGCGTTCGCGCACGCGCTGGACGTCCCCACTGAGCCGCTCGCGTTGGACCTAGCCGGTGCGACGCCCCGGTTGTGGCCAGGGGGCCTCGCGGTGCTGGAGTTCGCACCGCCACCGGCACTGCTGCGGCTGCATGCCGCGCTGGCCGATGCGCTGACGGGGCTGGGCTGGCCGGTGGAGTCGCGGCGTTACCGTCCGCACGTGACCCTGGCCCGGCGCGCGGCGGGCGCACGGCCGCCATCCGAAGGCGCGCCGGCGCCGGCCTGGTGGCACGCCGACAGGGGCTACGTGCTGGTGCGCAGCAGCCCGGCGCGCGGCTATGAAGTGCTGCGGTCCTACGCCCATCCGTGAACCTGCCTCGGCAGTTCCCGCCTCTTCATGGCCCGTTCGGACTATGCAGGCCCCCGGAAGGGCCCCATGCATGGGAAAAACGCTCACGGGACGCAGCGCGCCAGGCAGTGAACGGCGCCTGCGGTCCGCCTCCATGCAAGACCGGATTTCCTGGGCCCAGTCAGCCTGCGCGCGCGTCATGCGCCCTCTCGTGCGACTCGCGCTCGGGATGGGGTTGAAGCACCCCCATCTCGAGAGCATGCTGCGCGACCTGCTGCTGGACGAAGCCACGCGCCTGTGGCAGCAACAGGGGGTCGCGGCGCCGAACATCAGCCAGCTGGCCGTGACCACGGGCCTGAACCGCAAGGACGTGACGGCGCGGGTGCGCCGGCCCGCCGATCCCCTGCCCCATACCGAGCTCTCCGCGGCGGCCAAGACCTTCACGCGCTGGCTGCAGCTGGCCAGCCGCGATCCGGCCCTCCTGCGGCTGCCCATCGCGGGCGGCGACGAGGGCCTGTCCTTCGAGGAGGTGGCGCGCGAGGCGAGCCGCGGCGACGTGCACCACCGCGCCGTGCTCGATGAGCTGATGCGGCTGGGCATGGTCGCCAAGGCCGATGCCAACCACGTCGAACTGACCGCCGAAGGCTTCGTGCCCACCGCGGACCTGCAGACCACGCTGGCGTTCCTCGGCGACAACCTGCGCGACCACGCGGCGGCGGCCGTCTCCAATGCCCTGGGCGAGGCGCCGCTGCTGCTGGAACGCGCCGTCTTCGCCGAAGGCCTGGGCGAGGCCGACTGCGACGCCGTGCACCAGTGGATGCGCGAGCGCTGGGCGGCCCTGCACCGTGACCTGGTCAGCCAGCTGAGCGAAGCCCTCACCCGCAGTGGCGCGCAGGGGTCGCGCCGCCTGCGCGTGGGCGTCTACGTCTATCACGCCGAGCGCGAAGGAGAGGCCGAATGACGCGCGCCGGCCGTTCCCTGTTCGCGCTGCTGCTCGCGGCGCTGCTGGCCATCCCGGGCTGCGGCGGCGGCGGATCGGGCACGCTGCCCGGCGTCTTCATGGAGGGGGCCGGCGGCGGCCCCGGCGGGCCTGCCGGCGGCACGGGCGGCGACGGCGGCATCGGCGTCGCCGGCATCGGCTCGGGCGGGACCGGCATCGGCTCCGGCGGCACCGGCATCTCGGGTGAGGGCGTGGGCTCCGGCGGCACCGGCGCGGTGGCCGACGGCGGCAGCATCGGCTCGGTGGACGGCTTCGGCAGCATCATCGTCAACGGCACCCGCTTCGAGATCGACAGTGCCCAGCTGCTGCTCGAGGATGCGCCGTCCCTGCGGCTGGGCATGACGGTGCGGGTCACCGGTACGCTCAGTGCCGATCTCGCCACCGGCACGGCCAGCCTGGTGCTGTCGGCCGCCGAATTGCGCGGCCGCGTCGCCGACCTCGACGCCGCAGCCGGCCGCTTCAGCGTGCTGTCGGTGCCGGTGGCCACCGACCCGTCCACGGTCTATGCCGGCGGCCTGCGTTCGCTCGCCGACGTGCGTCCCGGCGATGCCGTCCAGGTGCACGGCATGCCCGGCCTCGGCTCGCAGCTGCGCGCCACCCGGATCGAGCTGCTGGCCACCGACGCGCCGCCGGTGCTGTCCGGACCGGTGCAGGCGCTCGACACGGCGCAGCGCACGTTCAGCATCGGCAGCCAGCGGGTGCGCTATGCGGCAGCGGACTTCCTCGGGGTCTGGCCGGCCACCGGCCTGGCCGAGGGCCAGGCGGTGCGGGTTCGCGCACGCAGCGCCGGCGATCCGCTGGAAGCGACCTCGGTGGAGCTCCTGTACCCCTTGCCCGCGAGCGCAGCTGGCCGGTTCTCGCTCGGGGGCGTGATCACCCGGGCGTCCGGGCTGGCCGACCTGCAGGTCGATGGCGTGCCGGTGGATGCCTCCGCGGCCCGCATCTCAGGCGGTCCTGCCCGCGAAGTGCTGCCCGGGGCCCGGGTGGAGGTCGCCGGGACGCTGCGCGACGGCGTGCTGGTGGCCACGCGGCTGAAGCTGCGCCACGCGCCCTCGGCGCCGGCCGAGGCCCCCTTCAGCGCGAGCGGACCGATAGGCGCCTTGCGCTCGCCGGCCGATTTCCGTGTCCGGGGCCAGCAGATCGATGCCGGTTCGGCGGACGTGCTCTACGTGAACGGCTCGGCCGCGGACCTGGCCAATGGCCGCCAAGTCCAGGTGAGCGGCTCGCGCGTGGTCGACGACGTGCTGCTGGCCGAGCAGATCGAGTTCCTGCCCTGATCACGCGCTGGCGCCCAGGTCGCGGTCGGCCTGCCGCTACCGGTCTTCGGCGCCGGGTTGGGTGGGTTCGAAGTCGGGCTGCGCGTCCTCGGCGGCCGGGGTGCCTTGCAGGGCCGCATCGCGGATCGCGAACAAGGCCTGCAGGTCTTCCTCCACGTCGTCCTCGGGCGCGGGGCCGGATGCGGCCGCGGCCCGCGGTGCCTCGTGGGCCGCGGCAGGGGCGGCGCCGGGCGCCGTCACCCGCCAGTCGCTCGCGCTGGGCATCTCGCCGGCGCTGGTGGAGGTGATGGCGGCGAACTGCCAGGAAATGCTCAGCAGCCATTCCCAGGCCCGCGGATCGAACTTCTCGATCTCGGCCATGAAACTGGACTGGAAGGACGGGATGTAGGTCAGCAGGCTGCCCTGGCCCTGCCGCACGACCAGCTGCACGTGCAGGCCGCTGCGCTTGCGGCGCGAGACCACCGGCAGCATGCGCACCTCCAGCCAGTCGGACGGAACGGCATGGCGCCGCATCGTCTCGCGCAGGGTGACCTGGACCAGCTCGCGGCGCACGGCCGTGCGGGCGGCCGGGTCGGAATCCGGCCCGCCTCCGCTGTCCTGGAAAGCGGTGGCGGACGGCGGCACGGATGGCGCACCGCTGCGCGGTTCCGTCTTCAACAACCTGTCGAGCAGCCCCATGGTGGGCGCATTATCACGCGCCCGGTTCCTCCGGCCCATCAGGGCCTTCATCGATGAACGCCGTCGCCAGCCGGGCGCCGATGGTGAAGCCGCCCGCGCAGGCCGCGCAGCGCACCACCACCGCCTCGCAGCGCAGCGGGTAGTTGTGGCCGTCCAGCAGGTACTCCACGGTCAGGTCGATGCGCTCGCCGACGGCGTAGGGCTGGCGCGAGGTGAAGGACAGCCCGCTGACGCTCACGTCCCGCGTGATCCCGGCCTGTCCCTGCCCCACCGTCATCGGCAGTTCCATCTCGAAGCGCTCGGCGCCGCGCTTCTCCTGGAGCCGGCCTAGCGGCACCACCACCCTGGGTTCGCTCGTTGCCATGTTCTGCTCTCCCGTTGGCCGTCCGAAGTCGGCACCATCGCGCGCCCCTGGCCTCAGCCGGTGCCGCCTTCCTGCGGCACCGCGTCACGGAACAGGGGCTCGCTGAGGCGCACGGCGATGTTGAAGTTCTCGCCGGCCCGCTCCACCCGCACCACCTCGCCGCGGCAGTCCAGGCAGAAGTCCCGGTCTCCGGCCCGGTATTGCAGCGTCAGGGAAACGAGGGCGCCCAGCACGGGCGCCGCAGGGCATTCCAGCAGCACCCCGGTCGCGCTGATGTCATGGCTGGCGCATTCCTCGCCTTCCATGGTGATCGGCAGTGCGATGCCGAAGCGCTCGGCCGACCGCTGGCTGGGCTGTCCGTCCTGCATTCCGTTGCTCCCTGGACGCCTGATGGCGCATCCGTCGCAGCGTAGGCGGTGCGCGCCGGCCATTCGTGTAGGAGGGGGGCGTAACAAGCTGTCGTCGCACGCAACGTGCTGAAAGCCCCCCTGGCTGATCAGTGCGGCGCCGCGACGGCCGAGGCGTGCGCCCGGGCCCAGCGCGCGATGTCCTCGGCCCGCGTCAGTGCCCCCGGCTGGCGGGCCACTTCCCGACCGCCGATGAACAGCGCGAGCGTGGGAATGCTGCGGATGTTCAGGCGGCCCGCAAGCGCCTGCGCATCCTCGGTGTTGACCTTGGCGACGCGCATGTGTGGCTCCAGCAGCGCCGCCGCCTGTTCGTAAGCGGGCGCCATCACGCGGCACGGGCCGCACCAGGGTGCCCAGAAGTCGACCAGCACCGGGACCTGGCTGCGCTGCACCTGGCGCTCGAAGCCGGCTTCGTCCAGTTCCAGCGGGCGCCCTTGGAACAGCGGCTGCCCGCATTGCCCGCACGCCGGCGACCGGTCCAGGTGCGCCGCCTGGAGGCGGTTGGTAGCCCGGCAGGCGGGGCAGACGACGTGCAGCGTGTCATTCATTTCGCGCACGTAGGGCCTGCCCATCGGATTGCAAGCGGGTAACCGGACCGCGGCATCCGCACGCCCCATGCGGGGGTCAATGGCTCCGTCAGGCCAGGCGTTGACACAACTTGCAATCGGCAGAGTTCTGGCAAGGAAGTTCTCCTACACGGACACGCTCCAAACCGGCAAGCGCAGCCATTCGAGTGCGCAGAGCATCCGTTTCGACGTGTTTCGACCGCGTCATCAACGCAACTTGGAGGCTCCAGATGAACAAGGGATCGACGAGAACCAGAGTCGTGGTGACGGCCGCAGTGGCCGCCATGTGGCTCAGCGCATGCGGTGGGGGTGGTGGCGGTGGCGACGACACCGCCGCGGCACCGAACCCGCCGGCCGCCGGCACACCGGCCCCGGCCCCGGCCCCCGCCCCGGCGCCAGCTCCGGCCCCGGCTCCGGCACTCGGCCTGAACTGGACCGCGCCCGGCCCGACTGATGTGTGGCATTCGCTGTCGTCGAGCGACGATGGCCAGGTGATCGTGGCGGGACAGGCCCAGGCCGGCGACATCCCCAACAGCATGCTGAGCCTGTCCACCGACGGCGGCCAGACCTGGTCCGATCCCGCAGGCCTCCCGGGTGCGATCTGGATCGCCTCCGACGTCTCGGGCGACGGGAACCGCATCGTCGTCGTCAACCTGGCGGGTGGCATCTTCCTGTCCAATGACCGCGGCGCCACCTTCAACGCCGTTCCGCTGCCCGCTGGCGTGGTGTCGCCGGACTTCGAGGGCGTCACCATGTCGCAGGACGGCAGCCGCATCGCCGCCGTGGCGATGAACGGTCCCGTCATCGTCGGCAACGTCGACGGGGCCGGCACGGTCACCTGGGTCACCCCCACCACTGCGGCGCCCACGGCCGGCTGGCGGTCCATCGACAGCTCGAACAACGGCCAGGTGATCGTGGCCGTCGGGCAGGACCCCGTGGCCTCCATCTCGACCGACGGCGGCGTGAACTGGGCCGCCATGCCGGTGGCCGTGGGCACCCCGCCCGTGGCCGTGACGAACCAGGCCTGGTACCGCGTGAAGGTGTCCGGCGACGGCAACACCATCGTCATGGTCGCCAACGGCTTCGGCGGGTCTTCCGGTGACGGCATCTACGTCTCCAAGGACCAGGGTGCGACCTTCACGCTGGCGCACACGCTGGTCGCCGACTACTCGGGCATCGCGATGTCGGCCGACGGCGGCGTGATCGCGGTGACGCATTCGGACAATGCCGACGCTGCCGGCGCCGGCCAGATCCTGATGTCGAGCAACGGCGGCACGACCTTCGCCCCGGTGACGGTGAGCGTGGGCGGCACGCCGGTCACGGACGCCTTCTGGCGTTCCATCACCATGTCCGCGGATGCGACCCGCATGGCCGTGGCCGCCGGGCGGTTCATCGACAACGTCACCGGCGGAATCTACGTGTCGGAAGGAAGCCGCCCGTAAGCGTCCTCACCGCTGTCACCCTTCAGGGAGGGCGACCGGAGCCGGGCCGAAAGGCCCGGCTTTTTCGTTGCTGCGTGTCCCGTCCGATGGCACGGGCGATCACTGGAAGATCTTCAGCACCTGGTCGATCACGTCCTTGACCAGTTGCTCGACCGGATCGCGCGGCGGCTGCCTGGGCTTGGGCCGCGGCCGCGGGATGTCCCACTCGGCGCCGGCATCGATCCACTTGCGGTTGAGGGTCTGCTGGAAGAAGTCGCCCACCATGGGCAGCGCGCTGCGCGCGCCCGTGCCCCAGCTGTCGGCCATGGTGACGCGCGCATCGTTGAAGCCCACCCAGGCACCGGCGACCAGTTGCGGGTGCATCAGGATGAACCAGGCGTCGGTGTTGTCCTGGGTGGTGCCGGTCTTGCCGGCCACGTCCGCCTGGATGCCGTAGCGGCTGCGGATGGCACTGCCGGTGCCCTCGTCCACCACGCCGCGCATGGCGTTGACCAGCGCCAGCGCGCGCGGCTTGGGCATCGCCTGCTTCGACTGCGGCGGCACGAAGGCGTCGAGCACCTTGCCGCTGGCGTCCTCGATGCGCAGCACCAGCAGCGGGTCCATCCAGCGGCCGTTGTTGGCCAGCGTGGCGTAGGCCGAGACCATCTCGCGCAGGGTGACGGGGCTGGTGCCCAGCGCCAGCGACGGCACGGCCTGCAGCTCGCTGTCGAGCACGCCCATGTCGCGGGCGAGCTGCGCCACCTTCTGCGGGCCCACGCGCGCCATGAGTTGCGCCGTGATCGAGTTGCGCGAATGCACCAGGCCCTCGCGCAGGGACCAGGGCCGGTTGGTGGGCGCGGTCGCGTCGCGCGGACTCCAGACCTGGCCGTCCTCGCCCTGCAGCGCCACCGGCTGGTCCAGCAGCGTGTCGGTGGGCCGCCAGCCTTCCATGAATGCGGCCGCATAGACGAAGGGCTTGAAGGTGGATCCGGGCTGGCGCCGGGCGCGGTTCACGTGGTCGAACTGGTCCACCCGGAAGTCGCTGCTGCCCACCCAGGCCAGCACGTGGCCGTTGCGCGGGTCCATGGCCATGAAGCCGGCCTCCAGGCGCTCGCGCTCCTGGCCGGCCTTGCGCCGGCGGTCGGCCAGCGGCTGCAGCTGCGCGAGCTGGCGCGCGACCGCCTGGTTGGCGGCCTTCTGCAGCCGCGTATCGAGCGTGCTGCGCACCACCAGCCCGTCGGCGTGGATGTCGTAGCCCTTGCGGTCGGCCCAGGCGATCAGCCACTTGCGCACCTGTTGCGCGACGTGCGGCGCCGGCCCGAGCGGCTCCTGCTGGCGCTCGAAGTCGATACGCAGGGGCCGCTTCGAGAGCTCCTGCGCGCGTTCGGCCGGCAGCTTGCCGCGGCGCGCGAGCTGGGCGAGCACGACGTTGCGGCGCTGGCGCGCCCGGTCGGGATTGAGCACCGGGTTGTAATAGCTGGTGCCCTTGAGCATGCCGATCAGGGTCGCGCTCTCCAGCAGGTCCAGCTCGCTGGCCGACTTGTCGAAGTAGGTGCGCGCGGCCATCTCGATGCCGAAGGCGTTGTAGAGGAAGGGCACCGTATTGAGGTAGGTCTCCAGGATCTCCTGCTTGCTGTAGACCGCCTCGATCTTCAGCGCGGTGATCGCCTCCTTGACCTTCCGGTGCAGCGTGGGCGAGCGCCCGATCTCCTCCGGGTACAGGTTGCGCGCCAGTTGCTGGGTGATGGTCGATCCGCCCTGCCGGTCGCCGCGAAGGGTGTTCCACATCGCCGCGGCGGTGCGGTACGGATCGATGCCGTGGTGTTCCCAGAAGCGGTGGTCCTCGGTAGCGATCAGCGCCTGCACGACCGCGGGGGCCACCCGGTCCAGCGGCACCCACCGGCGGTGCACGCGCTGGTAGCGCGCCAGCACCACGCCGTCGGCCGACACCAGCACCGCCGGCGCCTCGACCTTGGCCTTGCGCAGGTTGGCGATCCCCGGCGTGAACGGCACCACCAGCAGCACGTACAGCAGCACCAGCGCAGGCAGCAGCAGCGCCGCCCGCCACGGGTGGCGCCGCAAGGCGCGCACGCCAGCCCGCAGCCACGCCGCCGCGACGGCCAGCCCCTGCCGCATGGCCGGGTTCATGGTCCCAATCTAGGGCCGCCCGCGGCCCCCCTTTGTAGGACCGCAGCGCCCCGCGGGGCACGACCCGCGGCACTTTCCGCTTGACGAAGGACCGGGTCGAGTGCAGCCTTGTCGACCCTGTCCGACACGGGCTGCTGCGCGCGACCACCAGAATCGCCGCACACCCACGAGAACTCCAACACCCATGGCGCCCTCCGATCCCCGCGCCGGCCCGGCGGCCGGATCCAACGTCCTGCCTGCCGGACCGGCCCCGTCGGGGACGCGACGCGACCGCATCGAGTTCCTGCGCGGCTTCCTGCGCCATCCGGCCCAGGTCGGCTCGGTGGTCCCGAGCTCGCACCGGCTGGAGCAGCGCCTCGTCCGCAGCGCAGGCATCCGGGAGGCACGCACCGTGGTCGAGCTGGGCCCCGGAACGGGCGGCACCACGGCCGCCTTCCTGCAGGCCATGGGAGCCGCCGCTCGCCTGCTGGCGATCGAGCTGGACCCGACCTTCCATCGCCACCTGTGCGCTTCATTGCACGATTCCCGGCTGCTGCTGGAACTGGGCAGTGCAGAACGGCTGGACGAGATCCTGGCCGCGCGCCGGCTGCCCGCGCCGGACGCGATCGTGTCCGGCATCCCGTTCTCCACCATGCCGCCCGAGGTGTCGGACCGTGTCGCCGCGGCCATCGCGCGGGTGCTGCGGCCGGGCGGGCGCTTCGTGGCCTACCAGGTCCGCGCGCATGTCGCCGGTTTCGCATCCCCCTACCTCGGCCAACCGGACAAGCGCTGGGAGTGGATCAACGTCCCGCCGGTGCGGGTGTTCACCTGGGTCAAGCCGGAGGATCCTTCCGGCGCAGCGGCTTGAGCGGCTGGCCGAAGAACTGCGGGTAGTAGCGCGCCGTCACGGCGCCGTCGGGTGCCCACGCGATGCAGCGGCCCAGATGGTAGGGCGGCTCGGTCGCCGCTTCGCCGCCCTGCCCCGCCAGGCGCCGCTCGCGCTCCTGCCACGGGAAGATGGTCTGGTAGGCCGCGGTGGCCATGTTGAAGAGCAGTTCGCGCAGGTGGGTGCAGCCGCGCACCCCGCCCAGGGCCCGCTCGATGGCCTGCCGCCAGCCGGGACCCAGCCGCGCGCCGACCATCCGCTGCATCGGATCCTCGCCCTGGATGCATTCGCCGAATGGGGTGTGGTCCATGGCGACGGCGATCGCCCGGATGGTCATGGATTCGTCCACGGTGACGCGGATGGCCATCTGGTGGATGGGCCGGCCCGGCGGCATGTCGGTGCCGTCGGAGCGCTGGAAGCCGTAGGTCTTGGTGTCGGACAGTTCGCCTTCGATGTCCCACAGGCCGTCGTCGCGCAGGAATCCCCGGTAGGTGACGGCGCGGGTGTGCAGGTGCCGCCGCGGGGCGGGTTCGGGCAAGGGCATCGTCAGGCCGCCAGCCGCGCCATCGCGTCGCGCTTGCCCATCTTGCGCAGGGACGCGATGGCCTCGAGCTGGCGCGGACGCGGGCGGGTCTTGCCGCTCTCCCACTTGTAGACCGACAGGGCCGACACGCCGAGGATCTTGGCGACGGCAGCCGCCGACAGCCCGAGGCGCTGGCGCTGCGCCGCCAGGCCCTTGGCGGAAAAGCGCAGGGCCGGCTTGTCCTCCTCGGCCTGCGCCGCGGGCGCCGCGCGCCCAGCGCTGCGCGCCTGCTTGCGCACCTGCCGTTCGAGCGCCTCCATGCGGCGCTTGAGCTGGGCGATCTGGCTGCGGTACTGCGCGACCGACTTCTTCAGCTGGGCCAGCTCGGCGCGTTGCTGCTTGCGCGCCACGCGTGCGATTTCCTCTTTCAGGACGGTGCCGATGTTTGCCATGGAACCTTGTTCCTCTTGTATGTGACAGCGCTGCGATCGTCGCCGCATTCCGCTGACGGGCCGGTCGCCCCCCAAGGCACGCATCTTATCCGCAGCAGCCGGGCGGAAGTTTGCAACGGCCCCACGCGCGGCCGGCCCGGGCGTATACCGCGGGTGGCCCGCGCGTCAGCCGCCGACCGCCCGCAGCACCGGCCGCAGCTGCCCGCTCTGCACGTCGATCTGCGAGTGGGGCAGCTGGTAGTTGCGGTCGTCGAACAGGTCCACGCCGACCGACAGCTGCTCGATCCAGTCGAAGAAGTCGCCGATCGCCGCCTTGCCCTCGATCGGCGCGCCATGCTGCGGCACCAGCATGGACACCGGCAGCTGCCGCGCCATGCGCACCCACATGCGCAGGATCTTGTTGGACACCATGTAGCGGCGGTGGAAGCCCTCCATCTTCGGGATGTGCGGCGCGAGTTCGCGCACGGGCTTCTGCGCGTCGGCCCCGCTCCCCAGCGACACGCCCAGGTCGCCGGTGAAGAGGATGCGGCTGACCGGATCCCAGAAGTGGAAGTTGCCTTCGGCGTGCATGAAGTGCGCCGGCAGCAGCCACAGTTCCGTCTTCCCCAGCGGGAGGCGGCCGCCGGCGTCGGGTACGCCGATGATGCGTTCCGTGGTCTTGCCCGCCTTGGTGAAGTACGGGGCGAAGCGCTCCCACAGCCGCGAGATCACCAGCCGCGCCCGGGTCGAGGTGAGCCAGCGGTCCAGGGACGCGATGATGTCCGGGTCGCCGTGCGAGGCGATCAGGTAGCTCAGGTTCTGCGGCGGGAAGAAGCGCGACATCGCCAGGTACAGCTCGTTGTAGCCGTTGTTGCCGCCCGGGTCGATCAGCGCGCCCTGGCCGTGGTCCACGATGAGGAACTGGTTGGCCTGCACCGCCTGGCCGTCCTCCTCGACCAGGTCGGTGAACATCAGGCAGGCGTGGTCCCTGTTCCGGAACAGCTCGACGGGGGACATGGTGGGCTCCTTGGTGGTTTCGAATCGGGGGGTGGCGCGGCGAACGGTTCAGTCGTCCAGCACGCCTTGCAGTGACTGGGCAGCGCTGCTGTTGGCCGCCTCGCGCCCGCGGGCGAGGTGCGGCTCGATCGCGGCCCACACCGAGGCGGCCGCATCGGGCGCAGCGGTCACGGCTTCGTAGTCGAGGTCCAGCTCGCACGTCAGCTGGGCCAGCGGTGCATGGGCGTCGGGACGGGCCGACACGCCCAGCAGCACCGGCCGCACCGGGGCATGCGCACAGGCCAGTGCTGCCTTGTGCAGCAGGCGGATGTCGGCCGCCGGCTCGCCCGAGAGCAGCACCACCACATGCGAGTAGTCCGGCACGAACGCGCGAGTCAGCGGCAGCGCCAGGCCGCGGCGCGCCATCGCGATCACGCGCATGATGCGCGACCCTTCGACGAAGTCGACGTAGTCGGTGGCGACGTCCAGGTCCTGCGCCCCTGCGAAGCGGCGGTGCACCACCTCCTGGCCGCTGCGCTGCGCCAGCCAGAGCACCAGTTGGAACGCCGCCAGTCCGCGGGCCGAGCACACCAGCACCCGCTGGAACGCCTCGGGATCGGCCTGCTGCGCGGCGCCCGGATGGCGCAGCGGCGTGGACAACTGGCGCCAGACGGCCGGCGGCGAGTACTGGCGGCCGGCGTCCATCTTCTTGCGCAGCAACTCGACCCGCCGGGTCATGTCCTGCGGCCCGTCGTCGCACTGCACGATGGCCATGGACCAGGGACCGGACAGCAGCCTCGGTCCGCGGCTGGCGTGGACGATGCGCAGCGAGTGGTGGCGCACGTCGTTGGCCACCCGCTCCATCAGCTCACGCAGCGCGGGGCCGGGGCCTTCCTTCCACTGGACGAACCAGCCCGATTGGTGCAGCAGTGCCGTATGGACGCCTTTGGGCTCGTTGTGGCGGACGGCGGAGGCCCGGATGCTCTCCATTTGCGCGTACACCGGGCCGCAGATGTTCGCCTGGCTGGCATAGACGATGCGCGCGACGGGGAGGGAGGGAGAAACCGTCTGCGCGTTGTGGTTTTCATGCACGCAGCGGATGCTGCCTGCTCTGCCCCCGGTTCCTGTTGCGCTTTATCAAGCTCATCCGTTGCGACGGCGACTGCGCCAGCGCACAGTCAGCCAGGCGGCCGCCGCGAGCAGCACCACGCCGGGCAGCAGCACGGCCCGCCAGCGCTGCACCAGGTCGAGGATCTGCTCCCAGTTCCCGCCCACCCGGCGCACGGCCCAGACCAGCAGCGGCAGTTCCACCAGCGCGGCGGCACCGTCGAACAGGAAGAAGTGCCGGTAGCGGATCTGCAGGGAGCCGGCGGCGAACAGCAGCGCGCTGCGCAGGCCCGGCATGAACCGGACGGCAAAGATGCAGGCCGGGCCCCAGCGCTGGACGGCGTGCTGCATCGCATCGACCCGCCGCTGCGGCAACGCCCGGGCCGTCAGCCGGTGCCGCAGCAACTGCGGCCCGAAGCGCCGTCCCCAGTGGAAGATCAACCCGTCGGCGCACAGCACGCCGCACCAGGCGACCGCCACCAGCGGCACCGGCTCCATCACGTGCCGCAAGGTGAGCGCGGCGGCGGCGACCAGCAGCAGGTCCTCGTTGACCGGGAGCCCAACCCCGCTGCCGACCAGCACGGCGAACAGCAGCAGGTAGGCCGGTGCGCCCTGCAGGGACTGCAGCAGGGCCATCAGGGAGTCCATGTCAGGCATCAGATCGGCCGCGTCAGGCCGGCCGCATGCGAGGGCCGTGCCGGGGCTGCGACGATTGTGCGGGGCTGCGGCGCCGCGGCGGGACCGGCTCGCGGTCCCGGCAGCCCGTTACGTTTGCATGGGCTTGTTTCAGGCGCGCACTTGATCGACTGCGGCGTTCACGGGAAGCTGAGCCTTCACACCAGACCGAGCCGGGGAGGAACGGTGATGAAGACCAAGCACAGGGCCGTGGAGCTGCCGCCCAAGCCGCCGAAGGGCGGGGCCAGCGGCCTCGTGAGCCGCCTGATCGACAAGCTGCGGCCGGCACCGGCCCGGCTGGCCCCGCCTGGCCAGCGCAGCGGCGAGGGCACGGATAGCCTGGGGCCCTACCTTCGGCAAGCGCGCGAGACGCGGCCGGCGCCGCTGGAGTGAGGCACCGCGACGGTCCTTTTTCACTCTGTTGCCCACGGCGCGCGGGCAACTTGCGAGCATGGACGGCAGGTACCCAGCGTGTATCTGCCCACCCAATCCAGACCTGAAGGACCCTCCATGCGAGCCACCTTGCCGACCCTAGCCGCGCTGACTGCCGGCGGATTGCTGCTGTCCAACCGGATGCGACACCGCCATGACCCCGAGCTCTTCTACGACGGCCATGCCGACGGTCACCTGCACGGGCAACACCACACGGGCACCCTGCTCGCCGCCGCCGCGGCGGTCGCGCTGGGCGGCATGCTGCTGTCGAACCGCAGGCGTGCGGGCCGGCACGGCTATTCGCTGTCCACCGTGGAAGAGTCGATCGACCTCGACGTTCCCGTGCGCACCGCCTACAACCAGTGGACCCAGTTCGAGGAGTTCCCCCGCTTCATGGCGAGCGTGCAGGAAGTGCGTCAGATCGACGACACCCACCTGCACTGGAAGGCCGTGGTGGCCGGCAAGACCAAGGAATGGGACGCCGAGATCACCGAGCAGATCCCGGACGAACGCATCGCCTGGCGCAGCACCAGCGGACCGATGAACTCGGGCGTGGTCACCTTCCACCGGCTCGGCGAGAACCGGACCCGCGTGATGATGCAGATGGACTACCGCCCCGAATCGCTGGCCGAGAAGGTCGGCGATGCCGTCGGCGGCGTGAAGGTCACGGCCAAGGGCAACCTGCAGCGCTTCAAGGAACTGGTGGAATCGCGCGGCGCCGAAACGGGCGGCTGGCGCGGCACGGTCGGCCAGCACTGACGCCGACGACGGGCGCCCTGCCCCGCGGTTAGCGCAAGGTCGTCGACGAGCCGGCGGCTGCCACTTCGGTGCCGCTGGCCGCCAGCACGCGGGTCAGGTGGACGATGTCGGTGGCCAGCTTCAGGCTGCGCAGCACCTCCGGCCGCGCTGGATCCAGCACCGTGGCATCGAGCAGCTTCACCTCGCCGGGCTGGCCGATGGGGCGCTCGTAGACAAGCTGCACCAGCACGACCGCATGCCGCGGCAGCACCAGGACCGCCGGACGCTCGTCGTCCAGGTCCTGCAGGAGCTCGGGAGCGGCCAGCCCCATGGTTGCGGGCCCGAGCGGCAGGGCATCAGCCGACACCGAAACGGAGCGGCCCGCGCGATCGCGCCAGGTGCGGTTGAGCAGCCGGGCGATGTCCTCGCCTTCCGCGGGCAGGTCGGTGGCGGTGCCGAAGTGCTGGCGCACGATCTGTTCCTGCGGCACGTCCACCCCCCAGGTCCGCAGCACCATGCTGATGCTGGCCGCCCAGCACCATCGGCTGGCGCGCTGGGTCTGCGACATGGCGGCCGCCGTTTCGGCGGGAAGGCCGGTGACGCACCGTTCCACGCCCGCCTGCGCGGTGGGTTCGCAGGTGGTTTCCGCCGAAGCGAAGCCGGCCCAGCCCAGCCATCCGGCGAGCATCACCGCTGCAACTACCACCGACTGCCTGGCCTTCATCCTGCTTCTCCCGGACTTCGTTGTCCTGGAGAGCAGTCTGCGAACCGGCTCGGCGATTCACGGTAGCCAAGCGCCTAGGGCGCGACAGGATGTTCCGGGGGGCTCGCCGGAGAATCCGTAGCGGCCTTAGGCAATCGGCGCGAGGGCGTCGGGCGCAGCCCTAAGGGTGCGGCCAAAGGTGTTATCGGGACATGGCCGGACCGCCCGGCTCAGGTCTTGCCGACCACTTCGGCGGCCGTGCGGAAGCCGTCCACCGCCGTCGGCGCGCCGCAATAGACCCCCGCGTGCAGGATGATCTCCTGCAGCTCGGCCGGCGTGACGCCGTTGTTCAGGGCGCCGCGCACATGGATCCTGAACTCGTGCATCTGCCCGCGGGCCAGCAGCAGCGAGAGGGTCACGATGCTGCGCGTGCGCAGGTCGAGCCCGGGCCGCTGCCAGGTGTTGCCCCAGGCATTGCGGGTGACGAACTCCTGCAGGGGCGCGGTGAAGTCGGTCGCCTTGTCCAGCGATCCCTGCACGTACTCGTCGCCGAGCACCTTGCGGCGGGTGGCCAGGCCGGCCTGGAACTGGGGGTCTTGGGGGAGGTTCATGGTCATGGCGGTCATGCGTGAAGTGATCGACGGTCCGAGTGTCCCAGAGTCCGACGGTGCCCTGCCGCACGCATTGCTGCTCCCGGATGCCACAGCCGTACACAGCTAAAACACGCGCACACACACGGCGGCCGCGGCTCGAACCTCTAATTGGCTGAGCGGGAGTCCGCGCACGTCGCGCGGTCCGCAGGGAGGTCCCGATGAACAAGCCCCGATTGGCCCCGGCCCGTCTCGCGCTCCTGGGCGCCGCGCTGCTCGCGATGGGCGGCTGCGCCTCGCCGCCACCGGTGGACTGGAACCGCACGTCGCTTCACGACCGCCACCAGTACATGCCCACGCTCGGCTGGGACGAGCGCCACCCGCTGGCGGTGGTGACCGCCGGCCCGAACGGCATGCTGGTCGGTACCGGCAATGCCGCACCCCCTGCCGTGGCGCTGGTCATGCAGGACGGCCAGGCGCGGCTGGTGTCGCAGGAGACCTTCGCCCGCATGCGCGACAGCGGACAGCCGACCGGCGCCATGGGCGGCAGCCCCTCGCCTGCGCCGGCCACGCCTGCGACGCGCTGATCGGGTCGAACGGACGCCCGGGGCGGGCCCGTTGCGGTCCGCCCGCCGGCGCCTCCCGGACGAGCCATTCCCGGCGGCGATCGGATGTACGCTGCGGCTCCGCACGTCGCCCGCAAGGAGTCCCGCATGGACCGTCGCAGCTTCATCGAATCCTGTGCCGCCCGGCTGGGTTGCGCCACGGCAGCGGCGGCGCTGCCGCAGGCCTGGGCCGCCGACGCGCGGCCCAAGGCGTATTCGAGGGCGCTGCTGGTCGACGAACAACGCCGGCCCTTCAAGGCTTCCAGCCTCCGGCCGCTGACCAACTACGTCTTCCACTACCCGTACGAGGCGACGCCCGCCTTCCTGCTGGACCTGGGCAAGGCGGCTCCCCCGGCGACCCTCGCCACGAAGGAGCACGACAGCTACGCATGGCCCGGCGGGGTCGGCCCCAGGCGCAGCATCGTGGCGTTCTGCGCCATCTGCGCGCACCGGCTGGTCTATCCGACCCGACAGGTGAGCTTCATCAGCTTCCGCCGCACGCGCGCGGCCAAGGGCGTGCGCGACGAACTGATCCACTGCTGCTCGGAGAACAGCCAGTACGACCCCGCGCAGGGTGCGCGCGTGCTGTCGGGGCCGGCCGAGCAGCCGCTGTGCGCCGTCCTGCTCGAGCACGATCCGAAGGCCGACACCCTCACTGCCTTCGCCACCCTGGGCGGGGAGCTGTTCGGCGAGTTCTTCCGCAAGTACGAAATGAAGCTCAGCCTGGAAGTCGGGGCTCGGGCGGTGAACCCGGTCGGCGAACAGGCAGTGGTGCGCGAACTGGAGCGGTTCTGCCGCAACACGATCCAGTGCTGATCGCCAAGCGCCCGGCAGCAGACTTCATGCTTGACCGTGCCCCACCACCGCGGATCAGAACGCCGCGATGCCCGTCTGCGCGCGACCGAGGATCAGCGCGTGGATGTCGTGGGTGCCCTCGTAGGTGTTGACCACCTCCAGGTTCACCAGGTGGCGGGCGACGCCGAACTCGTCGCTGATGCCGTTGCCGCCCATCATGTCCCGCGCCAGGCGCGCGATGTCCAGCGCCTTGCCGCAGGAGTTGCGCTTCATGATCGAGGTGATCTCCACCGAGGCGGTGCCCTCGTCCTTCATGCGGCCCAGGCGCAGGCAGCCCTGCAGGCCCAGCGTGATCTCGGTCTGCATGTCGGCCAGCTTCTTCTGGATCAGCTGGTTCGCGGCAAGCGGCTTGCCGAACTGCTTGCGGTCCAGCACGTACTGGCGGGCCCGGTGCCAGCAGTCCTCGGCGGCGCCGAGCGCGCCCCAGGCGATGCCGTAGCGGGCCGAGTTCAGGCAGGTGAACGGGCCCTTGAGGCCGCGCACCTCGGGGAAGGCGTTCTCCTCGGGGCAGAACACCTCGTCCATCACGATCTCGCCGGTGACCGAGGCGCGCAGGCCGACCTTGCCGTGGATCTTGGGCGCCGACAGGCCCTTCCAGCCCTTCTCCAGCACGAAGCCGCGGATGGCGCCCTCATCGTCCTTGGCCCAGACCACGAACACGTCCGCAAACGGCGAGTTGGAGATCCACATCTTGCTGCCGGTGAGCCGATAGCCGCCATCGACCTTGCGGGCGCGGGTGATCATGCTGGCCGGGTCGGAGCCGTGGTTCGGCTCGGTCAGGCCGAAGCAGCCGATCCACTCGCCGGTGGCCAGCTTGGGCAGGTACTTCTGCTTCGTGGCCTCGTTGCCGAATTCGAAGATGGGCACCATCACCAGCGAGGACTGCACGCTCATCATCGAGCGGTAGCCGGAGTCCACCCGCTCGACCTCGCGCGCGATCAGGCCGTAGCAGACGTAGTTGAGGCCGGCGCCGCCGTACTGCTCGGGGATGGTCGGGCCCAGCAGGCCCAGTTCGCCCATCTCGCGGAAGATGCCGGGGTCGCTGGATTCGCTGCGGAACGCCTCCAGCACGCGCGGCGCCAGCTTGTCCTGGCAATAGCTGTGGGCGGCATCGCGCACGGCGCGCTCGTCGTCGGTGAGCTGCTGGTCCAGCAGCAGTGGATCGGCCCAGTTGAAGGCGGCCTTGGCTTTGGCTTGGCTCATTTCAGATGTGCAGGAAAGTCTTGGGACACGGCAACTCTAGTCGCCAGTGGTTCCCACGGCAAATGAGGGTTTTGCACGCAGTTCTGCAAGAATTGCAGAACTGGAGGAACTCCCATGCGACGCAAGCTGCCCGGCACCGCCATGCTCGCCGCCTTCGAGGCGGCCGCACGCCACCAGAGCTTCACGGCCGCGGCCGCCGAACTGGCGCTGACGCAGAGCGCGGTCGGCCGGCAGGTCGCGGCCCTGCAGGACCTGCTGGGCGTGCCGCTGTTCCGCCGCACCCGCCACGGCATCGCGCTCACCGACGCCGGGATCGCCTACTACCGGCACGTGGCCCGCGCGCTCGACGACATGGAGCGCGAGGTGCTGGACCTGCAGGGGCGGCGCGGCCGCGGCGGCAGCGTCGAACTCGGCGTGGTCCCCACCTTCGGGACGCAGTGGCTGGTGCCGCGCCTGCCCGGGCTGCGCGAGCGCAACCCGGACCTGACGGTCCACCTGGCCAGCCGGGCCCGGCCCTTCCTGTTCCAGGACTCGGGGCTGGACGCCGCGATCTACGCGGGCACCGGCCCCTGGCCCGGCACCCAGGCCACCTTCCTGATGCCCGAGCGCGTGGTGCCGGTCTGCAGCCCGGCACTGATCGCGCCGGCACGCAAGGTCACGCCTCGCAAGCTCGCCCAATTGCCGCTCCTGCAGCAGGCCACGCGCCCGTACGCCTGGCGCGAGTGGTTCGCCTCGGCCGGCGTCACCGACGCCAACGCACTGGCCGGGCCGCGCTACGAGCTGTTCTCCTTCTCCCTGCAGGCGGCGGTGGCCGGCCTCGGTGTCGCGCTGATGCCGGACTACCTGATGGCGGCCGAGCTGGACGCCGGGCGCCTGGTCGTTCCGGTGCAGCACGCCCTGGCGAACCTCGGCTACTACCTGGTCACGCCCGCCGACCGCGTCGAGAGCCCGGCCGTGGCCGAGCTGCGGCAGTGGCTGCTCGACGAGTGCGCCGGCGCGCGCGAGGGGGGCGTCCTCAGTCGGGGATGACCGCCGTTACCTCGATCTCGACCTTGGCGCGGTCCTCGATCAGGGCCTTGACCTCGATGGCCGTCATGGCGATGTCGTAGTGCCCGATGCAGTCGCGGAAGGCCTGGCCGACCTCGCGGCCGGCAGCGAGGTACTCGCGCTTGTCGGTCACGTACCAGGTCATGCGGACGATGTGCTGGGGCTTGGCGCCCGCTTCCTTCAGCACGTCGGCGATGTTCTGCAGCGCCTGGCGGGCCTGGGCGCCGAAGTCGTCGCTGTGGAACCGCTGGTCGGCGTCCCAGCCGATCATGCCGGCGATGTACAGCTGGCGCCCGGTGGCGATCACCGCGTTCGCATAGCCCTTGGGACGCGGCCAGCCGGCCGGCAACACCACCTGGTGGCTCATTTCCGATCTCCCTTCAACAGTTGGCGGGCGATGATGAGCTGCTGCACTTCGCTCGCCCCCTCGTAGATGCGCAAGGCGCGGATGTCGCGGTACAGCGTCTCGACCGGCTGCCCGCTGACCACGCCCAGGCCGCCGAACAGCTGCACGGCGGCGTCGATCACCTGCTGCGCGCCTTCGGTGGCGGTCAGCTTGGCCATGGCCGCTTCGCGCGTGACGTTCCGGCCCTGGTCGCGCTGCCAGGCGGCGCGATAGACCAGCAGCGCCGAGCCGTCGATGGTGGTCGCCATCTGCGCCAGCTTGGCCTGGGTGAGCTGGAAGTCGGCCAGTACCTGGTTGAACATCTTCCGGCTGGTGGCGCGCTGCAGCGCCTCGTCCATAGCCCGGCGGGCGAAGCCGAGCGCGGCGGCCGCGACCGAGGTGCGGAACACGTCCAGCGTGCGCATCGCCACCTTGAAGCCTTCGCCGGCCTCGCCGATGCGCTGCGACAGCGGTACGCGGCAATCGGTGAAGCGCAGGCGCGCCAGCGGGTGAGGCGCGATCACCTCGATGCGTTCGGCGATCTCGAAACCCGGCGTGCCAGCGTCCACGATGAAGGCCGAGATGCCGCGGGCGCCCGGCGCCTCGCCGGTGCGCGCGAACACCACGTAGAAGTCGGCGATGCCGCCGTTGGAGATCCAGGTCTTCTCGCCATTGAGCACGGCGTGGTCGCCGTCCACGTGGGCGCTGCACTGCATGGCGGCGACGTCCGAACCGGCGTCGGGCTCCGACAGCGCGAAGGCGGCGATCGCCTCGCCGGCCGCCACTCGCGGCAGGTAGCGCTGTTTCTGGTCGGCCGTGCCCTGGAGGCTGATGGCGCCCGAACCCAGCCCCTGCATGGCGAAGGCGAAGTCGGCCAGCCCGCTGTGCCGGGCCAGCGTCTCGCGGATCAGGCAGATGGCGCGGGTGTCGATGGCCGGTGCGGCGCCGAAGCCGCCGCCGACCGCGTGGCGCAGCCAGCCGGCTGCGCCCAGCGCGTTCACCAGCGAGCGGCACTCGGCATCGACGTCGGGTCCGTGCGCGTGCGCGATGTTCTGCGTGGCCCAGTCGTCCAGGGCCAGCACCAGCTCCTTGTGGCGCGGCTCGAGGAAGGGCCAGTCGAGGTAGTCGCGGTCGGCCACCTTCAGTTCCCTTCGAACACCGGCTTCTGCCTGGCCACGAAGGCGTGGTAGGCCCGCTTGAAGTCCTCGGTCATCATGCAGATGGCCTGCGCCTGGGCTTCCGCCTCGATCGCCTGTTCCAGCGTCATGGCCCATTCCTGGTGCAGCATGGTCTTGGTGATGCCGTTGGCGAAGGTGGGGCCGTCGGCCAGGTCGGCGGCCAGCTTCTGCGCCTCGGGCAACACGGCCTCCGGGTCGCAAAGGCGGTTGAAGAAGCCCCAGCGCTCGCCCTCCTCGCCCGACATCGAGCGGCCGGTGTAGAGCAGCTCGCTGGCGCGGCCCTGGCCGATGATGCGCGGCAGGATGGCGCAGGCGCCCATGTCGCAGCCGGCCAGGCCGACCCGGTTGAACAGGAAAGCGGTCTTGCTGCGCGCGGTGCCCAGGCGCAGGTCGGACGCCATCGCCACGATGGCGCCGGCGCCGGCGCAGACGCCGTCCACCGCCGCCACGATGGGCTGGGGGCAGGCCCGCATGGTCTTGACCAGGTCGCCGGTCATGCGGGTGAACATCAGCAGCTCGGGCGCCTCCAGCCGCACCAGCGGGCCGATGATCTCGTGCACGTCGCCGCCCGAGCAGAAGTTGCCG
>Ga0196972_1000280_pt1 | contig 33852 bp, 31 predicted proteins | sample S1v_2013CmetaG_FD_148618 | JGI IMG/M metagenome (GOLD analysis project Ga0196972, IMG submission 148618) | Soil microbial communities from Anza Borrego desert, Southern California, United States - S1+v_20-13C | ecosystem: Environmental > Terrestrial > Soil > Desert | place: USA: California...
CCGCCGCCGGAATCCAAGTCCGCGCCGGCGGTGCAGTAGCGCACCGGGACAATTGAGGTTTTATTCCATTCGGCATTCGAATGAACATTAATCGTAGGGCGGGTTAGCGGAGCGTAACCCACCGATTGGAGGTTGTCCGGCGGGTTACGGCCTCGCGGCCTAGCCCACCCTACAAAATTAATTCCTGACTGAAAGCGATTTGGAATTACTTCGGGCTAATAAAGTTAGGTGGCCAAATGCAAAGCACGATCAAACAAGAAACGATCCCCCAAAGAACCATCACGATAGAAGGCGAGCACGCGACATTGGCGTCCCCGGAAGAGATTGCCGATGGCATTCGGGCCGCCGCCGAAGTGTTTGCCCGCAACGGCGTCGATCCGCTGGATTGCGCGGCGGCGATCACAAAGCTCGAGCGGGATGAATTGCTCAATCGCGAAGAAGCTTTGCTGTGCCTCATTTGGGATGAAGCGGAAGATGCAGCTTTCCGCACCATTACCTTGGGATGGCTGAGCCGCGCCGTCGACATTCGGATCGCGGTTTCTTGATAGCTCGGCATGTAACGCGATTCTTCGATAGGGCTCCTCTCAATAGGTGGTTTCAAGAGCCTTAAGAACCACTCGCCACCCCGAGGCGCCTTAAAGCTGAGATTGCTCTACTTTGGACCGAAGGGCACCACATTAGCACATTGACGATTGACGCGTTTCCCACCTCAAGGCTGTATATTAACAATCATTTTATTTTTCAAGTACTTGTCTGATTAAATGCTCATGGCACGTAAGATGCTTGGAATGTTTTGGCATTTTTCTCCTACCCCTCAGTGGGCCAACGGTGTATCGAAGGCCCACTTTTTTAGCCTGCTTGGGGAAGCTGTGAAGCGAGGATATCCGCTAGCCGGGCGGGTTCTTACTGGCTGATCGGCTCAGGTCTTAAGCTCGATATGGATGTCCGGAAATTTGTCGTCGTAAAAGGCGACTCTGTCTTTCAGTTCACGATGCTCTTCATAGGGTTCCTCATACGTCCAAACCGCATCCTCGAATGTCTTACCGGCGAGATTTAGATCGAAGTAATGAGCGGTTCCTTTGAACGGGCACTCTGTCGTGGTATCCGATCGCTCAAGTTGGTCCATCCTGATATCGGAACGGGGGAAATAATAGCGGGCAGGGTGTTGGTCTTCGTCGACTTTGATCACGTCATTCGAGTCCGCGACAACCTCGCCACCGATCTTGACCTGCAGTCTTTGACCGAGATGCATTTCTTTGACTTTATGTTCAGGCCACTTTTGATGTCCGGGCGATTTTTTCATACTGGCCTCCTAGCTTGCTAGTCATAGCAATCGATGACAATCCTGACGGCCATGCTTATCCGCCGCTGCCGTAAGGACGGGTGATAATTTCCAGAAGATGACCATCGGGGTCTTCGAAGTATACCCCGCGGCCGCCGTCGTTGCGGTTGATCTGACCCAGGCGGCGCTGGCCGGGGTCGGCCCAGTATTCGAGCCCTCGTTCACGGATGCGGCCGAAGATCTGATCAAAGTCGTTTTCACCGACCAGGAAAGCATAGTGCTGCGATGCGATCTCGCGATCGACCTCGTAGAAATCGAGTGAAACGCCGTTGCTGAGCTCAACGACAAGGAATGGGCCAAACGGTTTGGGTGCCGCTAGGCCAAGGATTTCCGTGAAGAACGTCGCCGATCTCTGCTTGTCGTGACACGAGACGATAGTGTGATTGAGCCGTATGCCCATGTTCGATGCTCCCCGACAGAGGGCTTATTAGCTTTGTGACCCGGTTAGGGTGAAGCAGTTCAACCAGGGCCCTCAGTAAAAAAGGGGTGAGAAACGGGAGCTAGAGGGCACATCTGTGCGAGATAAAATCTGACCGCTAATTCCGGTATTCATCCGTGACAGAATTATCAGACAGGTCTTGATGCCCGTGCTGGGGTAGGGAATATCGGAATGCTGGACAAACGGGCGCTCATAAAGTCGACGGTATCTAGAATGCCATTACGGCCACCGGCGCACGATCTGTTTTCAACAGGCTGACAGCGTTTTGACGAACTCACCGGTTCAAATGGCTGCAGGTTAGGCCCGGCCGCCGGGGCGAGCGATAGATAGCGGTTCCTGTTGAGCCTCTTGTACGTTCAATTTGTCCATCAGTGCTCTTGCCTCCGCTTTCTGTTGCTCATCGCCCATTTCTAGAACTTCCTTGAGCATTTCCATCGCCGACTCTTTATCCTCCATGTCCGCGTAAGCCTTCGCCAAATCTAGTTTAGTTTCCAACTGGTCCATATCGGTGAGGGGAGCGTATTCATCCTCATCATCGTCATCCAAAAGATTTTCCAAATCGTCCGTGTTTAGTACCGCGTTTTCGGCTTGGCCAGGCGAAGCCAAGTCGAACTCGAAATCGAATTCCGGTGTTTCGATGTTTGGAGCCGACGCGACGCGATCTGGCTTAGAGACATCATCTTGCCGTGCGTTATTCTTATTCAGTTCACGCAAGATGTCGTCTATCGATTGGACGGCTTCTTCCTGAGTTTCAGTTTTAGGATGCGGGGTCCGTTTGTTCGCGTTAAAAGTGATCAGATTGTCGAGTTTCGGCAGCTCGCTCTCGGGCTCGGCTTCATCGGGCCGGGAATCTTCAACCGAGAAGGCATTGAAATCGAAGTCAAACGTCCTTTCGTCAGAGAGCAGTATAGTGTCTTCGGATTCCGACCTATCCTCGTGCTGTGCATTTCCCGCTAGCTCGCGCAAGATCAAGATATCGTCGATGGTGTTACCCGATTCGTGCGGCATGCGTTCGCTTTGAGAATTAGATTGCGATTTTCCATTATCAAAGGCGATCAGATTTTCGAGTTCCGGCTGCTCGTCTTCCGACGTGGCCTTGGCGGCAGGAAAGTTCTCACTTCGCAATGAGTCGACGCTGAATTCCACGATAGGTTGTTCGGCAACCATCGCCAGCGGTTCGTCTGAATCTTGCGTATCGAGATTAAAATCCAGCGTAACGAGCTTTTCCTCGGCGGATGCGGATGTCTCTGCCACCTCAGTATCGAATCGCCTTAAATCATCGATGAGTTCATCGGTGAGGTCGATGGAGCTCAGGAAATCTCCTGAATTTGAACCAAAAGCTAGAGGTTTATTAGAAGAAGGCGATCCGCCAAACAGCGAATTACCGGGACACAGCTCCCGTCCCATTTCAACCACGCTTTCCCAAAAATCTGGATTACCATCCTTACCTTGTGCTCTAAGTTCCTGAGCAAAATGCTCGAAAGCCTCTCGGTTCTCGGTGGCATAATGGATTTCCAGAAGCTTAAGCTTACATTCATCCCGTTCCGGGTACTGCTCTATAGCGTTCCGGATCAAATCCTCCGCTTGCTTGTAGCGGCCGTAAGCCAGGTAAACATCGGCTTCCGAAATGGGATCCACTTCGTCAGCCTCGGTTCCTAAGGCATCGAAGTCGCTCGGCGTAAATTCGCTCAGAAAAGACGTTTTTGCAGCGGTGGCCGGCTCCGAGATTGCGGAATCAAAATTGGATTTCACAGCATTTGATCTTTGCAGGTTCTCCTTTTCGGTCGCGATCAAGATACTTTCGGTCTCTTCTATCATGGCCGCACGGCGACGAGCGATTAGCCACGGTATGACCGCCAGCAACATCAGACCGCCCGCGGCACCGAGATAGGCCGGTTGATCGGACCAGTTGTCCAAGAAGCCGCTCTGCTCAGACGGCGGCGGACCGGGAGTCGGTTTAGGTGGCGCGACTTTCGGCGTTTCTGTCGGGACAGCGGCGGACTGAGGAGTTGGAGCTGCTTCCGGGACGGCCGCTTCTCGGGAAGGCTGCGGGTTTTCGGGTTGGATGGATGCTTCTGCTGGCTTTTGTGCTTCCTGATCGGGTGTCGTTTGCGCTGTTAGCTGCTCTGGTTTAGGGGGCTCTTTCTTCGGGGATTCGGTCGAAGGCTGTTGTGCCTGTGGCTCTTGCAGCAGCGCGATTTGCTCGTTCTTGAGGGTCAGGAGACGATGCATCTCGGTCAATTGCTGCTCGAGCTGAGCCAGGCGGGAACGGAGATCCTCGTTTTCTTGTTTAACGGTCTCGGCAATCTCGAGAGCGATTTCGCCCTTGGACTTCCCGGCTCCATCCGCAGTCCCCGCGACTGCTTCTTCGTCTTTAGCCTTAGTATCGGATGGGGCTAGCAATTGGAGCTGAGCCTGCGTTGCAGTCGCGGGTCCGGTTGCAGCGTCCGGGCTCGGTTTCTTGTTATCTCGGCTTGCGAGTTTTCCGCTCCGGCTATTGTTTAATCGATAAAGCTCGTCTCGTGCTTGTGAACTCGGGAATTGCAGAATGAATTCACGATCGGGAATTTTCAGAGTTTCCCCAGCCTTTAAAGTGTCTGGTGTGTTGCCATAAAACGCTTGTGGGTTGTGCCGGTAGAGGGCTATGACCATTTGTTCCTGCGTGATGCTGGGATCACGGTTCACAAGTTTGGCGATTTCCCAAAGCGTGGAATCTCTTTTAACCGGGCCGTATTCAGAACCATTAACCGGACTTTCGGAGTCGGACGAAGCGCTTCTGCTCGAAGGCCGGGGTTGAGATGTGCGGGACGAGACCTGAGTTTCTGCGGTCGGCCGATAACTCTCAGCCGGCCGTTCGGATATCGATGGAGAGTTGGAGTCGACGAGTGCTCGGTCGGAGAAGGTGGCCGGCGGATCCAACAATACCGTATATTCGCGGACCACACGCCCGCGAGGCCAGTTGACTTCTACCAAAAAGCTTACGAACGGCTCGCGCATGACATCGTTCGAACTGACCTCGATGGCATAGCTGCCGTCGGGTTTCTGCACCGCGGTGAAACGCAATCTGGTGAGAAAATAGTGCCGTTCCAGCCCGGCCTTGACAAAGGCTTCGGGGGAAGCCAATGCGATTTTGACATCCGCCAAGGAATCCCCGCCGGAGAGAACCAGCGGGATTTCGGCGTTGAGGGACTGATTCAGAGCGGAGCGTAGCTTGATGTCTCCGATACCCAGCGCACTTGCTCCCATCGGGGCCAGTAGACTCATCATCGCCAAGGTTCTTGATAACTTACGCACTGATTGCCGCTCCTTTGTCCAATCGCTCCCGACGTTGACTATATGGCGGGAGCTGCCTAGATTGCTGAAGGAAAGCTTAGCCTAGATGTATGTTTTTACCAGCACCTCCGCGATTTGGACGCTGTTGAGCGCAGCGCCTTTTCGCACGTTGTCGGCGACGACCCAAAGGTCTAAGCCTCGTGGGTGGGAAATGTCTTCGCGGATGCGTCCGACGTAAACGGCATCGTGTCCGGCAGCCTCGGTGACTGCGGTCGGATAGCCGCCGGGCCTGTGTTCGTCGACGACTGCCACTCCCGGTGCGCGGCTGAGCAATTCCCGCGCATGGGCAGCGGTGATTTTTTCCCGGGTCTCGATATGGACCGCTTCGGAATGGCCGTAAAACACGGGCACCCGCACAGTGGTCGGGTTTACCTGAATGCTGTCGTCGCCCATGATTTTGCGGGTTTCCCAGACCATCTTCATCTCTTCCTTGGTATAGCCGTTATCCATGAAGACGTCGATCTGGGGCAGGGCGTTGAACGCGATCTGCTTCGGATAAACGTCGGGCTTGATGGGCTTGCCGTTGAGCAACAGAGCGGTCTGATTGCCGAGTTCCTCGATCGCCTTTTTTCCGGTCCCGGATACCGCTTGATAGGTGCAGACGTTGATGCGCTCGATGCCGACGGCATCGTAGATCGGCTTCAAAGCGACCAGCATCTGAATCGTGGAGCAGTTCGGATTGGCGATGATGCCCCGCGTCTTGTACTGCGCAATGGCTTCCGGATTGACTTCCGGCACGACCAAGGGGATATCGGCCTCATAGCGGAAACAGGAGGTGTTGTCCACGACCACACAGCCGGCTTCCGCGGCTTTGGGGGCGTAGACGGCGGAAACCGATGCTCCTGCGGAAAACAAGCCGATCTGCGCCTTCGAAAAATCGAACTCGGCCACGTCCTGCACGGTGAGATAACCGCCTTTGAATTCCACGCGCTGGCCGGCAGAGCGGGCGCTGGCGAGGGCGTACACTTCGCCAACCGGAAAGTTGCGCTCCTCCAAGATAGAAAGCATGGTCTCGCCCACCGCGCCGGTGGCCCCTAATACTGCAATATTGTATGTCTTGCTCATGGGGAAGCTTGTTCGGGATTAGCGGTTGAATGATCGTAAAGCAGATACGATAGCGTCGCCCATTTCAGCGGTTCCGACCTTTTTCATGCCTTCCGAATAGATATCGGCGGTTCGGTAACCGGCATCCAAGGCAGCTATCACGGCTTTCTCGATCCGGTCTGCAGAGGCGGCATCGTTGAAGCTGTAACGCAGCATCATGGCCAGCGACAGGATGGTCGCGATGGGGTTCGCAACGCCTTTACCGGCGATATCCGGCGCCGAGCCGTGAATGGGCTCGTACATGCCCTTGCCGTTCTTGTCGAGCGACGCCGAGGGCAGCATGCCGATGGAGCCGGTCAGCATGGCGGCGCAGTCCGAGAGAATGTCGCCGAACATATTGTCGGTCAGCATCACGTCGAACTGCTTGGGCGCGCGCACCAACTGCATCGAGGCATTGTCGACGTACATATGGCTGAGCTGGACGTCAGGATACTCGCGACCGACCTCGATCACGACCTCGCGCCACAACTCGGTGCACTCCAATACATTGGCTTTGTCGATGGAGCACAGCCTCTTGTTGCGCTTTTGCGCGATCTGGAATGCGACGTGGGCGATGCGGCGAATCTCCGATTCGCTATAAATCAAGGTATTGAAGCCTTCCCGCTCGCCTTTGTCGTTGATGCGGCGGCCCCGCGGCTTGCCAAAGTAGATTCCGCCGGTCAGTTCGCGGATGATCATGATATCGAGCCTCGAAACCACTTCCGGTTTCAGTGTCGACGCGGCGACCAACTGCGGATAGAGGATTGCCGGGCGGAGATTCGCGAACAGTTCCAATTCGGCGCGTATCCCCAAAAGGCCGCGTTCCGGCCGCACCGAATAATCCAGCGGTTCCCATTTCGGACCGCCGACGGCGCCTAACAGCACCGAATCGGACGCCTTGGCTAAAGTCAGAGTCTCCTCCGGAAACGGCGTGCCTTTGGCATCGTAGGCGGCGCCGCCGATCAGAGCTTCTTCCGTTTCAACCTCAAGCCCGAACTCTTGTTTAAGGCAGTCAAGAATTTTTAACGCCTCGGCGACGATTTCCGGGCCGATGCCGTCGCCGGGCAGTACTGCGATCTTCTTGGTCATGTGTGATGGTTTTCTCTTTATTTTGGGAACTTAAGCGTATTCCAGGAACAGCCAAGGCGCGTTCTGGCGGCGGCTCGCTTCATAAGCCCGGATCTTGTCGGCGTGCTGGAGGGTCAGGCCGATGTCGTCCAGACCGTTGAGCAGGCGGTATTTCCGCGAAGGGTCGATCTCGAAATGGATCTTGTCGCCATATCGGGTGGTGATCGTTTGGGTTTCCAGATCTACGGTGAGATCGAAGCCGGGGCCTGCCTGATCGAAGAGGCTGTCGACGATTTTCGTATCCAGCACGATGGGCAGAATGCCGTTCTTGAAGCAGTTGTTGTAGAAGATGTCGGCAAAGCTCGGTGCGATGATGACGCGGAAACCGTAATCTTCCAGAGCCCAAGGCGCATGTTCGCGGGACGAGCCGCAGCCGAAATTTTCGCGCGCCAGCAGAATGCGCGCCCCGAAGTAGCACGGTTGATTGAGCACGAAATCCGGATTCAACGGCCGATTCGAGCAATCCATATCGGGTTCGCCGCGATCCAGGTATCGCCATTCGTCGAACAGATAAGGGCCGAAACCGCTACGGCGAATGGATTTCAGGAATTGTTTCGGAATGATTGCGTCGGTGTCCACATTGGCGCGGTCCAGATGCACGACTCTGGACGTCAGACGGCGAAAAGCTTTCATTGCTCGGATTTCCTCTTGCGCACGGATTGAGTTTGGGTCGAAGGAGCGGGTTTGGGCTTTTTCGTGGCAGCCGATTTCGCCGGCGCTTTTTGGGGCGGTGCTTTTTCCGGCTCGCTTACCGCGGACGGTATCGCCGATAGTTGACGGATATCGACAAAATGACCGTAGATGCCCGCCGCCGCCGCCATCGCCGGACTCACCAGATGGGTGCGGCCGCCGTAACCTTGGCGTCCCTCGAAATTGCGGTTTGACGTGGAGGCGCAACGATCGCCCGGCTCCAGGCGATCGGCGTTCATCGCAAGGCACATGGAGCATCCGGGATCGCGCCATTCGAAACCGGCCTCTTCGAAAATTCGATCCAGACCTTCTTGCTCGGCCTGGCGTTTCACCAGTCCCGATCCCGGCACCACCAGGGCCTGTTTGATATTGCTCGCGAGCTTGCGGTCTCGGACCACCTCGGCGGCGGCGCGCAAGTCCTCGATGCGGCCATTGGTGCATGAACCGATGAAGATCTTGTCCACGCGAATGTCGGTGACGGCCGTGCCGGGCTTCAAATCCATGTATTGCAGGGCACGCTTCATGCTCTCACGTTTCACCGAATCCATTTCCCGCTCGGGGTCGGGAATCGCGGCATCGATAGCTAATACCAATTCGGGCGAAGTGCCCCAGGTGACTTGGGGTTTGATATCAGCGGCATCGATCTCGACTACCTTGTCGAATGCAGCCCCTTCATCGCTGTGAAGTTGCCGCCACGCCGTCACCGCCTCGTTCCACAAATCCCCTTGCGGAGCGTGAGGGCGACCTTCCAGATAAGCAATTGTCACGTCGTCGACGGCCACCAGTCCGGCTCGAGCGCCGGCCTCAATTGCCATGTTGCACACGGTCATGCGTCCTTCCATCGACAAGCCGCGGATCGCCGATCCTGCAAACTCGATGGTATATCCCGTGCCGCCAGCCGTACCGATCTTGCCGATCACGGCCAGCACGATATCCTTGGCTGTGACACCTAGGCCGAGCTGCCCGTCCACCTTGACCAACATGTTCTTGGCTTTTTTCTGAACCAGGCATTGCGTGGCCAGCACATGCTCCACTTCGGAGGTGCCGATGCCGAAGGCGAGGGCGCCGAAGGCTCCATGCGTCGCGGTATGGGAGTCGCCGCAGACGATGGTCGTGCCGGGCAGGGTTGCGCCCTGTTCGGGGCCGATCACGTGCACGATGCCTTGGCGGTCGTCATTCATGCCGAACTCGGTAATGCCGAACTCGGCGCAGTTCCGGTCCAAGGTTTCGACCTGAAGCCGTGATACCGGGTCGCTGATGCCGTGTTCGCGTCCGGCCGTCGGCACGTTGTGATCGGCTGTCGCCAAATTGGCCGTGGTCCGCCAAGGGCGGCGGGCCGCCAGTCTCAGCCCTTCAAAGGCTTGCGGCGAGGTCACCTCGTGAATCAAATGACGATCGATGTAAATGAGGGTCGATCCGTCCGGTTCGGAGTAAACCACGTGATCGTCCCATAATTTGTCGTAAAGGGTTTTGGCGGCCATGAGCTCTTATGGGTGGCGGGTTTTACACGGGGAATGCGGTGCTCAGCTAAGGACTTAGGAGCGGCTTCCCATGGATGTTGGGGTTCGATAAACCAACGTTATTTCAACAGTGAAAAAATCTTATCGCGAATGGCTTCAACGCTGCCGACGCCGTCGATGCTGGCGAATTTGACGGCGCCTTGTTCGGCTTTTTGCTTGTAATAGCCTACCAATGGCTTGGTCTGTTCGTGATAAACATTGAGGCGCTTGCGCACGGTTTCTTCTTTGTCGTCATCGCGTTGAATCAAAGGTTCGCCGGTGACATCGTCCCGTCCTTCGACCTTTGGCGGGTTGAAGATTACATGATAGGTGCGACCGGATGCGGGATGCACGCGCCGGCCGCTCATGCGTTTGACGATTTCCTCGTCGTCCACCACGATTTCCACGACATGGTCGATGGAGACGCCCATCTCCGCGAGCCCTTCCGCCTGCGCGATGGTCCGCGGAAATCCGTCGAATAAAAACCCGTTCTTGCAATCGTCCTGGGCGATGCGTTCTTTAATCAACCCCAGGATGATTTCATCCGAGACCAGCGCACCCGAATCCATGACCTTCTTCGCCTCGATACCTAAGGGCGTACCTTCCCGCACAGCAGCGCGCAGCATATCGCCCGTCGAGATCTGCGGAATATTGAATTTTTCCATTATGGCTTTGGCTTGAGTGCCTTTTCCGGACCCGGGGCTTCCGAGAAGGATCACGCGCATGTCATGGACTCCGTGGTTAATTAAACTTGCAATTCTGTCACAAATGCGCTGGAAATGTCACACTGGGCGCTTTGTACCATCGTTCGCCATGTCGAAAGGCTATCCCGATGTCCGAGCTTAATGACCCGCGTGTATTTTTTGCGGCCGAACGCACCCTTCTGGCCTGGAACCGAACCAGTTTGGCCTGGATGGCATTCGGGTTCGTGATCGAGCGCTTCGGTTTATTCGTGCATCTGGTTTTTTCGAAACCCGGTGAGCCTTTGGAAAAAGGCATTTCGTTTTGGCTCGGTATCGCTTTTGTGCTTTGCGGAGTCATTATTGCGATACTGTCTACGATCCAGTATCGAAAGGTGCTGAAAACGCTGAAGCCGGTAGAGATTCCCCACGGCTATCGGGTGGGTATAGGGGTGCTCGCGAATCTGGTCGTCGTCCTGCTCGGCATGACGCTGATCGTTTATCTGTTCTATGGCGAACTTTGAGCCGGTGACGTCAGGATAGAGGCGATATAACGGATAGACCCGGGTAAACTCCGCAGTGGCATCCCACACGATTCAAGTCACCACCCTTCCAAGGGACTGAACCCTTTTATCAATTTAATTTCCTCTTTTTGAACCTGCTCGTATTCCTTTCGTACGGCGTCGGGTTTGTATTTTCGCTCCAGACGGCGCAGGGTGAAATGGCCTCGCGCCACGTCCTGGAAGTGTTGCATGAATACGAGGTTTAATAAGCCGCCGCTGACAGCTCCCGCGACCGGCACCATCTGCACGGCGATCTCGTCCGAAATGACAATGCCGAAACGAGCGGCAATACCGCGAATCAGTTCGACGCCGGCCGGGACGTTGAGGCCTGAGGCTCCGCCGTAATCGGTAACGCCGGCGAAATGGAAGGCTAGCGTCGATCGCAATCCATAGTAGCCGGTATCCGTGGCATCGTCGTCATTCGACCGCCCACCCAAGGCGAACACCTCCACGCACGCCAAGCGCGCATCGAGCGTGTTCAGATCCTCGCCCTCGCTGCGAGCGATGTCGGCAATCGAACGCAGCATCAGCAACGTTATGACCGGCAATTCGGCAGCCAGCGCTATCGGGCCGAAGAAGCCGCCGACTGCACCGGCTGCGAATGCTGCGACCTTGTGGTACGTGTCACGTGCTCCGGAAATTGCACGCGCGTCGAGCGTCTTTACGGCCATATTCATGGCCTGACGGATGCTGAATTCGGCCGTTTTATTGACGCGTTGATGCCAGCTCTTCGGTAGCAGTTTGAGCGTTTGCTCTATCGGCGTGCCGATCACATTGCTTAAGCGTGCGGCAAAGGAAGGATGTTCCAGGTGCTGATATGCCCAGCGCAGTTGTTCCAATTCCTCGGGCGTGAATGATGGTTTTGCCATGACGTGCTCCACGGTTTGCGGTTCGTGCGATCGTCCTTTAGCCGGTCAGTTTCGGGGCAATGCCGGTCTTGGACAGTGTGCCACGGACAGAGGACTAAGACGGCGGGATTTCACGATCAATTGGACGATCGCATTCCCGGCCGGTTCCGCTTGATTTAGTCTGCCGGACGTAGGCCGAGTCCGGCCCGGCACGCTTAGCGCTCGGCAGGATATTCCGTGCCGAGTTTGATGTGGTTTCGAAGACGCTGCCGACTCACTAGAAGCGTGAGTCGGCAGCTGAGAGGGTTATCGGGGAAGATCCGAATGTCCCATCAGGTATTCGTCGACAGCACGGGCGCACTGGCGGCCTTCGCGAATAGCCCAGACCACGAGTGATTGGCCGCGGCGCATATCACCGGCGGTGAAAATTTTGTCCATCGAGGTGTGATAGTCCAAGGTATTCGCTTTGACGTTGCCGCGTTCGTCGAGGCTCACACCGAGGTCTTGGAGCATTCCCTCGTGCACCGGATGGATGAAACCCATGGCCAGGAGCACCAGGTCGGCTTTCAAGGTGAACTCGCTGCCGGGAATTTCGTTCATAACCCAGCGTCCGCCTTCTTGTTTCCAATCAAGCTTGATGCAATGAATTCGCGTGACTCTGCCGTTTTCTCCTTCGATAGATTTCGTGGCGACGCTCCAAAAACGTTCGCAGCCTTCTTCGTGGGAGCTGGAGGTGCGCAGCTTGTTGGGCCAATTGGGCCAAGTGACGTCTTTCTTCTCCTTTTCCGGCGGCTTAGGCAAAATTTCCAATTGAGCGATAGAGGTCGCGCCGTGCCGGGCCGAGGTGCCGATACAGTCGGAACCGGTATCGCCGCCGCCGATAACGACGACATGCTTGTCCGTCGCCCAAATGCTGATGTCCTCGGGAAGTGCATCTCCGGCTACGCGGCGATTCTGCTGAGGCAAAAATTCCATTGCGAAGTGAACGCCCTTGAGCTCGCGGCCCGGTACGTTCAGATCGCGCGGCTTTTCCGCGCCGCCGGCCAACACCACGGCGTCGTAGTTGTCGAGCAGCTTTTTGACCGGAATGTCTCCGCCGATATGGCTGTTCGGGCGGAACACCACACCCTCTGCCTGCATCTGCGCAATGCGGCGGTCGATCAGGTGCTTTTCCATCTTGAAATCGGGGATGCCGTAGCGCAGCAATCCGCCGATGCGGTCCGCTTTCTCATAGACCACGACGCTGTGGCCGGCGCGGGCCAGTTGTTGCGCGCAGGCGAGCCCTGCGGGGCCGGAACCCACCACCGCCACCTTTTTGCCGGTACGGTGTTGGGGAATCTGCGGTTTGACCCAGCCCATCTCCCAGGCTTTATCGATGATGGAGCACTCGATAGTCTTGATCGTGACCGGTTCGTCGGTCAGGTTCAGGGTGCAGGCTGCTTCGCACGGCGCCGGACAGATGCGGCCGGTGAACTCGGGGAAGTTGTTGGTGCTGTGCAGCACCTCGATCGCTTCGCGCCAATTTTCCTGGTAAACGAGGTCGTTCCAATCGGGGATGATGTTGTTGACCGGGCAGCCCTGGTGACAATAGGGAATGCCGCAATCCATACAGCGCGCGCCTTGACGGCTGACTTCTTCTTCGGTCAGCGGAACGACGAATTCCTGATAGTGCTGGAGGCGGTCCGCCACCAGCTTATAGCGTCTGTCCTGACGTGAGATTTCCATGAATCCCGTGGGTTTGCCCATTCTGTTTCTACCTCGTTACTGTGCTTTGTTGCACGAGAAGCTCTAGACTTCGGAGTCTGCCGAAGTGCCTTCCATTTTTTGCCGATCGTGAGTTCGGGGCGGCGAGGGGCGCGTTTATGTCGCGCCCCCTCTTCTAGTGGTGAACTTCGGTTTGCGTTTTGGCCTTCTGCATTTTTTCGAGCGCTTTACGGTAATCGATCGGCATGACTTTGACGAAGCGCGGTGCGTAAGCGGACCAATTGTCGAGAATCTGCTTGGCTCGTCCGCTGCCGGTGTAACGGCGGTGCTTCTCGATCAGAGTGCGCAGGCGCTGAACGTCGTGACGGGTCATATCGTGCATGATGTCCACCATTCCGTGGGTTTCCAGATCGCCGCCCTGGTGATCCAGTTTTTCCAGGGCAATGTCCTCAGCCAAAATCGGCTCCAATTCAACCATGGCCAAGTTGCACCGGTGTTCGAAATCACCGGTCTCGTCGAGCACGTAGGCGACACCGCCCGACATGCCCGCGGCAAAATTGCGGCCTGTCGAGCCGAGAACCACGACGACGCCGCCGGTCATGTATTCGCAGCCGTGATCACCGACGCCTTCGACGACGGCGATGGCTCCGGAGTTCCGCACCGCAAAGCGCTCGCCCGCCACACCGCGGAAATAGCACTCGCCGCTGATGGCGCCGTACAGCACGGTATTGCCGACGATGATATTCTCCTCGGGCACGACCGGGGATTCCGGGGACGGATAAATGGCGATCCGGCCGCCGGATAGCCCTTTGCCCACGTAATCGTTCCCGTCGCCTTCAAGCTCCAGCGTGATGCCGCCTGATAGAAATGCGCCGAAGCTTTGCCCCGCCGTACCTTTCATCCGTATGTAAATGGTATCTTCGGGCAAGCCGGCATGCCCGTACCGCTTGGCTAGTTCGCCGGACAGCATGGCACCGACCGTGCGGTTGTAGTTGCGGACGCCCATTTCGATGCGGACCGGCTTGCGGTCATCGAGAGCGGGGCGCGCCAATTCGATCAGCTTGTGATCCAGCGCCTTGTCCAGGCCATGATCCTGCGGTTCGCAATTGGAGATGGCCACGCCCTCGCCGGGCTCCGGCCGATACAGAATCCTGGACAGATCGACTTTGGCCGCTTTCCAATGGTCGATGGCCTTGCGCATGTCGAGTTTGTCGGCGCGCCCGATCATCTCCTCGAAGCGGCGGAAACCGAGCTTCGCCATCAGCTGCCGCACTTCCTCGGCAATAAAGAAGAAGAAGTTGACGACATGTTCCGGCTGTCCGGTAAAGCGCTTTCGGAGTTCGGGGTCTTGAGTCGCGACGCCGACCGGACAGGTGTTCAGATGGCATTTGCGCATCATGATGCAGCCTTCGACGATCAGCGGCGCCGTGGCGAAGCCGAATTCGTCCGCGCCCAGAAGCGCGCCGATCACGACGTCGCGTCCGGTGCGCATGCCGCCGTCCGCCTGTACGCAGATGCGTCCGCGCAACTTGTTCAAGACCAGAGTCTGGTGGGTCTCGGCCAAGCCGATTTCCCAGGGGAGTCCTGCGTGCTTGATCGAGGTGATTGGGCTCGCACCGGTGCCGCCGTCGTAACCGGCGATGGTGACATGATCGGCATGCGCTTTGGCAACACCTGCGGCGATCGTGCCGACACCCACTTCGGACACCAGTTTGACGCTGATGCGCGCGGTCGGATTGACGTTTTTAAGATCGTGAATGAGCTGCGCCAGATCCTCGATGGAGTAGATGTCGTGGTGCGGCGGCGGGGAAATGAGACCGACCCCCGGCGTCGAGTGCCGCACCTTGGCGATGATGGCATCCACCTTGTGGCCGGGCAGCTGACCGCCTTCGCCGGGCTTGGCGCCCTGGCAGATTTTGATTTGCAGATCGTCGGCATTGACCAAATATTCGGTGGTTACGCCGAAACGGCCCGACGCTACCTGTTTGATGGCCGAGCGCATGGAATCGCCGTTGGGCAGCGGTTTGAAGCGTTCCGGCAACTCGCCGCCCTCGCCGGTATTGGACTTGCCGCCGATGCGGTTCATGGCGATGGCGAGCGTCGTATGGGCTTCGTAGGAAATCGAACCGAACGACATGGCGCCGGTGGCGAAACGCTTGACGATCTCTGTGACCGGCTCCACTTCGTCCAGCGGCACGGATTCCCGTTCGTCGAACTTGAAGTCCATCAGGCCGCGCAGCGTGAGCAAACGTTCGCTCTGTTCGTTGATCGAGCGGGTGTAGTCCAGATAGGTTGCCCAGCTGTTGGTGCGGGTGGCGTGCTGCAGCTTGGAAATGGTCTCCGGAGTCCAGACATGATCCTCGCCGCGAACGCGGTAGGCGTATTCGCCGCCCACGTCCAAGGCATTCCGGTACAGCGGAGCATCGCTGAAAGCCACACGATGCCGGCGCACGGTTTCTTCGGCGATCTCTCGGAGGCCCGCGCCGCCGATCGTGCAGATGGTGCCGGTGAAATATTCGTCCAGGAACGCTTCGCTCAAACCCACGGCATTGAAGATTTGAGCGCCGCAGTACGACTGATAGGTCGAGATGCCCATCTTGGACATGATCTTAAGCAGGGCTTTGCCGATCGCCTTGATATAGCGCTTGTGCACCTCGTCTTCGGCGAGCTGTTCCGGCAGCTTCTCGCGCAGGTCGGACAGGCTGTCAAACGCCAGATACGGATTGATGGCCTCGGCACCGTAGCCCGCCAGCAGTGCGAAATGGTGTACTTCGCGCGCTTCGCCGGTTTCGACGACCAGGCCGACCTTGGTGCGGAGGCCCGTTCGGGTCAGGTGATAATGAACCGCGGAGGTGGCCAAGAGGGCGGGAATCGCGATGTGCTCCGCATCGATGTCCCGATCGGATAGCACCAGGATATTGTTGCCCTCGTGCACCGCCTGTTCGGCTCGTGCGCACAAGGCTTTCAGCGCCGGCTCCATACCGCCGGCGCCGGTGTCGGCCGAGTAGCAGAAGCTTATGGTTTTGGTCTTGAAAGCGCCCCCGGTTCGGGCCTCGATGCGGCGGATTTTTTCCAGGTCCTGATTGGTCAGGATCGGCTGATGTACTTCCAGCCGCTTATGGCTGCCGCCATTGTGAAGCGCCAACAAATTCGGCCGCGGACCGATATGGGACACCAGCGACATGACCAACTCTTCGCGGATCGGATCGATGGCCGGGTTGGTAACCTGGGCGAAGCCCTGCTTGAAGTAGTCGTACAGCAGACGCGAACGGTTGGAGAGCACCGCCAGCGCCGCATCGATACCCATGGAGCCGACCGGTTCCTGGCCGCTCAAGGCCATGGGCGTCAGGAAAAACTTGATGTCTTCCTGGGTGTAACCGAATGCCTGCTGCCGGTCGAGCAAGGTCTGCGAATCGGGCGGCATCGCGGCGACTTCGGCCGGCAACTTCTCCAATTGAATCTGGGTATCGTTGAGCCACTGCTGATACGGCTCGCGATTGGCCAGCTCCGATTTGATTTCGGCATCGTCGATGATTCGGCCTTGTTCGAGATCGATCAGGAACATCTTGCCGGGCTGCAAGCGCCATTTCTTGACGATCTTGTGTTCCGGAATGGTCAGGACGCCCATCTCGGAGGCCATGACTACGTAATCATCGTCGGTGATGAGATAGCGTGCCGGACGCAAGCCGTTACGATCGAGCGTGGCGCCGATTTGCCGTCCGTCGGTAAAAGCCACGGCAGCGGGGCCGTCCCACGGCTCCATCAGCGCGGAATAGTATTCATAGAAGGCGCGGAGGTTATCGTCCATTAAAGGATTGCCCGCCCAGGCTTCGGGAATCAGCAGCATCATGGCGTGGACCAGCGAATAGCCGCCCATGACCAACAGCTCCAGCGCATTGTCGAAGCTGGCCGAGTCGGACTTGCCCTCGGCGATCAGCGGCCAAATCTTGTCGAGATCTTCCCCCAGAATTTCGGACGACATCGAATGACGCCGAGCGGCCATCCAGTTGATGTTGCCACGCAAGGTGTTGATTTCGCCGTTGTGGGCGATCATTCGGAAAGGATGAGCCAGGTCCCAGGTCGGGAACGTGTTGGTGGAGAACCGCTGGTGTACCAAAGCGAGCGCCGACACCATCTTTTCGTCGCCGAGGTCGCGGTAAAACACACCGACCTGGTCCGCGAGCAGCATGCCCTTGTAAACCAAGGTGCGGGACGAGAAGGACGGAATGTAGAACATCTTGCCTTCTGCAAGGTTCAATGCCCGAATCTTCTTGTCGATCTGTTTGCGGATGACGAACAGTTTGCGCTCGAAAGCGTCCTGATCTTTGCAGCTTTCCGCCCGTCCGACGAAAACTTGGCGAACCACCGGTTCGATGGTTTTGACCGATTCGCCGAGCGTCGAGTTGTCTACCGGGACATCACGCCAGCCGAGAACGGTCTGGCCTTCGGTGCGGATGAAGTCTTCGACGATGGCTTCGCAAGTCGCACGATGTTCCGGAGTGCGCGGCAGAAACAGCATGCCGACGCCGTAATAGCCGTAGTCCGGAAGGGTGATCCCGAGTGCGGCGCATTCGTCGCGGAGAAAAGCATCCGGTATTTGAATAAGAATGCCGGCGCCGTCGCCTGCCAACGGATCGGCACCTACCGCTCCACGATGAGTCAGGTTTTTTAGGATTTCCAGCCCCTTGCAGACGATGTCGTGGCTCTTATGGCCCTTGATGTGAGCGATGAAACCTACGCCGCAAGCGTCGTGTTCGTTGCGTGGGTCGTAGAGACCTTGCTTGGCGGGTATGGCGTTGAAACTCATGATATACCTCTGTCAGGGGTGTGGTCTGTCGTTTGCCTGTTCGCGGTTTACAAAAAAATACTGCGGCTCCAGCAATGGACCGCCGCGACAGCCAAGAATTCGTGTTCGCAGTTTGTTTTGAAATATCCGAAATGGCGATGAAGACCGCCCATTTGGCCAAAATGGGCAAGAAATATAAAGAATCCAGCTAGTCTTTTCAAGGGCGCACCCTCGTGCGCTCGGCAGTTATCATAAATCTGGTGAAACAAATTGTTTCGATAGAGAATGAATCTGCTTGCCATGAGACCATCCGCTCCCGAATCAGCGAGAAGAAAAACCGGTGTTGCTTGCCGAACCCGGTTACCTTTACTTTATGGCCTGAAAATTAAGGCAGCTTCGCAATGTGGTTGAACATGCGCGCTAAGCATGGGGAATTAGAATGACCGAAAAATATGACGTGATCATCGTGGGCGGCGGCATGGTCGGTGCCACTTTGGGGTGTAGTCTCGGAGGAAGTCGCCTACGAGTGGCCGTGATCGAGGACGCCCCGCCGCCGGCTTTTGTGCGGGAACAGCCGCATGACCTTCGAGTGTCCGCGATCAGCATCGCGTCCGCCAGCATTCTTAAAACCGTGGGCGCCTGGAAAGGCATCGCTTCGCGCCGATTCTGCCCGTTTCGGAGAATGCGAGTATGGGAGCAGTCGGGCGATATCGAATTTCGTAGCGAGGACATCAACGAACCGGTCTTGGGATATATCGTCGAAAACCGGGTGATCCAGCTGGCCTTGCTCGACCGTTTGGTCGAATTTCCCAATATCGACTTTCTTTGTCCCGCCAAAACCAAAATGATCGATTACGGACCGCAGGGCTCGACCGTCGAATTGGACGACGGCCGCATCTTGTCGGCGCGTTTATTGGTTGCCGCGGATGGCGGCTATTCCCGTGTGCGGCAAGTGGCCGGCATGGGGGTGAGCGGTTGGGATTACGAACAGCACGCTCTGGTGCTGACGGTGGAAACCGCCTATGGTCAGCAGGACATCACTTGGCAACGCTTTACACCCAAAGGTCCCCAGGCTTTCTTGCCGTTGGATGGACCCCATGCGTCTCTCGTTTGGTACGAGGCGCCGGAGGAGGTCAAGCGCTTGAAAGCGTTGCCGGACGAGGCTCTTTTCCGGGAGCTTCTCGCCGCATTCCCTCCGGCTCTGGGCGAGATCAAGGAGATTACGGCGAAAGGCAGTTTCCCGCTCAAGCGCCAGCACGCATTGAACTACAGCAAAGAGGGCGTGGCTTTGATCGGCGATGCGGCCCATATGATTCATCCCTTGGCAGGGCAGGGTGTCAACATCGGTCTTCTGGATGCCGCGGCGCTAGCGCAGGTGCTGGTTGGGGCCGACAGGAATGGCCAGGACATCGGTTCGGTCAACGTGTTGCAGGTGTATGAAAACATGCGTCGCAACAATAACTTGATCATGATGACGACGATGGACATGTTCTATCGTGTGTTCGGCAATGCGAACCGTCCGTTACGATTTATCCGAAATCTGGGATTGGGTTTGGCGGAGCGGGTAACGCCGGCCAAAAAATTGGTCATGCGATATGCGATGGGCTTGGGCGGCCAGCTCCCGAATCTGGCCCGGGGCGAAGCCATCCTAGGCTGAATGAGGGATGACCGGGATTCGATCATGCCGCCTAATTCCTGCGAATCGAGGCGGATGAGTTTGTTATAGTATTCCGGGCAATGTTCAGTACCTGTGTTCCTGATATTTGCTGAAACATCGATTAACCTCCCTATGCGAGTGAAATGACTTATGGTCAAAAAGTTATCTGTATTTCTTTGCACCGTATTGGCTCTGAGCGGCTGCGCGACCTACACCGGATGGGAGCCGGTGGTGGATACCTATAACGATCCGAATGCCTACCGGCTGCAGCAGGATATGGCGGATTGCAAGATGCTCGCTCGTCAAGCGGGCAATACCGGCATGGAGGCGGCCAAGGGAACCGCGGCGGGCGCATTGCTGGGTGCCGCGACGGGTGCCGCGATCGGCGCGGTGGCCGGCAACCCCGGCGGCGGGGCGGCGGTCGGCGCTGCCGCGGGCGGACTCGGCGGTGCTGGTTACAGCGGCGTTTCGGGCGACGATCAATACAAGCGGGCTTACATCAACTGCCTCCGCAACCGGGGACACAGGGTCGTTAATTAGTAAGTCGATCACTTGAAGAATCCCGCCGTTGTGCCTCGGGCACCGGCGGGATTGTTTTTTTACGTTCGCGAGTACCGACGTAAGCCTGTCCGAGAAGGTGCCACAATGACATCGTTGATCCACGCTCTCCGGGAGAGTGCCCGGCTTTATCCTGATCGGCCGGCAGTCATTCAGGGTTCTCAGGTCATCGATCATGCCACTGTGGGCGATCGATCAGACCGCATGGCGGCGGCCTTGGCAGCTCGAGGCGTAGTCAAAGGGGATCGGGTTGCGCTTTATTGTCCCAACTCGGCGGAATTCGCCATCGCTTATACCGGCATCGTGAAAGCCGGGGCAACGGTCGTTCCGATCAATCTGCTGCTGAATACGGAAGAGATCGGCTTCATTCTTAACGATTCCGGCGCCAAGGGCTTGGTCTTTCATCAGGCCTTTTCGAAACAGGCGGAATCCGTGCTTCAGGCGGCGCCAGGGATCGAGCTTCGCGTATGCGTGGGCGGCCAGGTCGAAGGCGCCGTGGCTTTTGAAGCTTTTTTGGATTCGGATGCGCCGATACCCGAGATCGATTGCGACCCGGAAGAGGATCTGGTCGTCATTCTGTACACCTCGGGTACGACCGGCCGTCCCAAGGGGGCGATGCTGACCCATGCCAATCTGGTCGCCAATACCCGAAGTGTCCGCGAGGCGATGCACTGGCGTCCCGGCCAGGACGTGGTGCTGCTGGTTCTCCCGATGTTTCATGCGTTCGCGGCCACCGTCGGCATGCTGACGCCTTTGACCAACGGCTGCGCGTTCGTTCCGCTGCCGCGGTTCGAGCCCGACCAGGTCGCCGAAGCCATCCACTCCAGTCGAGCCACTATTTTTCTGGGCGTTCCCAGCATGTACTCGGTATTGTTAAAGCTGAAGGACGAGCGCGTGCCGCTGCTTTCTTCGATACGCTATTGCATTTCCGGCGGCGCCGCGCTTCCGGTCGAGGTGCTTAGGCGCTTCGAAGAAAAATTCAACATCAGGATCTACGAAGGCGACGGACCGACCGAATGCTCCCCGGTAACCTGCGTGAATCCCATCGACGGCCTCATCAAACCGGGAACGGTGGGTTTGCCGGTGCCGGGAGTCGACATGAAAATCGTCGGCGAGGACGGGCGCGAGTTGCCGTGCGGCGAGGTCGGCGAGATTGCCGTACGCGGCGCCAGCGTGATGAAAGGCTATTGGAAGCAACCGGAAGCGACTTCCGAAGTGTTCCGCGGTGAATGGTTTCTGACGGGCGATCTGGGTACGCGGGATGAAGACGGTTATTTCAGCATCGTCGATCGCAAGAAGGATCTAATCATCGTCAACGGCATGAACGTCTATCCTCGCATGATCGAAGAAGTGCTTTACCGCTTCCCGCCGATCCGCGAGGCCGCGGTGATCGGCGAGCCGCACGATTTGCACGGCGAAATTCCGGTCGCTTATATTGCGATCGATGAATCCAAACCGACCACGGAAAGCGAAGTCCGCGCGTTCTGCCGGGAGCATCTGGGGCGTCATCAGGTTCCCCGCAAAATCGTTTTTCTCCCGGAATTGCCGAAAAACGCCGCGGGCAAGATCCTCAAGCGGCAGCTTCGGAAACACGGCGAAATCGAGCGCGGCGTGCAGGATCTCGAATGATCGTATGACCTTGCCGGTTACCATAAAAGTCACGCGATAGCGAGCTTCGGCAGCGATGGAACCAGCGAAGTTGATCGCGAGCTTAAATTCGGGCCTTCTTCAATCCGGCATCAAACGGGCGGCGCGCTTTGTAGGAGGTTGGTCAACTCGGTCTTGTCGCCGATACCGAGTTTTCCATAGATGCCTGCCAGTCGGTTGCGTATCGTGGCGGGTGACAGATTGAGCGGGCCTGCGATTTCCTTGTAACTCGAGCGTATAGCGATCATCAGGAAGAAGAGGAAAAGCGTATCGAGCCACTGCAAATCCAGCGCCTTTAGACCCTTTCATCCGTGTTTCGGCCCCTTTTGGAGACCTTTATCAAACCATCCCCTCTGCGGATGGTAGCTGATTCGTATAGTGTTACCGGGAACAGGCTGCCCGAATCCCGTAATTCACCTTGGATGCAGCCTATAACAAAAATGCCCGTCACACGTGTGACGGGCATTTTCCTTTAATCCAACAGACTTTTCACAAAGTGTGCCTTGTGGCGCAGATGCTGAGGGCCGGAGCGGACATCGTGCAGGAACAGAAGGCGAGATTCTCCTACGCGCTCCTCTCCCTCTATCCCATCAACAGCCAAAACTGGGCGAAAACGGATATGGAAAAGCAGGGGCTGGAAGCGGTCGCCAAAGAGCCCGACCGGAATTTCTATGGCGAGGAAACCTGGGCAACCAGCGCTATTTCACCGCCACCTATGCGGACCAGGCGGTGACGGAAGCCTGTGTCGCCTGCCACAACCATCATAAGGACAGCCCGAAAAAGGATTTCAAGCTGGACGACGTGATAGGCGGCGTCGTCATTCGTATTCCCATAAGGTGACGAATTGTCGCCACCATCCTTCTGGTATAGGATGCCGGCCAAAACCGAATCCGGTGTCGCCGGATTCGGGGAAATGTCCGAAACGAGGGGGAGTGTGACCGAAAACGATTTCGATGCCCTGATCGGGGAGATTTACGAGGCCGTCCTCGACCGCAGCTTATGGCCACGAGTGCTGGCGCGCCTCAGCGAGGCGCTGGGGGTGGCCGGCAGCGTACTAGGCGTGCACGATTTATCCGGCGGATCACCTCAGCTTATCTCAGCCGGCCTCGACGCGGAGCACATAGATCACCTCAGGGAGTACCTCCTTCGTCCGGGCGTCGATACCATGCTGACGCCCCGTATTCCCCTCGGGGAGCCGATTACCTCCGAAGAATTCTTTTACCCGACGCCGTGGACCCAGACCGAGCCTTATCAACTGTTCAGCCGTCCCTTGGGTTTCCTGCACGGGGCACAACTGATGCTGCTGAGAAATCAGTGCTTGGTAGCGTGGTTCGCGGTTCATAAATCCTTCCGTGGCGGCTCTTTTTCCAAAGAAGAACTCGCTTGGCTCCGCCGCCTGGTACCCCACCTGCAGCGGGCGCTACGGATCAATCGGGTCCTCGACACCTCCAAGGCTCGGCTCGACGGCCTGGATGCCCTCCTGGACGGCCTCGCCACCGCGGCGCTGCTGCTCGACGGGGATGCTCGACCGCTGTATGCCAATGCCGCGGCGGACACGCTCCTCGCCCAAAGGGACGGTTTCGATCTGCTGGCGGGACGGCTGACCGCCTCTTATCCGGAGGCTCACGCCGCGCTGGCTCGGGCGCTGAACGAAGCCGCCCAAGGCTACCGCAACCCCGGAACCGCCCCGGTCGCGGTCGCGATTTCCCGACCCTCGGGGCAGCGGCCCTACACCATCCTGGCCGTGCCGTTTCCCCGCGAATCGGAGCAGGCCGTCTGGCCCGGCGTCAGTCCCGCCGTCCTGCTATTCATTGCCGATCCGGAGGCGACACCGCGGCCCCCACTCGGATGGCTGCGCATGCTGTACGGCTTGACGCCGATGGAAAGCCGTCTCGCGCTCTGCCTGGCGGACGGCCGGGAGCTGGGGGCAGCGGCGGAGGCATTGGGTATTTCTCTCAACACCGCCAAGACCCACGTGAAGGAAGTCTTTGGCAAGACCGGCGCCCGCCGTCAGGCGGAACTGGTGCGGCTGTTGACATCCGCTCTCGGCGGTCTCGCGGCAGATGGCATCGTTCGGCCGAAGTGAGCCGTTTCCGATACATCAGCGCTATCATGCCAAGCTCATGAACGCAGTCACTTCGCTCCGTAACATCAATGTCTCCCAAGTCGCTCCGAGACGGGACTGTCACGGCTCGCCGCCGGACCAGCGGTTATATAGACCGTGAGAAAAACCGTCTCGCTCTCAAGCGCCATGCTGGGGCCGATGCTTCTCCTTTTTCCGTGGGGCGGCGGCCTGGCGGCCAACCCTCATCCCGATCGGGCGGACAGGCTCCCGTCGGCGGAATCCAGCCTACCTACAGTCACGGTGGAGGAGCCCGATGAATCTGGCACCCCACCGCTGAGTACCAGCGGTGTTACCTCTGTCGACCACGGGGGAGTCATTGCCTCGGAGGAGAGAAGCTTGAGCGATGTACTGCGGGGATTAGCGGGTCTCGGTCTGCACCGGTCGGGACGGGGCGGCCCGCATATTCTGAGTCTCAGGGGTGCCAGCGCTGGCCAGGGGCTGCTGATGTTCGACGGCATTCCGCTTTATAGCCCGGTCCCAGGTTCCTTCAATCTCGATGCACTGCCCGTCGAGGCCGTGGAACGGGTCGAACTCGTCCGCGGCTCCGCTGCCCAGCTCTACGGCAGCCACGCCCTGGGCGGGACGATCCGCCTGTTCAGCCGGGAGGCGAAGGAGGATCACGCCTTTCTTCATATTGAAGGGGGCAGCTTCGGCACTCTCCAGGAGACGGTGGGTGCGGGTCTGGTCGGAACGGGCGGGCGCATTGCCCTGACCGCAAGCCGCGATGATCTTTTCGACGGCATCCCGTTCGCCGATCCCGCCAATGGCAATCCCGAGCGGGATCCCTTCCATGCCAGCCAAGGGATTCTCCGATTCGCTACCGAACCGTCCGCCGTCCTGGCCGTAGACGGTTCCCTGAGATATGCCCGGTCGCGGGCGGACATGGACCGGCCCGGTCTGTTGCCCGACGGGGAGGTCGGATTTGTCGACGATCCGAACGCCTTTTTTCGGAATGACAGTTGGCTGGCCCAGAGCACCGCGCGGCTCGCTCTGGCGCCTCACTGAAATTCCGGCCTGCAGCTCGGTTTCACCCGGGAGAAGGTAGACAGTCTGATAGGCGGCATCCGCCCAGGTTTCACGAGCCGCCTTTTGCTCGCCCGCTGGCAGAATGTCCAAGCCTTCGAATCGCAAGACACCGAACGCCGCTTCACCTTCACTTGGGGCGGCGAGGGTCGGCACGAAGAAGGAGAGAGCCTGGATCGAGTGTTCAAAGGGGAGCGCGGCGTAATCGCGGGGTTTGCCCATGCCGAGACCCAACTCGGACCCTGGGAGGGGATTGCCAGTGTGCGGGTGGATCATTACGATGATTTCGGCGCCCGTCCCGTTTTTCACCTGGGCGGCGCCTTTCGCATCGCCCCCACCGTGAAGCTGCGGGCAAGCGGCGGTACCGGCTTTCGCGTGCCCAGTTTCAACGAACGCCTGTTTCCCTTCTTCGGCAATCCTCAATTGAGGCCGGAAGAGGGGGCGAGCGGCGATGCGGGCCTCGACTGGACGCTCTCCGCTGGCACCCGCCTGTCACTGACCGGATTCTACAGCCGGTTCGACGATCTCATTCAGCTCAGCTTCGAGCCCCGGATGGGGCCGCTCATCGGGAACATTCCCCATACCCGTCTGGCCGGTGCCGAGCTGGAGTGGGAAACCGATTGGGGCGACGGCTTGACGAGCGGGATCGGCTACACCTACACCTACACCGATGCCGAAGACCGGGACAGCGGAAAGGAATTGCCCTACCATCCCCGTCACACGGGGCGCGCATGGAGCCAGTGGCGGCTTTCTCCGCTGCCTCTCACGCTCCGGGCCGAGGCCGACTATCGCGGCGCGGGCTGGCACGACCGCGCCAATACCCTGAGGCTCGAGGACGCCGTCCGCCTGAACCTGCTCGCCTCCTATCAGGTGCTCGAAAGCATGGCCGTCTATCTGCGGGTGGAAAACCTCACCGACAACCGTACGCCCGAACTCTTCAGCCTCGCTTCTTCTGGAACCGCCGTGTATGGCGGCGTGCGGATCGGTCTTTGAGAACCGGTGAAAAAATCGAACACACGGCCTCGGGACGCTTGCGAGGATTTTCACGCAACTTCGAAGTATAAGCCCGTCGGACGGCGAAGCGTTTGAGGGAGATGCGGGTTTTCCCCATCAATTTTTCAAAATACTCGAAGCTGGGGGAGATTAGGAATATCCCGCGTGGGCAGTGATTCTTTCCACCAGTTCGGCGCGATTGTGGGCATCGAGCTTGAGGTAAGCCGCATCGGCGTACTTCTTCGCCGTACCGGGTTTGACATGCAAGCGCCGGGAAACTTCGGTAAGAGAGTGGCCCTGGGCCAACCAAAAGCAGACCTCGCGTTCTTTAGCCGAAAGCGGAACATTCCGAAGACCCCGGAGAAGGCGGAGCTGTCTAGGCTCCTGGTGCCCGACGGTGATCAGAGTGAGCCCGTTTTCCCCGGCGGCGGCGTCAAGGCGGTAGGCGCGGAACACGAACCGCCCCCAGGCGTTTTGCCGGCACACCACAGGCGTCGGTGCCTCTTTGCCCTGTGCGATGGCGGATAAATCCCCGGCCAGTTTCTTCAACAAGGCTTTCACGGAGAGGCCGAAGAGCTTGACCGGGCCAGGCTCGCCCGGATGAGTGGCGAGATACAGCAGCGCCTTGGCGGTCTCGCTTTGATGGGTGAGCCGCCCCGCGTTGTCGAGGATGATCTGACCCGAGCGCCCGCTGTCGTCAAAGACGGCGTCCTGAGTGGGGCGGGCGGTCAGGCCGTGCGCCACATAGGGCAACAGGCGGGCCAACTCGTCAGCCTCGCGCTCGCTGAAGGGGGGCTCGCCCACATTCCGGTACAGGTTGATTAGACCGAGCGGCCGCCCCCGTTCGCTGACCATACCTTGGAGGGCGTGGTGCTGGCCTATGGGCCGCCAGAGGTGGTGGTACATGTCGCTGCGATAGAAATCGTCCAGAATCGCCCGTTCGTGCCCCCAGTGGACAGGGCCCGGGCGGCATCGCCACCAGTCTTTTAGAGCATCCGTTACGCGCCGGAACGCGCCTTGGATTTCTCGAGCATAAAGCTCCAGGGCCTCCGGTACGGGATTTTCCAGGACTGCATATCCCGGTTCGAAATCGGGCCTTACCTCCGCAAACACGTTGGGTCCGGAGGGAATCACGGCAGCCAGGGCTCTCAGGAGTTCCGGCATGATCGCCGGTCCCCCAAGCCCCAAACAACAAAGCTGGCGGACATAAGCCTTCGCCGCCGCGGGTTTCATAACTATGCCTCCTCGAATCTATGTCGTGTATTCGTCGATGAGACGAACATCCGGCGAAAGTCTACGCAACATCCGCCGTCCAAGTAAATTCCCCCCCGGCCTGGGGTATTTTTGTCGCGCCGAGAACGCGTACATTTGATTTCGTTAGCTGAGGGGCCAAAGCAGCTATCGCTTCCTCTGAAACTCTGGATCAGAGTTTCAGAGCAACAAACCTGTAATTTTGAACAACTCACCCGAACGGGTGAGGCGAGAGATCGCGATAGGCGGTTAAAGTTCAACGCCGTGCTCACTCCGGACGGGGCTCACCTTAAGAAGCCCAATTTTTGCGCACCGAAGGGGATAGCCTGTCGAGGTTAAGATACCGGATCGAACTATCGGGTACGCACTGCGTACCTTGTGAGGAAGGCCATGAATCTGTAACTCGTCTGTAAGCGCTTCGAGAGTAGTTTATTTCCCCGGATTCCGTGGCCCATGTGTTTTTTTATCGTTAACAGGCTTAACCATGATTGATGATCCGAATGTGAAAGCTTTGCTGGGCCGGATTGTCGGCTCGGAGCCGGGATTAATGACTAAGAAACGGGCGCCGGTCAATTATGCCCGAGCGGCGCGTATGTATCGCAATGAATTCAGTATGAGGGCGATAGCCGAGCACTTCGATGTAAGAACTATGACGGTGAGTCAGATTTTAGGGCGATAGCGGGAGAACTCTTGGCGTGAATCGACGGATATTGCTTGATTCCCGGCGATATGCCCTTTATCGCATTCAGTCCCTGATTCTTATACAGGAGAACAAATCATGATCGAGAGAACGGAACAAATGAGGCAGCGAGCCGGCATCCTAGGGGTAATTGCGGCTGCGACCTTCGCGTCTTCGGCTTGCGCCGGGCAACCTGAATTGGCTAGGCCTGCACCGAAGATTTTAAGTGTAATGGTGGATCCCCAAAGAAAGGAGCTTGTGCTTCAGGGGCGGGACTTCGGGCCGAATACGCCCTCAGTTCGGCTCGGCGAGCGTATCTTGCCGGTGAAGCGCTCCACCACCGATCAAGTCGTAACTGAATTGCCCTTGGACCTCCGGTCGGCCACCTACCGGTTGACCGTCGCGGTCGGGGATGAGGCTGCCCCATCCGATCATGTCGATGTGGCCATCCCCGCCCCGGTGTATCGGCTCCACCCGCGGGGATCGGGGCGGCTGAGCGACAGCGTGAGCAATTGAGCGGATTGGACGGTTCCCGCAGGTGCCGAAGACGAATTTATCCTTCCTAGAGGGATGCAGGACCATTGATTTTTTTTCGAGGAGTTGCACCGACAAGCGGGAAAATTCCAAGGAGGTTCGGCGAGTGACTTGGGTTGAAATCTTGTTGACGGTTTTGCTCGGGATGTCTTTCGCCGTTTCCATTGGTTTCTGTGTCTGTAATTACGCCGGAATCGGAAGGAGACGACCGCAGCGGCTTAGGCTTGGTAAGTTCTTACGATTTTTCAGCGCACCGAAGGCGGTCGCCTATCGATGTAGACGTTATGTGAAACTCCAGCTTTTCCGATGCCAGCATTGAAAAAGAGGGTGTGCATTGCGTGCCTTATTGAGAGGGAGCTGAATTGTGGCGGCAGTCGAGAGGCGCTAGGTGGTACCTAACCGCGCCGCCCCTCTCCTTTGCCAGGCGGGTAGAGCGCTATGGATGAGCGGGAGGTCACATTAAAACGACAACTTATCAAGGTAATACATGACGGCACAATCCCGATCCAGGACTTGGAAAACGTATCGGCAGCCGATGCAGGCATCGGTCGAGCCTTTAACCGGCAACAGCCAGATTAGCTTCCGGCACCAAATGCCTGGTGCACGACTAGCTGCCGAGAAGAATAGATAGGGGCGGTACGGCGCCGTCTCCTTTAGTGAGGAGTATCCATGGACAATCAAATATTCAAGATCCTTTCGAAGCCAGCCGCCGCCTTGGTCGTAGCAGCAGGAATCGGTCTGTGTGCGGCCTGTACGTCCCTGCCGCCGACGGCGAAGACGAACACCGCGGCGCCGGCCGAGATCCGCATCCTAGCTACCGAATTCAAATACGAGCCGGCAATACTTGAAGTGTCGGCGGGCGTTCCCGTGACCTTGATCCTCGATAACTCCGGGGCGACCACCCAGCACGGGTTGGCGGTGGCCGAGTTCGGGGTGCGGCTCGAGGCCCGGGCAGGAGATGTGGCGAAAAAAACGGTCGCTTTCACCTCGCCGGGCGAATATGACTTTACCTGCGATCTGCCCGGCCACACCGAGGCGGGTATGAAGGGCAAGCTGGTCGTCAAGGAGTGACACCGGTTCTGGAACTTGATCGATACGTGGCAAGGGAGTGCCGCCAGGGATGGCTCTTTTTTATTCCACGGACTTGGCCTTTCGAACTCTCGTCTAGCGTCGAGTCGAGGCCGAAACTTGCGAATCGGTAGGGGCGCTTTCCGCGAGACATGGTCCGGGCTCGGCCAGTCGCCATCCATATAAACGAGGAAAATGATGAAGAGAATGTCAACAGCCGTGTCACTGCGGTGTGGTCTGACGGGAGTCTTGGCGCTTAGCCTGGTCTCTTGTGCGCCGCTGCCCTCCGGTTCTTCGGCCAAAACGCCGTCGGCTTCGTCGGCGGCCAAGGCAAGCGGCGGGACTGAGATCACCGCTCTGCCTGCCGGACTTCAGCGCCTCCCCTTGCCGTCAGCGGCTCCGCCCGTGAACCGTGGTTATCCGGCCACGGTCTCCGTAGCGTTGGAAACAAAGGCAGTGACCGCCTTGATGGCCGACGGTGTCGGCTACACCTATTGGACGTACAACGGCACGGTACCCGGACCGATGATCCGGGTGCGTCAAGGCGACACGGTGGAACTGACGCTCAGGAATTCCCTGAATAGCCCGGTGAGCCACAGCATCGACTCCCACGGCGTGACTGGGCCAGGCGGCGGCGCCAAAGTTACCCAGACACCTCCGGGCGGCACCAGTCTGTTCCGGTTCAAGGCACTGAATCCGGGGGTCTACATCTATCATTGCGCAACGCCCATGATTCCCCACCATATTGACCACGGCATGTACGGTCTCATGGTGGTCGAGCCGCCGAACGGCTGGTCCAAGGTGGATCGCGAGTTCTACATCGTACAGGGCGATTTCTACCTCGACGGCGATCCGACCCAGCCGGGCGTACACGAGGCTGTCGTCGACAAAATGCTGCGGGAGGATCCCGATTACGTAGTCTTCAATGGCAGCGTCGGCGCCTTGAGCAAGGAGAATGCGCTGAAGGCCAAGGTAGGCGAGACCGTGCGCTTCTTTTTCGGCGTCGGAGGGCCGAATACGACCTCCAGCGTTCATCTCATCGGCGAGATTTTCGACCGGGTTTATCCGGAAGGGGCGTCGGAACCCCTCAGCAATGTGCAATCCCACCTCGTCCCGGCGGGAGGCGCCGCCATCTTCAACGTCAAGCTGGACGTGCCCGGTGCCTATATTCTGGTCGACCACAGCCTGGCGCGGCTGCATAAGGGCGCGGCGGCGTTCCTGACCGTGGACGGACCGGAGAACCCGGCGGTGTTCGAATCGGTGGTCAATGCCAGCCCAAGCGCCGGCGGTGGACATTGATTCCCGATCGGAATCGGGCGGCGCAGTGGACTGAAATCAGATGTGAAACCAGACAGTGTGGCGTAGCGTCTCGATAACCTGTACGCGAAAGTGAGGTTTCACAAATCTGCCGGGAGCGGATTGGACGCACAGCGCCCGTAAGGGAGCCAACCATGGAGGGGCGGCTTCAATCTCTGAATGAATCAGAGATTCCTTATATCCTATAAGAACTAAGATTGTACATCGATGGCGGCGCTCGACTTCCGGACTAATTCCATTTCGCTATCATGAAAGCAATAATATGGCCATGTATTTCGGGTGTGAGAGAGCATGGCGAGACCGGCGAGTGGGCGAGCTGTTTTGGCGCAAGCCAAAGAAGCGATCGCGGAAGCAGAGAGCGTGGAAGAATTGAGAATGGCGCAGGCGGTGGTGTTGCCGTTGGAGTTGGGATTGACGTTGTCCCAAACCGCCGCCGTGCTCGGCGTCTCCCCCGGATGGGTCTGCCGACTCCGGTGCCGCTTCGAGCGGATTACCCAGGGTAAAGAGGCGCCCCGGCAAAAGAAAGGTGGACGGCGCCGGGAACTCTTGACGCCGGAACAGGAAGCGGCCTTTCTCGCGCCGTATGTAAAGGAAGCGAAAGCCGGTGGGGTATTGGTCGTCCCGCCGATCCGAACGGCCTTGGAGTCCCACTTGGGTCGACCGGTGGCGCTCTCCACAGTGTACCGCATGCTGCACCGGCAGGGCTGGCGCAAGTTGGCGCCGGACCAGCGTCATCCCAAAGCAGATCCGGCGGCTCAAGAGGCGTGGAAAAAAAATTCCCCGAGGCGCTCACTGCCATGATCCAAGAGTTCCCGGGCGCCGAACCGATCCGGCTGATGTTCCAGGATGAAGCCCGGTTCGGGCGGATTACGGACACACGGCGGTGCTGGTGTCCCAAACCGCTCCGTCCACTCGTGCAGGCTATGGTCACCCAGGAGTACACCTACGCGTATGCCGCGGTCTCCCCCAGCGATGGCCGGTTGGACAGCCTGATCCTGCCGCATGTGAATGGGGCCTGTATGCACCTGTTCCTGGAGGAAGTGGCTTCCCGCTATCCGGACGAACGGATTGTCATGGTGGTGGATGGCGCCAGCCTATGCGCCCGAGCTGAATCCGGTTGAGCATCTGTGGGATGAACTGCGGGAAAAATCTTTCCACAACCGGGTGTTCGACAGTCTCGAGGCCTTGGAGGATCACTTGGAGGAGGCCCTGCGGGCACTGGAAAAGGACCACGCTCGGGTTCGCTCCCTCACCGCTTGGCCGTGGATAATTAATGCACTATAGAGTGAGAAATGGAATAAGGCGTCCTCCGTAGCCATTTGGACTGCGGGTGACGCTTTTTTGTCGCTTATTCCATCAAAACAACTTGGGGGTACAGTCATGCGGGGCATCAGGCAGCTGCTGAGCAGTGGCAGCTTCGTGCAGCTTCTCGTGTTGGGGTTTGATGCCGCCAGCCCCGCCTTTGGAGAAGGTTTTAACGAGAGTATCGAAAAAGCGCTGAACGTGGGCGGCGGCAAGATGAATATCGACCTCCGCTATCGGTTCGAATACGTGGATCAGGCCAATCTGCCCGAGACCGCCAAGGCCGACATGATCGGCACGCGGATCGGCTATCTGACTCCGGAATTCCACGGTCTCAGGGCCTTCGCCGAATACGAAGGCAACCAGGACATCTTCAGCAACGACTACAACAGCACCTGGAACAACAAATCCCGCCATCCCGTCATCGCCGATCCCCAGAAGAACGAAGTCAACCAACTCTGGATCGCGTACAGCGGGCTCCCGGCAACCCTCCTCAAAGTCGGCCGCCAGCGCATCATCTTCGACAACCACCGCTTCATCGGCAACGTCATTTGGCGGCAGCTCGAACAGACCTATGATGCGGTGGCCATCACCAACGCCAGCCTGCCCGACACCACGATCACCGCCGGGTACATCTGGAAAGTCCAGGACGTCACCTCCCGCACCATCGGGATGAATTCCCCGATCTTCAACATCGCTTATACCGGCTTCCCCTACGGCAAGCTGGTCGTCCACGGCGAATGGCTGGATTACGACAACCAAAACGAAAGCTTCCCGACGCGCACATTCAACACCCTCACCAATTCCACCTAGACGGTCGGCGTTCGCTTCGCCGGGGCGACCCCGATCACCAACACGATCAAGGCCCTCTACACGGCCGAATACGCTTGGCAGGCGGATTACGCCGACAACCCGAAGGACTTCAAGGTCGATTACTGGCTCGCGGAGGGTGGCCTGGATCTGTGGGGGGTTGTGGTCAAAGGCGTTTTCGAGGAGCTGGGCTCGGACAACGGCCAAGGCTTTCGCACGCCGCTCGCGACGCTGCACGCCTTCCAGGGCTGGGCAGACAAGTTCCTGGTGACGCTTGCCGACGGCATCCGGGATGTATACGGCACGGTCAAGACCAGTCTATACGGCGTGGACTTATGGTTCGTCTATCACGATTTCCGGGACGACACCGGCCGTATCGGCTACGGCGAGGAATTCGACGTCCAGGTGGAAAAGAAATTCGGCAAGCACTATGCCCTGCTTTTCAAGTTCGCCGACTACAACGCGTCCAACCCCAGGGGCTTCAGCGGCAATGTCGATACTCAGAAATGGTGGTTGCAGGCGGGGATCAGTTTCTGATTCAAAACGCCATGCTTCCTGTAAAGGAAGCTCTGAAACGGGTGTTCGACCACCGCCCGTAACAGACCAACAGGCAGTTAAGAAGGGCCTGCGGCGAGTGGTTTCTGACGGGCGATCTGGGTACGCGGGATGAAGACGGTTATTTCAGCATCGTCGATCGCAAGAAGGATCTAATCATCGTCAACGGCATGAACGTCTATCCTCGCATGATCGAAGAAGTGCTTTACCGCTTCCCGCCGATCCGCGAGGCCGCGGT
>Ga0196972_1000281_pt1 | contig 33753 bp, 30 predicted proteins | sample S1v_2013CmetaG_FD_148618 | JGI IMG/M metagenome (GOLD analysis project Ga0196972, IMG submission 148618) | Soil microbial communities from Anza Borrego desert, Southern California, United States - S1+v_20-13C | ecosystem: Environmental > Terrestrial > Soil > Desert | place: USA: California...
GTCCGGTTCGATGAGGAGGGTGTGGAAACGGGGTGATGGTAGACGCTACTAGGGCACCGCCAAGCGAAAGCGGCGGCCAACGGACAAGCCAAGCCTAAGACTACCGCGCCACATCCTTACTCTACCGGATGTGCCAAGTCGATGCTTTTGCGACACTGTCGGCTATACACGCGGTTGCAGACCTTCGCTTGCCGGCCGTGAACTCGAACAGTCGACCCTTACCAGACCATTTGACCTCTACAAAGCTGACGGTCGACGCTCAAGTTACCCCACGTACCGATACCGAGTTCTGAGCTCATTGGAAAGGCCTTGCGAAATTTTGCAGAGGCGTATTTGGTCGGGAACATTAACTTCTCATCACAACGAGTATTGGCATCAGCTTCTAACCTACTAATGGAGAATTTGCTGGTCAAACGGAAATCTTCAGGGCGAGGCAGGTTGGGCAGATCGGCACTGCACCCACTGGAATCCCTCGTGCTTTGTGATCGCCGCAATTTCTACCGGGCCGCCTACCGTCTTTGGGCGAGACACTGAGAACCGGATAAAGCCAATCGTGGTCTCGGCCAGATAACGCGCCAGGTAGATTGCATCCTGAATGGGCATGGCTTCGACAAACATCAGTTCGTACAGCTCGGGTACGAGCTTTTCACGCAATTCGGCAGCCTGTTCCATTGAGAGGCCGTGATTGACGGCAAATTCGTTGAATCGGGTGCCCAACCCGAATACCAGCCGATCGAGAGCTTCGTACTCTCCATCCCAGCGCAGTCCGAACTGCTGCTCGGACTGTACGCATGCCGGAGGCGGGCATGTATTGCCCATCAAATTGATTTCCCAAACTTCCGCTAAAGGCCGTCCCGCTGAGTACCCGCATACACGCAGCTTGGTCCAGGTGCTTGCTCCGTGTGCGACAGACTTTTCTTCGAAGAGAAAATGGCGCATTGTCCGTGCAATGCTTTCAATGGTATAGCTGTCCGGATCGAGCCACGCGTCCGCATGGCCCCCGCTCTTGTCGCTGAAACGTTGTCGCAAGTCCTTCAGCAGCGTTTCGAACGACTCGTTCCCGATTCCTCCAGCACCCGTTACCATCACGCCAACAGGAATGCCTTCGCGGATATTCACGATCTTCCGGGAGTTGTTATAGATCATTCCGCTGGCGTATGAACTAGCGCTGTCCGCAGCCATGACGACGCCATCGTTGATCTTGACCGATACCAGAACTGTCATACGGCTTCTTGCGGGAGCGAGCCTGGCTCGCCCGGATGAATGTGGTCCGAGCAACGGCGTCGACTTATTCCCTGTTCGATGTTTTCATGACGGCGTCCACATCCGTCCTGGCCAAAAATTGACTTTCACCCTCGCGGTAAAGCACGCCGCCAATTCTAGTCAAGGCCTCGAATGTTTCTTTCGGCAGTCTTCCACGTGAATCGGCGAGCAACCCGGCCAGCTCTTGAATCACATCGGCAAGCATCGGTCCCGGTGCTTCGAGCGGGATCTCTCCGGCATGTTTCCTGAACATCTCAATGACATCGTCCGGACTCATTGCGCCTCCATTTTCCAGGTTTCAGTGTACTGCAGGGAGGCAGTGATGACGCGGATAACCAGTCCAGAGAACTGAGATTACTGGTGCTTGTCCTACTTAACGACAGGAAGCAACGCACGCCATTAACGGCGTGCAAGATCAATTCGAGAAAGAGTGTCGATGTCATCCTATATTGTTCTCGTAATCACGGGCGATCCTGGCGATGCCGCGATGATCAAGGAAACACTTTCGAAGGCGAGAGACGGCCCGTTTATTACCGAATGGATACAGGAATTATCAGGCGGGCTTCAACGACTGAAAAAAGGTGGCATCGACATTGTTCTGGTTGATTTATTTCTTCGGGATAGCGAGGGGGTGAACACCTTTGACGCACTTTTTCAGCTGGTGCCGCCTGTCCCGATCATGGCACTGGCTGATGACGAGAACGAGCCAGCCGCAATTGAGGCAGTGCAGCGAGGAGCACAGGGCTATTTTTCCAAGGGTTTTTTCAGCAACGCACTGACGCCGCAAGCCCTGCGCAGCATTATTGAACGCAAGAAGGTTGAAGAAGCACTATTCATCGAGAAGGAGCGTGCCCGTGTCACGCTCGAGTCGATCGGCGACGGTGTGCTAAGCACTGACGTTTCATGCAATGTCACCTATCTCAATGCCGAAGCAGAGCGCCTCACCGGGTGGCCGCGGCAAGAGGCACTCGGCCGACCGATTGCTGAGGTGCTTCATCTCATTGACAGCGAGACGCGACAGCCAGCGCGGAATCCGGTTGAAATCGTTATGGCACACAAAAAGAACATGGCGCTGTACGCCAGGTCACTTCTAGTTCGAAGGGATAGCTACGAAGCACCAATCGAAGACTCGGTCGCGCCGATTTTTGACAGGCATGGGCAAGTCACCGGTGCGGTCGTCACTTTTCGTGATGTGTCGGAGGCGCAAGCAATGGCGCGCAAAATGGCACACCTTGCAGAACATGATTACCTCACAGGTCTGCCGAACCGTCTCCTGCTTAACGACCGCCTAACCCAAGCAATTGCCTACGCGGAGCGGCATCACACTGCAATAGCGGTCCTCTTTCTGGACCTCGACAACTTTAAGCATATCAACGACTCTCTTGGCCACAGTATTGGCGACGCGTTGCTGGAATCCGTCTCGAAACGTCTGGTCGCTCATGTTCGTCATTCGGATACGGTAAGCCGTCTGGGTGGTGATGAGTTCGTTGTACTGGTATTGGAAGACACGAATGCGGAGCATTCCACTATCACTGCGGAGAAAATTATCCGCGCATTATCGGAACCGCATCACCTGTCGGGAAATGAACTGCACATCACGACAAGTATCGGGATCAGCCTGTTTCCCGCAGATGGCGCAGACGCTGAAACCCTCATCAAGAATGCCGACACGGCAATGTATCACGCGAAGAAAAAGGGAAAAAACAACTTTCAATTCTTCAACAGTGAAATGAACGCGCGTGCCGTCGAACGGCAGCTAACCGAAGTTGAACTCCGCCGCGCGATTGAGGGAAATGAGTTCGTGTTGCACTACCAGCCCAAGGTCGATCTTGCGTCCGGAAAAGTGACGGGAGCAGAGGCATTGATTCGATGGCAGCACGCTCAACGTGGCATGGTTTTACCGGACTCGTTCATTGCGGTTGCCGAGGACTCAGGACTCATCGTCCCTATCGGCGGGGTTGTCCTTCGAAAAGCATGTGAACAACTTAAGGAATGGCTTGCAGCCGGATTCGAAGAATTTGTCGTCTCTGTTAACGTATCGGCACTGGAATTCCGGGACAGGCGTTTTGTGAACAGCGTTCGCCAGATACTTGTAGAAACAGGCGTGCCTCCGAACCTTCTCCAGCTTGAGCTGACCGAATCCGTTCTTATGCGGAACATTGATACAAGCATTTCGGTCCTTCATGAATTGAAGGAAATGGGCGTGCAGCTCGCTATCGACGATTTCGGGACCGGCTATTCAAGTTTGAGTTACCTGAGTCAATTTCCTATCGACGTGCTGAAGATCGACCAGTCATTTGTACAGACAATCACCGGCAATAAGGGTGACGGCGTTATCGTCAGTGCGGTCATCGGCATGGGGACGAGTCTCAATCAAAGAGTCATTGCGGAGGGAGTCGAAACCCAGGAACAACTTGACTTTCTCAACGCTCATCACTGCGATGAAGGACAGGGGTATTTATTCGGTGCGGCGATACCGGCTGAGGAATTTAGGCATTTTCTTAGGACGGCTAACGCCCCAGAACCGAAAGAATCCCATATGCGGCAATGATGCGAAGGTTGTTCGATCTAACAACTGTAGTTGATCGGCACCGGTGTTAGGGCCAGAGAACGGAATGTCCCCTGAAGACATCATGCCACTTGGTCGTCGGGGTCTTCGGTGACAATTCGCAGATACTCTTCCAGTAACTTACTGTCGCCAATCCTTTCCAGCGCCGCAATGGGGGAATCAACAAGACCGACGGGCACACCGCGTTGGTAGAGCTGAAAGCGAGGATATTCCTTGCCGACTTCGACTACTTCGTCCTTTGGCAATGCAATGTCCCAACCCTCAACTGCGCTGCGCAGCCAATAGCTGAATGCTTCGAGATGACTGAGTGCTACCGGCGATAGGAAGCGAACCATGGGGGAACCTGTTTTTACTGCCGCGAAAGCCTTGGGCTAGACAGGGTATGTGTTGAACACCAACAGCAACAAGGCCGGTACAGGTTATGCATCTCCCTTAGTCTCTGCCATAAAGGGTGAACGGGATAATCCCCCGGCCCGTGTTCCGCTGTGCGTCTAGCCGATTGCATTATTGACAATTTAGAGTAGATTCTCCAGGAGTGGGAGAGTTTTGCTGCTGAAGCTGCGCCGTCGGGTTCGAACATGACCAGCGAAGAGCTGAGGAATCATGCTTCAGCGATGCTCAGGAGCGCCTTCCGGTCATCGGCTGCTCTTGGCCGATAATTGCCAGATGGAGAAGATCAGAAAACGGCCGGTCTGAGGAGCAGACCTTCCTGAGCGTTTTTGCCATCCCGATTCATCACTCCTGCCATTGCCCGCGCCGAAGCCGTCTTCCTACAATCCCCCACAAGACTTTCTGCCTGGGAGAACGAGATGGAAAACGCGCCGCCGTTGAAAGGCGTCAAAGTACTCGACATGACCCGCCTGCTGCCCGGCCCGGTATGCACGCAGCACTTGGCCGACATGGGCGCCGATGTGATCAAGATCGAGGATACCGGCCACGGCGATTACGCAACGCCGTCCGTGAAGGCGCTGGTGAATCGCAACAAGCGCGGCATTCGCATTGACCTGAAGCAAGAGGAAGGTGTTGCCGCCTTCCTGCAACTGGCGAAGACCGCCGACATCATCGTGGAAGGTTTCCGTCCCGGCGTCGTGGACAAGCTGGGCGTAGGCTACGCTGCCGTCTCGGCCCTGAATCCGCGCATCGTCTACTGCAGCATCACCGGCTACGGCCAGTCCGGCCCCTACCGCGACATTGCCGGGCACGACATGAACTATGCCGGCTATGCCGGCGCCGCCGACCAGGTCGGCACCGGTCCCGACACGCTCGCACTGTCCAACCTGCCGATTGCCGACCTGATGGGCGGCTCGCTGACCTCGGTAATGGGCATCCTGGCCGCGCTGTTCGATGCCGCGCGCACCGGAAGGGGGCGTCACGTCGACGTCGCCATCGCGGATGGCACGCTTGCCCATGCCGTGCTGCCGCTGGCGCGTGTCAATGGCGAAGGGCGCGCGCGGCCGGCGGGCACGGACAGCATTTCCGGCGGCCTGCACCTCTACGCGCCTTACCGCACGAAGGACGGCCGCGTGCTGGCGGTGGCCGCCCTCGAGGCGAAGTTCTGGCAGGAATTCTGTGATGTCATCGGACGGCCCGACCTGAAGCAGTACGACAGGAGTGCGTCGCTGGAGGATGGACAACGTGTGCGCGCGGAAATCGCGCAAATCGTTGCCGCGCACACGTTGGCGGAGTGGGAAGAAAAACTGGCGGGCGCCGATTGTTGCGTATCGCCTGTCCTGAAGATGGAAGAAACCCTGCAGAGCGCGCATTTCCGTGCGCGCGGCATGGTGCACGAGACGGTGCATCCGACGCTTGGCAAGCTGACCCATGTTGCTTTCCCGGTCAAGATGAGCGGCTTTACTTTTGCGGTCGAACGGCAGGCGCCGGCACCGGGCGAGCATACGGTCGAGATCCTGCGCGAGGCGGGATACGCCGATGCGGCCATCGAGGCAATGAAGGAAAGCAAGGCCGTGCTCTGACTTAATGCATGCCGAACGCCGCCTTTACCAAAAGTGAATTGCGGCGCCGATGAAAAGTCGTCATTCTTGCGCGACAGAAATCCATTCGAGGGATCGGGTAGACTTGTTCCTTCGAGTGCCATGCCAGCGTATCGATGACGGTCACCCACAACACCATTGCCATCCACCATGTCGTGCAGATTCTCCAAGGCGTGCGCGAGCAGGGGAGGGACGTTAACGCGATCCTGCAACGCGCGGGCATTTCGCCTGCCTTGCTGGAATCGCCGTTGTCGCGCGTGTCCCAGGCCCAGTACACCGCGCTGATCCGCACACTGCGTCGCGTTACGCGTGACGAGTTCTGGGGGATGTGCGAGCGGCCGGTCAAGATCGGCTCCTTTGCCCGCGCCTGCCGCATGCTGGTTCACTGCCATACCTTGCGTGATGCCTTGCGCGAGGGTTTCGCCTTCTATCACCTGGTGCTGGACGACATGATTCCACGCCTACGCGTGGAAGAGGATGTCGCCCACGTCGAGCTGCATACGCGGGTCGACTACAATCCGCGCATCAGCTACGTCGAGCGCACCTTCCTCTTCTTTACCTTCGGCCTGGCCTCCTGGCTCGTCGCACGCAGGATCCCGCTGCTGGACCTGGATTACCGCCGTACCGACGAAGCGCTGGCGTCGGACGCCTATCGCCTGTTCCAGGCGCCGATACGCTACCAGGACGCGCATGTCGGCTTTCGCTTCGAGGCGCGCTGGCTGGATTTGCCGGTCGTGCAGAACGTGCAGAGCGTGGAGGAATTCCTGCGCCAGGCCCCGGCCAGCCTGCTGGTCAAGTACCGCGACCAGGCCAGCGTGACTGAACGTCTGAGACGCCTGCTGCGCCGCCATCTGGATGGCGAGATGCCGTCGCTCGAAGTAGTTAGCAAGTCGCTGGCGATGACGCCGCAGACCCTGCGCCGCCGCCTGCAGGAAGAAGGCCAGGGCTACCAGGCGATCAAGGATGACCTGCGGCGCGATGCAGCGATCGAATACCTCGGCCGCGCCGACCTCGCGCTCATCGATATTGCCAACATGCTCGGCTTCTCCGAGCCGAGTACCTTCCATCGCGCGTTCAAGAAGTGGACCGGTGTCGCACCCGGTGAGTACCGCCAATCGCATCTGCGTGCCGAGTAAATCGGCCCTGCCACCAATCCTCCTTTTGCAGTACCGCATTTTCCGCGCGACAAGAGTCAGGCCCTGCACGACATACTGAAATTTTCTGCCAATGCTTTTGGCGCGTAACGTCATTGTTCCTCTTGCCCTGCTGGCTCAATCTATAGCCATTGCATCTATATCCAACCAGGACAGGAGAACCAACAGTGACCAGAAAAGTAAATGTTGTCGGTGTGGGCATGATCCCCTTCACCAAACCTGGCGCGAGCGATCCGTATCCCGTGATGGGCGCACGCGCAGCGAAGCTGGCGCTCGAGGACGCCGGCGTCGATTACAAGCTGGTGGACCAGGCCTTCGTCGGCTATGTCTACGGCGATTCGACCTCCGGCCAGGCTGCCGTCTACGGCGTCGGCCTGACCGGCATACCCGTCTTCAACGTCAACAACAATTGCTCCACGGGTTCCAGCGCCCTGTTCCTGGCGCGCCAGGCTATCGAGAGCGGCGCGATCGAATGCGCACTGGTGCTGGGGTTCGAACAGATGAGTCCCGGCGCGCTCAAGGGCGCCTACGATGACCGCCCGTCTCCGGTGGCACGCTTCCAGGAATCGATGACCGCGATCCAGGGTTACCAGGACGGCGCGCCGCGCGCCGCGCAATTCTTCGGCGGCGCCGGCCGTGCCTACATGGAAATGTACGGCATCCGTCCCGATACCTTCGCACGCATCTCGGTGAAGGCGCGCCAGCATGCGGCGCGCAATCCGTTCGCGGTGTTCCGCCAGACCGTCACCCTGGACGAGGTGATGGCCGCACCCACGGTCTTCGATCCGCTGACCCGCCTGCAATGCTGCCCGCCGACCTGCGGCGCTGCCGCTGCGATCCTGGCGTCCGACGAGTTTGCACGCAAGCACGGTCTCGACACCCGCGTCTCCATCGCCGCGCAGGCCATGACGACGGATACGGAAAGCACCTTCCATTCCGGCGACATGCGCCGCGTAGTCGGCTACGACATGACCGTGGCCGCCGCGAACAAGGTATATGAAACCGCCGGCGTTGGCCCGGACGATATCGACGTGGTGGAGCTGCACGACTGCTTTACCGCCAACGAGCTGATCACGTATGAAGGGCTGGGCCTGGCGCCGGAAGGCACGGCCGAGCGGTTCATCGTCGACGGCGACAACACGTACGGCGGCAAGGTCGTGGTCAATCCCTCCGGCGGCCTGCTGTCGAAAGGGCACCCGCTGGGCGCAACCGGCCTCGCGCAGTGCGCCGAACTGGTGTGGCAGTTGCGTGGCCAGGCCGACCAGCGTCAGGTGGAAGGCGCAAGGCTCGCCCTGCAGCACAACCTCGGACTGGGCGGCGCCTGCGTGGTGACGCTGTACCAGGCGGCATGAACCCATAAACCCATACAAGAGACCATGATAGACAAACGCTATATCGGACATGTCCTGCCGCGCTTCAGTACGCAGGCTGAAAAGGGAAGGCTGCGCTTCTTTGCCAAGGCCATCGGCCAGACCGACCGAATCTACACCGATGAAGGGGCGGCGCGCGACGCCGGGCATCGCGCCTTGCCGGTGCCGCCCACCTTCCTGTTCTGCCTGGAAATGGACGCGCCCAATCCTTCCGCAATGCGCGACCTGCTCGGCATCGATATCGCCAAAGTGCTCCACGGCGAGGAGCATTTCACGTACCACAAGATGGCCTATGCGGGCGACACCTTGATCTTCGAACCGCGCATTGTCGACATCTACGACAAGAAGAACGGCGCTCTCGAATTTGTCGTCCGCGAAACCAGGGTGACCAACCAGGACGAAGAACTGGTTGCCGAACTGCGCAACATCACCGTCGTGCGACACGCTTGAGGAGGCCGGAATGACTGCACTGAAATTTGATTCCGTCCGCGTCGGCGACGAACTGACTGCGTTTACCGCGCCGCCCATCTCGCGCCACACATTGGCCTTGTACTGCGGCGCTTCCGGCGACCACAACCCGATCCATGTCGACATCGACTTCGCGAAGCAGGCCGGTATGGACGACGTTTTTGCCCACGGCATGCTGTCCATGGCTTATCTCGGCCGCCTGCTGACGAACTGGGTTCCGCAGCAGGCACTGTGCAGCTACGGCGTGCGCTTTGCCGCCATCACGCACCTGGGGGACGCCATTACCTGCAGCGGCAAGGTAGTCGAGAAGTTCGAGCAGGGCGGCGAGAAGCGTGTCCGTCTCGAACTGACGACCGCGAACCAGGCGGGCGACATCAAACTCAAGGGTGAGGCGGTTGTCGCTTTGCCGTAATGAACATTCAGGAGGAAGCAATGAAGAAACTCGAAGGCAAGGTGGCAATCGTTTCCGGTTCCGGCCGCGGCATCGGTCGTGAAATCGCGCTCAAGCTCGCCAGCGAAGGTGCATGTGTGGTGGTCAACGATCTCGACGCGGCACCCGCCGAGGAGACCGTAGGCGTGATCCATGCTGCTGGCGGCCAGGCACTGGCCTGTGTGGGCAGCGTGACGGATGCCGATTTCGCCAGCCGTTTCGTCGGCACCGCCGTTGACGGCTTCGGCGGACTGGACATCATCGTCAACAACGCCGGCTATACCTGGGACAACGTGATCCAGAAAATGACCGACGAGCAATGGGAAGCGATCCTGCAGGTGCATCTCACGGCGCCGTTCCGCATCCTGCGTGCCGCGTCGGAATTCATTCGCGCCGCCGCCAAGAAGGAAGCCGAGGCGGGGCAGGAAGTCTTCCGCAAGGTGGTGAACATTTCGTCGACGTCCGGCGTGATGGGCAATGCCGGCCAGGCCAACTATGCGGCGGCGAAGGCCGGCATCAACGGCCTGACCAAGGCACTGGCCAAGGAATGGGGGCGCTACAAGGTCAACGTCAACAGTGTCGCCTTCGGCCTCATCAAGACGCGCCTGACCGAGGCGGCAGCCGATGACGACGCCAGCATCGATATCGAAGGCAAGAAGATCAAGGTCGGCGTCAATCCGCAGGTGTTGAAGAATGCTGAAGCACTGATCCCGATCGGCCGTGCCGGCACGCCGGAAGAGGCGGCGGGCGCGGTGTACCTGTTCTGTTCGCCGGAGTCGAATTACGTCAGCGGGCAAGTGCTGGTGTGCGGCGGCGGAAGGCCATAAATCCGAGCGGCGAGGGCGGGATGTTGCGGTCGGATTTCCGCAAATCTCTCCCCGTCATCCCCGCGAAGGCGGGGATCCATAGTGAGGTGAAACCGGCAGACTCAGGATGGATCCCCGCCTTCGCGGGGATGACGGGGAAAAGGGATACGAGAAATTTGAACGAAAGGGCCCGCATGCGACAAACATTCCAGAACCGATAACCACACCAGCATCGTCATGAGCACCTACACCCCCCCCTGGATGACCCCGGACCTCGAACTGTTCCGCGATTCGGTCCGCCGCTTTTTCGAGAAGGAAGTCCTGCCGCATGAGGACAAGTGGCGCGAGCAGCATTATCCCGACCGTGACATCTGGTGGAAGGCTGGCGAGATCGGCATGCTGTGTGCGAGCATTCCCGAGGAATACGGCGGCGGCGGGGGCACGTTCCTGCACGAGGCGGTGATCTGCAGCGAGCAGCAGCGCGCGCTGTCGAACAGCTTCAGCCTCAATGTCCACAGCGGCATCCTCGCGCACTACATCCTGCGTTACGGTACCGAAGAGCAGAAGCATCGCTGGCTGCCGCGCATGGCTTCCGGCGAGATGGTCGGCGCCATCGCCATGACGGAGCCAGGCGCGGGCTCCGACCTGCAAGGCATCAAGAGTACGGCTGTCCTCGATTGCGGCGAGTACGTGATCAACGGGTCGAAGACCTTCATTACCAACGGCTATCACGCCGACCTTATCTGCGTGGCCGTCAAGACCGATCCGCAGGCAAAGGGCAAGGGCGTGTCGCTCCTCATGCTGGAAACCGATGGTCTCCCGGGTTTCCGCCGCGGTCGCTTTCTCGACAAGATCGGCCAGCGGGGGCAGGACACCGTCGAGCTCTTCTTCGATGACGTGCGCGTACCGGCGGCCAACCTGCTCGGCCAGGAAGAAAACCGTGGCTTCGCGCAGTTGATGGAGCAGTTGCCGCAGGAAAGGCTGCTGATCGCCATCGGCGCCGTCGCCGTGATGCAGCGCGCGGTGGAAGAGACCGCGCGTTACGTCAAGGAACGCAAGGCCTTTGGCCAATCGCTAATGGATTTCCAGAATACGCGCTTCAAGCTGGCAGAGTGCAAGACGCAGGCCACCATCGCGCAAGTCTTTGTGGACCAGTGCGTGCTGCGGGTGATGGACGGCACGCTCGACGTGCAGACCGCGGCCATGGCCAAGTGGTGGACCACGCAGACCAACTGCCAGGTCATCGACGAGTGCCTGCAGCTGCACGGCGGCTATGGCTACATGCTGGAGTACCCGATAGCCCGCATGTATGCGGACGCACGAGTGGGGCGCATTTACGGCGGCGCCAATGAGATCATGAAGGAAGTAATCGCGCGCGCCATCGACCGCGAGGCGATGTAAGAAACAGCAGCACAGGTGGATAGACGTTCTAGAACCAGGAGACCGCACCGTGTCGAATCTGCATCACCGTTTCTGGCCGAAAGGCTTCCCGAAAACGCTGTACGTACCGGAGACGAGCCTTTGCTACAACCTGGAAGTTGCCGCCGCGCGCTATCCCGAGCGGCCCGCGATCATTTTCTATGACACCATCATCACCTACCGTCAGCTAAAAGAAGAAGTCGATGCGCTGGCTGGTTTCCTGCAGCAGCGGTTCGGCGTGCGCAAGGGCGACCGCGTCCTCCTGATGAGCCAGAACTGCCCGCAGTTCGTCATCGCCTATTACGCCATCCTGCGCGCCGATGCGGTGGTCGTACCAGTCAACGTGATGTGCACGTCGCACGAGGTCGAGCATTATGTGTCGGATTCCGGCGCGGCCGCGGCGATCGTCGGCCAGGAGCGCTATGGGGAAATCGAGCCCTGCATCCGTGACGGCGCCCTGAGCAAGGTGCTGGTGGTGCGCTACGGCGAATACCTGACCGCGCCGACCGATTTGAACGTGCCGGAGGCGGTACAGGAACCGGAACGGGAAATCGCGCACCCCGCGGCCGTCAAATGGAGCCAGGCAATGGCGGCGGGACTACGCCCGGAGCCGCCTGCCGCGGGCAAGGACGATCTCAGCGTCCTGCCCTATACGTCGGGCACGACCGGCCAGCCCAAGGGCTGCATGCATACGCACGGCACCATCATGACCGTCATCGTGTCGACCAGCACCTGGCGCGGACTGACCGCGGACTCCGTGTTCCTGTCGGTGGCGCCCATGTTCCACCTGCTGGGCATGCAAAACGGCATGAACATGCCGATCCTGCTCGGCGCGACCATCGTCATGCTGACGCGCTGGGACCGACACAATGCCGCCGTCCTGATCGAGCGCTACCGCGCCAGCGTATGGGGGGCGCCGCCAGCGATGCTGCTTGATTTCTTTGCCAATCCAGAAGTGGAGCAATTCGACCTGTCCAGCCTGGGCCTGGTCTTCGGCGGCGGCGCGGCCATGCCGGACGCCGTGGCCGGCATGCTCAAGGACAAGTTCGGCCTGGTCTACAACGAAGGCTACGGCATGACCGAAACCGCGTCGGGCACGCACACCACACCCCTGCACCGGCCGAAGCGCCAGTGCCTCGGCGTACCTACCTTCGGCGTCGATTCGCGCGTCGTCGATCCGGTCACGCTGGAGGAAATGCCGACCAGGCAGGTCGGCGAAATCGTCACCCACGCGGCGCAAGTCATGAAAGGCTACTGGAACAATCCGAAAGCCAATGAAGAAGCCTTCGTCACCATCGACGGCAAGCGTTTCCTGCGCACCGGCGATCTCGGCTATGTGGACGAGGATGGCTACTTCTTCATGTGCGACCGCCTGAAACGCATGATCAACGTGTCCGGGTTCAAAGTCTGGCCCGCGGAGGTGGAAAACGCGATGTACAGCCATCCCGCGATTCATGAGGCGTGCATCATTGCCGCGAAAGACGAAAAACGTGGCGAAGCGGTCAAGGCAGTGCTTGTCCTGAAGCCGGGGAACTGCAAGGCGGTGAGCGAGGAAACCATCATCGACTGGTGCAGGGAACGCATGGCGGCCTACAAGGTGCCGCGTATTGTCCGTTTCGTGGATCAGCTGCCGAAATCGAGTACCGGCAAGATCCTGTGGCGTGCATTGCAGGAAGTGGAGGACGGGGCCGCACATCAGGCGCCTTAAGGACGGCTAAAGCGGTGCTTCGTCAAATGCAAATTGTGGCGCAGGTCCCGCTGGGTCATAGTGGATATCACGCATCTTCGGCCCGGCAGGCCGACACACATCATTCTTACAGGAGACAGAGATGAACAGGATTGCAGCAGGCATTCGCAGGTTCGCACTCGTTGCCGCAACATTCTTGCTGGCAGTCAGCGCCGCGCAGGCGCAGGACGCCAAGGGCTATCCGGGCAAGATGATCAAGATGGTGGTGCCTTATCCGGCGGGCGGCGCGACCGACACGCTCGGCCGCCTGGTCGCAATCAAGCTTGAGGGTATCTTGAAGCAGACGGTGATCGTCGACAATCGCGTCGGCGCCAGCGGCAACATCGGCAGCGACCTGGTGGCGAAATCGCCGGCCGACGGCCACACCATCCTGGTCGGTATCACCGCGATGATCCAGGCGCCTTACCTGTATCCGAAGATGCCTTTCGATCCGTTCACCGCTTTTACGCCGGTGGCCTTGCTGGCCCACTCGGGCGATCTGTTCGTGGTGCCCGCCTCCACACCGGCCAACAACCTGAAGGAATTCCTGGCGCTGGTGAAGGCCAACCCCAACAAGTTCAACTACGGCTCATATGGCAACGCCACCTCGTCGCATATCCATGGTGAAATGTTCAAGGCGCAGGCCGGCATCGACATACTGCACGTGCCGTACAAGGGCGCGGCGCCGCTGGTCAACGACCTGCTGGGCGGGCAGTTGACGGCCGGCTTCGTCGATATCGCCTCCGTGCGCGGCCATCTCGATTCCGGCAAGTTCAAGGTGCTGGCATCCACCGGCGCGCAGCGCTTCAAGTTCCTGCCGAACGTACCGACCTTCACCGAACTCGGCTACCACTCCTTCGAGCCCTACGGCTGGTTTGGCATCTTCGTTCCGGCCGGCACGCCCAGGGAGATTGTAAACAAGCTCTCCGTGGAGATCGCCAACATCGTCCGCATGCCTGAAATCGCCGCGAAGATCGAGGCGCTCGGTTTGCAACCCGGCGGCATCACGTCGGAAGAATTTACCCGCACCATGAAAGCCGACGCCGAAATCTGGGGCAAGGTGATCAAGGATGCAAAGATCCGGATCGACTAAGCAAGGATACGAACTCTCATGCATGAAAAACTGGAATTCAAGGGCAAGACCGTCTTCGTCGCTGGTGGCAGCAGCGGCATCAACTTCGCCATTGCCGACGCCTTCGCCGCCAGGGGGGCAAAGGTGGCGATCGCCAGCCGTTCTGTGGAACGGGTGGAGGCCGCGGTTGGAGAGCTGAAAAAGCACGGTGGTGACGTTGCCGGCTTCGCGGCTGACGTGCGCGATCCGGCCGCGATAGAGGAGGCAATGCGCAGCGCGCACGCCCGCTTCGGCGATATCGATGTGCTGATCTCCGGCGCCGCCGGCAACTTCATTGCCCCGGCGCTTGGCATGTCGCCCAACGGTTTCAGGACCGTGGTCGAGATTGACCTGCTCGGCACCTTCAATGTCCTGCGCCAGGCGCACCAGTTCTTGCGCCGCCCCGGCGCGTCGGTGATCAACATCTCGGCGCCGCAAGCCTACAATCCGACCATGTTCCAGGCGCATGTCTGCGCGGCCAAGGCCGGCGTTGACATGTTGACACGGGTACTGGCGATGGAATGGGGCGGGGACGGCATCCGCGTCAATTCCATCGTGCCCGGCCCGATCGGCGATACCGAAGGCATTCGCCGCCTCGCGCCAACCGAGGAGACGCGCCGCGCGATGGTCGCGACGATTCCGCTCGGCCGCTTCGGCACCACGCAGGAGATCGCCGACATGGCGCTGGTACTGTCGTCCAGCCTGGGAAGCTTCGTGACCGGCGCGGTCATTCCGGTCGACGGCGGCAGCTCGTTGCACGGCGGGCGCGATTACGCGGATGCGTACAAGGCGCAGACGACGAGATAGGAAGCGGCAAGTGAGCAGTCATTCGGCGGAAGGCGCTTCGCTTTTCCGCCCTACATAGCAGGAGAGTAAAGATATGTCAGCGCAGGAAACCAATCAGCCCACCGGCGTGGAAGCCGCATACCAGACCGCACTCGACGCCGGACGTTTCCAGATCCAGCACTGTGGCTCATGCGGCAGGCATGTGTTCTATCCCCGCGAGTCGTGCCCGCATTGCGGGAACGCCTCGCTGGCATGGGTCGATCCGAAAGGAGAGGGCACGGTGCATGCAGTCACCACCGTGAGGCGCAAGCCCGACGCTGGCGGCGATTACAACGTATCCCTGATCGACCTCGACGAGGGCGTGCGCATGATGAGCCGCGTACTTGGCGCACCAGAGGCGGTACGCATCGGGCAACGCGTGCGTGCACGGATCGTGGTGAAAGAGGGGCGCGGCGTCGTCGTGTTCGATGCAACGGCAGGACAGGGAGAACAGGCATGAGTGCGGGATTGCGTGCATTGCGCGGCTCGGCGGCAATCGCCGGCGTGGCGACCTTCGGCTTGGGTGAGGCGCATGGTTTCACCGATATGGAACTGCTCGCGCGTTCGGCGCGGGCAGCCGTGGCCGACGCCGGCCTGAAGATGAGCGATATCGACGGCATCTGCACGGCCAGCGCCAGTGCAACCATGTGGGCGATGCCGGTCATCGAATACCTCGGTATCCGGCCAAGCTTCATCGACAGCACGATGCTGGGCGGTTCCAGCTTTGTTGCGCACCTGATGCCGGCGATGCTGGCGCTGCAATCCGGGCAGTGCAACGCCGTGCTGGTCTGCTACGGCAGTGCGCAGCGTACCGCCACCTTCGGGCGCAAGGAAGTGGTCGCCAGCCGCCGCTTCCTCGACCCGCAGCCGTATGAAATGCCTTACGAGCCGATGCTGCCGCTGTCCGCCTATGCACTGGTGGCGTCGCGCTACATGCACGAGTTCGGCGCTACGCGTCGCCATCTCGCCGAAGTGGCGGTTGCGGCCCGCGCCTGGGCGGCCATGAACCCGGAAGCCTTCATGCGCGAGCCGCTGAGTATCGAAGACGTGCTGGGGGCGCGCATGGTGTCCGATCCGCTTTCTGTGCGCGATTGCTGCCTGGTGACCGACGGCGGCGGCGCGTATGTGCTGGTGCGCGCGGATCGCGCGAAGGACCTGCCGAAGAAACCGGTCTATGTGCTGGGTAACGGCACGGCGGTATGGAACCGGCAGGTTTCGTCGATGCATGACCTGACCGTGACGGCCGCTTCCCAGTCCGGCAAGGCCGCCTTTGACATGGCCGGCTTGTCTGCGAAGGATGTGGACGTGGCGCAACTGTACGACGCCTTCACGATCAATACGCTGCTGTTCCTCGAAGATCTCGGCTTCTGCAAGAAGGGCGAAGCGGCCGCCTTTGTCGAGAACGGTGGTATCGCACCCGGCGGCCGCTTGGCGGTCAACACCAACGGCGGCGGATTGTCGTGCGCGCATCCGGGCATGTATGGCATCTTCACCATCATCGAGGCGGTGCGCCAGCTGCGCGGCGAGTGCGGCGATCGTCAGGTCAAGGGGGCGAAGATTGCCCTGGCGCACGGCAACGGCGGCACGCTGTCCAGTCAGTCGACGGCCATTCTCGGCACGGCAGAAACACTCTAACGACAAATAGCAAACAGGAAACGATCATGATTCGCGACCAGGAAATGTTGAACACCTTCTTGAACACCGTCAGCCGTTTCGTACGCGAACGCCTGGTGCCTGCCGAACAGCTCGTCGCGGAAACCGACGAGATCCCGGAAGAAATCGTTGCCGACATGAAGGAAATCGGCCTGTTCGGCCTGACGATTCCGGAAGAGTATGGCGGCCTCGGTCTGACGATGGAAGAGGAAAGCCTGGTGATGTTCGAGATGGGCAAGACCTCGCCCGCGTTCCGCTCGCTGTTCGGCACGACAGTGGGCATCGGCTCGCAAGGCATCCTGATCGACGGCACGCAAGAGCAGAAGGAGAAATACCTGCCGCGTCTTGCCACCGGCGAAGCGATTGCGTCCTTCGCACTGACGGAACCGGAAGCCGGATCGGACGCCGCCTCGCTGCGCACGACGGCGATCCGGGACGGCGACTATTACGTCGTCAACGGCACCAAGCGCTTCATTACCAATGCGCCTCACGCGAGCCTGTTCACGCTGATGGCGCGCACCAATCCGGAGGACAAGGGCGCGGGCGGCGTCTCGGCGTTCATCGTGGAAGCGGATACGCCCGGCATCACCATCGGCAAGTACGACAAGAAGATGGGCCATCGCGGCGCGCATACTGCGGACGTGATTTTCGAGAACTGCCGCGTGCCGGCGAAAAACATCATCGGCGGCGTCGAAGGCAAGGGCTTCAAGACCGCGATGAAGGTGTTGGAGAAGGGCCGCATCCACATTGCCGCAATTGCGGTTGGCGTGGCCGAGCGCATGCTGGACGATGCGCTGAAGTATGCGATCGAGCGCAAGCAGTTCGGCCAGCCGATCGCCGAATTCCAGCTGATCCAGGCCATGCTCGCTGACAGCAAGGCGGAACTGTATGCATCCAGGTGCATGGTGATCGACGCCGCGCAGCGCCGCGACCGCGGGGAGAACGTCAGCACCGAAGCATCGTGCTGCAAGATGTTTGCCACGGAAATGTGCGGCCGCGTGGCGGACCGTGCCGTGCAGATTTTCGGCGGGGCAGGGTACATGTCGGAATACGGCATTGAGCGCTTCTATCGCGACGTTCGCCTGTTCCGCATCTACGAGGGGTCCACGCAGATCCAGCAGATCGTCATCGCGCGCAACATGGTGCGCGAGGCGATGAAATGAAAGTGGTGGCGATCGAGGCTGCCCGCGTCCCGGATCATCCGCGTGAACCGGGACCGCATGAACTCCGCCTCGACAATCCCGCGCTGGAGAGCATTGGCGTCCGGATCGCATGCTGGCGCGAAGATTACGTTGAGCTCGAATTGCCTGTTGTGCCGACGATGCTCAATCGCAGCGGCGTGGTTCATGGCGGCACCATCTGCACGCTACTCGATGCCGCCACCGGCTACGCCGGCCTTTACTCACGCCACGGTGAACCCGCACGACATGCGGTCACGCTGTCGCTGACCTCGAACTTTATGAACAACGGAACAGGAAAGCTTCTGATGGCCAGGGGGATGGTCGACCGGCGAGGACGTTCCATCTATTTCTCTCGCGGGGAAGTCTGGCTGGATGATGAATTGCTCGTCGCGACGGGTGTCGCGACGATGAAATACCTGAAGTAAGCCGATATGTAAGCCGATATGTAAGCCGTTATGCGGCCAACATCTATTCGGCCAACATCTTCGCATCCGTGACAAGCATATCCACCAGTTCACGGGCGAAACCAGGCAGGCCGTCAAGATCGCGCACGCAGATGATCAGGTTGCGTGACGCCCACTCGTTTGTCAGGCTGATGATCTTGAGTTCCAGGTTCTTCGCATGCCGTCGTGCGGCCGACTCCGGAAGGATGCCTATCCCGACATTTGCCTCGATCATCCGGCAGACAGAGTCGAAATTGCTCACCTGGATGCGAGTCTTCAGCGACTTGCTGAGCGGGCCCGCGGCCTGTTGTACGAAGGAATGGATCACGCTGCCTTCGTAGAGGCCGATATAGTCATACTCAAGCGTATCGGTGAAGTCGATTTCGCTGTGTTTTGCCAATGGGTGGTTGGTTGCGGTCGCAAGTACCAGCCTGTCCTTCCGGTACGGAATGACTTCCAGTCCTTCCGTTCGCACGCTGCCAGCCGCGATGCCAATATCGGCGATGCCTTCGCTGACCGCGCGCACGACGTCCGGGCTGAGATGCTCGCGAAGGTCGATGTTCACGTCCGAGTGCGTGACCAGGAAATTGCGCAGCACCGCCGGCAGGAATTCGGCGGTCGCCGTCGTGTTCGCAAAAATCCGCACATGTCCCTTGATGCCTTGCGCATATTCCTGCATGTCCCCGCGCAGGTTCTCCAGCTGCCGCAGTACCTGCCGTGCATGCTGCAGCAGCGCCTGTCCCGGCGGACGCAACGTGATGCCGTTGGTATCGCGATTGATCAGCTTGGTGCCGATCGAATCCTCGAGATTCTTGATGCGCACGCTGGCCGCGGGCAAGGACATGTGTGCGCGCACGGCAGCGCGGGTCAGGCTGTTTTCTTCCGCGATGTAGACAAACAGTCGCAAGTCGGTGAGATCGAAGTGGATGGCCATGGAGTTGCTGCGTTTGCCCGTTTGGAATGATAGGGCGACTGGTTAAGCGATGCCTAACGGTCGCTTCGCGAAATAACAATTGTCGCTTGAGTGCAGATTGTTCATCCTACCAAAAATTCGATTCAGTAGCGTAGGTTCATGTAGGTCCAGTCAGTGGAGAGCCAAGGGCGACCTGCTGGTGTCCGTCGAGACGATGAAGATGGAAACCACGATCCGCGCGGAACGGGATGCGTTGGTCAAGCAGACCCACGTGAAGCCGGGCGCGGTCGTCGCGGCGAAGGATATGCTGGTCGAACATCGGCTGATGTCGCATGGTTGAGTGCCCGAAACGGCGTTGGCAATAGTGAAATCTCCAGTAAAGAGAAATCGTGCCCTAAATGCGAGCAAAAATGCCATGGATAGTGAGCCAGCTTGCAGGCCTTGCGGGCGCCATGCGGACGCGTCCGGTTGTTGAAAAGACCAGTATTACTGTTAAAGCGAACGACTGTCCGGAGGTAAGGGTGACTGAGATATATGACCTCCTTGTTTCCGAGGTGATAGCACGTCGAGCCAGAGGCGAATCGTTTGCAGCGATTGCGGCCGATTTGAATAGAAGAGGCGTGCGTGGTCGCCATGGTGCCCGTTTCTATACATCAAGCGTACGTGCGTTGCTTATATCAGCTCATCAGTCACGTTGACTGCCTTGATTTCGGCAAGTGACGAAGAAGCAGTTGAGACTCAACAACGAAAACAGCTGGCATGTCGTCCAGTAGTGGTGGTGCCGCGACTAGCCTTCATTCCAAATGCACCTGTCGAGCATTGACTACATCAACTACGACCTCCACGTGCCGTTGCTGACCTGATCCTGATCCTGATCGGGAACCGCTTCGTCGCCAGCGCGTTGTCCGCGCTATACCTTAAAGATATCGCCGCGGACCGAAATGATATTGGACGATCGCCGCGACGGCCAATACGATGATTCGATTCCCGCAGGCCCCACACCGCTGCATTCCGCGAGCGATGCAAGGGCAAGGCAGACGCAACACGGAACGGAGAAGGAGAGTGCGATGAAGAATGAATTCGATCGAAAGGAATTGCTGCGTCGGGTGACCGAGGCCAGGATCAAGGATGGCGACGAAAGGGTGCGCGCCATTACAAAGCGCGTCGTGACCGACCTGTTCAAGACGATCGAAGAATTTGAGGTCAAGCCGGAGGAGTTCTGGGCAGCGATGCAGTGGCTGTCCCGTTTGGGCGCGAGCGGGCAGGTCGGACTGATCACCGCTGGCCTGGGTTTCGACCGCCTGCTCGACATCCTGGACGACGAAGCGGACGCACGCGCGGGACTCGCCGCCGGCACGCCGCGGGCGATCGAGGGGCCGCTGTACGTCCCGGGCGCGCCGGAATCGGTGTACGAGGCACATCTCGACAACGGCAAGATGCCGGGCAAGGTCTATGTAATGGAGGGCACGGTACGTGACATCGACGGCAATCCCTTGCCGGGCGCCGTCGTCGATGTGTGGCATGCGAACGAGAAGGGAACGTATTCGCATTTCGACCCTGGCCAGGAAGCATTCAACCTGCGACGCCGCATCGTCACCGATGTGCAGGGTCGCTATCGCTTCCGCAGCGTGCTCCCGCCGGGATACGCGATCCTGCCGGACAGCCCCACGTCCGAACTGTTCGATCTCCTGGGCAGACATGGCAACCGTCCCGCGCATATCCACTTCCTGATATCGGCCGGCGGCCAACGCACGCTCACCACGCAGGTCAATATCCCCGGCGACACCTTCATTGACGACGACTTTGCCTTCGCCACACGCGACGGACTCGTTGTGACGCTGGAAGACGTGCCGGCACAGCCGGGATACGAATCGCTGGGCATCGACACCGCATTCACCCGCATCCGCTTCGATTTCAAGCTGCAGCCCGCCGCCGGGGCATGCGATGCCCTGCATCTGGGGCGTTATGAACGCGCTGTCATGTAAAGCGCTGCGATATTTGACATCCATGATCGACAAAACTATTCCTTCCCTGTCCGCCGCCGTCGCCGATATTCACGACGGCGCGACGGTCATGATCGGCGGCTTTGGCGCTGCCGGCATGCCGTCGGCCCTGATCGATGCACTCATCGAGCAGGGCGCGCGCGAGCTGACCATCATCAACAACAATGCCGGCAATGGCGATACAGGCCTTGCCGCGCTGCTGAAGGCGAGGCGGGTGCGCAAGATCATCTGTTCCTTCCCGCGCCAGACAGACTCGCATGTTTTCGACGAGTTGTATCGCCGCGGCGAAATCGAACTCGAACTTGTCCCGCAGGGCAACCTGGCAGAACGGATTCGCGCCGCGGGCGCCGGCATCGGCGGATTCTATACGCCGACCGGTTACGGCACGCTCCTTGCGGAAGGCAAGGAATGCCGGGAGATCAACGGCCGGCACTATGTCTTCGAGTTGCCGCTGCGCGCCGACTTCGCACTGATCAAGGCGCTCAAGGCAGACCGCTGGGGCAATCTCGTCTATCGCAAGACCGCGCGCAACTTCGGTCCGATCATGGCGACTGCTGCAAAGACAACCATCGTCCAGGTCGATCATGTGGTGCCGATCGGCGAGCTTGATCCGGAGGCGGTCGTCACCCCCGGTATCTTCGTGCAACGCGTGGTGCTCGTGGCGGACAAGGAGCAAAGATGAAAAGACTGACGCGGGTCGAAATGGCGCAGCGTGTGGCAAGGGACATTCCGGAGGGTGCCTATGTCAATCTCGGTATCGGTGTCCCGACTCTGGTGGCGAATCACATCGGCGACCGCGAAGTCATCCTTCACAGCGAAAACGGCGTGATCGGGATGGGGCCTGCGCCGGCGCCCGGCGAGGAAGACGGCGACCTCATCAATGCGGGCAAGCAGTTCGTGACGCTGCTGCCGGGCGGCGCCTATTTCCATCATGCCGACTCGTTCGCCATGATGCGCGGCGGGCATCTCGACTACTGCGTGCTCGGCGCATTCCAGGTTTCCGTGCGCGGCGACCTGGCGAACTGGCATACCGGCGCCGCCGGCGCCATCCCTGCCGTTGGTGGTGCGATGGACCTGGCGATCGGTGCGAAGAAGGTCTTTGTGATGATGGAGCACCTGACCAAGCAGGGCGAAAGCAAGATCGTTCAGCAGTGCAGCTATCCATTGACCGGTATGAACTGCGTCAGCCGCATCTACACCGACCTAGCAATGCTGGATGTCGCCGCGGAGGGCCTGCATGTGCGGGAAATCTACTCGGACATCGGCTTCGAGGAACTGCAGGAACTGAGCGGCGTGCCGCTCATTGACAGCAGTGCGCAGGGAGGCGCCGGACGATGAATACAGCATATATCTGCGACGCCATCCGCACCCCTGTCGGCCGCTACGGCGGTTCACTCTCCGCTGTGCGCGCCGACGACCTCGGCGCCATTCCGCTGCGGGCACTCATCGCACGCAGTGAAGGCGTGGACTGGGCGCGCGTCGATGAAGTCATTTACGGCTGCGCCAACCAGGCAGGCGAGGACAACCGCAACGTTGCGCGGATGTCCGCGCTGCTTGCGGGCTTGCCCCGGGAAGTGCCCGGCACCACGATGAACCGCCTTTGCGGTTCCGGTCTCGACGCAGTGGGCACGGCGGCGCGTGCCATTGCCGCAGGAGAAGCAGGCATGGTCATCGCCGGCGGCGTTGAAAGCATGAGCCGCGCGCCGTTCGTACAGGGCAAGGCGACCAGCGCCTTCTCACGGCAGGCGGAACTCTACGACACCACCATCGGCTGGCGCTTCGTCAACCCGCTGATGACGCAACTGTACGGCACCGACGCCATGCCGGAAACAGCCGAGAACGTGGCAAGCGACTATCGGATCAGCCGCGAGGACCAGGATGCCTTTGCCCTGCGCAGCCAGAACAAGGCTTTGCAGGCGCAGCGAGGCGGCGTGCTGGCGCAGGAAATTGTTCCAGTGACAATAGCGGGCCGCAAAGGGCAGGAAACCGTTGTCTCCGATGACGAGCATCCGCGAGAGACGTCACTGGAAGCATTGGTGAAGCTCAAGCCGGTCGTGCGATCGGATGGCAGCGTCACGGCGGGCAATGCCTCCGGCGTCAACGACGGTGCGGCAGCGATCCTGCTGGCCGACGAGAAAAGTATTGCCGCCTTCGGCCTGCTCCCGAAAGCGCGCGTGCTCGGCATGGCCACCGCCGGCGTGGCACCGCGCGTCATGGGGACGGGGCCGGTGCCGGCAACCAGAAAGCTCTTGGCCCGCCTGGGCATGACGATCGACCAGTTCGACGTCATCGAATTGAACGAGGCGTTCGCCGCGCAGGCACTGGCTGTTCTGCGCGAACTCGGCATCCGCGACGACGACCCGCGCGTGAATCCGAATGGCGGCGCCATTGCACTTGGACATCCTCTCGGAATGAGCGGCGCAAGACTCGTCACGACAGCCACATACCAGTTGCAGCGGACGCGCGGCCGTTTTGCCTTGTGCACAATGTGCGTCGGGGTAGGGCAGGGAATTGCCGTTGCGATTGAACGCGTTTAGTCGAGGGAAAAATGCCTGTTGCCGAAATTGGTGGTACACAGATTCACTATCGCCTCGATGGCGAACAGGGCAGGCCAGTGCTTGTCCTGTCGAACTCGCTCGGCACAAACCTGGAGATGTGGGCGCCGCAAGCCGGCGCGTTGAGCGAGCACTTTCAGGTGTTGCGGTACGACACGCGCGGCCACGGCGAGTCCGGCGTACCGCCCGGCCCCTACACGATGTCGAGGCTCGCTGCCGATGTCATCGATCTGATGGATCATCTCGGCATTGCCAGAGCGCACTTTTGCGGGCTGTCCATGGGCGGAATTGCCGGCATGCGGCTGGCACTCGATTACCCGGTCCGCATCGACCGTCTCGTGCTCAGCAATACCGCCGCCTTCATCGGCCCGCCGCAAAACTGGACCGCACGGGCGGAGAAGGTACGCGCGGAGGGCATGGAGGCGATCGGGGATGCTGTGGTTGCACGATGGCTGACGCCGGACTTCGCGCAGGCGAATCCGGAGCTGGTTACGGAAATGCGCCGCATGCTTGTCGCCACCGATGCCGAAGGATATGCGGCCAACTGCTGCGCGGTGCGTGACGCCGACCTGCGTGAAGAAGTCCGGAACATCGCTGTACCCACCCTGGTCATCGCCGGCAGCGGCGACATTCCGACCCCGTCGTCGGACGCTGCATATCTTGCCGGCACCATTCCTGGCGCGCGGTATGTGGAGCTGGAAGCGGCGCACATATCCAACCTGCAGCAGCCCGCGCGCTTCAACGAGGCCTTGCTGTCCTTCCTGAAGTCGTAGCCGCTCCAAACTCGGGCCGCTCGCTACGCATTTTGACAGACGCTCTTATTGTTTGCGCGGGAGTTCGGAAGCCGACGCTGCATGAACCCGCGCGGCCGCGATAAACCGCTGAAGATCCGGATTGCCGTCACCGGCCCGCGTATTCATGATGACCGGGGACGAGACATCCTTCTCATGCAGTACGCGATAGACGATATCGTCGCGCTGCAGGCGCTGCACCGATCCCGGCACAAGTGTCACGCCCAGTCCCGCTGCAACAAGGCCGATGGCCGTCTGCATTTCATTGGCGTCGATGACGTTCCTGAGGCTCAGGCCTCGGAGGCGGAATTGCTGCAGAACCTGGTCTGCATAACTCGGACGCGGCCGTGCCGGATAGAGGATGAATGGCTCGGATGCGAGCATGGCCAGGGTAATGTGCTCCTCCTCGATCAACCGATGCTTGCATGGCAGCGCGACGGCCAGTGGTTCCTGCGCGATCACTTCGCAGACCAGTTGCGGATCGTCCAGCGGCAGGCGGCCGAAGCCGGCGTCGATGCGGCCCGCTTTCAAGGCTTCGGCCTGCTGGATGGAGGTCATCTCCGACAGCACGACTTCAACGCCTTCGCTGTCTTCCCTGAATCTGCGGATCAGTCCCGGGAGGAAGCCATAGAGCGCCGACGGCACGAACCCGATGCCGAACCAGCGCCGTTGCCCGGCACTGATGCGACGCGTCGCCGCCCGGACTTCGTCCAGCCGTGCCAGCATCTGCGTGCACTGCTCCAGGAAGAACACGCCAGCCTTGGTCAGTGCCAGGGGCCTTGCGTCGCGGTCGATCAGTTCCGCGCCGAGTTCTTCCTCCAGTTGGCGGATCTGGCGCGACAGCGGCGGTTGGGCGATATGCAGCTGTTCAGCCGCGCGAGTGAAATTGAGGGTACGCCCGAGCACTTCGAAGTAGCGCAATTGCCGCAGTTCCATCGATACCTCCTGAGTATGGCGCAGGATGGAAATGATATTGGACGCATGACGAGACCGCACCTACCATCCACTTATCCCGCTTGTACTTTCTGATCACATGGACTCTAACACCAAACCTGTTCCCGTCACATCGCTCGATACCGTGATCGTCGACCTGCCGACCATACGCGAGCATCGGCTGGCGATGACGACCATGCGCACTCAAACGCTGGTCATCCTGCGCCTGAAATGCGCCGATGGCATCGAAGGCGTCGGCGAGGCAACGACCATCGGCGGGCTCGCCTATGGCGACCAGAGCCCGGAGTCGATCAAGATGACGCTCGACCGTTACGTCGCCCCGCTGGTCGTCGGCGCGGACGCGCGCAGCGTCAATGCCGTCATGGTACGCGTCGGCCAATCCGTGCAGGGCAATGCCCTCGCCAAGTCGGCACTCGAAACCGCCTTGCTTGACGCACAGGGAAAGCGACTCGGCGTTCCGGTGCACCAGCTTCTCGGCGGCGCAGTCCGCATGTCGCTTCCGGTGCTGTGGACACTCGCGAGCGGCGACAGCGCGCGCGACATTGCGGAAGCCGAAGAAATGCTTGAGTTGCGCCGCCACAAGGTATTCAAGCTGAAGATCGGCAAGCGCGATCCCCGGGAAGACGTGAAGCATGTCGCCGCGATCAAGGCAGCACTCAGCGACCGCGTGGAGCTGACGGTCGACGTCAACCAGGCATGGAGCGAGGCCACCGCATGCCGCTTCATTCCCGAACTGGAAGCTGCCGGCGTCATGCTGGTAGAGCAGCCGATTTCGCGCGAGAACCGCCGAGGGCTCGCGCGCCTTGCGCAGCGCTTCGATGTGCCGGTGATGGCGGACGAAGCCGTCCATTCGGCCGTCGACATGTTCGATTACGCACGCGACGAGGCTGCGGATATCGTCGCACTGAAGATCGGAAAGTCGGGCGGGCCGCTCGCCGTCCTTCGCACCGCTGCAGTCGCAGAGGCAGCCGGTATTGGCTGCTATGGAGGCACGCTGCTGGAAGGAAGCATCGGCAGCCTTGCCTCGGCGCATGCATTCGCCGCGTGCGAATCGCTTGAGTGGGGAACGGAATTGTTCGGTCCCTTGCTGCTCAAGGACGACATCGTGGTGGAACGGCCGAACATCTCGGAATATGAACTTGCCTTACCCCAGGTTCCCGGTCTCGGTCTGGAGCTGGACGAAGACAAGCTGACGCATTACAGCAGAAAGTAGTTCAAACCACTCTCCAAGGAGAAAGTCATGTTGTTTCTGGTCCGGATGGATGTAGACATTCCGCGAGACATCGCGCCGCAAGTCGCCGACGACATCAAGGCGCGCGAGAAGGCGTATTCGCAGGAGTTGCAGCGCAGCGGCAAATGGGTCCACCTGTACAGAGTGGTCGGTGAGTACGCGAATTACAGCATTTTCGACGTCGATTCCAATGACGAACTGCACACGATCCTGTCCGGGTTGCCCTTGTTCCCCTTTATGCAAATCAAGGTTACCCCGCTTGCAAAACATCCGTCCTCGATAGCCTGAACCGATACATCTACCTACTGGAGATAGCATGAAACCTGCACTTGCAAAAATACTGTCCGCCGGTGTGCTGCTGTGCGCCGCATACGGCACCGCTGCCAGCGACAATTTTCCGAACCGTCCGATCAAGTGGGTCGTCCCGTTCACGCCAGGTGGAGCGATGGACAGCATGGCGCGTTCCATTGGAGAGCGGCTTGCGCAGAACCTGGGACAGCCCGTCGTCATCGAAAACCGGCCAGGCGCCGGCGGCACCATCGGCTCGTCGATGGTCGCGAAATCCGAACCGGACGGCCATACGATGATGATCGTCTCTATCGGCCACGCAGTGAATCCTGCGCTGTATCCCAAGCTGTCCTACGATCCCGTCAAGAGCTTCGAGCCGGTGAGCCTGGTAGCGATCGTGCCGAACGTCCTGGTGGTTGGCCCCGGCGTCAAGGCGAACAACGTCAGCGAGCTGATTGCCTCTGCCAAGGCCCAGCCCGGAAAGCTGACTTACGCCTCGGCCGGCAACGGAACAACGATCCACCTCGGCGCCGAACTGTTCAATGCAATGGCTGGCGTGGACATCATGCATGTCCCGTACAAAGGTAGCGCACCGGCAGTGACGGACCTTCTCGGCCGCCAGGTGGACATGATGTTCGACTCCGTGTCTTCGGCCAAGCCACACATCGATTCGGGCCGCCTCAGGGCGCTCGCGGTGACGACGACGAAGCGTTCGAGCGTCTTGCCGAATGTGCCCACATTGAATGAAGCAGGCTTGAAGGGTTATGAGCTCAACGGCTGGTATGCGGTGTTCGTTCCCGCCAAGACGCCGCGTGCGGTCGTGGACAAGCTCAATGAGGAAATCACCAAAGCCATCAAGCATCCGGACGTCGCAAAGCGCTTTGCGCAACTAGGCGCGGAGCCGGGCGGTTCTTCTCCCGAGGAGCTTGCGAAGTATTTGGGATCGGAAATCAAACGCTGGTCCGAAATCATCCGGACGCGAGACATCAAGGCGGAGTAAGGCGAGGGGCGGCACTTGTTAGCTGAAGGGGCTACCCGCGCGCCCAATCAAAAAACATGGTAGCCTTTACAGGAATTTAGTTACACGAATTCGGCTCCACGCCGAACTTCGATCGGGAGAGAACGCCGGAAGATCCATTCCGGCGGCGCCGAAGGAGCAACCGCCCCGGAAACTCTCAGGCAAAAGGACCGATCGGATCAATGAACTCTGAAGAGCTGCCGGACGTCGTCACCCGGCACACCGCAGGAGCAAGCGCCTCGTTCCAGGGGCGTGAATCTCTCAGGTACCAAACAGAGGGGGCGTACGTTGCGCATGGCGCGCACGTACCTTAACCCCATGACCTGTTTGGAGCCTGCACTCATGAAATCCATCGCAGTGATCGGCGGCGGTATTACCGGCGTCACGACCGCTTACGCCCTCGCCAAGCGCGGCTTTGCCGTCGCCCTGTTCGAAAAGCACCGCTATGCGGCCATGGAGACATCGTTCGCCAACGGCGGGCAACTCTCCGCATCCAATGCCGAGGTATGGACGCACTGGAGCACCATCCTCAAGGGCTTGAAGTGGATGCTGAAAAGCGATGCGCCGCTTCTGGTCAACCCCAAACCGAGCTGGCACAAGCTGTCCTGGTTCGCGGAGTTCATTGCCAATATTCCACAGTACCGCCAGAACACGGTGGAAACGGCGCGCATGGCCGTGGCGGCACGCGAGCATCTGTTCGCCTGGGCCGATGCGGAAGGTGTGGACTTTGACCTCAAAAAAGAGGGCATCCTGCATATCTACCGCGATAAGAAAGGCTTTGACCATGCCGGCGAAGTGTCCAAGCTGCTGGCCGCCGGCGGCCTGCCGCGGCGTGCAGTGACACCGGCCGAAATGCGCGCCATCGAGCCGACGCTGGCAGGCAGCTACTATGGCGGCTACTACACGGAGAGCGATTCCACCGGGGACATCCACAAGTTCACAGTCGGCCTGGCCGCAGCCATTGAACGCCTCGGCGTACGTTGCGTGTATGGCCAGGACGTGCTTTCCCTGCATAGTAACGACGAAACCGCCACCGTGATCGTCGGCAACGGCGCATCGCAGCAGTCCCACCGCTTCGACGGACTGGTCGTCTGCGCCGGGGTGAACAGTCGCGCGTTTGCGGCCCAGTTGGGGGATCGTCTCAACGTTTACCCGGTCAAAGGCTATTCCATCACGGTGAACCTGCTGGATGAGCGCAGCCAGGCAGCGGCACCGACGGTCAGCTTGCTTGACGACGAAACCAAGCTCGTCACCAGCCGGCTCGGCATCGACCGCTTCAGGGTCGCCGGCACCGCCGAATTCAACGGCTACAACAAGGACATCCGCGCCGACCGCATCCGCCCCTTGATCGATTGGGTAAACCAGTGCTTCCCCGACGTGAACACGAGGCAGGTAGTGCCGTGGGCAGGACTGCGGCCGATGATGCCGAACATGATGCCCCGGGTAGGCCGTGGGCGATCCGCAAACGTGTTCTACAACACCGGCCACGGCCATCTCGGCTGGACGCTGTCGGCCACTACAGCCGACATGATTGCGGGGGTGGTGAAGCAGACTTTCGATGCGCGCGGGGCCATCCCGTTGCAATTCCAGAGCGCTTGACCGCCATCTCTTGAGGATAACCGGCTGTCGCTCGGCTTGAGGGACAGCCATATCCGAATCTGCCCGCGTGGCCTAAATTTGACATAAGAAAAATTATGCGAAAGAAATCGCGTTAATGTTATGTAAAATATCGGCAGGAACGTGTGGCGATCAGCGGTTACTTCTCAACAGCGCTCTGAAGTAATTCTTCGTACAAGTCGGCTAAAAAATTGTGTTCTAGGAAAGAAATCCCTGTTTTTCACTCCTTGACCTAAGGATTACTTCAACTTTTCTGCACATTTTTCTTGTCTGAAGAATTACTTCATTCTTCGCAGCGGTCTCTGCGTATTCCGATAACGCAGTTGTATTCGCATAATCATGGTCCTACTTATCCGGCAAGTTCATAGCATGGAGTCGCAGTAAAGTTAATTTTCGTGAATGAATTGAATGATTCGGTAATTCCATCTCATCGTTAAGTTGCTTCAGCCGGTGATATACTCTTTTCAATAATGCTGTATTTATGCACAGTATTTTGGGCATTTATCGACGACTGCAAGTACTGTACGAGTATTGTCTCGAGGACGAGCAGAACATACCGTATCTTTTGAAGCAAAATGATTCTCTTCCTGGATTTCGACGGTGTTCTACATCTGGAATACATTCCCGGAAAAACTCCAGGAAAGGTACGTGCAAATACAGAGCACTTTACGCACCTCGAAATCTTCGAAGCCACGATTCGGGAGTTTCCTGGCGTTGATATCGTCATTTCGTCAACATGGCGACTTCGACGTTCCCTACAAGAACTACGTGGATTCTTTTCGCCGGATATCGCGACAAGAATCATTGATGTAACTCCGGAACTACCGAAAACTACCTCTGACCGTCGCGAACGGGAGATTCGCGCTTGGATCAAAGCGGCCGGCCGTGAAGGCGAACCCATTCTAGCTGTGGACGACTGGCCTCCATTGTTTTCGCAAGATTGTGATTTTCTCTTCTGGGTCGATCCGGAAACCGCATTTGATGAAAGTGCAGCTGAACGATTGCGTGAGCGGTTACGGAGCACGTGAAAGGAATTTTAGGTGCGGCAATAAAGTGGCGGTTACAGCTACAACAATGAGTGCACTTTAAGCAATTGGTCGACAGTCCGACGCGCATTGGATCGATCAGAGTTCCAGTCCGTCAATTTCCCAAATTAGAATGCGCCTGCCGCAGTCTATTGGACGTATCGGATCATTAACTTTTGCCCAAATGGAGTTATACTTTGCCCTGTAGGCGACTGTGATCCCACTCCCGCTCCTATATAGGAACCTAAGCCGGTGACGCCGCAGTTTGCATTAGAGGCAACGGCCACCTTCGGGTGGCTTTTGTCTTTCTGGCCTCTCTGGCCGGTGAGTAATCGTAGGAGGATCGCAATACAAGGCAAGCCACTAACCTTCCGGTGATCACCTGAAAATATGACATTACTAGTATAATGTCGAATAACTTTCCCACGCGTCGGCAGCCTCCGAATGTCCATCGACTCTCGTAATTCTTCATTTGCCGGCTTACTGGCTCCCATTGAATCCGTCGTTATCCCAGCTGACTTTGACGGTCGGAACGGCACGAACCGTGCGACAGGAAACCGCCCTCAGATCTCTGCTCAAAACGACATCGATGCGATTAAGGCCTGGCTTGCCCGCTTCGCTGATACGAAAACCACGTTCGACAACTACCGAAAGGAAGCTGAACGGCTCCTGTTGTGGTCGACGGTGCAGCTGCAGAAACCGATTTCGTCGCTGACGCACGAAGACTTGCTTGCGTATCAGCATTTCCTCGCCGATCCGCAGCCGGCAGCGCGCTGGATCATGCGTGACGGTCGAAAGTTCGGGAGGTCGCATCCGGACTGGCGCCCGTTCGCCGGCCCCCTCTCCCCATCAAGTCAGCGCCAGGCATTCATCATCCTGAATACGCTCTTTTCCTGGCTCGTCAATGCTGGCTACCTGGCCGGCAATCCATTATCACTGTCTCGCCAGCGCACCCGCAAAGTCAAACCTCGCGTTACTCGTTATCTCGAGGAAGACTTGTGGACCGAGGTCAAGTTGACCATTGACGCAATGCCAAAGGAGACCGATCGGGAGCGCGAACACTATTTGCGCATGCGTTGGCTGTTTTCCTTGTTGTACCTGTGCGGATTGCGTATCTCAGAAGTCGTTGGTAACACGATGGGAGGTTTTTTCTGCCGCCGCGACAGCGATGGTGAAGATCGTTGGTGGCTTGAAATCGTTGGCAAGGGGGAGAAGACACGCATTGTTCCAGCGACCAACGAATTGATGGTGGAGTTATCTCGTTACAGACGAGAAAAGAGCCTTTCGCCCTTCCCTACGCATAACGAAAACATTCCGCTGTTGCTGCCAATTGGAACGCAGCAGCGTCAAATGACACGCGGCGCCGTGCACGCGCTCGTCAAACAGGTTTTCCTGGATACGGCGAATCGCTTGAAGATGCGAGGTGCAAGCTTCGTACCACTTGCTGCTCGCGTCGAAATCGCATCTGCACATTGGTTAAGGCATACCGCGGGATCACATATGGCAAACAGTGCAGTGGACCTTCGCCATGTCCGCGACAATCTAGGACATGAGTCAATCAGTACGACAAGTAGCTATCTCCACTCCTCTGACGATGTTCGTCATCGAGAGACCGAGGAGCGACACAAGATTAAATGGTGAACACCGTTAGCGTGATGAAGGATTTGCACGCCGTAATCGAGAGTTGAACAGCAAGGGAGTGGCGCGCGGCTTGTCTCCCTTGCCGTGCTCACACAACCTCCACTGTCTGCCGTCTTCCACATCGATCCGCAGCAGGCTAGTGTTGATCGTCCAGTCTGACTCCGCCAGACGCACGCCGTCGTAGTTGTGCTGCGCCCAGAGGGCGTCTCGGCGCAATAATACAAAATCGTCACTGCTGGCCGGCACGGCGGACCTCCATGCTTTGCACCCGGCAGTCGTTGCGAAAAGCCGACGCGCCCCTGAGCCCCCGCGCGAGGCCTGCCACCAGGTTCGCAACCAGGTATGCCATGTCGCACCAGTATTGGAAAAGGCCCGCCACGACAGACACGGCCCGTGCTTGGGTGCGTGCCATCGACGTCCGGCAACACCTACCGGCTTCCTTCTATCGGTCGTACACCCGGCGGTGCACATAGAGCAGACTCAACGAAGGAATGAAGCAGGACGGCACTTACCGCGAATTACGGACCAATTGCAAAAAGTATAAGTTGAAAAAGGTTCTTGGCGGTTAGTTGAGTTTAGTAAAAAAAGGTATTGCAGACAAGCATTGACATCACTAGAATTAGTGGTGCCAATGATGTTTTATACCATATATAGTGCTGAGTCGTTTGGCGGGCAATTTTGCTTGGAGCCCTACGTGACCTGCATTGGCATGATGGTACATATCCAGAAGGCTTGCCAATGACAACAACAACGGCTGCACCTGCCAATGTGGCACAGCCCCACTCCGCATCCATCAACACGCTTGTCGATGATGCACTGTATTCATGGATCAATGATCGAGTGCAGTCACGACAGTCCGTCGTCGTGGTGACGTCCGGCCACAGCTGCGCGCTCGTTGTCGATGCTGACCGGACCGTACGGCCAGCCGATCCGGATGACGTCGCGATAAAGCAGTTGGTGGATCTCGCCAAGCAGAAGCTCCTGAAGCGACTCGACATTCCGGCAACCATCTTTGCAAGTACAAATCAAGCTCCAGACGAGTGGTTTCAACTGGCGACTGATCTGAATGTCGCTGCCTTGAGGGCGTGGGATAAAGCACGTAAAAGTTTCTTCGATGAGGGGCGCGGCAAGCCATTGAGCGACCAGGCGATCCGTAAGATCTGGCACGACGCAGGCGGGCGCTGCATGTTCGAAGGATGCGGCACAGACCTAGGGCGAACAATTTTGACCACCAAGATGGCCCGAATTGGCTATCTGGCCCATATTATCGCTGCCGACAAGGACGGTCCGCGCGGCGACATACATCTT